>ERZ836877.2183-NODE-2183-length-26431-cov-2.697301_pt1 | contig 26431 bp, 10 predicted proteins | sample MGYA00519469_ERZ836877 | MGnify/ENA primary metagenome ERZ836877 (study PRJEB31850, sample SAMEA3708809) | human gut metagenome | biome: human gut; feature: human-associated habitat; material: faeces | place: China | collected 2014 ... | reverse complement strand
GCGGAAAATTATAGAGCCCTTCAATGTGCCATCCATATTTTCCGTCTGAACTTAAAATAGCCTGTGCTTCTGTGATATCACATAGAAGCAACAGACTATGTTTTTCCTGATATTTGATATACAGGATATGATTAAGGACATCTACGACTTCATCATTTTTGATTACTTTATAATACATGTGATATCCTCCTTATAAGAGGGGAATAGTTACCCCTCGCATGAAATTGAGAACATAAGTAAAATTCCAGAATTCTGTCCTGGATAAGAGAATCCATATGTTGCACCAGATTCATTAACCGTATACAACCAGTTTGCAACTGTAGCATTTGGAGATCTGGTCCAATAAGATTTATACTCTGCAGGAATAGAAGAATTTGCTTTCTTTCTGGTATCATCATCTGTGAAATAAGCAATAGGTGCATTTGTTTCAGAGATATATGGTTCAGAAGTAGCAGTAGGATCAACTTCGTACAGAGATGGAACATAGAATCTGCAATTAGATACGGATGTATCATTTGATTTATTACCAATAGAAGAGTATACTTTTACAGGTTTGATCAGGGCTTTCCATAAAGGAGAAATAGCTTTAAGGAGACGTGTATTCAGCCATGTGTTCAGAGAAGATTCAGCCCATCCACCTGCATTTGTGCTCTTATTATTATAAGGCTTTTCAGTACCTAACAGGTTTGAAGCAACAAATGTAATGTTAGCTCTCTTTGAAGCAACATCAGATAAATAATATCCTTTAAACTTAGCTACTTCCATAGGAATCACTTCATGAATCCATGCAGCAATATCCATACATTGTTCTTCACCAAGATCTGCGTACCATACTTTAGCCCAATGTATAGTGCCTTTTGCAAAGTTTTCATATGCTCCGTCGTCAGCTTTAGAACATCCAAATACGAGAGTGGAACTATGCTCTGGAATCCTGATCGCATTCAGAGTAGTAGAAGATACTTCTTTCCCAGTCATGTTTGAATTGTACACATAAAGCTTCTGACTTCCAACTTCATGACGGAATACAATAATCTCTCGGTTTGTTCCAGCAGATGGAGTTATACTATCAGTATTCCATGAGAAACGAGGTTCCTGAGAATACCAAAGTCTGAATCCATTTGAACCATCACCTTGAAAACACTGAGCAAGAGTGGAGTTTACACTATTTCCTGAATCAAATTCAAAGTCAATAGCAATTGTAAAGTCTCTGTCTTTTTCCATAATCTTTAATCCGGTGTCAATATAGTTTGTTCCATCAAATTTAGTCGCAGCTGAAATAACTTCATGCTCTTCAATGTCGCCATAGCTATAATCAACACCAAGTTTGAAATCTAATGTATCTTTTAATGATAATGATTTTGCTTCAAGTCCCATTTTCATAAGAGTATAAAGCTCAACCTGTGTCATATTGGCCAGATCCTTACCATCAAAGTATCCATCTACGTATTCGCATGTTTCATATACTGCATTGATCGTTTTATTTCCATCGACAAATCCTGACTTATCCCATCCTTTAAACAGATTGTACTTATAAGCAGATTCCTCAGCAGTATATACAGGAGTATCACCTGTATATTTTACATAAGAACCATACTGGGCAGTAGATTCTTGAAGAGATAATCCTTTAGAAACATATTTTACAGTATATTCACGGATTTTACTGTCATATATAGCAGTAATAGTTCTGTCAGCAAAGATTCCTGTCATTGAACCTTCCCATCCTTTGAAGGTATAATCAAGCTTAATTGTGCTTTTCTTTGTAGGAATAGGAATCGGATTAACTTCTCTTGTAGTAGGATCAACAGCGTTTCCACCTTTATCTACGTACTGGATATCAAGGATAGTATTACTTTCATCATCATTTATAAATGTAACTTTGAATTGAGTAATGATTGAATCGTAAGTAAGAACAAGGTCTGTCCAGATACCAGGTTCATCTTCAGAACCAACAAATTCTTTATATTCCTGCTGTCTGACTACAGGAACATGAACAGATCCAGTAAGAATTGACTGCTCAGTAGTAGCGCCATTATCATCAATACCGGCAAGTTTTGATAATTTCAGAAGAAGCGTAGTATCATCAAGATTCCATGAGATACCAGTAATTGTTACGGTACGAAGAGTATTAATAGCAGCATTTAAGATAGCAAGAGTATCTACGATAGAATTCTGACATACAAATGTCTGTAAATTATCGTATCCTGCAACCTTAAGATCAGTTAAGTCTTTGAGGTTCTTGAGTGTAAGAGTGTTGATAGAAGACGGGAGAGAAGCATGAGCAATCTTACCATGATTAGCAAATAATACAGATGTTACAATAGTTCCATCAGCATAAAGATTAATAAGATTTTCACATGCAGACAGGTTAACAGATCCTGTAAGATTTGGACAATTACGAATATCCAAAGTCTCAAGAAGAGTATTATTACCCATATTAAGAGATGTCATAAAAGTATTCTGATATCCAGCTGTATTATTACCAATGATAAGAGTTTTCAGCTTAGAAGCCTTTGAGAAATCATTATCATGAATATAACAAGCAGAGAGGTCATTTAGTGCCTCAATTCTTGATGCAGCATAGATAAGAATAGCTGTATCATCCATATTTGTTAAGTCCGTAGTAATCTTATATTCTTGTCCGGCTTTTGCACGTACCTGAGTAGTTTCTGGTGAATTACCATAAAGTACAGAAATATACATATCAGAATAAGGAATGATCTTCAGAGTATAATCTGGTTTAACTACAACTTTCTTAGGAGTATTACATCTGAACATAATCTGATCAGACTTTACATCTGTATGTAAGAATTTCGTTCCCATATAAATATGCTGGTCACGTTCCCATTGTCTGAGATGATATTTTCCACGTCCATTCATCATCTCATTAAGGAATCTTACTGTTCCAGCACGATATGTTCTCAGATATAATCTTTCATAGTGGATTCTCCAAAGTTCTTCTGGGAATTGATTCTGCCATGCTTCATACTCATTGATTAAGTGGGAGTCTGACCAACAGTTAGAATCTACAGACTGATACATATTTCTTAATTCTTGTGTAAATACATCACGTATTCTACACCACAATACAGATTCAGCAGCATTGAAAACATAACCAGATGAAGGATTTCCTTCTTCTTTATAGTCAGTATCTTCCTTACCATATGGGAATGACAGCTCACCTGAATTATTAATACCAAGCTGAGTGTCCATATCATATGCCCATAGATCAAATCTATAACCATTATGCAGAGCAGCCGCATCATCATCTATAGTATAATATTTAGCTTTATCACCCATAGTTGCAGCTTCTTCCTGAGTGATATAGTGTTTTGCCCAATGTGGGAAAACATTTTTGGCTCTATTATCAATCATACTGTATCTGAGTGTAACTAAATAGAAATAGAGCATTGCATCCTGAATACACCAATCTTTCAAGCCATCTTTAAATTCTTTATCACTAGACGTAATTACAAACTCATAGAAGTCTCTCCAAATCTGTTTGTTATCTGTACGTATTTTCTTTTTTGCTTCATCAGAAGTAAGAGCAGAACCATCCTTAGAATCGCCGCAACAATCATATCTGAATTCAAATGATCCATCCCAGTTATTATACAGAGCATCATATGCTGTATTACCAGTTTTCCATTCAGCTTTACTGATAGGATATTTCATAGTTCCATCTTGGTTTGTTATACCGGTCTGGAATGCAGAGTTTGGAAGAGTATTGTCACTGATTTCAATACAGAATTCTTTCATATCCTCTGGATCATAAGCTCTTGTAATATCAGTCTTCTTTGAATCTCCCATATTACCGAGAGAGTAGAAGTGCCAGTCTGTATCCTGAAATTCTCTATGAGTAGTAATATCAGGATCAGATTCTTTAATAAAGATTACACAGTTGACAAATTCCATAGAGTTTTTAACTTTAGGATCTCTACGTACCGCAGGACTTTCATATGGTAAAAAGTCGTTGAATCTCTTCTGTCCTAATGCATTAGTTGCCATATTTGAAGATGCTACATTTACTTTAAAATTCCACCAATTATTTGGAACAGAGTTTCTTGTAAGACTAATCTTACCAGTTCCGTTCTCATATTTTGTGCCATCACCAAGAACTAACTCTGTCTTATAGTTAGGATCAAGAGGAATCTTACTATTGATCTGATGTACACCATCCGCACAACAAATAACATCAATATTTCTGGCAGCAAAACCATATTCATTACTTGTAGTTCCCTGTCCGGCGTGGAAACAGTTAATAAATTTCCAGTTATCTAATTTAGGATCCCCATTCTTATAAATACATTCCATAGAAGTATTTTTAACAAAATCCTTCTTGTCATTTGTGAAATGCGGCGCTTCAATTTTGATTACTCTTAGATTCGGGCAAGCATTAGCTACAGAATCTGGAGTAAGAGCATTGTTGTGATTGTAGATCTGGTTTCTATTATATCTTGCAATCATTTCATCTGAATCTCTAGCATCTGCAATAAAGTTAGCAAGAATGTCAGAATCTGTGAGAGAAGCAGAATAAGCTTTCATTCTATAAATCAACACATCACAATCCGGAGAACCAATAGAAATTGGGGTAGGAGAATACTGGTGCAGTCTATGAGAATTATCATAAATAAGAGGTCTTCCTCCAACTCCGTCTTCATAAGTCATAATGATAGAAGTTGCAGATGTGTCTTTTGTATCAATTGTATTGATATTATATTCAAATTCAATAATATCCTCTTCGCTATATGGAAAATATAAGCTGTCAGTAGAAGTGTTCACGTATGCTTCATGAACATCCATTTTAATACCTACGTCAGAGCCTTCAGTACCATCAATACATGATAAGAAAGTAGCAGAAGCATTGCGAACATTCTGAGTCTTAAATACAAATTTGAATTCAGAACCAGTCTGTTTCGGGTCTTTTCCGAAGAGATTATAATTAATCTGAGCAGTTGTTCCAGCTTTTACACAGAAATACTGGTTTCCAGAAGCATCAATCTGGTATCCACCATTATCCCAGTCAAAGTTATCTGATACTGAAAGAGTAATAGCAGAGTTATTTTTATCGGTCCAGAGTCTGTCGGTATCTCCATTGGATTTTCCAACAGGGTTAAAATCAAATGCTAAGTTGGCTGTGATTGGTTCAACATCAATATCAAGTTTAGTGATATTAACTGATAAAATCTTAGTCACTTTACGACATGAGATGGTCAGGTTATGTTTTCCTTCAGTGGATGACTTATAACTCCAGATTTGAGCAGAACGATTTACAGAAAGAGTGCTCTGTACTTTACCATCAATTGATAGTTTTACAGAGGCTGGATTGTGATCAGGATCATATACAACATATTTAATACTTGTTGCCTGGTACTGTTGTGCTGTAAATTCCTGTTGAGCACATCCAATAATAGGAGTTCTATTTGTAGGATCAACACAAATAATATCTTTACAAATAGTATTTGAGGTTATTTCTTTATTGTTAATTGTCGCAGTCATATATACTTTGAGTAAATGGCTGCCATGTTCCTGTTTAGGAATATTATAAGACATAATTCTGCCGGAGGACTGAGTTTCAACAGTGCCTAAGTCTTCACCATCAAGAATAAAATGAAGAGTCTTATTAACGTTTCCATAAGGTGTATATCTAAATACTACATCTGTATTTGTATATAACAAAGTATCATCAAATGTGCTTTCAAGTTTGAATTCTACAATAGTGACAGTCCATGTCTTAGTGGCAAGTGTCCCAAAACTATCGGTAATAGTTAATCTAATAGTATTTGCACCGACATTAAGATATTCAGTGATATCAAAACTATTGTTTCCTTGCGCAGCCGTATTCGTAGCTACAATAGTATTACCAACTTTCCACACAGCAGTACCGGCTCCAGTTGTATCACCAGTATTATCTACAGATGAAAAACTATATTCAATAATTGCTTTTGAACCAAGTAAGAAAATAGCATCTGCATTTGTGATTCTTTCAATAGTAATAGTAGTAGTATCTGAGGAAGATCCTCCACCACCTTCAATTTTAAAGCTTTTCTGGATTTCTCCATCCTTTAAAAATGTAAAAATACTATTTTCGTATGTAACATCGTACTCTGCAGCCGCAGGATTTTTCTTGATTTCTTCAATGGCGGCTTTAACATCTGTAATATCTGTATTAATTCCTTCAAACTGAGTATCATAAGAAGTCATATTTTGTTTCAAGATATCTACAGCATTTTTGGCCTCATCAGATTTTGTAGCAGCACTTTCTACTTTCTTCTCAATGTTTGAAATAGTAGTTTTTATCTCTGAGACAGCAGTAGTATTGGCATTTACATTCTTTTCGATTTCAGTTTTAGCTGTTTCAAGTGGATCAATTCGATTAGAGATTACTGTATCTTTCTCGTCCATTTCTGCTTCAAGTTCCTGCTTCAATGCAGCTCTCCACTCAGCAGATGGCTCAATAGAACTAAGTTCTACAGTCTGAATAATAGTTTCTCCATCTTTGAATACTAATGAACCTTTTCCATTGACAACAGAATACTCAACTATGAGGTTTGCAAGACTGTTAATAGTAATAGGTTCTCCAATAGGTTCCGTTCCATCTTTAAACACTAAATTTCCAGTTGTGTTGTCATATTCAACTTTTAAGTTCTTCAAACTGTCAATACCGGAAATAGCAGTGTTTAATTCTTTGACTTTTGTATCAACTTCTGTTTTTGTATAATATGCTTTCAGAGATTCAGTTACTGTTCCATTAAGATCATTCATAACAGATGTTTTTACATCTGCCTTTATATCATCTACATTAATAGAAGCAGCAGAAGCCTTTGCTTCATCTGCGTATTGTTTTGCTTCGGCTACATGACCAAGAATCATATTTACAAAACTTGTATACCAATCTTCAGAAGGTTCAATGATCCCGTCATAATTTAATCCTTCCAGAACAGTAAACTTACCATTTGGTTTGGTTCTCCAAATATAATTGTTTCCTTTTTCATTTACGCCAGTAGCCATAATTTCAAAAATTATATCTCCGGCATTTGCTGTAACAGCAGCATCAATTAACCAACCAAATCGAATATAAGTATTGTTGGAAGCTACATTGATAACTGTCGCTACTTTACCTTTTTTCTCAGCTATAGATTCATATCTTATCTGGATGAGCATATCCATAAGATCCATACCATCCCAATATCTTGGAATCCTAAATGGCATATACTGGCTGTTTTCTTCCTGCATAATATTAATCTGTGTAGCATCAACGGCAATATTTTTTAAGTTATCCACTGTTGAATATGCATTGTCTTGATATTTGGTATATACTTCATAACGACCATCAGTACATAATGTATATTCCTCAGTGTCTACGGCTAACTCAGCACTCAAAGTCATTGCCGAATTAGCCGCAGCAGCAATTTTAGAATCTTTAAATGACATATCATGACTCCTTTACTTTAATAATTTATCCAGATCGACAACCTGATCAAGATGAACAACTCCATCCTGTGTGCCATCAGGATCTTTACCTGTCATATCTTCGGCTACCATAGCAGAAAGATCTTTTACAACGATACCATTTCCGGTATCTTCACCATTTCTGTCTGTTAAAGTGATTTTTCTGTCTTCTGTATTAAGACGAATATCTTTTACCATACCTTCATAAGTCGCTTTATTCTGAGCATTGAGATCTTTAATCATTCCTTCCATAGCAAGGAGCCTCTGATCAATTTCAGTAAACAATTCAGAAGGTTCATATTTATCAAATTGTACAAGTGGAGTAATATGAATAACACCTGATGTGGTTTTTCGAATATAAGAAGTGTATGTTCCATCTTCATTAGCAACAAGTTTTAAGAACGTGAAAGATACTTCGATATCCCCGGCTTCAGCAGTAAGTGCTGCATCGACAGGAATTAAATACTGAATATAATTCTGTTCATATTCAAGATTATTTATAATAAGTTGTGTCATTTTAATTTTGTCTGACACCGGGAGCTTATACTTCATATAAACAGTTGTATCTGACATATCAATCTGTTCCCGATACATTTTACTTGTTACAATCTGAATCTTATCTACATAATTACTTCTTTCCACAATTGATTCTTTGACTGTTGTTACAACAGTATTTTCATCTGTAATTTTTAGTGTATACATAACTGCCTCCTTCCTTATTTAGTCTGAGTTTTTTCTAAAGCTTCAATTCTAGTCTGTAGTGACTTAATAGTTTCCTGCAGTGTTGTGACTGATGAATTCGCATTATCAGCACTTTTCTTGATCTCAGCAGTATTCTGAGTCAAAGTAGTAATATTGTTCTGTATTGTTTCGATATTATTGGTCATGCTAAGTAACGATGTATTGATCTGTTCAATTGAAGTGTTAGAAGAAGAATCTGCAGACTGCAGATCAGAGATAGATTTCTGTACGGCAGTCATAGATTCTTTCAATTTATCCACATCAGCTCCCAGCTGAGTAAGTTTTCTTCCAACAACAAGGGCATCAGCGAATGCACCCTGTTTAGATAATGTCATATCTGATTCAGGGAGATTAGCCAGATAATTGTAATCATACTTAACAACACCAACAGAGGTTTGAATTCCCTGAATATATGTTGCCATTATTACTCACCTTTTTCTACAAATTCATATAGTACTGTCATATCAAGCATAGACAGTTTGTCTTCATTAGATTTAAGCATTTTCTTGAGAGATTCCTCTGGGATCATCTCAACATCAAGTTCACATGTTTTATCATAAATTTTCTGCAGACTTTCTTGGATTTCAGGAATGATTTTATCTTTTATGTCATCATTAAGAACACGATTTCCTGTTTCATTACCGTTTTCGTCAACAATAGGATGTGAGTTTTCCTCTGTAAAATAAGAATCAACTAACTCCTGCTCGACCTCTGAGATTTTATCTACCTGCGCCTTAAGAGCCTTTAGATTCATTGTATTCGCCCAGAATACATCAACATCTCCTGCGATTAAATCCGCACGACTCTTCATAGAATTTAATGTTTTATACATTGCCATAATGTCTGCATTTACAATAACTTTTTTCATAATCCTTGTACTCCTTTTATATGTAACTTTATTTTCTCTGACGAGTTCTTCAATAGCATCATTTAGATATGCTTCAAAGTCAGAATATAATGTTTCGATAGCCGCTTTAGAATCTTCTGTAATCAAAGCCTTAGCTTTATCAATAGCCATCTGTTTAGCAGTTTTCTGAGCTTCTGCATCAAACTTACCTTCCTTCTTCAAAGCATCTACATAAGTTTGATTAACTGTGAGTACTGCTTTACTAATAGCATCAGTAGCAGCGTCTATATATTTTACGAGCTGATCATTCTCCAAGTTCTTTTCCTGTTCTTTAATCTTTACTTTTAGGAAGAGGATTCCATAAGTAATAAGAAGTGGAAGAATACCAGTAATGATCAGATATAATACGTCCTGAATACCCTGTTTGATGTCCATAGTCATACCTCCATTCATCCTACAGCCTCATCTTCAGATACATGATCGAAGACTGGCCTTTCTTGTGATTCTAAATTGCACATTGCAGTATCATAGGTAATACCTCCGACCTGGTTTTCTTTACTAGCTTTGGCATAATATCCTAAAATTGTAGGAATCAACGCTGCCGGAATACCTATGAGCGCATACATATAACTTGTATCTCCAGTGAGACTTATCATATGTTCACTAAACCAAAGAATCTGCAAGCAGATAGCAAAGACTACAAACACAATAAGCTTACTTGTATTTGGTTTTTTCAAATTAAATCTTTTAACCTTTGCTGCTTTCAGATTTCGTTTCATTTCAATCTGCCGATTTTGGGCTTTAATTTTCTTTAATTCAAGTTCATATTCTCGACTGGTCAAATATTTCACCTTCTTTGCATAATAAAAGACCACGATTGCTCATGGCCTCTTATTTATTCAGGAATAATTCCATATACGTATGTTTCAAACTCTGTAAAATCTTTCAGGACTGCTTCTTTATTTGTTTTAAATGTTTCGCTATCCTGAATGGATTTATTGATATTTACATTTCCATCTTTACTAACAGATGCATTAAGATAAGCAACCTGCTTTGAGTTTTCACCTTCACCGATCATAACCTGACCGGATACATTTCTTGTTTCACTAATTTTTAACATAACTTTTCCTCCATTTTTTGTAATCGTTGAATAATGAGAGAGAGCTGTCCCTGGAGCATAAGAATTTCATTCTTAAGGGATTGATTTTCAGATTCGAGAGAATCAATACGATGGTGGGCTTTCTGTGTCATGTGAGTGTTAAGAGCAATAAATTCGCCATATCTTAATGCGTACTCAACAATATTACCTGCTTTATTTGGTTTAAGTAAAATGTCTTTACAAATTAATCCATAATCACTTGTATCTAAATTATAATCATTGAATATTTTTTCAGTTTCTCTTGCTCCAAATCCAAAATGAAATCTATCATGATCTTCTTCTGGATCAAAATTTTTATATTTATATTTTATTGGATTTAATTTCATATAAATAGATTCTATATTTGGAATATCGTTAATTTTTGACATTTGTGTTTTTAACTCTTCATCAGAGCCTGTTATATTTCCATTTTTCCCCCAAATATTTTTCCATTTACAACTTGTGTCTCCTAAATTTAAGCCTTCTGTGGCATATGGACCAAAATATCTTGAATTTCCATTTGATGTAACTTCTGCATAATACGAAGTATCACTATGGTATATTTTATGTACAGATGTATAATCTACAGATCCAGCTGGCCCACGTGGACCAGTCGCTCCTTGTGGCCCACGAGTACCATTTTTACCATCTTTACCATTGGTTCCGTCTTTTCCCTTAGGGATACTAAATTTAAATGTCAAAGTATCTCCTGCAGTGTTTACAGAAGTCTCTACTTTAGGATCATCGTTATAATTAACTTGACTAGCAGTTGCTTTGTAAGAAGCAATCTTTCCGCCACCAGAATTTAAAGATGTATATGTGTGTCCACCCATATGAATTGCGTTTACATACAAACAATTAAATTTATTATTTTTAGAACCAATATTCATGGTTGCGCTTGCGTCTCTTTTGATACTTGTTATAACCGGGATTCCGTTTGTATTCTCATCAGTTTTTTTTTCAGTATAAATATTATAAGGCATAATACACCATGTAGCGGTAACATCAGCATCTTGCTTATCTACGTTACCAATACCAATTGCACAACCACCTTCTGTATTTGGAAGCAACGTATGATTATGTCCATATCCATTATATGAAAAATATTCTCGATTATCATAATCAAGATAGATTGGATTTCCAGAACTATTAACTTCATATGGTGTCCATTTCATATTCTGATAAGGGATAGATCCTGTTTTAGTATCTATAACAAATTGACTTTGTACTAAACAATTGCTTTGTATTTGCATAGGCGCAGTAACAAGGAGAGTATCCCCCATGATTCGCAAAGTATTTCCCCCTCCAACATCTGTAGATATCATATATCCGCATTCATCACTTAGCCCGAATCTTAAATCACCGCTTGTAAGTCCCCAATTAGTAGCAGAGATGATTTCTCTTGAATCAGTAGGGTTACCGTTTACATCATTATAATAAATGCTATAACTTCTTTTTGCAGTCATTGTTCTTGCGGTTACATTTCCGGCGAAAGTACCAGAAGAAGCATAAATAGTTCCAGAAATAATAGCATTACTTGCTTGCAACAAACCATTTTTTGACACTTTAAATCCAGTTGCCCCAGAGGGTATTTCTTGATCTTCATTTTGAATAATACCAATTTTTCCATCAATAGTAATATATCCACTAAGATCAGATGGAATATTAGGTTTATCGTCAAGATCATTATAACTTAGTCCGTTAACAGTTGAACCTGGTCCAAGTGTAAGTGAATTAGCAATTATATCTCCTGTAAAGCTTCCTGAAGTAGCTGTAATATGACCTTTAAATGTAGCACCTTGACTATTAATGTTTAGGTAATCACCCCAATGAATACCATCTGGACTTATACTTATGCTTCCTTTATTAGCAGTTAAAGAATTACTTGAAATAATCCATCCACCAATAAATCCATCATTAGCTGCAATCTTACCTGTAAACTCACCTTGATTAGCATACATCTTACCGTTAGAATCAACCATAAAATTACCGTCACCAAGAGCAATGCCATTGATTCCTACATATACATTTTTATTCGTTGAAATAGAAGAGGGATATTGAGTAGGAAAATCTTTTAATCCAGAATACAATTTTCCAGCTTCAATAACGAAACCTTTTTCGCCACCAATATAACCAGAATTAGCAGAAATCTTTCCACCAAACTCTCCGTCACCTTTAAAATGAGCATTGCCTGAAGCATCTATACTAAAATTCTTCGAAGTAATAGCGCCGTTCTCCATGTCAATCAATGTTCCTGCCTGGGAATAAAGAGGAGAAGTGTTTGAAGGATCTTTGTAATTATTAGATTTCAGTTTTCCTGTTTTGATCAAGAGAGCATTAACATTCTCTGTACTGATAGCTCCAGCATCAATCTGAGTCTTACCTGCAGTTGTGCCATTGGTATTGATTGCTGTAATCACACCATCAATATTGATCTGATCTGCTTTAATACCTACAACTTTAGATGAAACAAGATTTATAAAATCTGGGGTCAGCTCTAATTTAGATTCTCCAGTCCCACCAGTAGCAATAAGATTCAACTTATCAGCAGTCTGTGTTATAGAAGTAGAAGCTGCATCAAGCTTTTTGTCTGTATCAAGCTTATTATTTGAAACCGTCTGAGTAATTCCATCAACAGTTTGTTTATACTCTGTATATTTTGTATAGATAGACGATCCGTCCTCATTAAACAAACTGTTTTGTATACTCTGTACAATTTGACCCTTTTGAGGATCAGTAATGTTAGTAATCTGCTCAGTTGTCTGGTCTTTAAATGAAGTATATTGTTGACCGAACTTTTTACCATCAAGGTATACCTGACTGATATCAATTCCACCTTGTTCATTCGGTTCTACCATAGTAAAACTTAGTTTTTCTTTATTGATTGTTCCATCAGAGATCATATTATTGACAATAGTGTTATCAGGAATACCTGTTTGAGTGATACCATTTTCATCAAATAATGCTGTCTTATCACCGTTCTTGACAACAAAATTAAACTTTCCGGTACCATCCTGACCAATCTGTACCCTAACAGCTCCTGCTGAATCATAGAACTGCTGAGTGCTGTTCTTAAAGGCAATACCAGCTTTTCCACTAGAGATGATCATAAACTCATCAGCAGTAGCAGTATGAGTATTTAAGTCAGCTACGGTCATCTTCTTAGCAATAAGATCCGTGATTACTGCTTGGTCAATACTTACATTCTGAGCAGTAAGATGTACTGCCTGGAGATTACCTACACCAGCATTTCCTGCCAGGAGATTTTTCACATTGATCATATCAGCATTAATCTGGTTAGATTCTATAATCTTAGCTGACAGCTTTTCAATATTTGCCTGTTCCGCTTCGAGAATACGAGTTGTGATCTTATCTGCGGAAATAAGTTTTACATCGAGATATTTCATGAAAGCAGTGTCAACAGTAAGCTTATCAAATATACCTTCTTTTGCTTTCACGAGTTCTGCAACGATCATATCGGCAGTAATAGTGCCACCTGATCCAGTTCCTCCGGTAGTAGCTCCACCTAACATTGAATTGAAAAGAGGATTTGAGAAAATCTGCTTGATAGCATCAGAAGTGATTACATAGTCAGAAGTAGAAGATTTGTTGACTGAGTTAACACGACCACCATTACGGTTGGAAGTATTAAGAGCATCGTTTAAAAGAGTATTATAATCATTCCTTTTAGCTTTGTACTGAATCATATTGCTAAAAGTAATTTCCATAGATTCATCTAAATCACAAGGATTATATGTGATCTCAATTACTCTTAGTTTAATATAATTAGTATCAGTGATTCCTACACGTACAAAATCATTTACCGCAAGCTGTTCATGGTACTCCTTAAACTCTGGAAGAGCGTATACATTCTCTACATCATCAGTATATGTATATTGTGGATGTGATTCCACATACAATTCTTCCAATGCATCATCATAAAGAACTTTAGACTTATCTACGGCATCAGCAGTACTGTCAAGAGTAGTAATAATAATATTTTCATTTGTATAAGTGGATTGGCTATATAAACTCTTAATAATATATGTTTCTTTATCAGTAAATGATGAATATTTGTTCTGTATTTTACCAAAATTTTCAAGTAATACATCTTTTGCAATCTGATTTCGTTTCTCTTGAATTTCAGGTTTCTTAGCCTTATCATATTCAGCCTGGCGTTCTTTTAAAGCAGTCTCAGCCTGATCTTTTAAATTCAGATAATCCAGATATTTTTGATGCATCTGAGTAAAATATGCTTCTTCATATCCAGATAAAGGATTATACCCATCTGCATAACCACTCTTTTTTAATTCTTTAATACAGCTATCGTAAGTTGAAATCTTTACTTTTAATTCAGAGATTCCGTATAACTTCCAATCAGTCTCATAAGCTTTTATAATATTTTCAGATTGCGTGAAATACCCAAACTGGCTAGGTGAATCGCCCATCTCTAATTGCATACCGCATATAGTGAAATCATTAGTTCCAGTGAATGCTACATCAATTAAACGAGAAGAAAGATTGAAAGAAGTATAAACTCTGGTCCAAGAAGATGTAATGTTATAAGCAACATTCTTTCTATCTTCTCCAGTGTTATTATAACCAAGATAAAATGTACCGGATCCTTTTACAAAACAACTAAGAGTATATCTCTGAGATGGTTCAATACTAATATTGTGTTGATAAATTCCTCCATTAGTACCAGTTACTTTAACTCCACGAGTAATTCCGTACGCAGGTGCGTCATTAATTTGTACTGTTTGGAACGAAGAAGTTCCAGGGTTTACCATATACCAATCTTGGCCCAACACAATCGGATTTACACATGAAATAATATTTCCTTTACCGAATCCTTCTACGGTTTCGTCTTGAGCTTGTAATGCAGCTACAATAGATGGAAGAGTGTAGTTCATAATTGATTCATATAAAGGCCAATCATGTGACTTTTTTAAAGCTTCTAAATCAAAATTCTTTTCATCATCAACATATAGAGCTTCTAAACCCTTAATGATTGCCATGTTAGCATTATATGCATCTTTTAAATCTTCAACTTTTTTCCCGAACCAATTTGTTTGAGCAGTATCAATTGGGACTCTATTCATTAATTCAGTAAGAACTTCCAAATTTTTATTATATTCTTTGGATAAATTAATAAACTCTTCTCTGCGGGACTCCCGGTAGCTTTGCCATGCATTATATTTTTCTTGTAGTGAAGTGTCCATATAAGGCTCACATATAAAATAGGAAAGATCAGTAATTACAGAATCACCAAAATTGACTGCATCAATATTATAATCATCTAAGCCTTCAACATAAAATTGTGTAACTAAATTTTCATCTCTGGAAATAGTTATACTATTCTGAATGTTTCTAAAACCCAAAACTACATTTGTATCTTTACCTAAGCTGTCAGGTCTATAAACATTTATGGTCATATTTACAGTATCAAACTCAAACACACATTTATAGGCTTTTTCGGCCTCTTGTGTTAAGAAAGCATATACATTTTGATCGTCTACTTCAAAGTTACATATATTATTAGGGAGTAATTTTCCATCGTCATCAGGAGTAATATTATCCACATAACCTATATGCCAACCAGGGACATCTGCATGTTTTAATACTAAATGTAAAAAACTTAGATCTTCATTTTCTGAATCATAAAACTTAATCTGATAAAACTTATTTGTATCATGAGTTGCCTGATACATCATTTCATAGGAATCTTCTTCGCCCATATTAATTTTAAAGTTTTTCAGTTTATATTGAGTAAGCATGATTTCATAAGACTCAGCAGTAATCTCTTTAGTTTCACGCAAACCATCATTATTAATAGTTGGCGGATCTACTATTTTGAACCAAATGCCATCACAGTATAGCTCCATTAGCTCATCAAGTTCTTCATACCCGTCAGTAACAGTATTATTTATGTATTTATCAACAGTAAATGTTAATTCAGCTGTATTATTAGTTTTTAACGACAATGAAGCGGTAGATGTATCAATGCCTCCTAGCGCACAATATAATCTTTTGCCAGGTTTAGCTAAATAAATAATAGAAGGCTCAGTACGTCCATAAATATCATACTTATGATTTATTTTCACCCAAACGCACCCACCTTTCTTGGTTCTCTATAAATAAGCTCAAATGTAGCATCACCAGTGAATCTTAATTCATTTTCACCGTAAGCCAATCTAAGCCAGTATATATTATCTATATCTTTTACACCCAAATCTTCAAAACTTATAATTGAATTAGTAATGTCATATATTTTTAAATGCTGGCAATCAATATAAAAGTCATCATCTTTTAAAGCATTTATTTTCATTGTTCCGTTATTGTCTGTTACATTTTGGATTGTAATAGTGCCATGGCTTTTAGGGGAAATTTTAATAAGAGGATAGATGTAATCTTCATGACAGTCAGAAGTGTTGTTAATTATATAAGTTTTTGGAAGAGTAGAAGAAGAGGTGATATTATGCGTAATCTCAGGAGTGTAACCATATGGACTGTCGCAAGTGACTGTAAAATTCATTTCATATGGGAACACAACATGATCAGTAGTAATTTCTGTGAATGTAGCAAAGAACTCTATATCTTCGTAGAAGTAGTCACCACCAATTATCTTAAATAATTTTGGTGTTTGTGGAGAAGTTAACCAGCCATTAATAATACGGATATTGCTTGAAGAAAGGTAATCCGTATCATTCATCTTTATAACACCTAACTTAACATCTGGAATGTACTCCAATGGGAAAGTAATAATACCATTTTTCAATATAGGAGTACATTTTTCTGGGTATGTAATGATTCCACTAGATAATTCAGGTGTCACATTTATATTGTGACAAGGATTTTTCATGATGCTAAGTGTAAAGCTATAATTATCGTCGTACACTGTTCCGAAATGATTTTCTCTTGCTCTATATCTATTCTTTTCTCCTAACTGTAAAGATCTGCTTTCAAGATTATCATTGTCTGTGATTCCAGTCATTATAATCCCGTATTCACTAGAATTATGTCCATCAAATTCAAATTGTAACATTTATTCACCTCTTTCATTTTATAATTTCATACAATAAAAGAACTGCCGAAGCAGTCCTTTTATCATCTAAGCTTTCTCCAGTCTCTAGTCATATTTTTGTTAATAATTGTAGAAACTTTGTTTGCGACATCTTGGATGTCTAAATCATTACTCATATTTGCTACATTAATGTTCACTTCGTTGTTGATAGTATAATCATTATTTGTGGCAGTAGGAGTAACCGGGTTAAACATATTGGTAAAGTTATTCATTGCAGCAATAGAAGGCTTGAGCAGACGAGTAAATTCCTCGGTCATTACTGATTCGCCAACTTTTGCACCAATGAATCCCTGATCTCCATTACTAATAATAGCTTTACCTAAAAGAGTACTCATATCAGCAGGTATTAGCTTATTTATTATTCCACCAGTAGCAAAACCATATGATTTATATTTTTGAAGTATCTGATTTTTTAAAGCAGAGCCCCATGAATCATATTTTTTAACACCTGGAGTACTAATTTCAAGAATATCTGCAAGCTGCTGCATTTCTTTTGGTCCGACTTTCTTACCTTTAGCATTAAAATATCCTATTAAAGGACTCACTCCGGCAGGAACGTCTGTTGCACCATCTGGACGGTTTTGAAGAGTATTAAACCAACTCTTTAAATATGTTGGTTTATCATTCAAATAAGCTTTTTTGAATCCCTCAACTGCTATGTTTGCCTTATCAGCATGGTTTCCACCATTTCGATAAGCATATTCGAGAGCTGCCTGCATTTTATCATTGGTCATAGCCAATCCATTTTTATTTGCATATTCTTCAATTGCGTCGTAATGCGCATCTGGCATTACATGTACAACACAAGTTTTGCTCCCAAAATCACTTTTAGCTGTAATAGTAGCCTTAAATGTTTTTTCCAGTCCACCGACTAGGATTCCTGTCGCTCCGCCACCTTTAGAAGTTTGTACCCCTTTTGTAGCCGTAACCTTACCAGACGATGAAACTTTTGCAACATCAGTTTTATCACTAGACCATTTAATATCTGAATGTAAAGGTGCGGTAGGAGACCATGTAACTTTCAATTTATAAGATTCATTTGGTGTCAAGAATATTTCTGATTTGTTTAATGAAAAACTATAACTTTTTCCATTAACTGTACCTGGAGTTTCATTTCCAGCACCAGTGGAGTCTTTATTGCTATTAAATGTATTGTGAATACCATTCTCAGCACCGGTATATATATTATTACCAGTTGTAGAACCACCTTGTCCATTGCTTGTTCCGTATGGAAGAGTAACTTTCATATTAGAAATGGTTTCTAATGCTTTTATCTGTTGAATCAAACTTGTATTGAAATCAGCAGACTTACCTATCATAGTATCAAATGTGCTAGACACCTTAACACCATACTGATCCATCACAGTATGTAAATGTTTATATGTGTTATCATAATTAGTGGTTACATTGGTAAGCATTCCACTAATAATAGCTTCCTGAAACGAAGAATTTTTCTTTACTGCATCAAGTGTATTATCAAGAGCTTTATTCGCTTCATTAGAGAAATTCTCATAGCCGGTATTTTTCATATCAACTTCGTGTTGATGCATGGTATCTGCCATATCATCTTCGGCATCTGCAAGTTCTGCACGTAATTTCTCAAGACGAGCTTTGGCGGCAGCATTACTGGTTCCTTCAAGGGCAGCTATCTGGGATTTAAGAGTATTAATATCTTTAGACTTCTTTTTTAAAGTTTTGTCATAATCGTAATATTTCTCTTTAGCAGAAAGAGCGTCTTTACGCTTATCAATATTTTCCTGAAGTAAATCATTCTCTTTCTTAATTTGAGTCTCATACATATCAAGCATATTCTGTTTCAGTTCAGAAAGAGCAGTAGATTCTTGTTGAATACCATCAAGAAGTTGTTTGCTTTTCTCATTGTATTCGTCTAAGCTGTAACAACCATTTTTATATTGTTCTTCAAGCTTATTAAGACCTTCCCTATAGTTAGCAATCTTCTGTTTTGTCGCATCTATAGATTCTTGAGTTAATAAAATGTTAGTTAATCCATTTGTAGTAAATGAACCATCATCATTGTAAAAACTTTCAGCGTCACCGAGAAGTTTTTGCATAGTCTGATATTCAGTGATAACATTTGATAGTTTATCTTGTGCATCATCAAATGGTTTCCAGCGAAGTTCCATGATTTCATTTTTCAGATTTTCTATATCACTGCCGATTTTTAAAATTTGTTCGTCAATCTGTGCTATAGAATCAAGATACTTCTGAGCTTCTTCATTGTTCATAGAAGAAAAATGAGTATCATAGTATTCGGCTTTTTCTGCACGAAGCTTTTGAAGTGCATTAATCTGTCTCGCATTAGATTTAATGCGCTCCTGATAAATCTTTTCGTTAATCTGATACTCAGGATTATCATTTGCTTTTGCGTAATCAATTACTGCATCCTGCTTGGAACCTGCACGATCCCAGCGGTCAACAGCCCATTGTTTTATTTGTTCACGATTATCTTGTAAAGCCTGAACTAATTCAGCAGCTTCATTTTCTAACTTAACAGCCTCTGTCTGGAGACTATAAAGCTGTTTCTTCATCTTTTGGTATTCTGGATCGACAGTTTTATGTCCATTTACCTTAAGATATTCTTTCATCCTACCTTTATATTCTTTTATTTCTTTATCAGTAAGACGTTTCTGTTCATTGGTATAATAGAGTTCCTTTTTCATGTATTTTTCATATTTAGAACCAGGTTTCTGATTATACCCTTGTGAGATTCTCAATTCCTGTTTAGCTTTGTAATAGTCAGCTTTATTCTCACGTTTACCTATGACGGTGTCATAAGCTTCAATAACACGTTCGACCTTTGCTTTAGCTAAATCTTTCTGTGACTTAGTGAGTTCACGAATCGCTTTGTCACAATCCAAGATTTTTTCATACCATTCCTGATATGCGTCAACACGTTTCTTATCATCTTCGGATAAACTTTCAATATTGATTGTACCATTCTGGACTTTCTTTTTCAGTTCATCAGATAAGCCAACAGCAGAAGCAACTTCATTTGCTTTAGCTACGTATTTTGCTCTGGAATTTTTTTGTGTCTGTAATTGTTTATTCAGATTTTTAAGTGCTTTATCATAATTCTTCTCAGAAGACTTATAATTACTATAATCGCTTTCAGCGATATCTTGATACTTTTCAACGATTCTCTCTAAACGATCAAGAGCAGTTTCTATCCAGTCTTTAGCTTGAGTACTTACTTTTTTAATTGTATCATCTAATTCTGATGTACCGTCTGCATAGGCAGGAGCAAGGGTTACACTGGAAGCAGTGCCTTGTGCATATGCTCTAGCATGACCATGTGTAGCACCATGTTTTAATAAATCCTCTGTTTGAGTAGCTGAAAAGATGATGTCACCTTTTTTCAAATTCTCAATATGAGCACCACCAGGAATAAGTGACCATACTCCATCACGCACTATGGATTCAGAATGACCGTTGATACCTACTTCGTTAACGATGGCCTGTTCATCATGTTTAAGTGCTACTTCTCCTTTTGCATGAGCAGAAGAGAGAGGTTTCATATTAAGAACATTATAAGCTGTGCCAGAAGCGTGAGCAACTGATGTCATTGTGCCAGAAGCTTGAATCTTTTTAGTATAAACAGCAGTACCAAAAATAGTTGGAGCAGTTTTAGGATAACTACCAAGACTATAATTAGCTGTACCTGAAATGTCTGGAGCTTTTGTAGGATGCTCTCCAAGACTATAATTAGCTTTACCCTGAATATCATCCGCTTTTTCGGGTTCTTTACCTTTAACATAATCTACAGTAATACTTGCAGGATTAGATTCAATCTGAGCTTTGATAGATTCTGCATTCCCTACATTACTTTCATCTACGCCAATAGCAATCTGTACTTCTGGTGGAAGAGCAGCAATTTCACTTATAAGACTTTGAACTTTATCATCTTGAACAATTGCATCAATAGATACATTTTTATCTTGCAATTCGGCTATTCGTGACTGGAGTTGGTCTACTAAATCTGCACCTTGGGTCTGTGCAACGACTTCAACTTGTTTGTCATGTACTTGTTGCAAAGCATCAATAAGAGCTTGTACTTTATCTGCTCCCTCAACATCATTCTGAATTAACAAAGATTTTTTTTCATTGGTTAATTCTTCTATTTTAGAACTAATATCATCAATAGACATCGTATTAACATCAAAATCTAAGTCAATACTTCCTATTTTTCCGTCTGCTGCAAGTGCTTGTACATCGGCAAGAGCGTCATCAACAGAAGTTGTATCAACATCTATTTTGATTTTATCACCAATATCTTCATTGGATAATTGTAATAACTGATCTTCGGCAGTTTGAATATTGTCTGTATCTACTAATTTGATACCTGAATCAGTCTGAGCCTGTTGTAAGGTTTCAAAAGCTACATTGGCATCTTGAGTAGCTTGATCCAGAGTATTATCCATGCCTTTTTGGTATAATTGGGTCTGGACATCCATTTCATTCTTAGCTTGCATAAAGTCTTGAGCAGCTTTTACAATACTAGAACTAGAATCGGCTTGAGATATATCAGAGGAGTTATATTCTACATCTTGCTCATGCGAAATAGCTCCTGTATACATAGTCTGGAGTTCTTCACCACCAGTAATCTCTGGATGGTATTTACCATCACGATCTCTATATTTATCTACTTCTGAACTTAAATCTTCTACCTGTTTCCTTTGATACGTTAATCGGGTTTGATATCGACTTTGTTTATGAGCAGTATCTAAATCAGTAGTATCTAAATCAATCTTATATGATTTACCAGTAAGAGAATTAAAATCTTCCTGTGCCTCTTTAGCTTCATTCTTGATTTTTTCTGTATTACTGGATTCATCTGAAGAATCAGTACTATCTTTAAGTTTACCTGCTTCTTTCAGGGCTTCAATAACTTCCTGTGTCTGGTCTTTAGTCAGTCCGAGTTTATCACATAAGGACTCAACAGCTTTTTCAGCATCGCCTAATTCAGTGTCCCATTTCCCGTCATTGAAATCTATACCTTCTAACTGTTCAGAAGTATATTTTCCAAGAGTGTCTACTAAAGAAGTAACATCTGTGTTCTGTTCTTCATATGCTTTATTGATACCATCAAGAGCAGTAGTAACAGAAGCAGAATCTGTTATAATGCCATCCATTAATGAAGATACATCTGCTCCTAATAATTCTTTAACAGTAGTACCGTAAGTGGCAGCTAATTCTTCCTGTTTAGCTATTAATTGATTAATTGCAGAAGTTCTTTGAGCTTCTGTCAGATTCTCATTCTTTTTAACATTTTCTATTGCATTCTGATATGATTGTACACCCATTGCTGCCGAATTAAAATTATCAACAGCAGTCTGTGCAGCATCTTCAGAGTAGTCACCCATATTATCATAGGTTTCTTTTAAATCCTGTTTATATTTATTAACTTTGTCCTCAGAAGCAGTAATAGCAGTAGTATTGGTACTATCTGTATCCTTTAATTCTTCAAGTCGTTTTTGTTCGTCTGAAAGAGCAGAAGTAAGTTCCTGAACCCTATCTATACCTTCTTCTGTAGATGATATAAAGTTATTATCAATGCCATAATCACGAAGACGACCGAAGTTAGCACTCATGAATTCTTTGCTGATCCCCATTGATCGAGCGGCTTTACTCATATCATCTATGTCAAATGACCATCTTTTACTTGCATCATCATAAGATGCCATACCCTTAGATTTAAGATCAGCTAAGAAATTATTAACACCTGTCTTATCTTCTGTGAGATATCTTACAGCTTTACCATAGTTCTCTGCAAAGTTTGCTCTATCATCTGAACCTGTAGGAGAAATAAGAGCGGCAAATGATTTAAAATCATCTGTACCTACAAGACCTTTATCATATGCATCCTTAGCATTCTTTAGTCCGGCGACAATGTTATTATATTTATCTCCGGCATTCTCCGTACTCTGGGCACGTTGCCACTGAGAATAATAGGAAAGAAGTTCCTGTTGCTGTTTCTTAGTTGCTTGCCATTCAGACTGAGATTGCATATAAGATAAATATTCGTTTCTAGCATCTTTTAATTTATCTTTTTCAGAATCATAGACAGCTTTTTTATCATCTTCGTCTTCAGTTCCTCTAGCTTCTTTCCATGCTTTTTTTGCTTTATTTGTTACATCTGTTTGATCCTTAATAGCTTTAGTCTGTAACTTAATACCCTTTTCGAAATCTCCATCAGTGGCTTCAGCCTGATATTCCGTAAAGGTTTTCAAAGCATCTATGTTTAGTTTGATACCATCAGAAGTAGTGGTGAATAAATCATTAACATTTTGCTCAATGCCACGAGGATCTTTCACATCTTTGAAAGCAGTAGAAAGGATCTTAACATTGTCTTTAGAAATTCCACCTGCAGAAGTAGTCTCTGTAAGAATAGTTCCCATAGAGGAAAGAGTAGACTTAGCAGTTGATACTTTCGTTTCCATTGAATCTAAAGAAACAGCTGCTTGATCACTCATATTTTTAGCTGCTTGTTTAGCCTTTTCGAATGCCGTATAAAATTCATCAATTGAACTTAAATCTTTATTATCAGTGATAACCTGTACAGCTATTTCAAGTTCATCTTGTGTAGCATTTTTTAGATCTTCTCTTACTTTTTCGGCATCACCTTTAGTTTTGCTAGCCTTTGCTCCTTTCAGAGCATCTCTAACCCTATTAAGACTATCTTGATTCTCCCAAACAGTATAAGCTTTATCATTGTCATCATATTCAGTATGAGCAAAACCAAAAGCTTCGGCTAAAGTACCTTTAGTCCAGAAATCGCTTTGAGAAATGTCTGCTATAGACTCAAGGACATCATCTCTTCTTGCAGCAAATTCTCTTACAGTTTCCTGGTCTTTAGGTTCCATTTCAAACAGTTGAGACCAAAGCTTCTGTTGATCTGGAGTAGCAGTAGCCATAGGGTTGACTACATTGTTACGGAGCCATGTGTCCATGTCTTTGCCGGACTGCTTAAAATTATCTAGTAGTCTTGTGCCGTCTGAAGAACCAAGCATACTATTCAACTGTGATTGAAACTCTGATGCCTTATCTTGATCTTCCCAGCTATCGAAAGAATCAATAGTACTTGCCATTGATTTGATAGAAGAAACCATTTCTCTTTTAGAGGCATCTATAGATTCTTGAGTATTAATTAAATTGGTATGAGCTTCTTGAAGTTCGCTATTGTCTGAGTTTAATACACTAGCAGCTTCATTATTAAGGAAATCTAATTGTTTGCCATCAAATTCAAGAGTTATCTTTTGACCATCTGCTGATTGTTTATAACCTTTTATTGCTTTTCCAAATGTGTTACCAAGCGCATCATATGCCGTTTGATCCAACGTATAGGTGATGGTATCTTCTCCTTTTGTATGCTTTTTAAGCATGTCGGAAAATTTTTGTACAGAATCAACTTTATATTTAGCTGCATCATATGCATTTTTGTATTCGTCTTGTTTGCTCTTATTCTCTCCTAAAGCAGTCTCATACCCTTTATACTGATCACTAATATTTTTCTTTGTATCATAATAAGTAAGATTCCTCTGTAGCTTTAGATAATCATTGACCTGAGTGTTTAAATCCTCAGCATTAGTTCCTGCATTAAGAATAGCATTACCCTGAGAATCCCATGAACGTGTGAGACTAGGAGCGGCAGCAGCAATTTGATTGCTTGTATCTAAGAAATCCTTATATTCATCATCTGTAAGACTAATATTTTTAATAGAATTACCGGATATTTTTACACCTTTGGACAATTCTGTGTATTTGGAAGTAAGTTCTCCAAGAGAAGCTTTCTGATCCTCATAGGCTTTAGTTTGGGATTGAATGGATTCTTTTGCTTCTTGGCCTTTAGCAATTAAGTTCTCATTTTTATGAACGAAAGCGTCAATGCCTTTACCAAGCAATGAGAAAGCTCCTTGTACAAGCATTCCAACACCAGCAGAAATAAAAGCATTGCCAATCATTGAGAGACCAGCAGATGCCATACTTTTTAGACCATCGGACCATTTCCCTTGTTTCTGTTGATCAGGTTTCTCCACCTCATTTTCTCTTTTAAAATCAGTGAGAGTCTTAGCATTAGTAGCTATTTGCTTGCCATAATCTTTGGCTCTTTGACTAGCATTCTTCGTTGCTTCATTCGCTTTAGCCATACGTTGCTCGTTGTCTGTAATGGCCTGACCATTGTTATCAAGTTGCTTGTTAAGGTCTTTAAGAACTTTTAAATCATCTGAATATGCTTGATAATTTTTATTGGCTTCTGCATAGCCTTTTGCTATAGCAGCATTACGTTGAACTCTTCGTGATTGTGGTAAAATTCCTCCATCTTCATTCTTGGCGAAAACCAAACTGTGTGATATAATATAGCAAATCTTAATTACTATATATAATAGAAAGAAGGAACAATATGGAAGAATTATTATTTTGCAATAAATGTGGAAAGACCAGTACATCTTCTTCTTATAAAATAGGGGATAGATGTTATACCTGTGAAATTGGAACTTATATAGGTACTGGCATTGATTGGTCTACAGCATATATGGAGTTATCAAAAGAATATGAGAAAACTCATGACGGTCATTGTCCTAGTTCCTTAGAATCTGATGAAATGCTCCGAGAGAAATATTTCTATAACAAATTAGACAATGAAGTAGATTACTCTGCCGTTAAAAAAAGAAAATACTGGGAATCCCCTGAAGGAGTAGAAGAGCAAAACAGGATAACAGACAGATGGTATGCCAAACAGAATGCTCAGAAATTCTCTACTGGGCCTAAGTGTCCAATTTGCGGCAGCACAAATCTTAAGAAAATCACTGGAACAAGAAAAGCAATGAAGATAGGTCTGTTTGGTCTTTTTGGAGCTGGTGATCTTGGTAAGACTTATCAGTGCTGTAAGTGTGGAGCTAGGTTTTAATGAACATACCTGTAAATGCTAAAAGACAATTAGATAAAAGAGATATATATTGTATCTACCGGAGACCCAAAAAAGATAAAGATATATGCACTTTACCTGATAGGCATTATTGCCAAATGTGTACGGCTAGACCACAGACAACATGTCGCTTAAAGGTTTCTCAGTATCGAAATGAACTAAATGCTCGCAATAACGAAAAAGAATATCTTTTTGGTGTAGAAGTAGAGCATGTTAGTAAAATTGATA
>ERZ836877.2180-NODE-2180-length-26474-cov-7.222378_pt1 | contig 26474 bp, 16 predicted proteins | sample MGYA00519469_ERZ836877 | MGnify/ENA primary metagenome ERZ836877 (study PRJEB31850, sample SAMEA3708809) | human gut metagenome | biome: human gut; feature: human-associated habitat; material: faeces | place: China | collected 2014 ... | reverse complement strand
ATCTCAGACTTTTTGGCCTGTGGTTTAACAGATATTATGAAACACCCTCTTAATAATTATGTCAATTGGAACTGCTGTAATCGTGCCTATCGCCGTGGTGGTAGTACTGCCCGTGCTTATTGTCTGGCTTATCGCCAGAGTGAAAATCAATAATGACAATCGTCGTTCGGAAGCGCTCCTCGAGGCCATACGACAAGGCTCAAATGTCGATGCCGACCGCCTGGCCAAGTTTTTTTCCCGGGAGAACCGCACGCCGGCCGAACTGCTTAATCTCCGTCTGCTGCGAGGAAGTATCTTTACCCTTCTTGGAGCGGCACTTTGTGTCGTGAGTATTGTGACAGACTATGTCGGTATAGCGGGAAGTGACGGCATTCTCGGTTTTGCGGTAATTTCCGCTGTCGCGTTTGCAATCGGCGTGGGCTATCTGATAGTATATTTCGTGTCCCGGCCGAAAAAGGACAAGTGACGCGACGATGACCCGCGAGCAATTCACAGCCTATGTCGTGGAGAGTCAGAAAGCGCTTCGGCGCTTTCTGACGGCTCTTTGTTGCGGCGATTCGGCCCTTGCCGACGATATCGCCCAGGAGACATACATGAAAGCGTATCTCAGTGCCGATTCGTTCCGTGATTCCTCGAAATTCCAGGCGTGGGTCAACCGTATTGCCTATAATACATATATAAGTCATATGCGGTCGGCAAGAAAGACGGTCGGCATAGAGCACGCCGAGTGTATTCAGGCCGATGAGGCCGAGAGAGCCTGTCGCTATCAGGAGCTTTACGCGGCCCTTGCACGCCTGAGCGGAAAGGAGCGCACGGCCATCCTGCTGTTCTATCTCGAGGGATATCAGGTAAAGGAAATCAGTGAAATCACAGGGGCTTCGCATGATGCCGTAAAGCAGCATCTGTCGCGTGGCCGCTATCATCTAAAGAACCTGTTATGCAAAACGACGATATAAAAACTTTTTTCGACACATTCGATCCCGACCTGAGTCCGGACTTCGGTTTCATGAAGAGGCTTGAATGCAATCTCGATTCCGTCGAGATCGTGAAGGAATGCAATGCGGCCTTCAACCGCCGGCAGCGCCGTGCCGCTCTGGTGGCCACTATTGCCGGTTTTATAGCGGGGGTGGCATTCACATGTCTCTTGCCTGTGTTTGGATCTGTTTTGAGCGGCTTGGAGTGGGACGTCCTGTCGAAGATACTGGACGACAGCAGTATGTCGGTATTCAGCGCTGTTCTCGGTGTAGCCTTGGCTTCTTTTGTCGTGGCGTTCAATTCCTATGAAATTTCGCTTGCATTGATGGACCGCAGTTGCAGGGTAAGAGAATAATTAGTAATTTTGCACGGTCAAACCTCTTTTCACAAGGGTTGATGGCCGCCCAAAACTAATCATTCCAAACTTACACACATCTATGCAGGCGACCAAAGTCGCAGTCCTGAAGCTTCAGGACGGCACGGAATTCCAAGGCCGAAGTTTCGGCTATGAGGGCTCGACGGCCGGGGAGGTGGTTTTCAACACCGCCATGACCGGTTATCCGGAGAGCCTCACCGACCCATCTTACGAAGGTCAGATTCTTGTCACCACTTTTCCCCAGCTTGGCAATTACGGCGTTCCGCCATCGGGCGGCGACGAAATGCTCAAAGATCATTTCGAAGGCTCAAGAATCCACTGCCGCGCCATCATCGCCCAGGACTACGCTTTCCGTTACAGTCACTGGCTGGCCGACAAATCGCTGGCCGAATGGCTCAGACAAGAAAAAATACCCGGTTTGTACGACATCGACACCCGCGCGCTTACCAAGCACCTCCGCACACACGGATCAATGCTCGGAAAAGTGATAGTTGACGGAAGTGACGATGTCGATTTTTATGATCCCAACGCCGAAAACCTAATAGCGCTCACTTCGTGCAAGGTTCCGCTGGTCTATGACGCTCCTGGCGAGAAACCCTCGGAACTGAAAGACGCCCTTGGGCCTGCCGGAAACGGAAAAAAGACTGTCATTCTGGTCGACTGCGGCATAAAGCACAATATTATCCGCTGTCTTCTCCGCCGCGGCGTACGCGTGGTACGTGTGCCATGGGACTACGATTTCAATACCATCGAGGCCGACGGTCTCTTCATCAGCAACGGCCCTGGCAATCCGGTCTTCGCCCAGAAGACTGTCGACAATATCCGCAAGGCCATGGCAAAGGAAAAGCCAATCTGCGGTATCTGCATGGGCAATCAGCTTCTGGCAAAAGCCGCAGGAGCGATAACCTACAAACTGAAATACGGCCACCGCAGTCATAACCAGCCGGTGCGTCGTGTCGGTACGAACCAGTGCTTCGTGACTTCGCAGAACCACGGATTCGCTGTCGACAACGATACTCTGCCGCCGGGATGGGAGCCATTGTTCGTGAATATGAACGACGGCACCAACGAAGGCATACGCCACAAGACTCTGCCGTTTTTCTCTGCCCAGTTCCATCCAGAGGCTTCAAGCGGTCCCCGTGATACCGAATTCCTTTTCGATGATTTTATAGCACTTCTGTAGGCGATTATGAAGAAATATAACAAAGTGCTGCTCTTAGGCAGCGGTGCCCTCAAGATCGGCGAGGCCGGCGAGTTCGATTATTCCGGAGCACAGGCTCTCAAGGCCTTGCGCGAAGAAGGTATAACCACGATACTCGTCAATCCGAATATCGCCACGGTGCAGACATCGGAAGGCATGGCCGACCAGACCTACTTTCTGCCTGTGACGCCATATTTCGTAGAGCGTGTGATAGAAAAGGAGCGTCCCGACGGCATTCTGCTTGCTTTCGGCGGTCAGACGGCTCTCAACTGCGGTGTGGAACTTTTCCGTACCGGCGTTCTCGAGCGTTACGGTGTCGAGGTCCTCGGCACTCCCGTTCAGGCTATCATGGATACGGAAGACCGTGAACTTTTCGTCGAAAAGCTCAATCAGATAGATGTCAAGACCATATCGAGCGAGGCTGTCGATACCGTCGAAGATGCTCTCCGTGTAGCCCGTAATCTCGGGTATCCGGTTATAGTGCGCGCCGCCTATGCCCTGGGCGGCCTTGGCAGCGGTTTCTGCGATAACGATGCCGAACTTGTCGCTCTCGTGGAGAAGGCTCTGTCATTCTCGCCCCAGGTGCTGGTGGAAAAATCGCTCAAAGGCTGGAAAGAAGTGGAGTATGAGGTTGTGCGCGACCGCTACGACAACTGTATCACGGTCTGCAATATGGAGAATTTCGACCCGCTTGGCATTCATACCGGCGAGAGTATTGTCGTGGCGCCTTCGCAGACTCTCTCGAACGACGATTACCACTATCTGCGTTCACTCGCGATCAAGATTATCCGTCATGTGGGAATCGTCGGGGAGTGTAACGTGCAGTATGCTTTCGATCCGGAGTCGATGGACTACCGTGTGATCGAGGTCAATGCGCGTCTGAGCCGTTCGTCGGCCCTCGCATCGAAAGCTACGGGATATCCCCTCGCTTTTGTGGCGGCCAAGCTTGCGCTCGGCTATGGTCTTTTCGATCTCCGCAACAATGTGACACAAAGTACATCCGCGTTTTTCGAACCGGCTCTCGACTATGTGGTGGTCAAGATACCGCGCTGGGATCTCGGTAAGTTCCACGGTGTAGACCGTCATATCGGTTCGTCGATGAAATCGGTAGGCGAGGTTATGGCCATCGGCCGTACTTTTGAAGAGTCGATACAGAAGGGTCTGCGCATGATAGGGCAGGGCATGCATGGTTTTACCGAAAACCGTGAATTCAATATACCTGATATAGATGCCGCCCTTCAGGCTCCGACCGACCGTCGTATCTTTGTCATTGCCAAGGCTTTCGCGGAAGGCTATACAGTAGATCGCATTCATGAGCTGACCAAGATAGACCGCTGGTTCCTATTCAAGTTGCGCAATATTGTCGATACGGCGGCTGAGCTTGAGGGCTTCAATGATCTCAATGCTGTTCCCGAAATACTCATGCGCCGGGCCAAACAGCAGGGATTCAGTGATTTCCAGATAGGCCGCGCTCTTTTTAAAGATTCGTTCGCCGATCGTGCCGAGGAAGCCGTAATGGAAGTGCGCATGCGCCGTAAGGAGCTTGGCATAGAGCCATGTGTCAAGCAGATAGATACTCTCGCGGCCGAATATCCTGCCGCGACAAACTATCTCTACCTTACATATAACGGAACTTACAACGATGTCGAATATACAGGCGACCATCGCTCTGTGGTCGTTCTCGGGTCGGGTGCCTACCGCATAGGCTCGTCGGTGGAATTCGACTGGTGCTCGGTCAATGCCCTTATGACCGCCCGCAAGGAGGGTTGGCGTTCGGTGATGATCAACTATAATCCCGAAACGGTATCGACCGACTATGATATCTGCGACCGGCTCTATTTCGACGAACTCACTTTCGAACGTGTGATGGATATACTCGAACTCGAGAATCCGCATGGTGTGATTCTGTCGGTAGGCGGCCAGATCCCGAACAATCTCGCCACCAGACTGAACGACAGCGGAGTGAATATCCTCGGTACATCGGCCGAGAGCATAGACCGCGCCGAGGACCGTCACAAATTTTCCGCCATGCTCGACAGTCTGGGTATTGATCAGCCACGTTGGCGCGAGCTGACAAGTTTCGAGGATATCGATGGTTTTGTGGCCGAGGTCGGTTTTCCGGTTCTCGTGCGTCCGAGCTACGTGCTCTCCGGCGCGGCGATGAATGTATGCTCCAATCCCGACGAACTCCGGCGTTTTCTGAAGCTGGCGGCCAATGTGTCGAAGAAGCATCCCGTGGTGGTGAGCGAGTTTATTCAGTATGCCAAGGAAATAGAGATGGATGCCGTGGCGGCAGACGGAGAAATCAAGGCTTACGCCATTTCCGAGCATATAGAATTTGCGGGTGTGCACAGCGGTGATGCGACTATCCAGTTCCCGCCGCAGAAGCTTTATGTCGAGACCATGCGCCGTATAAAAAAGGTCGCAGGCCAGATTGCCCGTGCTCTGAATATATCAGGCCCGTTCAATATACAGTTCCTGGCCAAGAACAACGATATCAAGGTGATAGAGTGTAATCTGCGGGCATCGCGAAGTTTTCCTTTCGTGTCTAAGGTGCTGAAAATAAATTTTATCGATCTTGCAACCCGCGTTATGCTCGGGTTGCCTGTCGAAAAACCGGCCAAGAGCGCTTTCGATCTCGACTATGTCGGCGTGAAGGCTTCGCAGTTCTCCTTCTCGCGTCTCGGTGGTGCCGATCCTGTTCTTGGTGTCGATATGGCCTCGACGGGCGAGGTTGGGTGTCTGGGAGACGATACGGATGCCGCAGTGCTGACATCGCTGCTGGCTGTCGGTCTGCGCGTGCCTAAGAAGGCTGTGCTGCTCAGCACCGGTACGCCGAAGCAGAAGGCCGATATGCTCGAGGCTGCCCATATGCTTCACCGGGCCGGTCTGACGATATATGCTACCGGAGGTACATGTCAGTTCCTTAACGAGAACGGTATTCCGGCGGTGCGTGTCTATTGGCCCTCGACTCCCGAATCGCAGCCTCAGGCGCTCGATCTGCTGCATAATCATGACGTGGATTTTGTGGTGAACATTCCTAAGAATTTCACCGGCACGGAACTCAGCAACGGCCGCAAGATACGTCGTGCGGCCATAGATCTGAACATTCCTCTGCTTACGAATTCGCGTCTGGCATCGGCATTCGTGAGGGCTTTCACGAGAATTCCGCTTGACAGTATTGAAATCAAAAGCTGGCAGGAATACTGATGAAATCGTTGTCATAAATGTCAATTGACATTTTTTAACAATTGACGTTAAGTGTAACGGAAATTATTAAAAATTGATTAAAATTTTGGCCGATAGGTGTTTAAGGTTCGATTTGGATTTGACGTCTGTCAAAGTGCTAAATAAATATGTTGGATAACATAAAAAAATATTTGGCAGGGCAGCCAAAAAGGCTGAACTTTGTAGCGCAAACCTAAAACAATCTTTTTTACCTTAGAAATTGTACCTATTGGAAACCCATAGAAGGGAACTCTGTGACAGAGTTCCCTTTTATGATGCCTGTCTGCAAACAAGGGGGCGTTCCCGCGTGTTTCAAGTACATGAAAACAGAACAGAAACAACGATTGCTTATCATCGGAGGCGGTTTCGGAGGATTGACCGTGGCCCGCTATGCCGACAAAAGCAAGTGGGATGTCGTGCTTGTCGACCGGAACAATTATCATAGCTTTCCACCGCTGTTCTACCAGGTTGCTTCGTCGGGGCTTGAGCCGTCGACTATATCATTCCCTCTACGGCGTGAACTCCGTGGACGCCGTTATCGCGGTGTCGGTTTTCATTTCGGAGAAGTACACAGCATCGATGTAGTCGGGAAAAAGGTATTCACTCAGTATGAGACGCTGCATTACGACAAGCTGGTGCTTGCCGCCGGTTCTACCAATAATTTCTTCGGTATGCCCGATCTTGAGAAACACGTGTTTACGCTCAAGAGCACGACCAAGGCTATACGCTGCCGCAACGAGGTGCTCGCATGCCTCGAGCGTGCGGCGCTATGTCGTGATGATGCCCTGCGCAAGCGGCTGCTCACATTTGTCGTTGTCGGAGGCGGCCCGACCGGCGTCGAGATTGCCGGAGCGCTCGGAGAGCTGAAGCGATATATTCTTAAGCGGGAATATCCTACGATTGATCCGGAAGAAATGCGGGTGGTTCTTGTGGAGGGTAATCCTCGTCTGCTCGGGGCGATGAGCGCTAAGTCGGGCGAGGATGCCGTCAGGGCGCTCGGTTCTTTGATGGTGGAGGTGCAGCTCGGGAAGGTGATGAAAGGATATGCCGACAAGGTGCTCGCGTTTGCCGACGGTTCGGCAATCACCGCCGATACCGTGATCTGGACGGCCGGGATAACCGGTGTTCCCCTTGTGTTGGACGGCACCGATGTCGGCCCCGTGCATGCCGGCCGCTGGGCGGTAGATGAATATAACGCTGTGACCGGTGTACGGGATGTGTTTGCCATAGGAGACATAGCGCTTCAGCAGGCCTACGGATATCCTAAAGGATTGCCGCAGGTCGCACCTGTGGCAATACAGCAGGCCCGCTGTCTTGCCCGCAATCTAAACCGCGGCCCGGGCGAGTCGCCCGAAGCGTTCCTGTACAGGGATAAAGGCTCGATGGCGACCATAGGACGCAACAAGGCGGTTGTCGATATGGGCAGAGTGCATCTCAACGGCCGTGTGGCATGGCTTGCATGGATGGGCGTGCATCTGATGTCGTTGCTGGGCATGAGAAACCGTACTGTCGTTTTTATCAACTGGATGTGGGGATATTTCACTTTTTCGTCGGGACTCAGACTGCTGTTGCGGCCCGACCGATATCCCCTGCGCTCATACTGGAAAGAATGAAAAAGGCTCAGTTTGAAAGTATATATGCTTCGGCATTCGCAGACAGCGCTCGATGGCGCCGCTGGTTCGTCAATGAAGTTGTGACCGACAAGGCCGACGACGATATATTTATTGTCGCCGATTCTTCGGGCCGTCCGGCGGCTTCGGCTTTGCTCAAATATTATGGTTTCGCATATGCCGGAACGGTTTTGCCGTCGGGCTATATCAGCTGCGTCGCCACGCGCCCGGAGGCCCGTACCCGCGGTCTGGCATCTCAGGCTGTCGGCGAAGCCTTGGCCGATGCTCGCCGCCGAGGCTATGCCTTCTGTGAGCTGATTCCGGCCAACCGCAGCCTGTATGCTTTTTACAGCCGTTTCGGCTTTGCTGACGGTTTTTATGCAGATGAAGAACGCTATACGTCGCTCCACGATTTTTCGGGAGGAGCCGGAATGCCGGTAGAGCCGACTTACGCACTCTTCCATGAGGTCGAGAGCCGGATCGGATGCGGTGTCTTGCACGATGAAACCGATTTCAGACATATTATGACCGATCTTGAATTCGAGAGCGGTCACAGCGTGGTTTTCATACGCAACGGCGAGGATGCGGCCTGTCTGTTTGCCGCATGGGATGCAAGCAGACCCGATTCGTCTGTGACGGTACGCTCGTTGATTGCCGACAATGAGGAGACGGCGCTTGAAGCACTGTCGATACTGCGGGCCGAGGTCGGAGAGAGGCATTTCTCGGTATGGAGACCGCCTTTCTCGGGTCTGAAAGCTCATCTGCGTATCCGGGGCATGGCCCGTATCGTCAGTCCGTCGCTCGTCCTTGGAGCACTTGCGGCCGCACATCCTTCTCTCAGAACGGATATGCGTCTGCATGACGCGCTCTTTCCCGAAAACAACGGGTATTACAGATTGTCGGACGGCCGATGCACTGTCGGAAAAGAATCTGGCCGCAGACCCGATATCGACGTATCGGTGCCGGTACTGACCTCTATACTTTTCAGTGCCGAGAAAACCGGTGATATATTCGGGTTGCCTACGCGCCGCCCGTATATGGCTCTAATGCTCGATGCGTGACCGTTCGCTCAGTTCGATCACAAGAGGTTCTATTCGGCCCCAGGAACAGTTTACGGTATTGTTTCGTAGGCCATTCTCATTGCAGTTGTGAAAAGGCGTTTCGAAGGAAAGACGCTCATTTTTGTCATCATATAGACCTTCTGCCGCTATCATGAATTCGAAATCGAATACATCCTTGTTCGTGAAGCACGAGAACTGAGGGGTGAAGGCGGCCGTAGAGCCGTTGACATCTATATTCCATGTTGCCTCGAGAGGCGCGCCGTTCACGCGGTGTACGGGCGAATTGTTGTGATAAGGCCCGAATATGGTTATAGTGCCGTCGCTGTCTATTCGCGCGGGTGCCTTCCATCGGTTTTCGCCGGGATCCAATAGTTTAGAGTCGATCGCCAGTACCGGCAGCAGCCAGCCGTCGCAGATTGTGGCGACAGCGTATTCGCCGGAACGTCTGAAGAAATACTCTGTATGAGGGAATGCCGGGCTACCGTCGGTGATGTCGCATAAGTTCAGCGCTATTATGTCGTCCGAGAAATAAGATGACACTCCGACTGCCGGCCAGATTTCGGCTTTACCATATGCGGCTGCTCCAGTAACTCCCGCTGTCGCTATGATTTCGGGTATGTCTTTTACGATAGTGAAACGCCTCTCCTGATCGCCCCCGCCAAGAATCCATTCAGTCCGGTCACCCTCCCGGCGCCATCGGGAGCCGATCTGTCGGAATGTATTGCCGTCGAACATCAGCATGGGGCCTCCCTCTGTCCATTTGTCGGCCGTACGTCGGAATATTATCTGCCATGATTTATCACTGTCGGCGATTCCGACTGTTACGGTGCGTTGCTCACGGCCCATTCTGGAGGGTGAGAAATTCAGCGTGGCGCCGGCGGTTGCGCCGCCTTCCGGAAAATCGGCATGACTGGCGATCGAGGCGAAATCCGAGCCTTCCGTCAGTCGCAGACCGCATGAATATGCTTTTGTGGATGCCGACGCTTTTCTATATAATATAATGTGTATGGAGCCGTCCTCCTCATCGACATTGAGTTCCGACACATTTGTATCGGCGAAATCGATGTCATGATATTCTTCCGGGGTTCCAGGCGTGTTTGGCTCGGTTCCGGGGCGCTCCGGCTCGTCCGGTGTGCGGTCAGAGCAAGAGCAGAGTAATGAAACGATGACTAATAAGGAGGCGAAATATTTCATGGTAATATAATTTTTCACAAAAATAAGCATAAGCGGTTAAAAATCCAAATTTCGGGCTGAAAGTAACATATGTGAGCATGCGGCTGATCCCATCAGCACTCTTTTGCTCAAAAAAACGCAAAAAGTGGCCGAATCGCGGCAAAAGTGACAACGGAAGTGTTAAAACTACACATTTTCCCTTTCCAAATGTTTACTAATCCCAAAAAAGTTTATTAACTTTGCCAAATCCTTATCCACACAGCTGCTCTTGCGATAGGAAGCGGTGTGGTTAAACCTAAAAAAGAACAAACAGAATCAATCAATTTTATGTCTAATTTTTTCTAAGTATGAAAAAGCTGTTTCTATTACTTGTGGCAGTGCTTACTTTGAGCCTCTGTGCGTCGGCCCAGACGCGCACGGTCAAAGGTACTGTCTTGGACGCCGAGAACGACGAACCGTTGATCGGCGTTTCGGTCACAGCAGGCGGCAATTACGGCGTATCTACCGACGCCGACGGTAATTTTACCCTGCAAGTGCCAGCTTCTGCAAGCAAGCTTACGGTTTCCTACGTAGGTTATCAGACCCAGCAGGTCAACATCTCCGACAAACCTATGGTGATTCGTCTTGCTGCCGATAACGCCCTCCTCGATCCTGTGATCGTGGTAGCATACGGCGAGCAAAAAAAATCTTCTTTCACAGGCTCCGCCGCTACTGTCGGTTCAGCAGCTATTGAAAAAACCCAGGTTACCAATGTGCTCGACGCCCTCTCCGGTCAAGTTGCCGGTCTTCAGCTCTCGAATGCTTCCGGTGCTCCTGGTTCGAGTAGCCCGACTATCCGTGTGCGAGGTTTCTCTTCGATTAATGCCGGTAATTCTCCTCTCGTGATTGTTGATGGTACTCCTTTTACAGGCGATATCAACTCTCTTAATACCAACGATATTGAATCGATGTCCGTTCTTAAGGACGCCGCTTCGAATGCTTTGTACGGTGCTCGTGGCGCAAACGGTGTCATTCTTATCACCACCAAACGCGCCAAACTCGGTGAGGCAAAGGTTACAGTTGACGCTAAATGGGGCGCTAATACAAAGGCTCTTCAGGATTATGACTATATTAAATCGCCGGGTCTTTATTATGAGGCATACTATAATCAACTATATAATTATGGTATAACCTCGACTAATAATGGTGGCCTAGGCCTTTCTCCGGATGCCGCGTGGGCTAATGCAAATAAAACGATGCTTGGTAGCACCAATGGAGGTCTTGGTTATATCGTATATACGCTTCCTGAAGGACAGCATCTTATTGGCCGTAATGGCCGTCTTAATCCTAATGCGACTCTGGGACGTGAATTGAATGGCTATTGGTTGCAGCCTGATAACTGGATGGACGAGACTTATAAGAGTAGTCTTCGTCAGGAATACAACGTGAATATAACTCAAGGTACTGAACGAAGCAATATCATGGCTTCTGTGGGTTATCTAAAGAATAATGGTATCATTGTGAGCCCTTCGAGCTATGAACGTTTTACTGGTCGTATAGCAGCTGATTTTCAGGCTAAGCCTTGGCTGAAGGTAGGTGCTAATGTTAGTTATTCGCATTCTAATCATGAGGATATGACGAGTCAGGAAGGTACTAGCAATGGTACTACCAATGTATTTGCTTATGCAACTCAGGTTGCTCCGATTTATCCTATGTATATTCGCGATGCCAATAAGCAGATTATGTATGATGCCAACGGTATCAAAATGTATGACTTTGGTAATGGTGCGAATGCCGGCCTTACGCGTCCTATTTTCTCGGATTTTAACGGTATCGGCATGGCACTTCTTGATAAAAACAAAGGAACTGACAACCAGTTGACAGCTACCGGTTTTGTTGAAATCCGTTTCCTTAAGGATTTTAAGTTTACTTCGAACAATAACATCAACCTCACTGAGTACCGTCTCACGAATATGACCAACCCGTATTATGGTCCTGGTGTAGATAAAGGCGGTTCTATCTCGAAACAACATTCCCGCAATACAGACTATACATTCCAGCAGCTTCTTACGTGGACACATACTTTCAATAATGCTCATAATCTGAATGTTCTTGTTGGTCATGAATGGTATAAAACTATACTTGAGCATTTATACGCTACGAAAGATGGTCTATTCCTGCCCTCTAACGAAGAACTGAACGGCGCTATCACGGACAAGAGCCCTGGTTCGTATGACAGCGCTTACAACAATGAAGGTTGGCTTGGTCGCGCACAGTATGATTACGACGGCAAGTACTTTGCTTCCGCTTCATTCCGTCGCGATGCTTCCAGTCGTTTCCATCCTAAACATCGTTGGGGCAATTTCTGGAGTATAGGTGGTGCCTGGATCATCAGCAAAGAGGAATTCTTCAATGTCGATTGGGTTAATCTTCTTAAACTTAAAGCCTCTTATGGCGAGCAGGGTAATGATAATATTGGTAATTATCGTTATGTTGACACTTATGAACTTATTAACTCAGGAGGTCATCCTGCTGCGACTCCTTCGACTAAAGGAAATGAAAATATAACATGGGAAAAGAATGGTAATTTCAATGTAGGTGTTGAATTTGAACTCTTTAATGCTCGACTCAATGGTTCGTTCGAGGGTTTCTATCGTAGAACATCTGACATGCTTATGTCTTTCCCGCTTCCCGCTTCAGCCGGTTTCATGGGTTACTATGCTAATGTCGGCAATATGATGAATGCCGGTATTGAAATTGACTTACAGACGGTTCCCGTACGCACAAAGGATTTTACCTGGACTATTAATGCTAACTTTACATGGTATAAGAACCGTATCACTTCGCTTCCGGAAGAGCGTAAGTCTCAGCTTGCAGACGGACTTACCTATGGTTTTACCAGTGGATCTACAGTATATGCCGAAAATATTCCTATGTATTCTTTCTGGATGAAGAAATATGCAGGTGTAGATCATGAAACCGGTAAGGCTCTTTATTATATGCTGGAACATACTAGGGATGACGCCGGCAAAATAATAAGCACAGAGACTAAAACCACAGATGATTATGAGAAAGCGACCATGATGAATTGTGGTACGGCTCTTGCTCCTGTTTATGGCGGCTTCGGTACTACTTTCGAATACAAGGGATTCGATCTTTCCGCTAATTTCCAGTATCAGATCGGTGGTCAGGTATATGATAGCGGATATCAGACGTTGATGAGTCCTGCTGTCAGCAGTTCGGGCGGTTCGAATATCCATGCCGATGCGTTAAATGCATGGACGGTAAATAATATGACTTCTGATATTCCTCGCTTTATCTATGGTGATCTCAGCATTGCACAGACTCAAAGCCGTTTCCTTACCAATGCTTCCTATCTGTCTTTACAGAATCTTAACTTCGGTTATACACTTCCCCAGAACTTAGTACGCAAAATGTACCTTACCAAGCTTCGTGTTTATTTTGCTGCTGATAATGTATGGGTATGGAGTAAACGTCAGGGCCTTGATCCCCGTCAATCGTTTACCGGAGCTCCCAGTAATAACTATTACGCCCCGATTCGTGCTCTTTCCGGTGGTGTGACACTTTCTTTCTAATAATAATAGGATCCTCAAACAATGAAAACTATATATAAGGCAGTTCTTGCGGCCCTTGTGGCAACTCCGTTGTTCACAGGCTGTATCGAGGAAATTACTCCTACCAATACAATCATTCAGACTCAGCTTACTGATAATCCACGAGCTACAGAAGCTCTGGTATGGGCTATGCCGGGTCATCTAAATGAAGTGGGGACAATTTCGAGTTATCATTGGGATATCGGTTATCCCGGCATCATGCATATTCGAGACCTTTTCACCGCTGACCTTCGTGTAAGTACTCTCGGTGCCAATTACAACCATTTCTGGTATTGGTGCGAAAACTCAGTCGGTCTTGGTCCTGACTATCTCTATCCTCAGTATCCCTGGAATTGGCTGTATAAGCATGTACTCGCCACAAATAAGGTTGTTCAGGCTATCAATGACGACACGACTAATCCAGAGCTTCGTATGCAACTTGCTGCGGGCTATGCGGATCGTGCATGGGTGTATCTTGATTTCGCACGTATGTATGAAGTGCTTCCGACCGATGGCTATACAGTAAGTCCGGATCTGCTTGGTCTCACCTTGCCAAAGGTTACGGAGGAAACTACCGAGGAGCAGATGCGTGATAACCGCCGTCTCACTCATGATGAAATGATTGAATTCATCAAGGGAGATCTTGACAAAGCCATTGCTCTCTCGGAAGGGGCTGCCTCTGTTCCGAATAAGACTATTCCTGATCTGGCCGTAATGTATGGCCTCTATGCTCGTCTTTATCTTTGGGATGCAAGCTATCAGGCAGAAATTAACAATAACACTTCTGCCGCCAATACTCTTTATGCCGAAGCTAAGAAATATGCAGATCTTGCAATCGCTACTTGTGGTGGTACTCCTCTTACACGAGCCCAGTGGCTTGATACGAATACAGGCTTCAATACATCAGATCCTTCATCTTGGATGTTCTGTGGTCAGTATGTTACTGAGGATACCGGTGTGCAAGCTCCTAATGTGTCATGGACAGGTTGGATGTCTTCTGAAAAGACGTATGGCTATGCCAGCACACGTCTGAAAGCTTTCCCCGAAATCGGTGCTGCGGTTTACAATCGTATGAATGACCGTGACTGGCGTAAACTTTCGTTCGTAGCTCCTGAAGATTCTCCTCTTTCAGGTCAAGAGCCTTTCCTTGATGCTGAACTTGCAAAAGAAAATTTTACGGTTCCTTATATCTCCATAAAGTTCCGTCCTGGTGGCGGCGCTACAACTAACGGTCAGACTGGTTGCGCCGTAGCATTCCCTCTTATGAGAGTCGAGGAAATGTATTTTATTTCAATTGAGGCACAGGCACATCTTGATGCTGGCGCTGGAAAGTCCGCTCTTGAAAACTTCATGAAGACTTATCGCTATAATTCATATATTTGCACTGCTACGTCTACTGAAGATGTTGTAGAGGAAATCATATTCCAGAAGCGAGTAGAGTTATGGGGTGAAGGTCAGGCTTTCTTTGATATTAAGAGACTCGACTATCCGGTAATACGTGCCTATGAAGGAACTAACTTTACCTGGGGTTCTGAAACATGGAATACCAGTCGTCGTCCGGCATGGATGAACTTATGTATCACCAATCAGGAATGTGATAACAATGCTGGAATTCCACGTTCGCTTAATGTTCCTAACCCGAATGGATGCTATACTGTTATTACGGAGCTTTAATGGTTAAAACTGCAATAAAATGAAATTCAATAAAATAATAGGCGCTCTTATGGGCGTGGCTATAAGCCTCGGCGCATGGAGTTGTACTGATGAGGTCGAGTACACTCCCACGGAGCCAACTGGCACTGACGAGGTGTTCTTCTCCAATGAGCAGAATACTGATCTGTCACTTACTCTTGATGCTACTCAAGTCGATGTGACACTTAATCGTCTTCGTGATGATGATGAACTGACTGTTAATCTCACAAGTTCGTCGTTCTACATAAATGATGCCAAAGAGTCTGTTTCGGCGGCTAATGTATTTACAGTACCTTCTTCTGTAACCTTTTCTAAAGGACAAAAAGAAGCTGTGATTCGTATTGCTGTGAACTTCAGTGCAGTTGAAGCCGCTGTAGATTATTTGATCAATATTGCGATAGATAGTGAACAATCAAGCCCTTATGGTAATATTGAGGAAACTTTCACTGTTTCCTATGAACCATGGACTGATTGGACACGTCTTTCTGAGACCGGAAATTTCCAGCAGGCTGGTCTATGGACATATAATTATGAGAATTATGTATACTATCGCAAATCCCTCATAAATCCGGATCTTGAACAATATTCAATAGGCGGACCTTTCTCAGACTTTGTCTATGACTATGTTTTTACTGTCGACAAGAGTAAAATCGTAAAGGTCAACGGTGCTGATTGTTATTTTGTTACAATGGATCCCATTGCGACACCTTTGGCAACAAGTGATGGTCAGGGTAACTTTATTATTAAGGATTTTTACTACTTCTTCTGCGAAGCTAACAAAGTTGATCCTGTTACTGACTATGAGCTGGTCATGAATTTCTTGATTGAGAATGGTAGAAGTTTCTCTTATTTTAATCCTAAGACAGGACTGATTGCAAGCTACCAGACCGTTGTAGCTGAAAAGCTTGAACCTGGTTATTCTTATGGTTCTTTCATGAATTATCTTCAGCTTGGCGGATATGCAGATTATTTCATCGAATTCTCTAAGATTTATAATATCGTCGACGAGAGTGGTGCTGAATCTGTAGTGATCGAAGCTTATAAGAGTGATGATGTTTATTCTTATGCATATAATGTAATTCCGGGTAATCTTGATGATGCCGCTATTGCAGAAGCGGTTGAAGCAATTAAAGCTGACACTGACGCGACGCTTTACACTGAGACACAACGTTATTTTGTATACACTCCTGAAGCACAGGGCGATTATACAATCGTTGCAGTAGGCTTTAATCAGGCTAACGAGGAGGTATACCATACTTCGTATACTTTCACTTTCACAACAGTGAAAGCTGATAGTGAATGGGAGCCTGCCGGAACAGCTGCTTATACAGATGGGTTCCTTTATACTCCTTATGCTTCTGAAACTGAAGAAGGATGGGATATACCAGTCGGTGGTGACCAGTGGGTTGTAAATATTGAAAAAAATAAGAATAATCCGAATCTTATCCGACTCGTAAATCCTTACAACAGCAAATGTTGGCCTGATGGATATGAAGGTTGGGATTTGGACGGTAATTACTATATGACTATAAACATGGAGGATCCTGAGGCTGTTTACATTGAGGAGGGTCTGCTTGGAGTACAGCTGTCACCAAATGATGGTCCCATCAACATTTCTTCTCTCGCGTATGAGTATATGAATCAGGGAGTTTCTCTGAATCAGCTCAAACAGCTCGGTTTTGTAGGTACTCTTGAAGATGGAAAGATTACTTTCCCGGGTGCTAGTTTGCTCATCGAATTTATGAATAATCCAGGGTTCTTATATACTAACTGGGACTTTAAGATTCCCATATTTGTTGTTGATGAAGCTGGAAAAACTTCTTTCAATTTCGATGGCCAGATTAAGGGGACCGGTTGGTTTGAACTCGATCTTACAAGCTCGAATATTGCTTCGGCTCCTAAAAAGAATCATTCAGGAAATGTAAATGCTCAGCGTTCGGACGAGTTTAAATCTTCCTTTAAGGGTAGAGCTCGTAAAGTTCATGCTGCACAAAAGATGAATGTCAATGAATTGATCAAAGCTAATTTCAATAAAGCTGCTAGATATTCCGATCTTTAAAAATATATCTATAGTAGATTAATGACAAGGGCCGATACGCGTGTATTGGCCCTTGTTAGTGTTAAGAAAATTTAATTTTAAAGTAAAAAAGGCCTGATACCATTTAATTCCGTATGTCTCTTTCTTTTTGGTCGCGAAATATAAAAAATTATACTTATTTTTGTATTTGCAAATGAATATTCCACTCATTAATTAATTTGAAAATGAGACGAACTTTATTATTAATTGTTTTTCTGTCTTCTTTTTTATGTGGATTATCTAATCCGCATAAATTCGATATTCCGGCACTTCAGCAAATTTCCCTTATGGAAAAAGCGGATTTGCCAATGTCCAGAGGTGGTGAGTTAAAGACGCTTCCAGCCAATGATATCGATGGAAAGTCTGTGTTTCTTGTCACTTTTAGAGACAAAGCAGCTGCAGAGGATTTTGCTCAAAATGGTTATGAGGTCATAAGCGAGCGTGGGAATATGGCTCTTGTATCGCTGTCTCTGACAGAGGTCATGGAAATCAGTAAATTTGACGCAATAGATAATATTTCACTTGGATATGAAAACAATGTAATGCTTATTGATGCCCGTGCGTCTACTGGAGTCGACGCAGTGCATGCAGGAACCGGGCTACCGATGGGATATACTGGTAAAAATGTTATCTGCGGTATGATGGATACCGGTTTGGATGTCAATCATATAAATTTCCAGAAAGACGGTGAGCCGAGAGTTGAACGTCTATGGGTGATTCTCAATGGCTCTGTTCAGATATTTGACACCCCAAATAAGATAAAGGGATTTACTGTTGATACTTCAAATGGAACTCATGGAACCCACGTGCTTGGTATCATGGGTGGTGGTTTTAAGGGTAAACTTACAAGTCAAGCAACTTATAATCCCCGGACTGGACGGCCTACGACAACAGATCTTATCTCAAAATATTATGGTGTAGCGACGGATGCCATTCTTGCTCCATGCTGTGGTAATTTGATGAATAATAATATATTAATTGCAGCGGAAAATATATTGAATTTTTCTAAGGAAAAAGGACTACCCGCTGTGATGAATCTTTCTCTCGGTCATAATATAGGTCCGCATGACGGTTCTACAGCTGGAGATAAATATCTGGCTGAAGTGGGTAAGGAAATGATTATTTGTATTTCTGCAGGCAACGAAGCCGGTAATCAGGTCTCTTATCATAAGGATTTTACGTATTCCGACAAGATTGTACGTACTTTCGTTGGTGCGACGGCTAGTGTTGAAGGTGCTTTTGATGTCTGGGGAAGTGATTCGACTCCGTTCGATGTGACTTTTGTGGCATACGATAAGACAAATGGCTCTATAAAATATTCATATAAGCTTTCCGGAGGTTCTGAATCAAGTGTATATATCACAGGTTCGTATTATACGGCACCGGGCTATATTCATGACAAAGCTTTTGACGCAGCCTTTGGTGATCATGGTGCTATTATTCTGACGGGAGGTGTAAATCCGTCTAATAATCGTTATAATGTATATGCAACGATTCAATTAGGTAGTGGTACTGACGGTGCGAATATACTACCCGGGTTTATTATCGAGGGTGCTCCTTCGAAAAGCGTTGATATGTATGTTGGAGGAGGTGCATCAATTATATCTAATGAAATTGTAGGGTATGTAGACGGAAATGATAGCCAGTCTATAAATGATATGGCTTGTGGGGAAAATATAATAGCTGTCGGAGCTTATGTGAATGCTGTAAAATATCCGACGATTGATAGTGGAGAGGTTGGATTCCGAAATACTACTAAGGGCGAGATTGCGTACTTCTCTTCTTATGGTAAGAATTTTCAAGGTCGGCAACTTCCAGATATCACTGGTCCTGGTAGAGGTATGCGTTCGTCGTATAGCGATTATTATTTGAAAGCTAATCCCAATGAGAATAAATATATATCTGCGAAACTTGATGAAGTGCGCAGAAGTCATGCATGGTTAGAGATGAGCGGCACTTCGATGTCGTCGCCGTTTGTGGCCGGTGTGTGTGCGTTGTGGTTGCAGGCTGATCCGACGCTGACGGTCGATGATATCAAGAATGTGATGAAGGAAACCGCCGACAACGATGAGTTTACGGCTGTTTCTCCCGAGCGCTGGGGCTATGGCAAGATCAATGCTCTTGCCGGAATCAAGAAGATTCTCGGCAGCAGCGGTATCGCCGGTGTTGTCACCGAGGGCACCGACATGATCGTTACTCCGTCTGCCGGTTCTGTCGAGGTGTTCGCTGCAGGGGCGGCTCAGGTCCGTGTTGAGCTTTACACTGTCGGCGGGGCGCTTGCCGCTCAGACCGTGGGTTCGGGCGATACGGCCAATATTTCGACCGAAGGTCTTGCCAAGGGCGTGTATGTGCTTCGTGCTGTTGCCGACGGAACCCGCACGGCTACCCGCAAAATAGCTCTCTGATTCTGATGCTTTAAGCAAAGGTTTATAAAGTAATAAGTTTAAAAAGTTAAGATAATGGTGCCGTTGCCGGAACTGTTGTCTTAACTTTTTCAACTTTAAACTATTTCACCCCGTAGAATATGTATATATTAGGAATAGAATCGAGTTGCGATGACACGAGCGCGGCCGTCATCACCGACGGCGGCCTGTTGCTGAGCAATGTCATCGCTTCGCAGAAGGTACATGAAGAATATGGCGGTGTGGTGCCGGAGCTGGCTTCGCGTGCCCATCAGCAGAATATCGTGCCTGTTGTCGATGCCGCCATACGCCGGGCCGGTATCGATCGGCGCGATCTCTCGGCGATAGCGTTCACCCGCGGGCCTGGACTTATCGGATCGCTATTGGTCGGCACGAGCTTCGCCAAGGGGCTGTCTCTGGGACTGCGAGTGCCGATGGTCGATGTGAATCATCTTCAGGCGCATGTGCTCGCCCATTTCATCAAGGAGACGCCGGAGACCGAGGTTCCTGAATTTCCCTATATTTGTCTGCTTGTGTCGGGTGGAAATTCGCAGATTATAGTCGTGCGAAGTCCGCGCGATATGGAAATCATAGGCCGCACCATCGATGATGCAGCCGGAGAGGCTTTCGACAAATGTGCCAAGGTGATTGGACTGCCGTATCCGGGCGGCCCGCATATCGACCGCCTGGCGGCAGAAGGTAATCCCGAGGCATTCCGGTTCGCCAGACCGCGGATCGAAGGTCTCGACTATAGTTTCAGCGGTCTTAAAACGTCGTTTCTCTATACTCTGCGTGATAATCTGCGCTCTGACCCCGACTTTATCGAGAAGCGCCGGGCCGATCTGGCCGCTTCGCTGCAGTCGACCATCATTGCCATTCTTATGGATAAGCTTGAAAAAGCTATAGACAGCAAGGGGATCACGACTGTGGCTATCGGCGGCGGAGTGTCGGCCAACAGCGGCGTGCGTCAGGCTGTAGCCGATATGTGCGCCCGCCGCGGGCTGAAGGCATTTATCCCCGAGCGGCGTTTCACCACCGACAATGCCGCAATGGTAGCGATTGCCGGCTATTTCAAATATCTTGATTCGGATTTCTGCCCCTACAATGCCGTGCCCTATGCGCGGATAGGTTCTTAGGCGTATTGGGTATTGTGAAAAAAAATAAGGTCTTTAGGGTCTTTTATGACCATAAGGACCTTTTTTGCGTATGTCTAAAATACGAAGGCTATCGAGGCGGCTACGGCGGCGGTAGGGTAATGGCGCATGAGGGTATAGCGCGCTTCGAGGCCGAGTTTAAGCGATGTGGTGCAGCGAAGTTCGACGCCGGCCCCGGCATTTAGGCCTGCGTTTGTAGAGTGCGTTGTCACGTCCTTGCCGCTTTCGTTATGGCTGTCGTGCAGACCCCATGATGTGAAATTGAAGCCTGCAAGGGGATAGAATGCTGCCCGTCCTTCGGCGAAATAGAAGGGAAAGTGGATGTCGGCATTCACGGCAAGTCCGTCTTTATCGTGATGTCGGAAAATAATGTCGGCAGACGGAGCTATGCGCACGTGATCGGAAAAAGAATACTGAAAGCTGAGTCCGCCGAGCGCCGACTGGTTGCGCGACACATAGCCTATGCGCGGACCGAATGCCTTTTCGCCTTTGTGGCCCTGCGCTTCTGCCGTCGGTGCGCTACATAATGAAACCGCCATTATCAGTATGCCGGCCGCTGTTTTGATGATATCAGTTATGTTCATAATTGTGATGAATGCTGAAACGCGGTTATGCGCGCCGATATTGTAACAAAGCTTTGATTACATGGGTTCACTTTGCACGTCCACAAATATACGATAAAATCATGACCTAAAACCTCGGATATTCATATAAATTGTGACAAAGGACAAACATTCGGATAGAACAGCCACTTTAAGAGAGCGTTTGAATTTAACTTTATGAAATCTTTATAGGCCTTTCCGGCCTGTTTTAAGCTTTCATTCAGTCATTATGGAACTCCATAATTCCTTCATTCAATCTCAAAACAGTCTCGGAAATCTTCTCTAAATCTTAACATAAGTCAATTTCAAACACTCTCTAAGCCTTTCCGGTAATCTGTTGTAATACATAAAAAGGCTGCGCCGTAAAACTTGATTACGACGCAGCCCGTAGAGATTGATTAGGATAATCTTATTCAGACCAACCGAAGTTCTGCCCGATGTTGGGGTTGTAAGTCAGCTGTCCGCTCGGGATGGGGTAGCTGTAGTACTGAGGTTTGAATTCACGGAGCAGACCGTGCCAGTTGCGGTTGCCGTTAAGATAGCCGTTTGTGTTGGAAATCTGAACGGGGCTGCCGGTAATGTTGGCACCGAGCAGGATGTTGGGGTTCTTGGTCTGATCGAGCTTGTCGAGCCAGTGCCAGCGGATAAGATCCCAGTAGCGGAAGTCATTGTCCATGATGAGCTCGCAGCGGCGGCAGCGGCGTACCTCCCAGATGAGGCTGCTCACACCGGTGGTATTGGCGGGGTCTCCCATGCCGGAGAGCGATGCCACAGTGGCGTTGGGGAGTTCGGCGCGTGCGAAGAGCAGATTGAGGGTCTTATTGAGGTCTTCATCGGTAAGAGTGCCGAGTTCAGCCTTGGCTTCAGCATTTTCCAGCAGGATTACCGAGTACCAGTAGATCGGGGCGCATACGATGTTGCGGGTAGTACGGCGGTCGGCAAGAAGGTCGGCGGTATTGTCGTACTTGCTTACACCGTAACCTGTCGACGATGTCATGCCGCTTGCACCAGCGCGGGTTCCGTTAAGTGCATTTTTGCCGTCTGCATCAGAATAGTAGATGAACGGGTCGGTAGTCATGGCGAGACGGTTGTCGCGAACGTCGAGCAGCTTCTGAATCGAGAAGATTTTTTCGCTTTCGATCCATTCGCCGACATCGCTCTTATTCTCGCTGGTGAGTGCGAGGGGCTTGCCGTCCTTGAAGAGATAGGCGTCGAAAGCGTCCTTGGTGAGACCGTTGATGGGTGTTGTGCCGCAGGTGAAGTCGGCCACACAGTTCATGACGATGTCTTTGGCGTAGCCGCGGAACAGAATCATTTCGGGGTTGTCGACCATGGCAGGAACAGCGGAAGCCTGGGTGTAGAACGACTGGTAGTTGGCGCGGTACTGCTCGGAAAGACGGTAGCGTCCGGAGTTGATAAGGTAGTCGGAAGCCTTGGCCGATTCCTGGAGCAGTTTCTTTGCGCGTTCCGGATCTGGTGCGAGACCGTTCTCAGCCTGAGTGCAATATTTGCGGTATGTACCTTCGCAGAGGCACATGTACGATTTCATTGCATAAGCGAGGTCGCGCGACCAGTACTGGGCGTTCTTGTCGGTTTTGATGTTTTCGCAGGCATAGTCGAGGTCTTCGAGAATCTTGTCGAAGACGATGTCGCGTTTCTGGCGGTCGCCGTAGAGGATTTCATCGTCCGATACATTGAGCGCGTGCTCGATGAAGTTGCAGTCGCCGTAGCGGCGCACCAGCAGATACTGCTGATAAGCGCGGCCCAGGCGTGCTATTCCCATCCAGTTGGCCTTGACGTCGGCATCGATAGTAGATGCCTCGAGGCCGTCGATGATGGTTGCGGAGTGACGGATATTTTCGTAGGGTGCGGTATAGCTGGCGCTCGACGAGGGAATGCTGGTGAATTTCCAGTCGGTGAAGCCCGATGTGCACTGGTCATCGGTGAGGGTGTTGAAGTAGAATTCACCATAGCTTGCACCGGTTGCATAGCCGGTGAAGTATTTCAGCATCTGATCGCACTGCAGCTTGATGTTGTCCACATTGTTCCAATAGACTGGGTTATCTGTCTCCTCAGTCAAGGGGTAACGGTTGTCATCCAGAAAATCGTCGCAAGAAGCGACAGCGAGCGATCCGGCGACAAGGGCACCTATTAAGATTGATTTTTTCATAATCAAAAGATGTTTACTGTTATTAATGCCTTACTTTAGAATGTAACTTGCACGCCAAACGAGTAGGTGCGGGGCATAGGTGTCACACGGCCGAAATCCTGGTTAACGTTAGCGTTGGTGTTGAAGTAGGAGGCATTGTGGCTCGAACCGATTTCCGGGTCGATGCCGGTGCCTTTCATGCCGTTGTGAATCATGCAGAGGTTCTCGGCAGTGAAATAGAGGCGGGCACGCTGGATGAGGGCTTTCTGGGTGATGGCCGCGGGGATTGTGTAGCCCACAGTCAGCTGTTTGAAACGGAGGTACGACATATCCTGCAGATATTTGGACTGGGGATAGAAGTTGTAGCGTCCCATATAGAGTCCTGAAACCTTACCGGCACCGGCTGCACCGGGGAAGAGGCAGGGGTAGTCGTTGCTCTGGCTGATTTCGTAGCCGCTGATAGCACCGTCGGTGTACAGAATCTTATTGTAGGAATTCTGGTTTGCATAGGTTGCGTCGGCACCGCGGGTAAGAGGCATTACGAATGCAGAGGTCGACCAATAGTCGCGTTTGCCCACGCCCTGGAAGTACATATCGATATCGAATCCGCGCCATGCGCCGCCGAGACGGAATGAGTATTCATAACGAGGCATCGAGTTACCGATTTTCTTGAGGTCGCCATGGTTTCTTTCGGAACCGGCGGGGTAGATACCTTTAGAGCGGTCGTTGGGGTCGATGTATGCTTCGCGGTGATTTTCCCAGAGCCAGTCGTTGTCTTCGCGTGCGCCGCCGTCGATTACGCCGTTGCCGTCGAGATCCTTGAACTTGATGTCGCCGGGGCCGAATCTGAAGGAACCGTTCTGAAGGAAAGTCTGGTCAGGAAGATTGCCGCCGGGGGTGTTGGTGTAATTGAGATCTGTCATGCTTCCCTGCTTGAGATCGTCCTCGGTGAAGTAGCGGTCGGTTTCAAAGCCCCAGATGGCGCCGTATTCGGCTCCGCTGTAGAAAGTATTGATCATCATGTTGTCGTTACGATATTTGACAACCTTGGTCTTGCCGTCGTAGATGTTGAAGTTGGCATAGACATCGAATTCGCCGAAGCTGTGGTTGTAGCCGATGCCCAGTTCCCAGCCGCGTGTGCGGAGCTGGCCTTCATTGACATAGGGTGCGGAGGCACCGAGAACGCCGGGCAGTGTGAGACCGGGAGCGAGCATGTCCTTGGTGTCGCGCTGGAACCAGTCGAAGTTCAGATTAAGCGAGTTGTTGAAGAATCCGAGGTCAACACCTACGTCGACAGTCTCGACACGTTCCCAGGTAAGCTGCGAAGATACGAGACGGGGAGTGTCCGAGTACTTGGTAGGATTGGTGGCGCCGTTCTGAAGCCAGAGATAGTTGGACGGACCGGCAATGGTGGAGATGAACATGTTGTTGCCGATGGCCTCGTTACCGATCTGACCCCACGATGCGCGGACTTTACCGTTGGAGAGGTACTGAGCTGCATTAGTGGCTTTATAGAAGTTTTCTTCGGTAAAGCGGTATCCTATAGAACCCGAGGGGAAGAAGCCCCACTGTTTTGCTGCGGGGAAGCGCGACGAACCGTCGTAACGGCCGTTGAATTCGAACAGATAGATGCCCTTGTAGTCGAAGTTGACACGGCCGAAGAAACCTGCGGTGGCGCGATGTCTCAGGCTGTTGCCGATAGACATGTCGGTTCCTTTTTCACCGCCGTCGGTGAGGCCGAGGTAAGGCAGGTTGACGTCGAGAAGGTTGGCGCGGGTAGCGCTGAGTTCATTATAGTCGAATTTCTCGGCAGTTCCGCCAAGCATCACTTTCAGGTTGTAGTCCTGGGCGAAAGTGTGGGAGTAGGTGGCGTACACGTTGGTTGTCCAGAGCACAGAGCGCGAGTTGCTCTGCGAAGCCTGGGTCTTGGTGGAGATATTCTCGGGAACGAGGCCGGTGTTGGTCCAGTTGTTCCATGCATAAACCGGCAGGTTGTACGACTGCGAGTTGTAGTTCTGAATATCGTAAGTGTAGTCTGCGTGCAGGGTAAGACCTTTGATTATATCGGCATCGATATAGGCCTGGATTTTGGTGTCGCTGGCCCAGTCTTTGAACTGGCCGCCGTCGCGGCGTCCGGCAACGGTCTTGTACCAAATCTCCTTGCCTTCATATTCACGGTAGCCGTAGGGATTGAAGTAGGAGCCCCAGCGCCAGATGTAAGTAGGAGTTGCCTGACCTACGATATTGTTGGGACCTACGTATTCTTTGCTCGAATAGTTGAAGCGTACGCCAGCGCGGAGCCATTTGAAGATCTCGGTATTTACATTGAGACCGGCGGTGTAGCGGCGCATGTTGCCCGGATTGATGTTTTCCATGGCCTGGCGCTTGTCGTAGCCGAATGTGGCGCGGTAGTTGGTGCGTCCGCTCTGGCCTTCGAGGCTTACATTGTGCTTGTTGCTGGGCGCGGCGTTGTTATACCAGATGTTGCCTACATCCCAGTTGGCATAGTATAGTGTTTCCTGTACCTGACCGGTCACGGGGTCGCGCATGATGTAATAGTCGCCTACGTTGTTTTCGTCGACATAGGGGCGAAGTTCGCCCATGCCGCGGGGACCACCATTCTGCTGCTGCCATTTTTCAGCATAGGGAAGCAGATTGGCAAAGTGCATGCCGAAAAGTTCGGTGTCACCACCGGAACGCATCTGCTGGTCGATCATGGCACGCAGCTGGGTCGGTACGTCGGAATACTGGGGGAGAGTCGTAGGACCTGTCCAGCCGAAGTTGTTGGTGTATTTTACCGATATACGGTCCTTCGAAGCGGGAGTCTTGGTAGTGATAAGAATTACACCGAAAGCAGCTCGCGTACCATAGATTGCTGAAGATGAAGCGTCTTTGAGCACGCTTATTTCCTGGATATCATCCGGATTTACGAAGCTAAGATCGTCGACGGGCACACCGTCGACCACGATGAGAGGATTGGATGTCTGGCTGTTCGACAGAGTACCGGCACCGCGGATTCGCAGTGATGCAGATCCGGACGAGGTGATGTCACCGTTATTGGTGGTGATTGTAAGACCGGGGACTGCACCCTGAAGTGCCTTTGCGACATCGGTCTGAGGGCGTCCATCCATAGTGCGGGCGACGTCGACGGTAGCGACGGCGCCGGTGAGGTTGGCTCGCT
>ERZ836877.2176-NODE-2176-length-26491-cov-3.193864_pt1 | contig 26491 bp, 18 predicted proteins | sample MGYA00519469_ERZ836877 | MGnify/ENA primary metagenome ERZ836877 (study PRJEB31850, sample SAMEA3708809) | human gut metagenome | biome: human gut; feature: human-associated habitat; material: faeces | place: China | collected 2014 ... | reverse complement strand
AACCCTCACAGGCGGAACCAGAATCCGACGTGCTACCATTACACCACAAGGCAATTTCTAAAATTTTGCTTCGGAAGAGAAGACTGAAACCGCACTCTTGCCGTTTGCAGGATGTTTGTCTCTTCGTTCAACGGGTGCAAAGTTAGGAACTATTTTTGAATTGACAAAATTTTTTCAAAACTTTTTTTGACTGCAGTTCGGTATATTTTTCGTATATTTGTCTGCCTCAATTTAATAAGCACGAATATGAATTTTGTTGGAGACATCAAAAAACTTAAACAGGATGCTATCGGCAATCAGATTTACGATAAACTCCTGCACATGGTAAAGGATAAAGACGCCTGTCTTTATTACAATCATCCATTTTACAGGGGAGACATCAGCTCCGACTTAATTTCAGCCAAATTATTCCTCGTCTCACGTGAGTTCGGCCTGATACTGTTCAATTACCTTCCGAGCGGTGAGATACCCCCCGAACTGACCGAATACGTGGATACGCTGTATGCCGAAATTTCGAGCCGCATGCTCAAACGTCCGGAGTTACGCGACAAACGGCGTCTGAAATACGATATAACACCCATCACGGTCGGTTCCCTCTGTAATGAGCGGCAGGAAGATGAATCGGGCAACCTGATTTCCGATATCGAACGATTGTCTGAGGTAATAGAAACCCTCAAAAACGACAACCTTATTCCCAAAGATGCGTTTGAGCTTATTCTCGGATGCATCGACGGCACAGTATCACTTCATATAAAGCGCGAACGCACCTGCGATATAAAAAAGACCAAAGCCTGCATACTCAACGAGATCCAGAACCATATCGCAAGTTTCGATATAAAACAGCGCCAGATCGCAGATGTGGATTTCGACGGTCCGCAGCGCATCCGCGGACTGGCCGGATCAGGCAAAACTATCGTCCTTGCCTACAAGGCAGCGGCTTTCCACGCGCGATATCCGGAAAAACAGATTTTATACACATACTACACCAAATCACTCGGCGACACAGTGAAAAGCCTTATCCGGAGAGCTTTCAAGAACTATTCCAACGGAGAACCGGACTGGGACAAGGTGACAGTATGCCACGGATGGGGAAGCGAATGGACTCCCGGAGTGTATTATCTTGCATGCAAAGACAACGGTATCACCCCCATGACATTGTCGGAAGCATCGGGGCACAGGGGGGAAGAACCATTCTCCTACGCATGCAACGACCTGCTCAAACACGATATATCGCCAAAATATGACCTGATCCTTATCGACGAGGGACAGGATTTCAGAGCACCTTTCTATCAGCTCTGTTACAGACTTTCCACCAACAGGAAAATAAGCTGGGCATACGACGACTTCCAGAACATTTTCGATGTCAAGATACAAGATGAAGCGGAGACATTCGGATATGACGACGATGGCAAGCCCAACGTGGAATTCGAGGGGAGCAATAAACTTGAGGACATTACCCTGAAAAAATGTTACCGTACCCCACGGTTTACCCTTATCTATGCTTTCACCCTCGGACTTGGCATATACAACGACAAAGTGCTGCAAAGAATTTCGAGCAACGGCCAGTGGGAATCACTTGGATTCCATGTCGAGCAAGGAGAATCCGCCACAGGCGACGACATGGTAATATCACGCCCGCTGGAAAACACCCCGTCATACTCCAACGACGCATTCGATGACAAATGCGTACAAATCTGCAAAGCCAAAAATCTGGAAGAAGAATGCAAGACTGTAGTCAGCGAAATTGCGAACTGTATCCGTAAAGACGGACTGCTGCCTGAAGACATATGCGTCATCTGCATTGACCATAAATCTATTTCGGAATACCTTACCACAATAGAAAAGTTACTGCGCAAAGAAGGCATCGGCACTTTCAACCATCTTACAGCTCCTTATACAAGCACACGCTTTTTTGCCGAGAGCGCTGTCACACTTACCTCAGTGAACAAAGCCAAGGGAAACGAGTGCGGAGCTGTCTTCATCTGCGGGGCCGACATAGTGTTCGACGAAAAAGACAACGTGGTATTGCGCGACAAACTTTTCACCGCCATGACCCGCACCAAAGGATGGCTGTACATCTCCGGAATAGGCAAGAGCATGGATTATCTGAAAAACGAAATCGGTCTTCTGAAAAAGAACAATTTCAAACTCATATTCAGGCAACCCGACGAATCCGACACGAAAAATATAGAAAACGTGAGCCGGGCGACATTGAGAGCGGAAGACGCCATTGCCAACCAGATAAACACCCTTAAAGAACTCGGCCTTGACGATGACGGCATAAAAACAATCCTCGAAAAATTAGTTAAAAAAGCATGACACCGAATTCTTTCCGGCAGAGCAAAGAAAATTTAGTGTCAGTACTCGGCAGCTCGAGCCGCGTCATATTACGCGAGCATCTGCCGAATCCTTCGGCAGCGAAAATAGCTCCCGCCTCAGCTCTCCCATCCAAAGAGGAATACATGAATGTGTATCAGCAACTACAGGACAACAGGGCATATGATCTCCTTCTCACAGACGAGTCCATTTTCCAGTTCGGGCATGGCAAAGCCCCTGACGGCACGAAGGTGATGAGATATGTCTTCATGCAAAGTTTCCGGCGATTCGTGCCGTTTGAAAAATCCGCGATTTACGACGATGTCACAGAGGAATCCGAAGAGGAGTTCCGGGAACTTTACTATCAGTCAGAGGAGTGTTATGTAAACAACCATTTCCCTTTTTATCTCAGATACGACTACAACGAGCACACATGCCGCGGGAGGCTTCATCCCTGTTCACACTTACACTTCGTATTGCCCGATGCAGGAAGAATAGCGCTAAGAATACAGCTGAACCCATTCACATTCACTATGTTCTGCCTCAAGATCGCATACCGCGATGTCTGGGAGCAAATGATTTTATCGGAAGAATTGAAAAGCCAGATCGATAGAGCGCGCGGCAGCTGCAAACGCATCCAAGCGAAGCACTGGACCGATGAAGATGCCGACCTGTTCCTTACCTGAGGCATCATCATGCAGGCGCCACGGGCATATGGCGAAATATTCCCGAATCAGACACAGACAACCTAACCGATTATTTTGTAACTTTGCACCGCTCCGGCGGCGGTAGCCTTGAGACTGCCGCCGGATACCAGGAACCGAACGAAAAAACTATTTACATAAAACAATTGTCATACTTCACTATGAAATCGATTTTAATAAAAAGTTTTGTAGCAGCCGCTGTAGCCCTTTTCTGCGTCGGCGAGGCCAATGCACAGTTCAATCTGAAAAAAGCCGTGGGAGCCGCCGCAAACACCGTAAAGGCGGTTACACTCACAGACGCACAGATGACAGAATATGTAAAGGAATACATCGACTGGATGGACAAGAACAATCCCGTGGCTCCTCCCGACGATCCCTACGCACAGCGTCTGGCACGCCTTACCGAAGGCCTCACCTCGGTAGAGGGTCTGCCTCTTAACTTCAAAGTATACGACGTGATCGACGTCAACGCATTCGCATGCGCCGACGGCAGCGTGCGCGTGTTCTCCTCCCTCATGGACATAATGACCGACGACGAGCTGCTTGGCGTCATTGGCCATGAGATCGGCCATGTGGCACATCACGACTCCAAAAAAGGTTTCCGCACAGCCCTTCTCACATCGGCGCTCAAAGACGGCATAGCCTCCACCAGCGGAAAAGCGGCTGCACTCACGGAATCGCAGCTCGGTTCGCTCGGAGAAGCACTCGTCAATGCCAATTATTCCCAGAAGCAGGAGCGTGAGGCCGACGACTACGGTTACGAATTCCTGAAAGCAGCCGGAAAAAATCCCTGGGCGATGGCACTCTCGTTCCAGAAACTGAAACAGCTCCAGGGCGAACAGCAGTCGAAAGGCGCGTCAGCCAAAATCAATCAGCTCTTCTCTACACACCCCGACATTGAGGCACGCATCAAGCGCATGGAAGAGCGTGCCACCAAAGAGGGTATAGCAAAACCCGAGAACAACTGATGCCTGTTGTAAAAGAGATATTTTCGGCCGACGATCCCGCACTGGCGCCATACATGCGTCTGACCGAGGCGCAGCTACGCAACCGCCTCGATCCCTCAAGCGGGCTTTTCATAGCGGAAAGCCCCAAAGTGATACATGTGGCGCTTGATGCTGGGTGGGAACCGGTCTCGATGTTATGCGAGGAGCGGCACCTTAACGGGGATGCCGCTCCACTGCTTGACAGATGCCCGGCCGATATGCCTGTATTTACCGGAAAACGCGAACTGCTTGCCGGCATGACCGGCTATACCCTTACCCGTGGCGTACTATGCGCCATGCGACGCAAGAGCCTCCCTGAAGTCAGGGATATACTGGCAGAGGCGCGCCGTGTGGTGGTCATCGACAGTGTTACAGATACCACAAACATAGGCGCCATATTCCGCTCGGCAGCCGCCCTGGGGATTGACGGAGTGCTCCTGACCCCCACATCATGCGACCCGCTGAACCGCCGTTCGGTGCGGGTATCCATGGGATCGGTCTTTCTGGTGCCCTGGACATGGCTCGACACACCTGTAAAATCGCTCAACAGCTACGGATTCAAGACAGCATCCATGGCACTTACCCGCCGCTCGGTGGAAATCACCGATCCGGCTCTGAATGCCGAGCCTCGCCTCGCGATAGTCATGGGAACGGAGGGTGACGGACTGTCAGCCGAAGTAATCGCCTCCACAGATTATGTGGTGCGCATACCCATGTACCACGGCGTGGACTCACTCAACGTGGCGGCCGCCTCAGCCGTAGCCTTCTGGCAGCTCCGTGCCAGATAATGTATCCACGTCATATCAGCTCAAGATCCCTCGCTATCCTGCAGGCTTCGATGGAATTCTTTACCTGCAGTTTGCCCAATATCTCCTGCCTGTGACGGCTCACGGTATTGGGGCTTATAGCCAGCATCCCTGCAATCTCCTTGCTTGTCAGACCTTTTTCTATCAAACGGAGCACCTCGGTTTCACGCCGTGACAATATCTTTTCGTCGTTCTGCTTTTCAAGCTCCGCAATATGCCCGTTTACAGAATTCACAATCACACATCGGGGCGTCATGTCAGAAAGCAGTGGACTGTAAAGGCACAATGCCAGCCAAAAAGCCTCCCCCGACGGCAACGGTATATAAAACATACGGTGCGATACCGGCACATAACTGTTTCCGGCCGTCCGCATGTGCAGTTTGCTCATAAGGTAATAGTTTCCCCGCACCTTTTTAGGCTGATGCCTGACGAAATGGAAAAACCTCAGTTCCTGAAGATGTTTTTCTGCCAGATCGTCGGGATGTATTAATCTGAAAATCTCCTCTTCCCATATCGACTGCACCTTATCCTCCTTTTGTTCCTGCCTTATCCCGAGCAGTCTTGAAAACCCGCCATAATAGATATAACTCGCATTTGTCCTCAGATCACTCAGCACCGCGACAGCGTTTTCCATCCGGGCGTAGTTGCGGGCGATATCCTTGTATTTCTCAAGCAAACGGGCATCGGGCTGTATGGAAGAAAAATCCTGTCCGAAGAACTCTCTGTTAAGCATCTCTTTCGTATCCATGGCAGTCTGAGAAATGGTTATTTATAATCATTGTGCATTATGTCGCAACACATTACCTTTGCAAAGGTAAATAAAAACAATGGTTAAGCAACAGGTCGAAATTATTTTCAAATATCATGGCACCTATGAGAAAACTTTTATTCACAGTTCTGGCAACTATATCATCATACACCTGCATGGCACAGTCGTTAGACAGAATGCAATGGTTCAACGAACCGGAACAGTGGGAAATACAGGGTAATACCCTCACTATGGATGTGACTCCACACACTGACTACTGGCGCATATCACATTACGGATTCACAGTGGACGACGCACCGTTTCTGCATACGCTCCGGGGAGGAGAGTTCGAAGTAAAAGTCAAGATATCGGGCGATTACAAGACACGCTTCGACCAGGCAGGGCTGATGCTGCGTATCGACCACGAAAACTACATTAAGACCGGTATAGAATACGTCGACGGCAAATACAACCTAAGCACAGTAGTGACCCATCATACAAGCGACTGGAGCATAATACCTCTTGAAAAACCTGTGCCGTACATCTGGATAAAAGCCGTGCGCAGACTCGACGCGGTGGAGATTTTCTATTCTTTCGATGACCGGGAATACACCATGATGCGCAACGCATGGCTGCAGGACAACCATCCTGTAATGGTAGGAATAATGGGTGCATCCCCCGATGGCGAGGGCTTCAAGGCAAAGTTCGAAAACTTCTCCATAAAGCATCTGCCCGACGCGCGGCGCACACTATGGCTGAAAGAAAACAGCGCATCAGGCAACTGACAGCATGGCCGTCACACGGCAACAGAACCATTACAACATTTCCAAAAACAACCTTCATAGAAAGTTTAGTCAATATCCTGTTGCGAATGTAATCTTAATTATATACCTTTGCGTATACATGGTTTGCCAAAATGGTCAGACCTGTATAATATAAACGCAAACAATTGCCGCCAATGAGTTTCGCACAGAATTGCAACGTGGTATTTGACCGCGCCACAGAAGACTATCACATCACCGACAACATCGACGCTCCGCGCCCGCATCCATATACCGACGACACCATAGAAGAGATCCTCTATGGGAAAAACTGGATTGATGTGGCCCAGTGGCACATGGAAGACCTCATCCGCGATCCGCAGATAAAGCCGGAAGATGCAGTGATACTCAAACGACGCATTGACGCCTCCAACCAGGACCGTACAGACATGGTGGAAGCCATTGACACATGGTTCCGCGACAGATATGCGGGGGTGACACCGCTCCCTGACGCCACCATCAACACCGAAAGCCCCGCATGGGCCATAGACCGCCTCTCCATACTCGCTGTCAAGATCTACCATATGCGCGCCGAGACCCTTCGCACCGATGCATCAGACGCCCACCGCGCCAAATGCACGGCAAAACTCGATGTGCTCCTCGAGCAACGCTCAGATCTCTCACAGGCCATCGACACACTCCTTGAAGACATAGCAGCCGGAAGAAAGTACATGAAAGTCTACCGCCAGATGAAAATGTACAACGATGCCGACACCAATCCCGTGTTATACGCAAAGAAGAAGTGAGCCGACAGCAGATATCATATGGCGCCGATACCTCCGGACAGGATGTCATCTCAAGCCTCAAAGCCGGTGATGCCAACCCTCACAGGCTGCGCAGTGTCCTCATAGCCCGTTTTTCCGCTCTGGGAGATGTGGCCATGACAGTCCCTGTGATCTACAGCGCATGCGCATGCTATCCCGATGTGACATTTACCTTTGTCACCCGTTCTGCCATGACATCCATATTCATCAATCCCCCTGCCAATCTGAATGTAGTGGGAGTGAAAGTGGACAGCTACTCCGGCATGGGCGGCATCTACCGTCTTTTCAGGGAGCTGCGTGAAAAATACCGGTTCGATGCATTCATAGACCTGCACGACGTGTTGCGCACCAAGCTTTTACGTCTGTTCTGCCACGTCCACCGCTTGCCTGTGGCCGCAATCAACAAAGGGCGCAAAGGCAAACAGGCGCTCACACGCCGCCACAACAAGGTGTTGCTTCCGCTCACATCCACCCGCGCCAGATACCGCCAGACATTCCACCGCATAGGCCTACCGGTAGACAACAGGTTCGAGGGTCTTTACGGTCATGAACACAAAGGAGACGCCAGCCTGTTCTCGCAGATAACCGGACCGAAGGCCGACGGCGAAGCTTGGATCGGTATCGCCCCCTTTGCAAAACATACCGGCAAGATATATCCCCCCGCGCTTATGGAACAGGTGGTCAAACGCCTCTCATCTCTCGGATATACCAAGATATTCCTTTTCGGGGCAGGAAGCAATGAGGAAGAGACCCTATCCCTATGGGCACAGCGCTATCCCGACACTATTTCACTGGCAGGAAAATCATACGGCTTCCCCATAGAACTTGCCCTGGTCAGCCATCTTGACGTGATGGTCACGATGGACTCGGCCAACATGCACCTCGCATCACTCGTAAATACACCTGTAGTCAGCGTATGGGGCGCCACACACCCCTACTGCGGTTTCAAAGGATGGCGCCAGAAAGAAGATGACATAGTGCAGCTCCCCATGACATGCCGCCCCTGCTCGGTATTTGGCAACAAACCCTGTTTCCGCGGCGACTACCACTGCCTCAGAGGCATCTCGCCCCAGGTGATACTGGATCATGTGACAAGGTATATCGACGGGGCGACCACGGAGGAATAAAAATAATTTCAGCCCCCTCGCCACCTGTGCGTCAACATTAACCGTGTGCGGAATGTTGTTGTGACAGGTGACAACTATTTATGATTATGAGTATGAATATATTTACCACACACGGCACGCGGCACGACGCGAAAAAGAGAACGCGCCTCCATGCTTGGTCTCTTCTCATCGCGTCATTGATTATCTCCGCATTCACAGCCTATGCCGAAATACCGGCCAACTACTACCGGAACGCATCCGGCAAACAGGGAGAAGCATTGAAGACAGCCCTGCACAATCTCATCTATAACCATACTGAAGTATCTTCATACTCCAACCTCCCGCAGTATTTCCGCAGAACCGATGTCTACCCTCCCGGCAACGAACGTTACGGCCAGTGGTGGGACATGTACGGAAACATACCGCTCTATCTCCCTTCGTTCAGCGGCATGAACCGCGAGCACTCCTTCCCCAAAAGCTGGTGGGGAGGCTCCACGGAGACCCCGGCATACGTAGACCTTTTCCACCTCTACCCGTCGGAAGCCGCCGCCAACATGGCGAAAAGCAACTATCCACTGGGGGAGGCACAGAGCAGCGGCCTGCAGTTTGACAACGGAGTGAGCCGTGTGGGACTTCCCATGTCGGGCCAGGGGGGAGGCGCCGCGCGCGTGTTCGAGCCTGACGACGAATACAAGGGAGACTTCGCGCGCACCTACTTCTATGTGGTCACATGCTACCAGAACCTCCACTGGGCACGCACATACATGGTCAACAACAACCCTTACCCCACACTGAACGAATGGTCTATCCGCCTGCTGCTCAAATGGCACCGCGACGATCCTGTAAGCCAGAAAGAGCTTGACAGAAACGATGAGATATATACCATACAGGCCAACAGAAATCCCTTCATCGACTACCCGGAACTTGCCGAGTATCTCTGGGGAGAAAAGAAAGGCCAGGTATGGGTGCCCGGCATCGACACACCCACGGGTGACCCGCAGCTTATCACCCCCGTGCAGGACATGAGCCTCGACTTCGGCGAGACTGCCATAGGAAGCACAAACACCTCGAGCCTCTTCTTCCACGGAGAGAACCTTACCAACACCCTCACCATTACCATCACCAGACCGCGCGACTACCCCAACGACGACCGCAAGTTCTTCACACCCGACGCCAACGCCATAAGCGCGTCGGCGGTCAACTCGGAAAACGGCTTCTGGCTGCGGGTAAAATATACCCCGACTGAACTCGGATCGCATCAGGCACGGCTTGTGGTTTCCGACGGCGGACTCGACGGATCGGTAGGCATCGCACTGCGTGGGGAAGCCCTTCCCGTACCCACGCTCCACAGTTTCAAGGCACTCCCCCCCACAGACATCGAACCGACGGCATACACCGCCAACTGGGAGGAACCTGAAGGGGACGTAGTGGACTATTATGTAGTGACCCGCACCACATTCGCCGGCGGCAAGGCCGAGACAAGCGAGATTGTGGCCGAAACCAACGAACTGCGTATCGAGGATGCCATTCCCGGCGGACGCGAGACATATTGCGTGCGCTCATGCCGCCTGGGATATTACTCGGATTATTCTAATACTGTAACGGTGGACCTCGCGTCGCTCGGCACACCCGACGAGGATGGCGACAGTCAGCTCGGATGGGCATATGCCGAAGGTGGAATCCGCCTGGTATGTGCGGCACCACACACCGGATGCCGTATCTACGATACCACAGGCCGCATGATCCGCTTCATCGACCGCATTGAGAACAACGATGAAATAATATTGCCCACAGGCATATATCTTATTGTCACTGACCAGCAGCACACACCGCTCAGAGTGCTTGTGCGCGAATGACAATATGCCAAAGTGTAAGACATCACTACCCTGACAAATGGAGCAAAAGACAATTCCACAAGGATCTACAGCGGCGCGTCAGCGCATAATGCTGATCATCAACCCCATATCCGGCACAGGCAGCAAGAAGGGTGTACCGGAAAAGGTGGAGGAACGCCTTGCCGCGGCAGGATATCAGATGGATCTCAGATATACCGGCGGACGCGGCGACGCCACCGCATTCGCCTCCGAGGCCGCCAAAGCCGGGTATACCGGCGTACTTGCCTGCGGAGGGGACGGCACCATAAACGAGACCGCAAGGGCACTATGCGGATCAGATACCGCACTGGGTATCCTTCCCGCCGGATCAGGCAACGGCCTCGCCCGCCATCTCGGCATCCCGGTAGACATTGAGCTTGCGTTGCAGATCATCGAACAGCAGAACATCGTGCGTTCCGACTACGGCACCGTAAACGGCGTACCCTTCTTCTGCACCTTCGGCATGGGATTCGATGCCGCCGTAAGCCACAGGTTCGCCCGTCAGAGCCACCGTGGACTGCTCAGCTACGTGCGTTCGGCACTCTCGGAATACGTGCAGTTCCGCCCGCAGACCTACACCATAAGCGCTAACGGAAAGATCCTGACTGAAAAAGCCTTTCTGGTGGCGGTGTGCAATGCCTCCCAATGGGGCAACAACGCATACATAGCCCCCGACGCATCCATTACCGACGGATTGCTTGACATCACCGTGGTACATTCCGGCTCACCGATAGACGCCGCCGTGATGGGAATGGATATCTTTACCGGATTCATCAACAAGAACACAATGGTGCACTGTTTCCGTGCGCCCGCGGCGGTAATCTACCGTTCCGGGGAGGGGGAGGCACATGTCGACGGCGAACCTATGATGCTCGACGGCATACTGGATGTGAAATGCCACCGCAGTTCCCTGCCGATCTTCACACCGGTAGACCGCGACCGTTTCCGCCCGATAGTCACTCCGCTGAAAGAGATGCTGCGCGACGCCCGCATTTCCATACACCATATATTCCGCTGAGATACGGCCCCATTTCCCACACTCGCGATAATACGATATGCAATTGGCACGCGGAATACACAACATTCCGCGTGCTTAATTGTTAAAAAGAAAAAGGAGAACTGACAGTGTCGCATCTCATCACATACGGCACATCAGCTTCAACTTCACATAAATTCGTTTCAACTATCCTTACCACGACAGACAACGGTGAAAAAATTTCTCACATATTGCTTGAAGACGCTCAAATGGACCGTGATCGGCCTGCTGGGTCTTGTGACTGTTGTATTGGTGCTGCTCTACATACCGCCGGTGCAGGATTTCGTCACAGGACGTGTAATTGGCATGTTGAACTCGTCGGGAGACATGCACCTGTCTGTCAAAAAACTGCGCCTTACATTCCCTCTTAAAATCAGTGCGGACTCTCTGGCGATGAAAACCTCGGGGATGGATATAGAGGCGGCGCATCTTCAGACAGGCGTAAACGTGATGCCGCTTCTTACGGGGCGCATCGTTGTCCCTACCCTGGCGCTTGACAATGCCGCCGTCAATATCGGCACCCCCGACTCCTCGCTGTACATGCGCGCCATACTCGACCGCGCCACGCTGAGCGGCACATCGGTACATCTCTCTGCCAGCGATGTGAACATACACGATTTCGAAGCCTCAGGCGCAGATGTGGATATGGCGCTCAAAACCGATACGGTTCCACCGCCTGTCAAGGATTCCGCTCCCGTGACATGGAAGATTGCCCTCGAGCGCGCGAAACTCAACGATATCTCATACCGGATGCAGTATGTGCCCACTATAATGGATCTTGACTGCACCCTGCCCGCAGCGACACTCAAGCACGCCGCCATAGATCTGGGCAAAAGCACAATCGATGTAGGTGAACTCTCCATTGCCGGTGTGGACGCAAAATATATAACTCCCGATCCCGCACGCCTCGCCGCGGAAAAGGAACATGAAGTATTGAAGGCGCCTTCCGACCCAGCCGCCACTGCCCCCTGGACCATCCGCGCCACCAGATTGCGTCTGACCGACTCACAGGCGCTCTATGCCATGGAGGGAGCCGTGCCGGCCGGCGAAAATTTCGATCCCTCCTATATCGAGGCGTCGGAAATAAACATAGCCGTGGATTCATTCATCAACCGTGGTACCGAGATCACTGTTCCCATAAAACGCATATCAGCGCGCGAGCGATGCGGCATAGCTCTTGACCTTACCGGCACATTCGCCATGGATTCCACAGCGCTCTACGCACGTCATTTCATGCTTACCACCCCATCCTCCACCATCTCCCTGGAGGCTATGATGGGTATGGATACCGTCAACGCTCCACTCTCCGTTAATCTCGGCGCATCTGTGGGTATGGACGACGTGAACCGCCTCGTCCCGGCCACACTCGCGCCGATGGTGGCCAAACTGCCGCAATTCCAGCCTCTCCGTCTGGTAGCCGACATATCAGGAAACATGGACGACCTCGCCATAAACACCCTCACCGCCGATATACCACGCCACATCGCGCTGTCTGCAGAAGGACGCATCGCCAACTACACCGACATCAACAAGGCCGAAGGCAACCTCGATATCACAGGATCCGTTTCCGACGGTGAATTCATTAAAACCGCCCTGCTCGACGCGAAAATGAAGCGCGTTGTCAACATTCCGCCCCTGCGCATAGAAGGCTCTGCCGGTCTGGCAAGAGGCATAATCGACGGAAGGATACGCGCGCTCACCGAAGGTGGCGACATAGCCCTTGACGCCATGTGGAACAACCGCGTGGAAGGGTATGACATACATGCCGATTTCAACGATTTCCCTGTACAGGCCATTCTCCCCACAATGGGGATACGCGACCTTGACGCCACTGTAACGGCAAAAGGGGAAGGGCTCGACTTCTTCTCACCCAAGACCCACACAGACGCCTCTGTGGCGCTCAACCATGTGACATACAACGGAGCCACCTACCGCAACATCACCCTTGACGCCCTCCTGTCAGGCGGCCAGGCAAAAATAAAGGCCAAATCAGTAAATCCTGGTGTCGATTTCACGATAGACGCAGCCGGAAACCTTTCCGGAAACCAACTGGACTGGACATTTGGCGGCGACATCCGTAACATAGACCTCCAGGCCCTTGCGCTCTCCGACACCATTGCAGAGGGATCTGTAAGCCTAAGCGGAAAAGCGTCATTCATTCCGCCGGTGGCGGCGACACGCCGCACACCCGGACGCCCCATGACGCTGCGCGCCGACATGAACATCTCGCACCTAACATGGCTCATGCCAGACCGCAGACTCAAAGCCGACGACATAGACCTGACACTGGACACATCAGATTCGCTCACCGACGCGCAGCTGCGCAACCGCAATCTTGCACTTGACTTCTCGTCGCCGGTGTCGCTCGACACCATCATGCAGCGCTTCACTCTCGCCGCAGGACGACTTGACCGCGACATGGCACGCCGTCGTCTGGCCATCGACTCACTGCAGCAGGCACTTCCGCCCTTCACCCTCTCGTTCAACGCGGGAGCCGGCGACAACCTGCTCGCCAATTTCCTGGCCGGGCAGAAGATTTCGTTCTCGCAAATGGCCCTGAACGCGAGCAACGACACCATCATACATGCCGACGCACTCATCGCCAGACTTAAGACCGGCGAGACACTCATCGACACCATCACCGTGAAACTCCACCAGCGCGGGGCCTACATGCTTTACGACGCAAGCATGACCAACCGCCCGGGCACATTCGACCAGTTTGCCAACGTGTCTGCAAAAGGATATATCAGCGCCAATTTCCTGGCTCTCCTTTTCAAACAGCAAAACATACAGGGGGAGACCGGCTACAGTATCGGCCTCATGGCACAGATGTCTGACAGCAACAATGTGAGCCTGCGTTTCGTGCCATTCCACCCCGTCATAGGGTACAAAGACTGGGAAATCAACAAGGACAATATCATCAGGTTCAACCTCGCGTCGAAACATCTCGACGCCAACCTGCATCTCAGCAACTCGGAAAGCTCCCTGAGACTGTTCACAGACCACACAGCCTCCGGCGACTCCCTGCAGGAGGACATAAACCTGCAGATTACCGACATCAAACTCGCCGACTGGATCGCGCTCAACCCGTTCGCACCCCCTATCACCGGCGACCTCTGCGCCGATATGAAAGTCAACTGGGACCTGCCCGATCTCAACGGCAAGGGTACCGTATCGCTTAAAAATTTCAGATACGACCGCCAGAAAGTCGGCGACTTCGACCTCGACATAGACCTGTCCACCAACGCCGCAGGCACCATACGCGCCACCACCGCACTGATGGTCAACGGCACCAAGGCCATAACAGCGACCGGCAACCTCAACGACTCCACGGCCGCCAATCCCTTCATGCTCGATTTCAGGATGATCAGGTTCCCGCTGAGTGTGGCCAATCCGTTCCTGCCAAAAGGTACGGCACAGCTCTCCGGCGTGCTCAACGGCCAGATGGATGTCACCGGATCGCCGGCAGATCCGAAGTTCAACGGCTACCTCGACTTCGACACTACCACCGTGAACATGACCATGCTCGGCACACCGTTCCGATTCTCGGAAGAGAAGATACCGGTTGAGGATAATGTGGTCCTGTTCAAGGATTTCTCCATCACCGGAGCCAACTCCAATCCGCTTTTCATCAACGGCAACGTGGATATGAAGTCCATAACATCACCTCTGATAGACCTTACCCTTACAGCCCGCAACATGCAGATCGTCAACTCGCAGCGAAGCCGCAAGAGCCAGGCCTACGGAAAAGCGTTCATCAACCTCGACGGGAAAGTGCGCGGATCCCTCAGCATGCTCGACATTGACGCCGCACTCAACATACTCCCCGGCACCAACGTAACGTATGTGATGCCCGACGCTGTGAACGCCATAACATCGCGCAGCACACAGGACATGGTGAAATTCGTGAACTTCAGCGACACCACGACAGTGGAGGACGCCGATACGATCGGACGCTCCGCAATGCTCATGAACATCGACGCGCGCCTGACCGTATCCACCGGCACAACTATCTCGGTGGATCTTTCAACCGACGGCAAAGACCGTGTGCAGCTCCAGTCAAACGGAGACCTCAGCTACACGCAGGACTATATGAACGACCAGCGTTTCACCGGACGCCTCAATATCAGCGGAGGCTATGTGCGCTACTCGCTTCCGGTAATGGGAGAGAAGATGTTCAACTTCCAGGAAGGGAGCTACGTGGCCTTCAACGGCGACATGATGAATCCGATCCTGAACGTAATTGCCGTGGACAACATCCGTGCCAACGTATCGGTAAACAACAATAACCGCGTGGTCAACTTCAACGTGGGGCTGAACGTGACCGGCACCCTCGACGAAATGAACGTGGCCTTCGACCTCACATGCCCCGACGATATAACCATTGCCAACGAGCTCAAGGGGATGACAGCCGAGCAACGCGCCAACCAGGCCATGAACCTGCTCATATCGGGCACTTACCGCAGCGGCGGCACACAGACCATCTCGGGAGGCAACGCCGGCACAAACGCTCTGTTCAGCTTCCTTGAATCGCAGCTCAACAGTTGGGCTTCCTCGGCCATAAAGGGAGTGGACATATCGTTCGGCATCAACCAGTATGACAAGACCGTGGACGGTGCCAACACCACTGCCATGAACTACAGCTACCGCGTAAGCAAGTCGCTTTTCAACGACAGGTTCAAGATTGTGGTCGGGGGCAACTACACCACCAATGCCGAAGCCGACGAGAATTTCGCGCAGAATCTTATCGCCGACATATCGTTCGAGTACATGCTTAACCGTGCAGGCACGATGTACGTGCGTCTGTTCCGCCACACAGGCTATGAAAGTATCCTCGAAGGTGAAATCACCCAGACCGGCGTGGGCTTCGTGTACAAGAAGAAGATAAGGCGCATCGGAGACATCTTCAGATTCCTGCGCCCAAAAAAACGCCGCAGTCAGCCACCTTTGGCTCCGCAACAGGAAATACAGCCTCCACAACCCGCCCTCCCGGCAACACCGCCCGCTCCCGCCGACGCCAAGACTACCGAACCCAAGACCACTAACGTAAAAAATGCCACCGACGATGAAAATATCCGTTGAACATATCAGAAACAGAGCATCCGCCTTCACCGGAGTATGCGCTGCAATCGTGGCATGTCTGCTCGCCGGAGGCTGTTCCACTACAAAGCGCATTCCCGATGACGAGCAACTTTACATCGGTGTGAAAAAGATTGATATCCAGGGAGCCGATGGTGAGAAGGTACCCGCATCCGTGGAGGAACAGCTCACTTCGGCTGTAAGTGTGCCACCGAACAACGCTATTTTCAAATCGGCGAAATACCGCATGCCTTTCCCCGTGGGACTGTGGGTCTACAACAACTGGGACAATCCGCCGAAAGGGCTGAAACACTGGCTGTATGAGAAACTGGTATCGGAGCCGGTGCTCGTAAGCGACGTGCGCCCTAACGTGCGCGCCAAAATGGCCGACGAGATACTCGACAATAACGGATATTTCCGCGGATCGGCTTCATATGAGGTGCTTACACAGAAAAATCCGAAAAAGGCCAGGATCAACTACACCATCAACACCGGCCCCGTGTACACTCTCGACTCCATCGCCTTTCTCCCCGACACCTGCGCCCTGAACCATCTAATCGACTCCATCGCGGCACAGGACACCTACCTGCGGCGCGGCGAACGCTACTGCACAGACTCGCTGTCGGCAGCACGCACACGCATAACCAACGTATTGCGCAACAAGGGATATTACTTCTTCCGTCCTGACTATATCGAATACCTCGCGGACTCCCTGGGCACACCCATGAAAATAAACATGCGGATGATGCTTGCCAACAATATCCCTCCCCGCATGCTCCAGAAATACGTCACCGGCAATGTAACTGTGTATGCTTACCGCAATCAGGGGGGCGGCACGCCTGACACCATACAGACCTCCCGCGGCACCCTCATACAGATGCGCCCGTCGCGCCTGCGCCGGCAGCTCATACCGGAATGTGTCACTTTCCGCGAGGGACGCACCTTCTCAGTGCGCGATATGAACCGCACCCAGACACGCCTGTCGCGCCTCGGAATATTCAACAACATCGGCATAGAGGTGCTTCCCGACTCTGCAGCCGCCGGCAACCGTCTCGATGTGAATATAAACTGTACATTCGACACCCCACTCGAAGCTACAATTGAGCTTAACGCCTCCTCGAAATCAAACTCCTATATCGGTCCGGGCGCACTCATAGGCATCACCAACCGCAACATATTCGGAGGTGGCGAACAGTTCTCTGTCACACTCACCGGCAACTACGAGTGGCAGTCGGGACGTGGCAGTTCATCGGTTTTCAACTCATATGAAGCGGGAATAACGACTTCGCTCGCCATCCCGCGCCTGCTCGCGCCAAACTTCATCAAACGCGGCAACCGCAACCTGAACTGGACCCGTTTCTCTCTGAATTTCGAGCTGTTGAACCGTCCCCACTACTTCAAAATGGCTCAGTTCAACTTCTCTTTCGGCTACGACTGGCAATCGTCGCGGCACTCCTCGCATACCTACACACCGTTTAAGCTAACCTACACCAACCTGCTCCATACCACCCAGGCCTTCGACTCTATCACAGGAGCCAATCCTGCCATAGCCCTCAGTTTCCAGAGCCAGTACATTCCACAGATGCAGTACAGCTACATGTATGACAGAGCATTCGATTCCGACAATTCCATCAACTGGCAGTTCACCGTGCAGGAGGCGGGCAACCTGTTCTGGTGCGTCTACGAACTGGCAGGAAAGCATGGCGAAAAAGAGCTGTTCGGCACCCGCTTCTCACAGTTTGTGAAAGGGAGCACACAGCTTGTCTACAACCGCCGTCTGTGGGGCGACAACTGGCTTGTGAGCCGTGTGGCAGTGGGAGCTGCCCATGCCTACGGCAACTCCAGCGAGGTGCCGTATGCCGAACAGTTTTATGTTGGTGGCGCCAACTCCATCCGAGCCTTTACCGTGCGCTCGCTCGGCCCAGGCAGCTACCGTCCGCCTAAAGATGTGCGCGACAGCTACTTCGACCAGACAGGTACATTCAAATTCGAGGCGAACGCAGAATACCGATTTCCCATCATCGGTCCCATTCATGGCGCCGTATTCCTCGATGCCGGCAACGTATGGCTGCTTAAGAAAGACAAGTTGCGTCCGGGTGGTGAACTGCGCGGCAAGACGTTCCTGCGCGACATAGCCCTCGGCACCGGAGCCGGTCTGCGTCTGGATATCAGCATGCTTGTGGTGCGCGCCGATCTCGGCATAGGCATCCATGCCCCCTACAACACCGGCCACGGCGGATATTACAACATGGAGTCTTTCGGCAAATCCCTCGCGTTCCACCTCGCCATAGGGTATCCGTTCTGAATTTAGAAAGTGAGAAATTAAGAAAGTGGGAAATTGAGAAAATAGAAATTGGGGGGAGGAAGATTGTGTGTTCCTGCCGAGATCTCGCTTTCAAACTCTTGCATATGAGCGGCGAAAGGGTTAATTTTGCAGAATATGAAGACATTTCTGAAAAAATTGACTGTTCTTCCGGCAATGATGGTCTGCGCCGCAATATGCCTCTCTTCGGTTGCAGCCGCCACTCTCAGCTCATGTGCCGGCGGAAACCGCTCGGCCACAGCCGCATCCGTAACAAGTGCGGATACACTGCGAACTGTGGCGGTGTCAGCGGACTCATTATACTCGCATGTGGTAAAACAGGTGGAGCTCGGACCGCGCACACCGGGATCAACCGCACACGGCAGATGCGTTGAGCTTATCACCGGTTACATGAACGAGTGCGGAGTGGACACCACTATGGTACAGACCGCCCCGGTAACCACATTCAAAGGGGAAAAATTTACCGCAAAAAACATCTTCGCACAGATAAACCGCGCGGCAGACAACCGTGTGCTGCTGCTGGCGCATTACGACACACGCCCGTGGGCCGACAGCGATCCCGATGAAGCGATGCACGGCACCCCCATCGACGGCGCCAACGACGGTGCAAGCGGTGTGGCTGTGCTGATGGAGGTGGCGCGTGTGCTTGCTCCGCAGCTTCCGGACAGCATCGGCGTGGATCTCCTGTTCGTGGATATGGAGGACTCCGGAGAAAGCGGAGGAGACAGTGAGGAGACATGGTGCCTGGGCACCCAGGAATGGATCAGGCAGATGCCATACAATTCTGATAACCGCCCACGTTTCGGGATACTTCTCGACATGGTGGGTGGCACAGACGCCCTGTTCCATTGCGAATATTTCTCGCAGCGGCATGCCTCTCCTGTAGTCGACAAGGTGTGGAACATAGCACGCCGCTCGGGATTCGGCGACCGTTTCGTCAACAAGAACGGAGGAGCCGTGGTTGACGACCATCTGTTCATAAACCGTGCCGGCATACCCTGCATCGACATTATCGAAAGCATCAACGAACACACCGGATCTTTCAATCCCACATGGCACACAATGGCCGACAATATCGCCAACATTGACCGCAGCTCGCTGCAGGCCGCAGCGCAGACTGTGGTCAACACAATACTGAACTGACTTAAACACCCATCGAAATGACAATAAACGAAACACAAGACCGGATAATAGAAGAGATGTCTGAACTTGACGACTGGATGGACCGCTACGCCTACATCATCGACTTAGGCAATGCGCTCCCCCCGATCGACGAAAAGTACAAGACCCCCCAACACCTTATCGAAGGGTGTCAGAGCCGCGTATGGCTCAACGCCGAGCTTACCCCGGAAGGCACCGTGACATTCACGGCAGACTCCGACGCCATAATTGTGAAAGGGATCATCAGCATGCTCATAGAGGTGGTTTCGGGACACACACCGCAGGAGATCCTCGACGCCGACCTGTATTTCATTCCGGCAATCGGACTTTCCGAACACCTCTCCCCCACCCGCTCCAACGGTCTGCTGGCTATGGTAAAGCAGATGAAAATGTATGCGCTCGCATTTAAGGAAATTTCTTCAAATCAATAATCAATAAACCACTCATGTTCAAGAACCATCCCAAAGGCCTGATACCGGCCGCGCTATCAAACATGGGCGAGCGATTCGGCTACTACATCATGAATGCCGTACTCGTGCTCTTCCTCTGTTCAAAATTCGGACTCTCCGAGGAGACCAGCGCCCTGATCTATTCATTTTTCTATGCCGGCATTTACGTGCTCAGCCTTGTGGGCGGTCTCATTGCCGACAAGACCCAGAACTACAAAGGCACCATCATATGGGGTCTTATCATCATGACACTCGGCTATGTGGTGCTGGCGATACCTGTGTTCCACACCGCCGAAAACCACACATGGCTGCTCACCCTTACAGCCGGAGCCCTCTTCTTTATCGCCTTCGGCAACGGTCTGTTCAAGGGCAACCTGCAGGCCATCGTAGGTCAGCTTTACGACAATCCCCGCTATGCCGCACAGCGCGACTCCGGTTTCCAGATCTTCTACGTGTTCATCAACATCGGCGGTCTGGTAGCCCCGTTCATCGCCCCCATGCTCCGCAGCTGGTGGCTTGACATCAACGGCATGGTGTACAACGCCTCTTTCCCCGCCATGTGCCATCAGTTCCTGAGCGTGAGCGACTCCTTCAACAACGAGAACATCAACAACCTCTACAGCCTCGCCACCTCGGTAGGATGCCAGAATCTTGAGAACATCCGCGAGTTCTGCTCGGAATACCTCAAGGTGTTCAACACCGGCATCCATTTCAGCTTCTTCGCATCCGTGGCTGCCATGATCATCTCGCTGATAATCTTCGTATCCACCAAGAAGGGTCTTCCCACCCCCGGAAAGAAGGAGAAAGCGGAAACAGTAAAATATACCGCTGAAGAGCGCACCGCCATGGCACAGGAGATACGTCAGCGCATGTATGCTCTTTTCGCAGTGCTCGGCATAGCCATCTTCTTCTGGTTCTCCTTCCACCAGAACGGCACATCAATGTCGCTTTTCGCACGCGACTTCGTTGACACATCCGCCATCGCTCCCGAAATCTGGCAGGCTGTAAACCCGTTCTTCGTGATCGTGCTCACCCCTATGGTAATGTGGCTTTTCGGCTGGCTCGGCAAACGCGACAAAGAGATCTCCACCCCCAAGAAGATCGCCTACGGTATGGGACTTGCCGGTGTGGCCTACCTTTTCCTCACCCTCTTCTCGCTCGGCGAAGGTTATCCCTCGGGCACAGAGTTCCGCGAACTTGTGGCTTCCGGTGCCACTGTGGCTAAAGCCGGATGGTGGGTACTCATCCTCTACTATTTCTTCATGACCGTAGCGGAGCTGTTCATCTCCCCCCTCGGCCTTTCGTTCGTATCGAAAGTAGCCCCCAAGCACATGCAGGGTCTCTGCCAGGGTCTCTGGCTCGGCGCCACCGCCCTGGGTAACCTTCTGCTCTGGATCGGTCCGCTTATCTATAACCAGTATCCCATCTGGGTAGCCTGGGCTGTGTTCCTGGCAGTATGCCTCATCTCCATGGGCGCCATGTTCGCAATGCTCAAATGGCTCGAAAGAGTGACTAAATAAATCACAAGAAGTAAGAAGCAAGAGCATTAGAAGTTAAGCAAGAATACTTTGGCTCTGGTATACAGGAAATTGAGAAATTAAGAAATTGAGAAAAAGAGAGTTGATATCTCTGATTCCTCTGATATCTCTGATTCCTCTGATTTCCCCACCCGGAGCTAAAGTATTCTTGCTTAACTTCTAATGCTCTTGCTTCTTACTTCTAAATTCCACCGTAAACCGGGTGAGGCGGTCGGCGGGTGAGGTGGAGAGGGAAAAGCGTGCTCCGTGACGGGTGAGGATCTCGCTCACACACATAAGGCCTATCCCCTGACCTCCGCACTTGGTGGAAAAGAATGGGGTGAAGAGCTTTCCGGATATCTCGGGAGACACGCCGGCACCACCGTCGGTGACAACCAGCGTCGGTTGCGGAGTTGAAGCCACCGAAATCGTGACAGCCGCACCGGAGCCGGCCGAGACCGTACTCTCTATGGCATTTTTGACCACATTTACAAGTACCTGCCCCAACAGCACCTCATCGGCGAGTATCTCTGCCGGTTCTGGTGATTTTTCAAATATTATCCTTATACCGCTGTCAGCCGGAACCATCCCCTCCAGAAAATGCAGATGCCGGACGACAAATGTGTTAATCTCCATCGGAAGCAATGTCGGCTCAGGCAGTTTCACCACATCGGCGTAAGATGTAATGAACCGGCTCATATCCACACACCTGTCGCGGCAACTCCCCAGGATCTCACGCAGGTTCTCATCCTCACCCAACATTTCGCCAAGCGTCTCGAGAATGGATTTCACCCCCGCCATGGAATTGTTTACCTCATGGGCGATCATCCTTATCACCTTACCGTAAGCCTCCTTCTCGGCACGGTGCATTTCGTCGGTAAGCAGGTCTATCACGATGAACGGCCTCTGGAAGCCACGGTCCACAAACCATAGCCGCGAGATGCGGAATATATGGTTGTCGCTCATGCGCACGGTGGCGCTTTTCCCCTCTTTTACAGACATTATCGCCTGCCAGATCTCTCCCCGAAACTCCGAGATATGTTTTCCCGCGGCCGCGGCGTCAAGCCCGAGCAACCGGGTGGCCACCGGGTTACCTCTCACCACCTTCCCGTTAAAGTCAAGTATCACTATTCCGGAAGGTGAGGCCTCGATGAGCTGTTCGAGAAACAGATTTTTTTCCTCTTTACCCAATCGTTCCTCCTTTATACGGTCCATCATACGGTTGAAGAGATCCACGAGACGGTCGGCATCGGCTTGCCCTACCTTCACGAGACGACTGTTGAAATCCTGCTCGCGCACGAGGTCGACACCGGTAGCAAGCGTGGCCATAGGAGATACCACCGAACGGTACAGCAAAGCAAGCATCACTGTCACAAGCGCCAACAGTATCCCCGTGACCCACATCGGCAGAGAGGGGAAGAGAAACAGCTGCACTCCAAGCGCGATCACAGACAGTGCAGCCGCGGCAAACAGGAGTTTCATTTCATACCGTATTTTTCAAGTTTGCGATACAATGTCTGGCGCGTTATGCCGAGCGCATCGGCCACACGGCTGATATTGCCCCGATACTGCGCCATAGCTTCCGCGATAGCCTTCAGTTCCATCCCTTCAAGGGTAGAGGAGGCATCGGAGGTATCGGCGACGGGGACACTTGCTATGGCATTATGCCTGAAATCATCCGCGGTCAGGCGATCGGCACTCCCGTTTATCAGCATGGTGCGTTCCACCAGATTCTTGAGTTCGCGTATATTTCCGGTAAAAGGAAGCGTCTTGAGATATTCCACCGCATCAGCGGTTATTTCCGGCGCCTGTGCACCTAAATTTCCTGCACATCGCGCCGCAAAATGACTGACCAGAAGAGGTATGTCGCTTTTACGCTCACGCAAAGGGGGTATGCGGAGTGTTATCAGATTAAGACGGTAATACAGATCCTCACGGAAAGTGCGGTCACGCACCATTTTAGGAAGATCGGCGTTGGTGGCGGCGATAACACGGAAGTCGGAAGTGCGGGTCTTGTTCTCGCCTATCCGCTCGAATGTATGCTGCTGCAGCACACGCAGTAGCTTTACCTGGCATGAAAGGTCAAGCTCCCCCACCTCATCAAGAAAAATCGTTCCGCCGTCGGCCATCTCGAAACGCCCGGGGCGGTCGGCCACAGCTCCCGTGAAAGCCCCTTTTACATGGCCGAACATCTCGCTTTCAAAAAGCGGCTGAGGCATTCCGCCTATGTTGACCGTGACCATCGGCCCTGAAGAGCGGGCGGAATTGCGGTGTATGGCCTGCGCCACCAGCTCCTTGCCGGTGCCGTTCTCTCCGAGCAGAAGCACAGGGGCATCGGTGGCGGCAATCCTGGCGGCTGTGGCGAGCAGTTCGGTCATGGCCTTGCTGCGCCCGATTATCTCGGGACACTCAAATTTTACCGCGCCGCTGGGCGCCGCGTCATTGTCTCTGGAGGCGGTAAGCTGCAGGGCGGTTTTTATCTGGCGGCAGAACTCGCGGTTGTCCCACGGCTTGGTAATGAAATCGAACGCGCCCAGACGCATCCCCTCCACAGCGAGCGGTATGCTCCCCCATGCCGTGATAAGTATCACAGGCAACGCGGGCCGCAGAACCTTCACTTTACGCAGCAGCTCTATCCCCTCCTCGCCGGAAGTGGAGCGGCTGAAATTCATATCCATCACTACAAGACGTATGCCGGGGTTCTCCCTTATCGCGGCCAGTGCCTCAGCGGGAGTGGAGACACCGGTGGATTCACATCCCTCCCTGCGCAGGAGCACACTGAGAGACAGCCTCACGGTGTTGTCATCGTCTACTATCAATATCATGATTACAAAGATAAGTAACTGTTCTAAATTATTTTATTTACCGGTCAGATTATTTAATGTCTCATCGGCGAAATTTTTGAACAGCCGTTTACAATTATTTCTGTCAACCGTTGATGATGCGGTCGAAATCGGCGTCGATATCGCAGCCGGCGGCATAATCCCAGAGCGTGATGCTGCGTATCTGGTAATAGTAATACCAGAAGCGGTAAAGCTCGCTGATCATGGAGCGCCGCGATTCATCCTTCTTCACCTGGGAATCATTGAGATCAAGTGTGGAGATACGCCCTATCATGAATGTCTCCACATTCGTGGCATAACGCTTGCGGGCGATGGTATCGGCACGGCAGGCTATGTCGAGTTGTCGCTGCTGGCTGCAGAACCGTTCCACAAGAATGAACAGATCCTGATTGAAGTTCATGGTCTCGCGCCTCAGACGGCTCTCCACAGCACGCCGGTTGCTTTCCGCCACCTTCACGGCACCGCGCCGTCGCCCCCAGTCGAGGATCGGCACTCTTACGCCCACCTCCACAACCTGGTTGCCCCGCAATCCCTGATACGCCTGCGCGAACTCATTGGAAGTGCCGGTATAACCAACCTGCGCGAAAAGATTTATCTCACGCTGCTCCCCCTTGGCCTTTGCCACGGCATAATCGGCCTCAAGCTGACGGCGGCGCACATTGCGTGCGAACTTGTTGTTGGCCAGGGCACGGTCAAGCGCATCGGAGTAAGTGATCTCAAGAGGCGGCAGATTTTCCGGCACCGAAGGCATTAGCTCGGTATCGTCGTCATATTCAAGAAACGAGCGCAGACTGAACATGCTGCTTTTCAGACTGCTTTCCCTCTCGGTTAGCGCCGACTGTGCCTCCAAGAGATTAAGCTCCATCTGCAACAGGTCGTTTTCGCTTATCTGCCCCATGGCGCGTTTCTCCCGCGCCACCTCATAGAGTTTATCGGCATTTGCGAGGTTCTGGCGGGCGATCGCCACATTCTCACGCGCCATCAGCAGGTCGAAATACATGCTTATGGCCGTCATGGCCACCTCCTCTGTAGCGCTCAGAAAGGCGGCTTTCGCCTCGGCATACCGCTCCGGTTCTATCCGGCGATCCCATTTTATGCGGTTGGCGGCGAACAGGGGCTGATTGAGCGTGAGTGCGACCGGGATCGACATGAAGCGGTTGTTAGTCAGCTCGAAATCGCGGTAGAAATCAAACGACGTGTTGAGCGACAGTGTGCCTCCGGTCAGCCATATGTTCTGCGAGAGCGAGAGGGCGCCGGTCATCTCCATGAAATTGTTGCGCACGAAACTGTATGAGCCTTCTGAATTCATGTAAGCGCTATACTGCCTGCGGTAGCTCGGCAATGTAGCCGAAAAATTTATTTCGGGAAGCAGTTCAGCACGGTAGATGCGATATTCCCAGTAGGCTCGCCGCAGATCGTCGAGCGCAACGGCAGCGTCAACACTTCTCACCCGCGCCCGCGCTATCGCCTCCCCGAGGGTCAGCTCCACGGTCTTTTCATGCCCTGCCTGCGCAAAAGCCTGAAAGAAAGTGAAAGCAACTATGAATGAAAAGAAGATCTTTTTCATGGGAAATTTTTTTTAGAAAAAAATTTTTTAGAAGTAAGAAGTTAGAGCATTAGAAGTCAAGCAAGAAGACTTTTGTTGGGTGATATCAGAGGTATCAGAGAAATCAGAGATATCAGAGACATCAAATTTCTTTATTTCTTAATTTCTCAATTTCCTGTATACAAGAGCAAAAGTCTTCTTGCTTGACTTCTAATGCTCTTACTTCTTACTTCTAATCCACTGACTTCTTACTTCTAATTCTCTATTCATCTTTAATGGCCAGGGCGGGATCCACCTGCATGGCTTTGCGCGCGGGGAACCAGATGCCAAGCGTTATCATCAGGGCAAGGGAGAGGAAAGAGAACAGTGCAGCCAGCGCGAAGCGCAAAGGCACGAAATAAAGATAGCCCGG
>ERZ836877.2174-NODE-2174-length-26530-cov-36.863683_pt1 | contig 26530 bp, 25 predicted proteins | sample MGYA00519469_ERZ836877 | MGnify/ENA primary metagenome ERZ836877 (study PRJEB31850, sample SAMEA3708809) | human gut metagenome | biome: human gut; feature: human-associated habitat; material: faeces | place: China | collected 2014 ... | reverse complement strand
CGTCTTGATAAATCTCAACCAGCTCCCATTGCGGATTTGCCTCAATCCTCTTGGTGAAATGGTGAATCTGCATATCGAAGCTGCCGACCTGCTGTTCCTCCTGCGTGCTGACGCGGCAATACGCCGCAACACGGAGTTTGGGCGGCTCCTCTGCAAGTTCCCGCCGTTTCTGCGGCGGTATGATAATAACGCCATTTCCACGCTGATTATAAGAAATCTCATCCTGCATCTGGCGGCGTTTTTGCTCCCTGCGTTCCGCTCGGCTGCTGGTTTGCCGCTCTGCCTCTATCGCTTTTTGGTCAAGCGGTTTTGCCATATTCCGCCTCCTGCATCAGAATCCGTCTGCGTTTTCTGCTTTGCATCGGCGCACCACCTCCTTTGAACGGTTTTCAATTTCATTACTACCACGCTCCTTTTTGAAAATTATGACAATCCACATACGCGAGGTAAACGGAACAGTCACCCAAATCATAACCACCGGCCGTGCCGGTGGTTTGCACAAGCCCCCTTAGGGCATTTTTCTGGCCGAGCCTAAAGGTCCTTCGAAGGGTCTGCCAACCGCATTCTTTTCACGGGCTGCCCCTAAAGGGGCTACTTTAAGTTCGCATATTTCTCGAATATCATTAGACTGCTTTTCCCCTTTAGATATCCCATAAACTGCGATACACTGTATTTCGGCGGCATGGATATGAGCATATGGATGTGATCCTTACACGCTTCTGCTTCTATGATTTCTACTCCCTTATACTCACACAGCTTTCGTATCATCTGTCCGATATCCTGTCTTATCTTTCCGCAGGTGATTTGTCGCCGATATTTGGGCGCAAATACTATATGGTATTTGTATTCCCACTGCGTGTGTGCTAAACTATTTGTGTCAAATTTCATCCAGACTTGATTCCTCCTTTGGTTCTTTGAGGCGGTTGGCAGACCACCTTTATTCTACCAAAGGAGGATATTTTTTCTTCCCATAGCTAAAGCTTTTTGGAACCACCAGCCGGACTGGTGGTTTTCTTTAACCAAGAAAAAGGCAGCAGAATTGCTCCTGCTGCCTGAATCTGTATAAACTTGTAAGGAGATCAAAATGACCGACGATCTGCTCACGATGCCCGAAATTATCCAGTGCGTTGCAGATATGCGCACGCAGGATGTGAAGGCAATCCGTGAGTTCGGCAAGTTCGTTCCCGCCTTTGACGCCTTTGAGAAGAACCGGCTGAGCCTCTATCGTGAGGCGGCGAAGGAAGCCGAGGAAATCTTCGACCGTTGGGCGGACGAGATTTACGATCTCGATGAGGACTTCATGGAAGATGAGGACTACGAACCGGACGAGTTCTTCTCCGACTAAAAAGCTGCCCACCATGAGCTGATCACGGTGAGCAGTTTTGTTTTGAGAGGATTCAGACAAGCGTGTCATCAAGCAGGAAGTCGATGACGCTGATATTGAGAATGCCGTTGTCATCATACCAACGCTTGCGAATGTCATGACGCACGATAATCTTCGGGAAAGAATCGCCGGTCAGCGCGAAGGGCTTATTCTCGGTGATTGCCTTTTCCTCTGTTCCCAATGCGTAGGCGGACTGAATGTAGGTCTTCTTGCCGCCGGAGGTTGCAATGAAGTCGATTTCCCGCGCAACCGGAGTGACCTTTCCTTTGGCATTTTTCTCATTGCCATGGAATGTACCCGGACAATACGCTCAGAAGCTACGAAAAGCTGACGGAAGGTTTGGTTGAGGCCCTTAGACAGTGTGAAGATCCAACGGATCCGGAGCAGGTCAAAGATGCTCTGCAGAATATCCACGGTTATCAGACGATATTTGGCACTGTCGACTGTGACGATACCAATTCTCTGGTGCATGAGATCTGCATTACAAAGTGGAATCCAGACACGCAGCAACTGGATAAGGTGATGGACGTTGCCGGTTGAGTGCTGGCAATTTTGAGTGAAACGCTATGGACCCGCCGCAAAAATTTTTTTGCGGCGGGCCTATACAAATAGAGCATGGAGAGGCATATGCGAATATTAAACAAAGATACTCTTTTGTCGCACAGCAATAAAGCACTCCGAAGCGATGCATTGGATATTATCGAAAGTGGAATGACTGCCTGCGACCCATATGAGAACACACGGAAGCTTTTACAACTGGAAAGTGGAAAGCTTACTGTTGGAGGGAAGCAGTTTGAGGCAGACGGTGACCCTGATACGGGCGCGACAGATTATGACATAACCTCTTTTCAGCATATTTATGTGGTCGGGGCAGGTAAGGGTGTCCAACTTGTTGTTAAAGCGATTGAAGATGTGTTGGGAGACTATCTAACTGGCGGAGAAATCATTTGTAAGCATGGGGACCCAATGCTTGTAAAAAAGGTGCACGTGACCATGGGAAGCCACCCGACTCCGGACCATGGGTGTGTTGAAGGCTGCCAGCGGATTCTCAACCTTTCCAGCAGAATTACAGAGAATGATCTGGTGTTCACAGTTATTATGAATGGTGGCAGTTCTCTGCTTACATGCCCTGCGGACGGTATTACATTGGAAGATACCATTGAGGTTACCCGGCTGATGCAGATTGAACTTGGCGTGACAACAAGAAAGCTAAATGCACTTAGAAATCATATTGATAAATTAAAGGGCGGTAAGCTTTTGCGCCTGTTCAGCAGGGCAACTCTGATTAATCTATGCGGTGCGGATCTCAATCGTGCGTTTGATATTGGAAAGACCGACTTCCAATACCTTGTAAAAGAAAACTACTGGCTGCATAACGTGCCGGATGGAACCACCTATGAGGGTGCACTTCAAACGATCAAAGAATTTAATGTCGAAGAGCGGATTCCGGCATCCGTTATGCGCCTTCTGCGAAGCCAAAGCCCTGAAAATGCATCTTTGAAGTATGAAGAATACCGGAATTTCAAGAGTAGAATTTTCGGTGTTATGCCAGAAGCGGACGGCTTTTTCCATGCTGCGATGCACCGGGCTAAAGAATTGGGCTATACACCGTATTTTATGTCGGACGGTTTTAATATTGAGGCCTCTCATGTCGGCGCGTTCATCGGACTTATGGCTGAATGCATATCCCGGAGAGGGCAGGCGATGAAGCTCCCAGCCGCACTGATATTTACAGGCGAGATGATTGTCACAGTGGGAGAATCAGAAAATGTCGGAGGTAGAAACCAGGAAGCAGCGCTATCCTGCGCCAAATGGATTGCAGACAAGCCTGGAATTGTATACGCAGGCGTAGATACGGATGGAACGGATGGCCCCGGCGGTTTTATCGCAGAGGATGCCCCGCGCTGCTTGGCTGGCGCAATTGTGGACGGCAATACAAAGCGAGAGCTGAAGGAAAAAGGGTTTGAACTGGAAGAATGCGTTCTTACACACAATACGTCTGCACCGCTATGGAAAACAAATAACGGCATTTTTGCGCGGCAGGGCGTCAGCCTAAACGATTTGGTCGTGGTGCTGTTGCAATAATAAGGTGGGAGGGATAACATTGTTTTTACAATTATTGATCGGCGGCGTCGCCATGGGCCTTATTTATGCCCTAATTGCCATTGAATATACACTGATCTATAATTCATGCGCACTGCTTAATTTTGCGCATGGCCAGCTTGTTATGTTTGGTGCGTATATTTTTGCCGGTACTATGGTCACGTCACTGGGGATGTCCTTTGCCGCAGGCTGGATTGGAACTATCATTTTATCCGGAATTATTGGTGTTGCGTTAGCACTCTCAGTATTTATCCCGCTAAAGGATGTTGGTAAGCTATATGCGATTATTGCCACGCTGATGTTTTCTATGATGATTACGGACAGTGTCACACTTCTCTGGGGACAGTATCCGTTTTACCTCAATGGATATCTAAGCGGCATTATCCGAATCGGAATGATTGCTTTCCCTGTGGTCTATTTTTACATTATTGCCATATGCGCCGTAGTTGTAGTATTGCTGCTTTATTTCATGAACAAGACAAAAACTGGCCGGGCTATGAAATGTGTGTCCGAAAACAAAGGCATGGCAGCCATGGTAGGAATCAATGTTAAAAAGAATATGGTAATTACGATTGTGTTGAGCGTAATCATCTGTGCTGTGGTAGGCATGCTCCTGGCTCCGCTGCTTAGCGTGACGATCACCATGGGCTCTACGGTATCATCTAAGGGATTTACCGCAGGTGTACTCGGAGGATTTGGCTCAGTTCCGGGCGCAATTATTGGCGGTTTGATTGTAGGTGTGATCGAGAACTGCGCCACAATGTATATCCCATCTGTGTATAAAGATGTGATCAGCTATGTAATTCTGTTCCTGGTTATTTTAATCAAGCCGAACGGCATTTTAGGAACAGCCAGGGTTAAGATGACAGGAAAACCGGCAGTTTTGGAAGCGAGGCGTGAAGATGAATAAAATGCAATCAGCAAAACGTTATGGGGCTGCAATAGGGAGCATTGCCCTATATCTATTGATCTCAGTTCTTTATAAAGGTGAGTATATCTATACGGTTCTCCAACAAATCTGCTGTTTTTTTGTTGCAGTCATGGGAATAAATTTTATTACAGGCATGACGGGACAGCCTATGATGGGTGCAGCAGGCGTTCTTGCCATAGGCGCTTATACAACTGGTATTTTGTCTTCATATGGGTGGAATCCCTTTTGGGCGTTGATACCGGTGATTTTGATTAGCGCGCTCATTGGGGTTGGACTTGGTTATCCAAGTTTGCGCTTGTCGGGCGTCTATCTGTCTTTTACAACCATTGCCTTTTCTGAAATTGTCAGAATCTTTGCTACGAATCTCACAGGGCTTACTGGCGGAGCGACAGGCATTAAAAATATCCCAACCTACAGACTATTCGGCTATATGTTTGCATCGTCTAAAGATAAACTGCTGGTTTATGTTGTCCTATGTATTATTCTTGCACTTCTTGCGGACAGGATCATCCACTCTCAGTGGGGGCGCAGCCTGTTGGCTGTACGCGATAATATTGATACGGTTCCTGCTTGCGGAATTAACGTTACCTATGTGAAAGTGATCGCATTTTGCTTATGCACGGTATACTGCGGAATTGCAGGGAGTATGTATGCACATATGAATAATTATATCAATTCACTGACCTTTACGCAGACAATGTCAATCAAGGTGCTGAGCATGCTGGTACTCGGTGGCATGGGCTCTGTTGCGGGTTGCTTTGTGGGGACAGTATTGATTGTTATCTTTCCAGAGATGCTTAGGTTTTTGGGCCAATATTACGAGCTTGTTTACACAATCATCATGATGCTTGTAATTATTTTCCTCCCGGGAGGCCTTGTCAACGTATTTGGATCAAAGAAGCTCAGCCGTAAAGAAAGTTGGAAACGCCTTAGGGATATCTTTATTGGGAGGACATAAACATGAATGATAGCATCTTACGCGTTGAAAACATTTCTATGTGCTTTGGCGGCGTAGTAGCTGTAGATAATGTATCGTTTGAGGTCAAGAAACGGACAATTCATTCTCTGATTGGACCGAATGGAGCAGGAAAAACGACAACTATCAGTATGATAAACGGAACATTGCCGGTTCCGTCCGGTAAAATTTATTTTGATGGAGTGGATCTTACCGGAAAACACACGCATGAATTTACTCGTATGGGCATGGGCCGGACATTTCAGAATATCAAACTGTTTGACACCATGACCGTGGAAGAAAATCTTCTTCTGGGCTGCAATTATCTCTATGAAAATGATGGCTTTCTAAAATTTTTGGTTACGCCAAAGCGTCAAATGAATTTGGAACGAACAGCACGGGAGGCTGTTGCGGAATGTCTAAACCAATTCAATTTGTATGCATGTAAAGACGAACTAGTTGGAAGCCTTCCGTATGGTCATAAAAAACTAGTCGAACTGGCAAGAGCTATGGCGGGAAATCCAAAAATGATTCTTCTGGATGAACCAGCGGCGGGGCTGAATCCATCGGAGCGTCAATCCTTGATCCTTAATTTGCGGAATATTTTTGATATGGGTGTTGACCTGCTTATTATTGAGCACAACATGGACGTGGTGATGAAGCTTTCGGACCGGATTACAGTTATCAGCTTTGGACGAAAGATTGCTGAAGGGACGCCTGAAGAGATCAAAAATAACGATGATGTAATCAGTGCATATCTTGGCACCAGATTCAAAAAAGAATAAAGGAGGCTTGCATATGTTAAAAATTGACAATATCTCCGTGTCGTATGGGCAGGTGAAAGCGCTCCTTGGCATCAGCATTGAGGTAAATGACGGCGAGATTGTTTCGATTATTGGGTCTAATGGTGCTGGAAAGTCTTCATTGATGCGAAGCATTGTTGGAGATGTGAAGGTACAGTCTGGAAAAATCTATGATGGCGATACCGATTTGACGGCAATGAAAACGCATGAAATCGTAAAGCGTGGTGTTGTATATGTTCCGGAGGGACGCCAGGTGTTTGCAAAACTCTCCGTTCTTGAGAATTTGGAAATGGGAGCATTCAGCAAGCCATATTCCAGAGCAGAACTTCAGGAACATTACGATGAAATGTTTGAGCTATTCCCCATTTTGAAGAAAAAAAGGTCTCAACTAGCGGGATCATTATCTGGTGGCCAACAGCAAATGCTGGCATTGTGCAGAGGCCTGATGTGTGATCCGAAGATTATTTTGCTTGATGAGCCGTCGCTGGGACTTGCGCCGGTGATTGTTGATGAAGTTTTTGACAAAATCAGAGAAATCAATGAGAAAAAAGGTATTTCCATCCTTCTTGTAGAGCAGAACGCATATATGGCATTGGAAGCATCGCTGCGATGCTACGTTCTGGAGAATGGTGTCGTTAAGCTTTCTGGCAACAGCACCGACTTGGCGGAAAATGAAAGCGTAAAGGCGGCATATCTCGGCGGCTGATAAAAAGACGATGTTTTTGTGCGATATACGTTGGCCTTGAAATCGTGTACTGCGATCATGCGGGGAGCTAAGGAAGCTCTGATGAAATCGGCAAGGGCTGTGAGCGAAAAAGATCTGCTGATCCGCCGCAGACAATTCATTCAGTTCGTCTCTATGGAACCACTGAATAAATAGCCTTGTATTCTGCTCAAACACACGGTCAAAGCGAAATTGTGACTATCGGCTTTAATAAGCAAACCATAAGATGTAGTTAACGAGCAACAGAAATAACAAGCCTATCGAAGGCCTCTCCGTGGAAGGATCTTCGATTAAATCTATAGCAAAACTCGCTTAAATACATTTGCAGGTGCTTGGTGTTGACCCCGTGATAGGTTCCGTTAATGAAAGCCTTAGCATTGCCAATGATGCTGTGAAGCCATTTCATACTATTTCCTGATTAAAATCTTTGATTTTAATCAGGAAGGCATCGCCTAATGGCGCTGCCAGTTTTGTGATTTATAAGGAAAGAAATCACAAAACAAGTCTCATATGAACTCCTTGCCCTTCGGGCAATTAGAGCCTATCTGAAAACAAAGTATTCTTGTACTATTTCAACAAAATCCAAATGGAAGCGAGATGGACAAACGCGAGAAAGGACACAGCAAGCTTATCATAGCGTGTAGCGACCCTGCGGAAAACTTTAAGTTTATTGAAGAAACACTCAATCAGGTGGCGTTCCTTATAGGTGTGGAAATCGCAGAACCAAGGCTCGATCACATTACTTTTGGGTGGGATCGTATACGATGCTCTCTGCTCTGTGATGTAAGTGCGAATGGACTTTGCTCCATATGCTTTATCTCCCAGAATGTTGCTTCCGGAAATGTTCACTCCCGAAAGCAGATCGACGGCGACACTGGCATCAAAGATGTTTCCGCCGGTAAGCAGAAAGTGGACGGGATTTCCCAATGCATCCACAACAGCATGGATTTTTGTAGTCTTTCCACCATGACTTACACCGATAAACTGGTTGTTTTCCGAATTTACAGCCCCCTTTTTGCACCCGCACTCTGCGGATGTGCTTTGATGCTCGTGCTGTCGATACACAGGTTCTCATAGTCTGCATCCGCATTCAATTCCTGAAAAATGCGCAAAAGGGTTCCGTCGTCACGCCACTTGCAGAATCGGCTGTAAACGGTCTAATGTGGCCCAAACCGTGCGGGGATATCCGCCCAGGCCGCGCCGCTCCTGGCCAGCCAGAGCATTGCGTTGAGCATCATCCTGTCATCCTTTGGCGGCCTGCCAGTCTTAACTCGTGGAATCAGATCCTTGATCCTGTCCCACTGGGTATCGGTCAGCTCGTATCGCCTTGCTGCCATAAGATCACCCCTATGCTTTTTCTTTTATTCTACTGCATTTTTAGATTTTGTGCAATTTATATATGAGGTTTGAGTTTTCAGATAGGCCCTAAAATCTTTTCTAAAGATTTTAATTGGAGTTCAGTATCAGCATTTCATCATCGGGGTCAAAATTTGGTAGTGTCAAGAGTTATGCGCAAAATTGATTATGGCTCTTGTAGAAATCTATTACAGGGGGCGGCTTAACCGCCCCTTGATTACTTTCCGGCAGGCAGGGCGCAAAGGGTCAAGGGCGGCGGTACGCCGCTCGTCTTGCTCTTGACCATTTGTGACCTGGCTGCTATTGACAGGATTGAGGTTCACGAAGCCACAGGCAGCAGGACAGTCTAATTGCGATTGCACTGCTCGCTTAGAAAGCAAGTCTCGCAGATAAGCTGTTTAACTTCCTGCATAATCAGCGCGTCATCGTTGGGTAGCTCATAGGCTTCGATTTTTTGAATGCCTGTCGGGTTACGCAGTCCGCAGTCAATCAATTTTCCATTTCCGGTTTTACATAGCGGTAGACCTCGGCACCGAACGAAACACCGTCACCAACGGCGTACTCTTCAAAGCCGGATTTGTCCATCCAGACGTGATCCTCTTTTCCATCAAACATTGTTCCGTCGGTATACATCCCGCTGATGAAAATGCGTTTAAGGCAACGCCGCACAATTGTGCGGTGTTGCCTTAAAACAAACGTGCTTTGACTTGACTTTTTCAATCTGTCCTTTGAAATGTGACATAACCGCATTGAAGAAGCAGCTAGGGTGTATCTGAAAAGAGGATTATTGATTTCATACTGAACTTCAATTAAAATCTTTAAAAAAGATTTTAATTGCCCGAAGGGCATGAAGTTCATATGAGACTTGTTTTGTGATTTCTTTCCTTATAAATCACAAAACCGGCAGCGCCATTAGGCGATGCCTTCCTGATTAAAATCAAAGATTTTAATCAGGAAATAGCATCAGAACGTTTCATAGAAAGCAGCTTCTTTATAAGTTCTCACCGTTGGTCGCGATGACATCGGCGTACCAGGCAGCAGATTCCTTGGGAATTCGCTCGCAGGTACGGTAATCTACGTAGACAATGCCGAAGCGCTCCTCATAGCCGGAGCTCCATTCAAAGTTATCCAGAAAACTCCACTGCAGATATCCGCGGATGGGCGTTCCTTCCTCGATGGCCTTGCCCAACTCCAAAAGATAACGGTGCAGGAAATCAATCCGGTCAAGGTCGTGCACCTTCCCGTCCAGATAGATCTTGTCGTTGCAGCTCAGGCCGTTCTCGGTGATGTAAATGGGCAGACCGTAGCGGCGGTAGATGTGCATAGGGCCATAGTGCAGCACTTCCGGCGTGACACCCCACTTGCAAGCGGTCAGGGGGAAGCCGGGATTGCGCTTGACTTCCTCGCCCTGTTCGTTGACCATGAAACCCTGATAGATATTCAGGCCAAGATAGTCCGGCGTTTCCATCATATCCCAGTCCCCGGGATCAATGGTGGCGGCGAAGCGCTTAAAGGCATCCGACGCACTGTCGTCATAGTGGTGAAGAATCAGGCTGTCAAGGAAAACGTTGAAACTCCAGCCCACCTTCAGGTCAAAGCTGGCGCGGTAGGCCGCTTCCCTTCCCTCCGGGGTATCCTTCTCGGGATATGCAAGGCTCCCGCATGGCACCACGCCCACAAGGGTTTCCTTGCCGCATACCTCCTTGATGGCTCGCTGGGCAGCGCTGTGGGCAAGGCAAAGGTTGTGGTAAACCAGAGCCACCTTCTCCTCCGGCAGCTTCCAGCCGGGGGCGTGATTGCCTGTTCCATAGCCAAGCTGAGCAATGCACTGAGGCTCGTTGATGGTCATAAAGTTTCGGACGCGTCCCTTGAAGCGCTGGGCGATGATACGGGCGTAACGTGCAAAAACGTCCGCAATCTCCCGGTTCAGCCAGCCGCCCTTATCCTGCAGGGCGCTGGGCAGATCCCAGTGGTAGAGGGTAATCAGCGGCTCAATCCCGCTCGCAATCAATTCATCTACCAGATTGTCGTAAAACCGGAGTCCCTGTTCGTTGACCTCGCCGTCACCGTCAGGTATGACTCTCGCCCAGCTGATGGAGAAGCGGTATGCCTTGATATTATGCTGCTTCATCAGCGCCACATCCTCCCGGTAGCGATGGTAGCTGTCGCAGGCTACGTCGCCGGTGTCCCGGTTTTTGATGTTGTTGGCAGCGGGGTCATGGCAGAAATCGTCCCAGATATTGGGGCCTTTCCCATCCTCATTCCAGGCACCTTCGCACTGATAAGATGCGCAGGCAGCACCCCATAGAAAATTCTTTGGAAACTTGCTCATACTGTCACCTCAACATGATATTTTTTCTTCTCGTCCTTCATGGGAATCAGATTGCCCGCCACATTTTCACCGTCCACGCGCAGGCTGTAAGTCCCCGTCTGAACCACGTGGATGTGGTAGGCTGCACCCCGGTAACGGCGCCGGACAGAGTACTCCTCCAGCGCCCCGGGCAGGCATGGGTCGATTCGCAATCCGGCAGGGGTGGGTTTCACACCCAGAATATACTGGCTGATATTCACGAACGTCCAGGCGGCTGTGCCAGTGAGCCAGCTGTTTCTTGCCGCGCCCTCATCGTAAGAAGCGCGGGCCGCCACCGTCTGGGCATAGACATAGGGTTCCACCCGGCGAATGTCGCTGTGTTCCTCCTGATAAACAGGGCAGGTTCTGCGGTAGATATCAAAGGCATTCTCTCCTCTGCCCACAACGGTTTCCGCGATGCTGATCCAAGGGTTGTTGTGGCAGAAAATGGAGCCGTTTTCCTTGTATCCGGGAGGATAGCTGGTAATTTCTCCCAGCTCTTTGTGATAAACGGTATAGCAGGGTGCCAGCAGCTCCACGCCGTATTTGCCCAGCAGCCGCTGCCGCACGGAGTCCAGTGCCCGAACCGCTTTGCCGTCGTCAGTTCCGATGCCGGCCATGACGCACATACCCTGGGGCTCGATGAAAATCTGGCCCTCGTCGCAGGTATGGCTTCCCACGGCATTGCCGTAAGCATCATAGGCACGAACAAACCAGTCTCCGTCCCAACCGGCGGTCTTGACAGCGGCTTCCATTTCCGCCGCCGCTGCTTCCACCTCCGCCGCCTCGTTGTCCAGACCGGCATACCGGCACAGCGAGGCATACTGTTTTCCGTAGAGGACGAACATGCCGCCGATGAACACAGATTCCGCCACAGGGCCTTCCGAAGGGCCGGTGGTCTGGAAGCTCTCGCCGGGTTCTTCCGAGAAGCAGTTCAGGTTCAGGCAGTCGTTCCAGTCGGCTCTGCCAATCAGGGGAAGGCCGTGGGGTCCTTTATGGTTCATGGTGTAGCGGACGCTCCTGCGCAGATGCTCCATCAAGGGCGCTTCGCTGCCGGGGACATTGTCAAAGGGCGTGGGATGCTCCAGAATGGAAAAGTCCCCCGTCTCGCTGATATAAGCGTAAGTACAGGCAACCAGCCACAGCGGGTCATCATTGAAGCCGCTGCCCACATCGTTGTTGCCCCGTTTTGTCAGAGGCTGGTACTGATGATAGGTGGATCCGTCCGCCCACTGGATGGAGGCAATGTCGATGATGCGTTCCCGGGCACGCTCCGGCGCCATGTGGACAAAACCCAGCAAATCCTGGCAGCTGTCCCGGAACCCCATGCCCCGTCCGGTACCGGACTCAAAGTAGCTGGCACTGCGGCTCATATTAAAGGTGACCATGCACTGGTACTGGTGCCAGATGTTCACCATACGGTTGAGCTTCTCGTCGCCGCTTTCCAGGGTGTAGACGCCCAGCAGCTTGTCCCAATATTCCGCCAGTTCCATCAGGGCATTCTCAACGGATGTATCCGTGGAGAACTTTTTCAGCACCCGGTAGGCGGTATCCTTGCGGATGACGCCGGGAGTCAGGAATTTCCGGTCTCTGGGATTTTTGCCATAGCCGAGGACAAACACAAATCCCCTTTCTTCGCCGGGTGCAAGGGTTACATCCAGCGCCAGTCCCGCCATAGGCGCGCCGCCGTGGGCGACAAAATCGCCGGTCTTTCCACTCAGAATAGCCTGAGGTCTTGCAAAAGTCCCAAAGGTTCCCAAAAAATGATCCCGGTCGGTGTCGTAGCCCGCAATGGGGGCATTCACGCCGTAATAGGCATAGTGATTCCGCCGCTCCCGGTATTCGGTTTTGTGATAAATTGCGCTGCCTTCCACTTCCAGCTCGCCGATGTTCAGGTTCCGCTGGAAATTGGTGGCGTCATCCACCGTGTTCCACAGGCACCACTCTACGGCAGCGGTGAAGCGGAAGCGCTTGGTTTCCGCTGAGCGGTTGGTCAGGCGGACGCGCTGCACCTCGCAATTTTCCCCGATGGGTACGAGAAAAGTCAGCTCCGCGTAAAGGCCGTCCTTCTCCGTCTCAAAAACGGTGTAGCCCATACCATGACGGCAGCGGTAACTGTCCAGCGACCGATCCACGGGATGGAAGGTGGGGCTCCAGGGCGCTTTATCTTCCTCTTTGATGTAGAAAAACCGTCCGCCCACATCTGCCGGGACATTATTGTAGCGGTAGCGCAGGATGCGCTGAAGCTTCGCGTCACGGTAGAAGCAGTAGCCGCCAGCGGTATTGCTGATGAGGGAGAAAAACTCCTGGCTGCCCAGATAGTTGATCCATGGCATGGGAGTTGCCGGGGTTTCAATTACATACTCTTTTCTTTTATCGTCAAAAAAACCATATTGCATGACGAAAGTCCTCCAGATGGAAGATGATGATTGCCGGAGGGCCTTACACAGGCCCTCCCAAATGAAATTAAAGACTGTTCAGCTGATCCAGAAGACGATCCAGCATCTCCTGGGACACCATTCCGCCGCCGAAGCTCAGGGCGCCGCGAAGGGGCATATACTGCATCATCGCCATGTTCATCTCGTCGGAAATGGCTTCCTTTGCCGCATCTGTGTTCTCGGCGTTGTCCGGGGAAAACGTCTTTTTAATGACCTCCAGCATGGGCGCCATCACGGCAGCTGCGCTGGGGTCTGCCATCAGATCCATGAAAATGGTGTCCATGGTGTAGTGCTTTTTGACCCTCACAGTGGAGGTAACATTCACGGCAGCACTCACGTCGATGTGCCGGGAGGACTGCCCCACTTCAATCGTAAACTCGCCTGTCTTGACGTGCCAGTCGTGAATCTGGGCGTTCCAGTAGGCGAAGGCGCGCTTGTCCAGTGTGAAGGTCACATCCTTGCTTTCCCCGGGCTGGAGAGCAACCTTATCAAAGCCCTTCAGCTCCCGCACCGGGCGGAGCACCTCGCTGTGCTTCTCACCTACGTAGAGCTGGACAACGGTTTTGCCGAAGCGGCTGCCGGTATTCGTCACGGTAACCGTGGCGGTAAGGGTATCCCGGTCGGTGATCTCCGACGCGTTCAGGCGCAGATTCGAGTAGGCAAAGGTGGTGTAGCTCAGGCCGTGACCGAAGGGGAACAGAACATCCATTTCCTTCTTATCATAATAGCGGTAGCCCACGAACACGCCCTCGCGGTAGTCCGCCTCGTTGCCCTCGCCGCCGTAGAAAAGGTAGGAGGGGTTATCGGACAGCTTGACGGGGAAGGTCTCCGGCAGATGACCGGAGGGATTCACTTCGCCATAGAGCACGCGAACCGTCGCCAGGCCAACCGCCTGACCGCCCAGATAGCCTTCCAGAACCGCCTTGACCTTGCCGATCCAGGGCATCTCTACAGGAGAGCCGTTGTGGAGTACCACCACGGTGTTGGGGTTCACTTCCGCGACAGCCTCAATCAGTCTGTTCTGGCAGTCGGGCATACGCATATGGCTGCGGTCATAGCCCTCGGATTCATAAGCATCCGGCAAGCCCGCGAACACAACGGCAACCTTGGCTTTCTTCGCTGCGGCAACCGCTTCGGCAATCATTTCATCGGTTGCCGCGTCCTCCGCAACGCTGTAGCCCCGAGCATAGGTCACCTTTTTTCCCTCCGCCGCTTCCAGCGCGGAGGTGGTCTTGAAGCAGTTGATATGGGAGCTGCCGCCGCCCTGGAACCGGGGCTTTACCGCAAACTCGCCAATAAAGGCCGCCTCCTCGTCCTGACTCAGGGGCAGAATTCCCTCATTCTTCAGCAGAACCATACAGTCTGCAGCAATGTCTGCACTCAGAAGGTGCTGGGCTTCCATATCCCAGGGAGTTTCGGGTTTCGCGTTTTCCAGGTAGCGGAAGTTGATGGTGAGAATCCGCTCCACCGCCTGATCCACCAGCTTTTCGTCCAGCTTGCCGCTGCGAACCGCTTCCACGATCCGGGCATCATTGATACCGCCGGAAGAAGGCATTTCCAGATCCAGCCCGGCGGCAACGCCGGCAACACGGTTGGAAACCGCGCCCCAGTCGGACATCACATAACCCTCAAAGCCCCATTCCTTCCGAAGCACATCGGTCAGCAGCCAGGGATTCTCCGAGGCATAGACGCCGTTGATCCGGTTGTAGGAGCACATCACCGTCCACGGCTGCGCCTTTTTCACGGATGTTTCAAAGGCGGGAAAATAGATTTCCCGCAGCGTCCGCTCATCGGCGTTGGAGCTGGAGCTCATGCGGCGGTGCTCCTGATTGTTGGCGGCAAAGTGCTTGATGGAGGTGCCCACATTGCGGCTCTGCACACCGTTAATATAAGCGGCAGACATTTCACCCGCCAGATAGGGATCCTCAGAAAAATACTCAAAATTTCTTCCGCACAGAGGGGAACGCTTGATATTGACAGCCGGGCCCAGAACCACGCTGAGCTTTTCATGCTGGCAGCTGTCGCCGATGGCTTCGCCCATTTTCCGGATCAGATCCCGGTCGAAGGACGCTGCCGTGGCGGAGGCTGCCGGCATACACACAGCCTTGATGCTGTCATTGATGCCCAGGTGATCCCCTTTGTCATCCTGCTTGCGCAAACCATGCGGGCCGTCGCTGACCATCACGGAGGGAACTCCCAGACGCTCGACGGATTTGGTATGCCAAAAATCCAGACCGGAGCACAGGCCGGCCTTCTCTTCCAGAGTCATTTGGGAAACCAGTGCTTTAATTTCCATAATACATACTCCTTATACGAGCTTACCGCAGCATTGAGGGCTAAGATTTCCGCAATGCTGCGGTAATAGCTGATACTATTTCAGTTCTACCGTGCTCAGATCCCATTCCTCATGAATCTTGGGAACGTCGCTGATCAGGCGCTTGGTATACGCGGCCTTGGGATTGAGGATGACCTCGTCCGCCTTGCCGAATTCCACAAACCTGCCATGCTCCATGATATAAACGGTATCGGAAATGTAATACGCCAGGCCAATATCGTGGGTGATGAAGATAACGGTCATGCCGATCTCATCGCGCAGCTGTAGCAGCATATCCAGAATGGTGGCGCGGGAGCAGGCGTCAACCATGGAGGTCGGCTCGTCCGCCAGCAAAATCTTGGGCTTGAGCAGGAAAATACGGGCGATCATCAGACGCTGCATCTGGCCGCCGGAGAGCTCGAAGGGATACTTATTGGTCAGCTCCGCGAACTTCAGGTTTACAAAGGAGCAGGCTTCGGTCATCATTTCGATCTTCTTCTCCTTGGGGAGATGCTTGCCGCCGCGCATGTTAATGCAGTCGAGAAGCACGGTGTCAATTTTATTGAAGGTATTGAAGGAAGAGAAGGGATCCTGGAAAATGGCCTGAATGCCTCTCCAGTATTCCTTTTTCTTTCTGTGGGAGGAAACGTCCCGGGGCTTGCCCTGGAACAGGATCTCCCCTTCCGTCTGATTCAGCAGACCCAGCAGCATTTTGGACAGGGTGGTCTTACCGGAGCCGGACTCACCGACGATGGAGACGAACTCGCCCTCGTGAAAGTCAAAGTCCACATGGTCAACAGCCACGGTTTTCTTTTCGCCAAGTCCGAATACCTTGGTTACCCCGTGGCCGGACAGGCAAAGCGGTGCGTTGGTGAAATCCTTCGTTTCCGGAACGTAATCACTCATGGCCGTACACCTCCTTCAATTCATCCTGACCCAGCAGGCAGCGGTACATACGTCCGTCGCCGAGATCCTTTTCAGGGATGGCGCTGTAGCGGCACTCAGGCCGGGCGTACTTGCACCGCTCGGCAAAACGACAGCCCTGAGGCGGTTTTTTCAGGTTGGGCGGCGTACCGGGAATCGCAGTCAGCTTGTGTCCGCGCGTGCCCTCCTCGGGAACCAGAATGGAGCTCATCAAGCCGTGGGAGTACGGATGCACGGGATCGAACACCATTTCTTCCGCAGTGCCCTTTTCCACAATCTGTCCGGCGTACATGACCATGATGTCATCGGTCACATTGTAGAGCAGAGGCAGCTCGTGGGTGATGAACAGCATGGACTTGATATAGCCCTTTTCCATCAGCTCCCGCATCATCTTGATAACCATCTTCTGAGAGGTCACGTCCAGCGCGGAGGAAGGTTCGTCGGCAATCAGAACCTTGGGGTTCAGAATGGTAGACACAGCGATGACGGTACGCTGCTTCATACCGCCGGACAGCTCCACCGCGTGTTTATCCAGCACCTCGGGCGGCAGACCCAGTTCCGCAAACCGTGCTTCCGCCAACTCCCGGATCAGCTTCTTGTCTTTCTTGGGGTCATGTGCCCGCACCACGTCCTCGATAAAGCGGATGATTCTCTGGGTTGGGTTCAGGGCGTTCATGGCAGCTTGGGGAATGTAGGCAATTTCCGTGCCGAGGATGCTCTTACGGACATCATCCGGCTTCATGCCGGAGATATTTCTGCCGTCGATGACGATATCGCCGCTCATATAGTGCAGAGGCGGGAAATAGTAGCCCATCATGGAAAGCGCCAGCGTGGATTTTCCGCAGCCGGACTCGCCCGCGATGCCCAGGGACTTGCCTTCCTCGATTTTGAAGGAGACGCCGTCCACGGCGTAAACATCCTCGTGGAAGCGGGTCACATATTTGGTTTTGAGGTTTCTGACCTCCAGCATTACTTTACCCATTGCGTCGTCCTCCTTAGTCTCTCAGGGTGGGATTGAATACCTGGTCGAGACCCGTGTTCATCAGATTCAAAGAGAAAGAGATGAGGGTGATGGTCAGAATCACAGGGAAGTAAGCCCACCAGGAACCGTTGGTATGCGCGGAATACAGCATGGCCCAGTTCATCATCAGACCCAGCGTAGGAACCTCGGTGGTCTTGGGGCCAAGACCCAGCAGTGACAGCTGTGCTTCGCTGAGGATGCCGGAGGAAACCTGAAGAATGAAAGCCATGACGACATAAGAAGCAATGTAGGGCAGGATATCCGTCAGCACGATGCGAACCAGACTGTGTCCGGAGAGCTTGCTCAGGTTGACGTGGTCACGGTTGCGCAGGCTGATGACCTGAGAACGGACGGAACGAGCGGTCCAGGTCCAGCTTGTCAAGCCGATAACCAACGCGACCACCGCCGCGCCGCGCTGTTCCTGACCGATGGAATAGGAAATCAAAATCAGCAGGATGAAGCTGGGGATAACGGTGAAAATGTTGGTGATGAACATAATCAGATCGTCCGCAAAGCCGCCTAAGTAACCGGCCAGCAGGCCCAGGGTCAGGCCAATGATTGTGGCAACGGCACCGGCGATCAGGCCGATTCTGATGGAGGTGCCGCAGGCGGACACCAGCTCTTTAAGGACGTCGCGGCCGAAGTTGTCGGTGCCCAGCGGCAGAGTCTTGACGTTGGCAACGGCACGGATGTTGACATAGTCGGTTTTGCTGACGGAATTCACCTTTTCCAGATCGCCCTCATCATTCTCATCGGCGATAATCCGCACGTCAGCGGAGCGCAGCTCCAGCAGAGCGTTATTCAGGCGCTTGTAATAGTTCCGCTTTGCCATGGTCATGCCGGCAGGCTTGGCGGTAACCTCGTAATTGTCGTTCCACAAATCCACCAACGCGTCGGTGTCGTTAATGTCCAGTCCGGACACGTCGATGCCCATAGCGGTGAACCACTCCACCATGGCAACCCTGTCCTCAGCGGACAGAGCCTTCGCGATTCGGTTATCGTCCGCGTCGGAAAGGCGCAGCGTCTCGGTGTCGGTGCCCACGGCGTCATACAGGGAAACGTAAGTACCGGGAGATGCGAAGGTGCCAACGCCAATCATTTCCAGAGGGTTTCCGGGGTTGAACATGGGATAGATCAGCATGATCAGAAGGATAAACACAAAAATGCCAAAACCAACCACAAATTTGGGGGAATGAAAAACCTGGCGCAGTGTATTCTTCATTTTTAATTCCTCCCTTAGCTGTCAAACTGGGCGGCCTTGACTCTGGGATCGATAAAGCCGTAGATGATGTCCAGCAGGAACGTCACTATCAGAACCATGATGGTGATAATCAGAGTAGTAGCAGAAATCAAGGGATAATCCGCCGCGGTCACGGCGCTGTACATGGTGCTGCCGAGACCGGGATAGGAGAAGATGATCTCAGCGACCAGAGCGCCGCCGATCATGGTGCCGATGGACAGCGCCAGGCCGGTGACCTGGGGCAGCATGGCGTTGCGGAAAACATAACCGACGATCTTGCGATCCTTGATGCCAAGGAACCGGGCATACTTGACATAGTCGGCATTAAGTTCATAGATAGACATGGAGCGCATACCCACGGCCTGACCGCCGATAGAAACCAGGACAATGCTCCAGAAGGGCAGCTGGTAGTGAGAAATCACAGAGGAAATAAACCTCCAGCTGAAATTGGGAATCATATCAAAACCATAGCCGCCGGAAATGGGAGCCCATTTCAGTTTCACGGCGAAGAGAACAAGAAGAATCACTGCCATACCGAAAGCCGGGACGTTGCCCAAAAACAGGAAGGTCGGGAGCAGAACCTTGTCAAAGCCCTTGCGGATGTACGCCGCCAGGGCGCCAAGCAGGTTGCCAAGCAGCCAGCCAACCAGGATCGCGGGCAACTGCAGGCAGATCGTCCACATGATGGCGCTGGAAATAATGTTGCTGACGGATCTGGGATACTGGCTGAAGGAAAGCCCAAAGTCGCCGTGGATGGCATTCTTGCAGAAGATCAGAAACTGCTCCGCCATAGGCTTATTCGTACCGAACTGTTCTGCATAACGCTCGTAAATTTCCTGCACGGCAGAGGCGTCGGACATACCGTTCGCCATTTTACCGGTGATGGCCGCGACAGGGTCGGCAGGCATCAGCCGGGGCAGAAAGAAATTGAGGAATACTGCAACGACAAAAGTAATAAGAAACCAGATTATTTTTTTCCCAAAATATTTACGGTAGCCTTTCATGCTACTTTTCCCCCTTTAGCATAAAAACGGGAAGGGCCATGCTCCATGAAGGAGCATGGCCGCTTCGAATTAACTATTAGCCGACCAGCTCGAGCTCGTACAGCGCGGCAATACCGTAGCCATCGGTGCAGTCAGCAGGGGGAATGTTCCGGCCGTCATCGCCGGCGGGGAAGTTGGTCCAGACAGACTCGTTGACGCAGTGGAACACGGAAGGACGATACATCAGGGAGAAGCTGGGAACCTCGGTCAGGTAGATCTCGGTCAGCTTGGTGTACAGATCCTTCAGCTCAGCAGTGTCAGTGGTGGTGGGGATCTTCTTGATGAGAGCCTCAGCCTCGTCATTGACGTACTGACCCCAGTTGCCGGACCAGTTGTTGGCAATACCCACATAGTCCTTGCCCATAAACTGGTTCACACGGCCCCAGGGATTGGAGGGAGTGGAAGCATCGGGAGACCACATGAAGATGGCATACTCAGTCTGGTCGGGATCGACAAACACGGTCTGATAGATGGAGTACTCGGGATACAGAGTGGTGATCTCAACGCCAATGTTCTTACCGGCAGCGGCAACCACTTCCATGGAGGCCTGCCAGTCAGTCCAGCCGTTGGGGCAAACAGCGTTCAGGGAGATCTTCTCACCGTTCCACTCACGCCATCCGTCGCCGTCGCTGTCCACGATACCGGCTTCGTCCAGCAGAGCCTTGGCGCCTTCGATGTCATTGCCTGCCCACTGCAGATCGGCAACGGCGTCGTGATCGTACAGAGCCTGCTCACCGTCGGTGGGGTTCATCAGGGAGCGGGGAACATCGGAGAAGCTGGGGGACTGATTGGTCATGGCGTTGGCGATGATGGTATCGTAGTCAACAGCCATGGCAATGGCCTTACGAAGGGCGGTATTCTCAGCGATAACGGGGAGGTTCATGTTGTACCATGCGGTAGGCATGGTCAGGCAGACACCATAGGGAGCTTCGTCATAGAAGGTGGAGATGGGCAGGCCGTCTTCCAGCCACAGATTCTGAATGTTGCCGATGAACTGCTGGCAAACGTCAACCTCGCCAGCCTTCAGAGCGACTTCACCAGCGGCGTTATCAGCGTAGATAACGTGAGCCAGGTACTTGGGAACAGGGAGCTTACCCCACATGGAGGCGTCCTGACCCCAGTAGTTGTCGTCACGGATCAGAACGACCTTCTGATCGTCGGAGTAGTACTTGGTGTAGGGGCCGGACCAAACGACATCATCACCGGGGTCGTTCAGGATAGCGGTGGCGTCGCCGTTGCAGCGCTCAACGACCTTGTCGATCCAGGCAGCCTGCGCAATGGGAGCCAGTTCCAGGAAGTCCAGAACCTTCAGGGGGTTGACAGGCGCGCCGCTGGCATCAAGCTTGCAGTGGATGACCAGGCTCTTGTCACCGGTAGCCTCGATGCTGTCGATGAAAGCGCCGTAGGAAGAACCGGTGCCGTTGCCGATCTCAACGCTGATTTCCCAGGTGCGGACAACGTCGGCGGCGGTGACAGGCGTGCCGTCAGACCAGTGGGCGGCTTCCTTCAGATTGACAGAAAGCTCAGTCATGTTGTCGTTCCAGGTGTAGTCGCCGTCGGCCAACAGACCGATCAGCTCGCCGGTCATTACGTTCCACATGTACAGGGTCTCGAACATGGTGGTACGGTAGCCGGCACCAGCGGCGATGGCCATGGCGTTATTCTGGTTGGTTCCGATGATGTTCCAGGAGTTGACGGTACCCCACTGCTGACCAGCAAAGTACAGGGTCTCGTCACGAGGCAGGTCGGTGGTATTGCCGGCTGCTTCGGTTTCAGCCGCGGGGGTGGGGTCAGCAGCCGCAGTGGTGATGGCGACGTCAGCGACAGTGGGAGTGGCAGTGTCCTGCTTGCCGCAGGCAGCAAGGCCAATAACCATGACCAGAGCCAGCAGCAGCGCGATGAGCTTTTTCATTGTTTTTCCTCCTTTAATTTTTGTTATTGACCTTCTTGGGGAAGGCCATTAACTACAATGGTTTATCATGTCTTTCCTGAAAGGAAAGACACAAAAAGGGATATCCCTTTTTGCCGGATGAAATCACGGTGTCAGCTTTTTCACCGTTTCGCCCGGGAGCAGGGTCCCGCCAACCACATGGCGTCCCGGGATGTAGGATCTTCCCTCTTCCACTGCTCTGGCCAGCTCCTCGGCTCCCAGCTCTCCCATCCGCTCGGCATCCTGCCGCATGGTGGTCAGCTTCGGGCGGAGCATCTGACAGAAATCAATGCCGTCATACCCGACGATGCTGACATCGTCCGGGACGGACAGGCCCATTTTCTCAAGCTCGTTTTTGCCCCCAAGGTGGGCGATGTCGTCGGGATAGAGGATGCACGTTGGCGGATCGGGGAGCTCCATCAGCTTCCGGGTTGCCGCCGCCGAGGATTCCGGATCCAGATACATGCTCTGGACCAAATATTCGTCCGGCAAGGAAAGCCCCAGTTCCTTGCAGGCTCTGCAGAAGCCGGAGATTCTGCGGCGCGTCACCGGCGTATCTTCTCCATAGGCGAACGCAATCTTCCGGTGTCCCATACTATACGCATATTTCACCAGTTCCGTCATCCCGCCCACGTTATCGGACAGGACACTGCCGCAATTTTCAAACACACAGTCAATCGTCACAACGGGGATGCCGCTGTTCGCCAGATCCACCACAGCGTGCTCCGTATAATCCACGGAGGCGATGACCACTCCGTCACAGTTACGGTAACGGGCGTGATCCACATAGCTGATTTCCTGACCGCCCATGTGGTCACTGATGAAGGAAATGTCGTAGCCCAGTTCCTCAGCGCGATGCTTGAAGCTGTTGAGAATGTGGGAGAAGAAGCTGTGCGTCAACCCCCTGTTGGCCTGATCCTCAAAAAGAACGCCAAAATTATACGAGCGGCTGGTTTTCAGCATCCGTGCGGCAGAATTTGGTGTATAACCCATTTGGGAAGCCACTTTGCGGATAGTCTCCTTTGTCTCTGCGCTGATATCCGGCGCGCCGTTCAGCGCCTTACTGACAGTGGCAATGGAGAAACCGCACTCCTTTGCAATCATCTTTATCGTCACCATAATGGCCTCCGGGGTCTGAATTTGTCTGCGAATGCAAGGACATGTGCATTTTGAACAATCGGCCGCATATCTGAAACGTTTTCGTACAGCTATATTAACACCATTTTATTTTCTTGTCAAGAGGGTTTCTGAAATTCAAGAATTTTTGTGCAATTCACCGATAAACTATGGAATATGCTTAATCTAAGCCAAATTTCCGCCATTAAGCTATTGACTTTGACGAATAATTGTCCTATAGTGTATTTTGTAAACAAGTCGATTTCGAAAACGTATTCGGAGGTATTGCCAATGAAAACACGCACCCTTAACGGCGCATGGACGCTGGAAATTCCGGGCACCCCCTTTGCTGCTGTCCCCGCCACCGTCCCCGGCTCGGTTTACCATGACCTGCTCGCCGCGGAGCGGATTCCCGATCCATTCTACCGGGACAACGAAATGGAAGCCCTAAAGCTGATGGACAACGATTTTGTCTATTTCCGCAGCTTCCAGGTGGACGATGCCCTTCTCGCCGGGGACAAGGTTTTGCTCCGGGCAGAGGGACTGGACACCATCGCCGCCGTCCATATCAACGGTCAGATCGTCGGTGAGGCCTGCAATATGCACAGAATCTGGGAGTTCGACGTTAAGTCCGTTCTCCATCCCGGAGAGAACACCATCACCGTCTCCTTCCGCTCTCCTACTAAGTATATTAAGGAAGCATACGCAAAGTCCGTGGCAGACGGCAGCTCTGATGCCATGGTGGGCTTCCCTAACATCCGCAAAGCCCACTGCATGTTCGGCTGGGACTGGGGTCCCCGTCTGCCTGACGCCGGCATCTGGCGGAACATTTCCATCATCAGCATCGAAAAAGCCCGTATTCAGGACGTTCGGGTGGATCAGTTCCATAAAGACGGCACGGTTCGTCTGCGCATACATACCAATCTGAACCGTTATACCGATGACGAGGTCTGGGTCAACGTTTCCGTCACCGCTCCCGACGGCTCCGTCCTCACTGCCAGCGGCACCGACTGCGAGCTGATCGTCCAAAATCCCCAGCTCTGGTGGCCTGCCGGCTTCGGCGGTCAGCCGCTGTATCAGCTCAGCGTTTCCCTGTGTGCCAAGGGCAAGGAGCTGGACGTTTGGAGCCGGCGCATCGGCCTTCGCACCATGACCGTCAGCCGCCGTAAGGATCAGTGGGGCGAAAGCTTCAGCCACTGCGTCAACGGCGTGGACATCTTTGCCATGGGTGCCGATTACATCCCCGAGGACAATCTCCTTCCCAGAGTCAACCCGGAGCGCACCCGCCGTCTGCTGGAGGACGCAAAGGCTGCCAACATGAACTGCATCCGGGTCTGGGGCGGCGGCTACTATCCCGACGACTTCTTCTATGACATCTGTGACGAGCTTGGATTGCTGGTATGGCAGGACTTCATGTTCGCCTGCGCCGTGTACAATCTGACGGACGCGTTTGAGGAGAACATCACCGCCGAGTTTGTAGACAACGTCCGCCGTCTGCGCCACCACGCATCCCTCGCCCTGTGGTGCGGCAATAATGAAATGGAGCAGTTTGTGGCCCAGGGCGAGTGGGTCACCTCCATGCGTCAGAAGGCCGACTATATTAAGATGTACGAGTACATCATCCCCAAGGTTCTGAAAGCAGAGGATCCCCAGGCCTTCTATTGGCCCGCCAGCCCCTCCAGCGGCGGCAGCTTTGACGATCCCCAGGATCCCACCCGAGGCGACGTCCACTACTGGATGGTCTGGCACGGTCTTCTCCCCTTCACCGACTACCGCAACCATCAGTTCCGGTATGTCTCTGAATTTGGCTTCCAGTCCTTTCCCTGCATGGAAACCATCGAAAGCTTTACCGAGCCCGAGGATCGGAACGTATTCTCCTATGTGATGGAGAAGCACCAGCGCAACGCCTCTGCCAACGGGCGCATCCTGTTCTATCTATCCCAGATGTACCTGTATCCCCGCAGTCTGGAGCTGCTGGTATACGCCTCCCAGCTGCTGCAGGCACAGGCCATGCAGTACGGTGTCGAGCACTGGCGGCGGCACCGGGGCTGCTGCATGGGTGCGGTGGTCTGGCAGCTCAACGACTGCTGGCCGGTAGCCAGCTGGGCCAGCATCGACTACTTTGGCCGTTGGAAGGCTCTGCACTACTATGAAAAGCGGTTCTTTGCCCCTGTGCTGATTTCCTGCCATGAGGAGGGCATTCTCTCCCAGAATACCAACGTCAATGCCGAGCCTTTTGGCCTGAAAAAGTCCGCCCACCTGAACGTGAGCAACGAGACCATGCAGGAATTCCGGGGCAAGGCAAAGTGGAGTCTGCGCCGCCCGGACGCTTCCGTTATCGAGGAAGGCAGCTTCGATGTGACCGTCCCCGCTTTGTCCGCCGTCTGGCTGCCGGAGCAGGACTTCTCGAATTACGGCACTTATGACACCTACTATTCCTACCAACTGCTGGATGAGGCGGGCAATGGGGTAGGCGAGGGGAGCGTCCTCTTCTGCGCTCCCAAGCACTTCCGCTTTGCTGATCCAGAACTGAACGCCTTTGTCAAGGATGACGATATCATTGTCACCGCGAAGGGGTATGCCCGGAGCGTGGAGATTCAGGCAGGTGCCGATGTGGTGCTTTCCGACAACTACTTTGACATGGACAGCGGTGTAAAGGCTGTGAAGATTCTCCGCGGCAGCGTGGACAGCGTATCGGTACGCAGCGTCTGGGACATCCGTTGAACACTTTGCGCGGGGCATAGACATGCCCCGCGCATAACGAAAGCGTATGAATATGGAACTAACAGGAAAGAAAATCAACTTTTTAGGGGACAGCATCACGGAAGGCTGCTGCGCGACTTCCCCGGAAAAGGGCTATGTGGACGTGATGAAGCGGAAATACCGTCTGACGGAAGCCCGGAATTACGGCATCGGCGGCACCAGAATTGCCCGGCAGCGGATTCCCTCTGGGGAGCCCAAATTTGACCAGGATTTTTGCGGACGGTTTTCCGAAATGAACCCCGATGCCGACATCATTGTGGTGTTCGGCGGAACCAACGATCACGGGCATGGCGACGCTCCCATGGGCACTGAAACCGACCGGACGCCGGACACCTTTATCGGCGCCTGTCATTTCCTTTTCTCCCGGCTGCCGAATCAGTTTCCGGGCGCAATCATTGTCGTCCTGACGCCCCTGCACCGGATGGGAGAAAATATCCCCAAAGGGGAACGCGGTTGGCTGCTGAGAGATTATGTTCGGGTCATACGGGATACGGCGGCATTTTATGGCCTTCCTCTGCTGGATTTGTTTGAAACCAGCGTTATCCGGGCAAACGATCCGGAAATTGCCGCAAAGCTGACCACCGACGGCCTGCACCCCAATGACTTAGGGCACGAAATTCTCGCCGGAGAAATTGGCGATTTTCTGAAAGGACTGGCGGAATGAAGCAGAGAGAAGACACCATTCGGAAATGGTTTTCCCTTTGGCTGGACAGCCGGGAAGCAGAGCTTTCCGATCTCTTCACAGAGGACGCCGTATACATTGAGAGCTGGGGGCCGGAGTATTACGGGCGGGAGATGATTGCCCGCTGGTTCCGGGACTGGCACAGGAGCGGTCAGGTTTTGCGCTGGGACATCCAGGAATTTCTGAATTCCGAAAATACCACCGTAGTTCGCTGGTACTTTCAATGCCAGATTTCCGGGGAAGCTCCAACCGGCTTCGACGGACTGTCTCTGATCCGTTGGTCTGTAGATGAAAAAATCGCCTTCCTTCAAGAATACGCCTGCACCAAAAAGCGGTATTGTCCCTATGGATAAGCAACGGGTGACGTATTCTCTGTGTTTTCACATTGATACTATTTTCTGATTAAAATCTTAATTTTAATCAGGAAGGCATCGCCTGACGGCGCTGCCTGTT
>ERZ836877.2170-NODE-2170-length-26569-cov-3.436336_pt1 | contig 26569 bp, 22 predicted proteins | sample MGYA00519469_ERZ836877 | MGnify/ENA primary metagenome ERZ836877 (study PRJEB31850, sample SAMEA3708809) | human gut metagenome | biome: human gut; feature: human-associated habitat; material: faeces | place: China | collected 2014 ... | reverse complement strand
AAGAGGATCTGTAAGAAAAATCCCGTCCATAGTATAAAACGCCGTCCTCCGGTACTTCCGGGGGCGGCGTTGTTTGTGCTTTGTGCTTGGAATAAAAGAACATAAGAACAAAAGAACACAGGAACAGAAAATAATAATTTTAAATCTTATGTTCTTATGACCTTATGCCCTTATGTTCTTTTCCACTATCGCCGGAAAAGTTACAGGAGGCAACGACCTCACGGTCACTGCCTCCTGCGGGATTTAGGCTGCTTTGTCTGCTAATATAATAATTACCTTATAAAGAGTCCTTGCTATTAGTTAACACCTTTGACTGTCACGGGGATGTCAAGGTTGACAATCGAGATGTTCTCGAAGGTGACAGTCGCTCTGAGTGTCAGCTGATAGCTCTTTTCGAGACGAGTGCCAAGGTTGTTGAAGGTGATAGTACCCTTGGTCGTGCTGCCGGCAGTGTTGTCGACATCGAAGGTCGAGCCCTGGACGAGGTTGCCGACAAATGTATTGTAAGTAGCGTCCTTGACGAATGCATAGCTTACAGATACCTGAGCGGGATCGAGTTTGAACTTGCTGACTGCAGTGTTCGAGAGACCGAGAGCGTTGTTGGCCACAATCCAGTTGTAGATTGTCTCGTTGTCGATGTCGATAACGTTGACGCTCTTGGCTGCGTTCTGTGAGTCACCGCCGATCTTGACGCCGTCGATAGTCACAGCTGCGAGGCTGCCGGCCTTGAACGGATTGATGAAGATGACGTTGAAGTCCTGTGTACACTTCTCACCGTTGACGAGGTCAACATCGTAGTGCATCTTGACAGTCTTCTGAGCTTCGGCGAGAGCCTGTGTCAGGGCGATGTTCTGAGTCGTTACACCGTCGATAACCACGTCGCTGAGAGCTACGCCTGTCTGACCCGGGTTGATGACAAACTGGATACCGGTCGTGTTGGTGACAGGTGCCTGGTTGTAGTACTGGTAGATGTTCTTGCCGTTGACCATCTTGAAGACTTCGGCGATGTTTGATTCGAGCTTCCAGCCTGTTGCAGTCGGTTTGCCGATTACGCTGACGCTGTTGGTGTTGCCGATCTGGTAGTTGGGGTTGAAGCCATAGACTGTACATGTCTCTTTGACATAGAATACCTGTTCGATGACAATGTTGCCATAGTTGTATTCGTTGTCAGAAGGAATCTCAATCTTCACTGTATATCGTGCGCCTTCCTTGCCGGGATAGTTACCGTAGGTATTATTGGTAAGAATGTCGTTGTTGATATTGCAGTTGATTGACGATGTCTGTGTGGGAGCATTGCCGAGAAGCACTTCGAGCTCGACGCCCTTGGCGGCTGTTGTCGTATACTTGGTACCGGCAGTTGCAGTGCCCTGAGAAAGGATCTTCTCTTCTTTAGGTCTGCCGTTTTCATTCCAGACGCTGACGGTTACCTTATACTCGTTGTTGCTGCCTGCATAGTGGTTCCAGAATATTTCGCTGTCGAGACCTGTGCGGCCATAGAGAACCTTGTTGACCTGCTGGTAGTCCATACCGGCTGCGAATGAATAAGTGGCGGCGAGGTTATGGTATTCGTATGCAGTAGTGTTCTCGTATGTCTCCTTGATTTCAGGCTGTTTGTCAGGTGTGGTGGGCTGGTTTCTGGTGATGTTCACCTTGATGTAAGAAGAAGCGACCATCAGGGCATCGCTGCCGTCGTTAGGCGTCATGAAGGCATCGACTCTCACGACAGGTGTACGGCCGATTGCGGGAGCAAGGTATTTGGCCGGGGTGTCGCCGGGGCCGGGATTGGCGGGTTTGAGGTTCTCCTCGCTGACTTTGAGGACGCCTTCCTCGCTGAGAGTGACAAACCACTGCTGGTTGGTCTTCTGGGCGTCGGCGGCGATATACTCTTTAGGCAGCGAGTATTTATAAGAGATGCCGTCGAAACCGAGAGCGGTGAGTGTCGACTGAAGTGTCTCCTCATAAAGTTCGACATACTCGGCAAGGTTGAGTTCGCCGGTGTAGACCATGTTGAGGTTGGGGTCTTTGGCGAGAGTGACACCTACGATATCCTGGATGAACTGGCTTGTCTCGGCATTGGCGTTGACAATGGCGTAGTCACGGGAATAATAGAGCTTGTGGTTGTTCTTGGGGTTGGCGATGACACCTACAACGGGACTCGACGAGGGAGCCACATAGTCGGTAACAAAGGGCACCTGACCGTTCCAGAGCTGGAGGGCGGCGATGTCTTTCTTGTTACCTGTAGCGGCAGCTGTTTTGTTGTAAGTGGCCGATACGGCGAGAACACCCTCGGTGTTAGCCTTCTCAACATCGAATTTTGTCACATTCAGCAGGTCCTCGAGGTCGCCGGCAGCTTTGCGTGATGTGGCGATGTCGCGGTTGATGAATTTGGCAAATGATGTCTCAGAAACAAATGCGTTCTGCGGGCTGACGCGGTAGAAGAGGTCGACGATGTTCGACTTGTTCCAGTTGGTCTGCGGAGCAAATGCTTTTGTAGCTGTGTTATATTTGCTTTCGCTGTAGTAAGCGTTGATATGGTAGAAAGGCTTGTCGGTTGTGGGATAGCCGCCTACGTTCGAGAGAACAGTGGGGATGAAGGCGAGCGTGCCCATCGGCGTGCCGAGCTGAATCTTTACAGAAGTCGGTTTGCCGTCGGCGCCCTTGACACCGTCGATGGTCAGCTCGTTGCCACTGTAGAGGGCAGTGATGCCTTCGGCAACGGTCGGACGCCAGCTGATGCCCGAGTCTTTTACTTTCTTGCCGTCTTTATAGATATCGAAGTTACCGGTCTCGGGGTTGGGAACATAGTATTCGCCTGATTCGCCCTTATCACCGGCAGGTCCCTGAGGACCTTGAGGACCCTGAGGACCCTGAGGACCTTGAGGACCTTGTGCGCCTGTGTCACCCTTGTCGCCTTTGGGACCCTGGGGACCGACTGCGCCGTCTTCACCGATAGCCTTGTAGTCTGTTTTGGCTCCGTCTTTATACCAGTAGCCGTCCGCACCGATAGTCCAGGCTGTGCCGTTGGCACCGTCTTTACCATTAGTAACTGTGTAAGTCTGATTGTTGCTCATAACGAATGATATACCGTCGGCAGTCGAGGTGACGCTCTTGATTACCATTCCTGAGTTGATCAGTTCCTGCAGCTGACCCAGATCGACGTTTATCTTGTCAATCTGGTTCTGGATGTTGTCAATATCGTCGTCATAGTCCTTGCAAGAAGTAAATGAAGCCGACATTGCTGAACACACAAGAGCTGCGAGTGTGAAGTTCAAAAAATGTTTGTTCATAATTAATGTGAATAAAAATAATTAATGTGAATTTCCATTGTGTTTATTCCGAAAGGCCGTTTGAGCCCCTTGTCAGGAGATTTTCGACAAAATTACGCCAATTAGATGAAGTGTCCCCGAAATGCGTGTAGCGACATTGACACAGCTCTGAGGTGATATGCGCACACCATCGTTTTCCGGCGGTGCGATTCATCTACATGGCTGTTGCAAATATAGTTACAACAGCCGTCATATACCACCGCGATACGTCGCGCAATAGCATCGCCACTGTGGCATATAACGCTTCGCCACGGTGTCAAAAACGATATAATTGTGTTGTAGGATTCGCGACTGTCACAGCCCTGATAACTGCCGGGCCCGCGCACGCTTCGCAGCGCTCCGGTCCGGCCGACCGTGTCACCGGCGGGCATGATCCCGCCGTTCGCGAAAGTTTGAAGACAGCTCTTCAAAAAAATCACGGTCAAGAATAAGGGAGATTCGGCCCAGCAGATCGGTGTCGACAGAATTTTTCTGGAACAGCCGGTAGACGTTCGAACGGTCGAGGTGAAGCTTGCGCGCAAACCACGACACCGTGCGCTCCTGCGAGGCGAGTTCTTCCTTGATGAGTTGTCCGATAGGCAACATTGGCATCTTGGGTGGACGACTGATTCTTGCGGCACCGCCGGTCTGAAGGCCCCCTTCTTTGTGAGACCCAGCGGTGCCCGGTGAAAAAAAAGCGCAGGGAGCCAGCTATTACTCCCCTGCGGGCATCGCCAAACGCCCTACTTGAAAGTCAACAGCCCATTCACCCCACGCCCTACCGTTATATCTATACGTCAAAACCGTCGCCCGGCCTGATATTAATTACAAATGGCTGAGCGGCAGGCATTGCCGACGATATGCGACAAGCACGAGCGCGTTTCATGGCTGCTTATTCCTTTTCAAGTGTTCGGGAGCGCCGGCGGCAGTCCCGGGTGAAATTTGGCGATTTCGCAGGGAAAGGATTAAGCTAATGTTACGCTTAAATATGTCTCCGCAGACGGCTTTCCGACTGGTCAGATTACAGTCTGCACAGCAAATTTACGCAATTTGCTCTATTTATCAACATTTTTAATAACGCCATTTCACCGAGATTATGTATTTTTGTATGATAAAAATACATAATGAGCGACAAAGCAAGACTATATCTGTTCCCTGTGCCGATGGGCGATTCGCCCGTCGACAGCGTGTTACCCCCGGCCAACATCGCGATAATCCGCGAAGTCAGACACTTCGTTGTCGAGAATCTGAGATCGGCACGCCGTTTTCTGAAATCGTGCGACCGCAGCATCGACATCGACAGCCTCTCTATGGTCGAACTCAACGAGCACACCGACCCGGCCGACGTCGCCCCGATGCTCGACCCCATGGCCGACGGACACAGCATCGGCGTCATCAGCGAGGCCGGCTGTCCCGCCGTGGCCGATCCCGGCGCCGACCTTGTCGCCGTCGCACAGACCCGCGGATATGAGGTCGTGCCGCTTGTCGGTCCGTCGAGCATACTCCTGTCGCTCATGGGTTCGGGGTTCAACGGACAGAACTTTGCCTTCAACGGCTATCTCCCTGTCGATACCAAAGCCCGCGGTCTCAAGCTCAAAGAGATGATGCGACGCATCACAGCCGAGCATCAGACACAGATATTCATCGAGACGCCCTACCGCAACAACCGCCTCATCGCCGACCTCTGCGAACGGCTTCCCGGCGACTTCCGTCTCTGCGTCGCCTCAGACATCACCTGCTCGCGCCAGTCGATAATAACCCGGCCGCTGTCACAGTGGAAGAAAGCGTCGTATAACTACGACAAAATTCCGACAATCTTTCTGCTCTACAGCCAGTCATGAAACAGCCGCGCCGCATAAGCCGTCAGCTCGAAGAACTGCCGTCGCTCTTCGACGACATCGGGATTGACATCAACCGCAGCGACATCGCCGCCGACATCATCACGCGCCACCGCCACGCCACCGAGGCCAAAGAGACCGCCAGAAGCCTGAGCGTCGACACCGCGGCCGCCAGCCCGGGACGCCACGTCAAATTCATATCGTTCGGCAGCGGCAGCAGCGGCAACTGCGCATATATCGGCACCCCCGCCGGAGGCATACTCATAGACGCCGGCGTCGACAACAACTATGTCACCGACCAGCTGCTGCACAACGGCATCGACATCGACAGCATCAAGGGCATCATACTGACCCACGACCACAGCGACCATGTCAAATATGCCTACTCACTGCTGCGGCGCCGCACCTCGACCCTGCTCTACTGCACGCCGAAGACCCTCAACGGGCTGCTGCGGCGCCATAACATATCGCGCCGCATCAAAGACTACCATCACGCCATCTACAAGGAATTCCCCTTTGAGATCGCCGGCATGACCGTCACCCCGTTCGAAACCTCTCACGACGGCAGCGACAATGTCGGTTTCTCGATAAGCGCCGAAGGTCTGACTTTTGTAGTCACCACCGACACGGGCTATATAACCGAACGGGCCGACTACTACATGCGCCGCGCCAATTATCTGATGATCGAGAGCGACTATGACCTCGACATGCTGCGCCGCGGCCGCTATCCCGAGTATCTGAAGGCCCGCATAATATCAGACACGGGCCATCTCGACAATATGGTGACTGCACGCTATCTCGCCGACATCTGGACGCCCGTCCTCCGCGAAGTCTATCTCTGCCATCTCAGCCAGGACAACAACGCCCCCGAGATAGCTCTCGCCGCCGTCAGAGAGCGGCTTGCCGAACGCAATATCAGCGTCGTCACCGACGACTCGGTCGTCTCAGGCGAGACTTTGCGTCTCTCGGCTCTTCCACGCTTCAAATCATCGCCGCTCTATATCCTCAGACCGGTTGAAGAATAATCGGCTAATACAGCTATTTTAGCTATTATAATACAAACGAGGCCGCGTCGTGGTTTACGACGCGGCCTCGCTGTAAATTATCGCCTGAGCGATTATTATTCGGCAACTGCGCTGTTGATGAAGTTGAGCGAGTTGTTCTTGATGTTCTCTTTGCCGACAAGGAGGGTGAAGGGATCGAAGAGACCGATGCCCATCGTGCGGTTGAATGTACCGGCATATTCGTCGAAGTCATAGGGACGGCTTTCGTCAGAGACAGAGTCTACGACGAAGACAACTACCGAGTTGTTGCCTTTGACGGGGCCTACGAGGCTCTTCTCGGCAGCAGACGCGATCTGACCCTGCAGGGCGCTCTCGCCTACGCCGATCGAAGCGACACGGGGTGAGCTGAAGATGACGTCGGCCTGAGCGACGGGAAGCTCCATTGCTGCTGCATAGCCGTTGATGTCACCGGCTTTGCCCTGATAGTCGGCCATGAGTTTGTCGAGTTTCTTGTCTGTGATGGCGCGTGCGCGCAGCTGGTTTTTGATCTGGTAGCAATCCCACGGGAGATATTCACCGTCATAGATGTCTTTGATTGCGATAGCCATCAGATAAGACTGTTTGTTATCCTGGATAACGGGTGACACCTGACCTTTCTTGCCTTCCATGACCCATTTGACGGCGCCGCGGCTGTCGCTGATGTTGGCGATGTGGGGATGAGATGCGCCGACGAGATCGGGAAGCACCATAAAGCCAGCTTCGGCTGCGTTGGCGGTGAAGTCGTCAGCCGACGAGTTGGCAGAAATGAATGTGCGGAGGTCGTTTGAGAGTTTCTCAAGTGTTGCGTTCGAGGGGTCAATCGTGTAGTTGATGACCGCATAGTCATAGACAGGCACGGGTGAGCGGCGGGCGTTGACGCGGTAAATCTGCGAGTAGACGTTGCCGTTGATGCTGTCTGTCATGACGAAAGGCTGGCCGACGGTGGCGTTGAGCAGCGCGTCCTTGATCTTGGTGTCTGCGCCGCCGAGGCTGACGAGCGATGTCCAGATGCTGTCCTGAGCCTGAGAGAAGTCGGTTTCGGCGAAGTCAGCCCATTTGGCGCCGTTGGCGAGAGCTGTCATCACGGTGTCGGCTTTCTCGGGCGATGCGAGAGCAATCATCGACACGTTGATTGAATCGACGTCGTTTGTCTCGCCGAGGACTTTGGCGAGAGTGTATTTGTCACGCTGCGATACGATGACCTTGGCTGTGCCGGCGGCTGTGGTGTCGATGAAGTTCTTGACGCGGGCGTCAGAAATCTTCGACAGGGGAGCTGTGGCGCGTGTGACGACAAAACGCGAGTCGCTGTCGACGCCGTTGAGACCTTCGCCGGAGTTGAGGGCGGCGAGAGCGTTCTCGACAACCTGCTGGCCGGCGACGATATCATCCTGCGAAGGCTCGATGACGACATATATATAGTCGATTTCGCGAAGCTCTTCGTCGATGCGGTAGTTGTTTTTGTTCTTGTCCCACTGAGCCTTGATGTCTGCGTCTGTGACCTCGGCCTCTGTGTCGGGCACTGTGGCGGCGGGTTTGGAGACGTATGAGATGTGGCGTGTGGTGGCGTTGTCGTTATAGACACTCTTGGCGTCGAGGGTGTTTGCCGTGAAGAGGCCGCCTACGAGACGGTAGAATTTCTCCTGAAGCATGGCGTTCTCGACATCAGCCTCTGTTGCGGCCCAAAGAGCCTTGAGCTGCTGGCCGGCCTCGACGGGGAGGTTATATTTGGCCGGATTGTTGATGCGGTCGAGCACTTCCTTGCCTGAGGGATTCTCGAGACCGAGCTGACGCGAGACAGTGTAGATAAACTGCTGTGCGTTGCGGTGAGGCATCACGCCGGTCATGGCCTCTGAAATCTCTTTGTCAGAGACGCGGAGGCCGAGATCCTGATATTCCTGTTTGAGGAGTTCTTCGAAGAGCAGGCTGTTGATGACGTTCTGAGACAGCTCATCGCCGTCGACGTTCTGGTTCTGGTTGCGCATCTGCTCGTTGGCCTGTTCGAGACGGGCCTGATAGTGGTGATAGTCTACTTTCTTGTCACCTACCTGAGCGACAGTCATTCCCGAGCCGAAATAGGTGCGGCCCGAGGTGAGGAAGTCGCCGAGAATAAATGCAAGCAATGCCACGATGATGATTACGAACAGCAGCACTGACTTGCTTCTGATTTTTTCTAAGGTTGCCATTTAGATTTTTGTATTTTTATTTGTTTTTGTTTCTGATTGGTCTGTCAGCGCGCGGAATGGGCGCATTTAAGCGCACAAAGATACATTTTTTTCGCTATCAATCAAAACTTCAAGTTGAATTTCTCGCGTATGGCATCAACTTTGTCTAATTTTTCCCAGGTGAAAAGCTCTACCTCGAGGCTGAAAGGCTTCTCGCCCTGATGGCCGAAATGTTTGGTGACCGTGCGGTTTGTACGTCCGACGTGTCCATAGCTCGCTGTCTCGCGATAGATGGGCGCACGCAGTTTGAGACGCTGTTCGATGGCGTGGGGACGCATGTCGAAGTCATCGCGCATACCGCTCACCACCGCCGAGATCTCGGCGTCGCTCATATCGACTTTGGCCGTGCCGAAGGTGTTGACGTTCAGGCTCACCGGCTCGGCGACGCCGATGGCATAGGCGAGCTGGACGAGCACACGCTCGGCAACACCGGCGGCGACAAGATTCTTTGCCAGATGGCGGGCGGCGTAGGCGGCCGAACGGTCGACTTTCGACGGGTCTTTGCCCGAGAACGCGCCGCCGCCGTGGGCTCCGTGGCCGCCGTAGGTGTCGACGATGATCTTGCGGCCGGTCAGACCGGTGTCTCCGTGCGGACCGCCGATGACAAACTTGCCCGTCGGATTGACATAAAGCGTGAAATCGTCGCCGAAGAGGCTGCGCATCTTGGGAGGCACGGCTTCTTTGACGCGCGGGAGCAGTATCTCGCGCACGTCGCGGGCAATCACTGCCAGCATCTTGCGGTCGGCCTCATCCTGAGTCATACCCTCGCCGGGCTTGATGAAGTCGTCGTGCTGTGTCGAGACGACGATGGTGTGCACCCTGACAGGATGCCCCTGTCCGTCATACTCGATTGTCACCTGACTCTTTGAGTCGGGACGCAGGTAAGTCATGTCGACACCCTCGCGGCGTATGTTGGCGAGCTCCTTGACAATGGCGTGGCTGAGAGCCAGCGACAGAGGTATATAGAGGTCTGTCTCGTCAGTGGCGTAGCCGAACATCATGCCCTGGTCGCCCGCACCCTGGTCGACGGCATCGGCTGTCTCGACGCCGCGGTTGATGTCGGGACTCTGCTCATGGAGCGCCGAAAGCACACCGCACGAATCGCCGTCAAAAAACAGCTCGCTGCGGTTATAGCCTATTTCCTTGATGACGCGACGCGTGGTCGACATCAGGTCGACATATGCCTCACTCTTGACCTCGCCGGCGACAATGACCTGACCGGTGGTTACAAGAGTCTCGCAGGCCACTTTCGACGAAGGGTCGCGGGCGAGAAATTCGTCAAGAATAGCATCCGAAATCTGGTCGGCCACTTTGTCGGGATGGCCTTCTGAAACTGACTCTGAAGTAAATAGATAATTCATAGTGTTGTAAGTTTTGGATATCAAAAAAAATCATGGAAATCAGAGGCCTGCGCGCCGCCAAATCCATGATTGCATGATAAAACCTGTTTTTAATACCGTAGCCACACCGCTGAAGGTATGCCGCCGGGCGATTTTAGCATTTTTTCAAGTGGTTGCAAGCAGCCAAATTTTTCCACTGTCGGTTCACGGCCTCAAGGCCATCCGCCAACTACGCCGCAAAGTTACAACAATCGCGCCGCTCCTCAAAATTTTTTAACGCTTATTATATATGAGAATGCCGCCGCGATCATAACTGATTTTGTCGAAATTTGATTTTTTTGTTGCAGATTCAAATTTATTGTTATACTTTTGCAGCGAAAACATCAGGTTTATGTCAAACTTCTCATCATATAACAACACTGTCGCCGTCATGTCGAACGATATGATGATGGTTATGATGTGCATGCGCAGACGATAAGGCCGGATGTAGAGACAACGAATTTTTCATAACTTTACAACATATCGCGTCCGGCCGGTCAACCCAGCCGGACGTTTTTTTACTATCATGGACTACAGCAAACTGAAGTTTGAGACCCGACAGATACATGCCGGTCTCGACAAAGACGAAAAAACAGGCTCACGCGGCCTTGCCATCTATCCCACAGCGGCTTATCGCTTCAAGAGCTGCGATTACGCGGCATCGCTCTTCAACCTCACCGAACCGGGCAATATCTACACCCGCCTGCAGAATCCGACGACCTCGGCCTACGAGACCCGCGTCGCAGCCCTCTATGGCGGAGTCGGCGCCCTGGCTGTAGCCTCAGGCATGTCGGCCACGCTCATCGTCATCACCAACCTTGCCGCAGCCGGCGACAACATCGTCGCCTCGCCCTACCTCTACGGCGGCACATACAATCTCTTCCGCCACACTCTCGACAAGCTCGGCATCGAGGTCCGCATAGCCGAAAGCCCCGACCCCGAGGCGTTCGAGGCCCTTGTCGACAGCCGGACACGCGCAATCTTCGCCGAGAGCATGGGCAATCCGACATGCTACGTTCCTGACCTCGAGGGTCTCGGCAAACTGGCCGCCCGCAAACAGATACCGTTCATCGTCGACAACACGTTCGGCGCCTGCGGCTATCTATGCAACCCATTCGACTGGGGCGCCAACATCGTCGTCGACAGCGCGACAAAATGGATCAACGGCCACGGCACGGCCATGGGTGGCATCATCGTCGACGGAGGCAACTTCGACTGGAGCTGCGGCAAATTCCCCGCTGTTGACGGCCCGTCAGAGGGCTATCACGGCCTAAATCTATACGAAGCCTTCGGCCCGGCGGCCTTCATCGTCAAATGCCGCGTCGACGGCCTGCGCGACCTCGGCGCCTGCCCCTCGGCATTCGACAGCTACCTGATGGCCATCGGTCTCGAGACGCTGTCGCTGCGCGTCCGCCATGAGGTCGAATCGACACGCCGCCTCGCCGAATACCTCAAGACACACCCCAAGGTTAAGAAAGTCAGCTACGTTGGCTTCGAGGACCATCCCGGATACAGCAACGCCCGCAAATATTATAAATTCGGCGCCTCGGCAGTGCTAAACGTCGAGCTCGAGGGTACGGTCGAAAGCACCGTCCGTTTCGTCGAGACCCTGCAGCTGGCGGCCCACATGACGATGATCGGCGACTCTATCACCGTCGTGACACATCCGGCATCGACAACCCACAAACAGCTCAGCGCCGAAGACCTCGAGAAAGCCGGCGTCACCCCGACACTGCTGCGTATCTCGCTCGGCCTCGAGGACGCCGGTGACATAATCGCCGATTTCGAACAGGCATTCACCCAGATCTGACCCCGATGGCAGCTCCCGAAATATTCCATAGCGACAGGCCGTTCACCCTCGAATCGGGTGCGACCCTGCCCTCGCTCGACATCGCCTATCACACCTACGGCAGCCTCAACGCCGCCCGCGACAATGTCGTCTGGGTCTGCCACGCCCTGACAGCCAACAGCGACGTCGCCGACTGGTGGCCCCACACGGTCGAAGACGGATGTTTCCTCGACCCGGCCGACAGATTCATCATCTGCGCCAACATCATCGGCTCATGCTACGGCTCGACAGGACCGCTGTCGGTCAACCCCGCGACGGGCGAACCATATTACACCGATTTCCCGCGCCTGACGATACGCGACATCGTCGCCGCCCACCGCCTCCTCGCCGACGCTCTCGGCATCGGCCGCATCGCCGTCCTCGTGGGCAGCTCGGTCGGCGGTTTCCAGGCCATCGAGTGGGCCGTCAGCGAGCCTGAGCGATTCGACAGACTGATACTCATCGCCACCGACGCCAAAGCCTCGCCCTGGGCCATCGCCATCGACGAGACGCAGCGCATGGCCATCAAGGCCGACCGCAGTTACGGCGAGCGGCGCCACGACGCCGCTCGCGACGGCCTCGCGGCCGCACGCGCCATAGGCCTTCTGAGCTACCGGGGGCCCTGGGGCTACAACGCCACCCAGCAGGACCGCAGCGACACGCTGCCCCTCGCCGACGACCGCCGCGCCGTCACATACCAGCGCTATCAGGGCGAAAAGCTCTGCCGCCGCTTCAACGCCTACTCCTACGTCACGATACTCGACGCCTTCGACACCCACGACGTCGGCTACGGCCGCGGCGGTGTCGCCCCGGCCCTGCAGCGCATCAGCGCCGACACCATCGTCATAGGCATCAGCAGCGACATTATCTTCACCCCCCGCGAGATGCGCGATCTCGCCGCCATGATTCCTCTCGCCGACTACCACGAAATCGATTCGGGCTTCGGCCACGACGGTTTTCTTGTCGAACACGCCAAACTCAACGCGATTCTAAATCGTTTCATAAATCGGTAACAGCATACACTCTATAATAATGGGAAAGACTCTTAAAATCGGACTCTTCGGCCTCGGCGTCGTCGGCCAGGGCATCTACCGCATAATCGGGCGTGCCAAAAACGCCCACGCCGTCATCTCGCGCATCTGCGTCAGAGATATCAACAAACCCCGTGGCATCGACGTCGACCGCTCGCTCCTGACCGACCGCGCCGACGACATCCTCGAGAGCGACGACATCGACCTCATCGTCGAGGTAATCGACAACGCCGCCGCGTCATACGACATCGTTACCAAGGCCCTGCGCCGCGGAATACCCGTCGTCTCAGGCAACAAGGCCATGATCGCGCGCCATCTGCCCGAACTCATCGAGCTACAGCGACGCCACAACACCGCCCTGCTCTACGACGCCTCGTCGTGCGGCTCCATCCCGGTCATCCGTAATCTCGAGGAATACTACGACAACGACCTGCTGCTCGAGGTCAAAGGCATCCTCAACGGCTCGTCCAACTATATCCTATCGCAGGTCTTCGACCACCACGAGAGCTACGCCGGAGCCCTGCGCCGCGCCCAGGAACTCGGTTTCGCCGAAGCCGACCCCTCGTTTGACGTCAACGGCTATGACGCCCTTTTCAAGCTCGTCATCATCACCGTCCACGCCATCGGCGTCTACGTCGACCCCGACCATGTCTTCACCTACGGCATCAGCACAATCAGCGACTTCGACATACGCTTCGCACGTGAGAAAGGCTACAAGATCAAGCTTGTCGCCCAGGTCGTCAAATTCTCAGACAGCGAATTCACCCTCTTCGTCATGCCCGAGTTCATCGCCCCGTCAAAGTATATCTACAGCGTCGACGACGAATACAACGGCGTCGTCATCCGCGGCGAGTGCTACGACCGCCAGTTTATGTTCGGCAAGGGCGCAGGCAGCCTGCCGACAGCCTCGTCTATCCTCAGCGATGTCATGGCCCGCCGCCACGACTATAAATATGAGTATAAAAAGATGGACTACCTCGACCTGCCGGCCTATTCGACCGACGTCGCCCTGCGCGTCTACCTGCGCTACAGCGACCCGTCGGTCGTCGAAGCCCTTGGTTTCGACAACATCGACACACGCCATCTGTCGCGCGACCATAGCTACGTCATCGGCGAGATAACCCTCCGGCGCCTCATCGAGGCCCGGGCAGTCATCGATCGCCCCGACGTCTTCCTCTGCAACATCCCCCGCTTCTTCCTCGACAGAGACTGAGACGATCCACGATTAAGAACATAAGGACATAAGATCAAAAGAACATAAGAAAAATTAATAATCTTGTGTCCTTTTGCTCTTTTGTTTTTATGTCTTTATATCTTTATGCCTAAGGCAGCAGGTAGTTGGCGTTGCGACCGGATTCGCCGCTGTCGCGAAGCATGCCTTTTGAGATAAGGTCGTTGATATCACGCAAAGCCGTGTCCTGCGAGCATTTGCAGATCTTGGCCCATTTTGACGTCGTAAGTTTTCCTTCAAACCCGTCCCACAACAGATTTATGACTTTGCGCTGACGCCCGTTGACATCGGTCTCACGGAATCTATCCCAGTATCCGGCTTTTTGCAAGGTAGTCTCGACGGCAGCTGACGCACGGATGATGGCTTTTTCGAGACATTCAAAAAACCATAACAGCCAGTCGGTGATATCGAGACCGCCTTTCTGAGTGCGCTCGAGAATATCATAATAGACCTTTTTATTACGGTTGATTTCGGCCGACATGCTGTAATAGCGTTCACAGCCTTCGTTAAGGCGCGAAAGGAACATATCGGCAAGTGTTCGACCTATACGGCCGTTGCCGTCGTCAAAGGGGTGGACGGTTACGAACCACAGATGAGCTACGGCCGCTGTGATGAAAGGCGTCTGCCGCGTTGTGTTACACCATTCGATAAGCGAAGCCATTTCTGACGGGACATCGTCTGACAGAGGCGCTTCATAATGGACTCTTTCATGACCGATCGGACCCGAGACCACTTGCATCGGTTCGTCACCCTTGCGCCAGCCGGCAACGGTGATTTTATACATGCCGCTGCGTCCGGTCGGGAAGAGGGCGGCATGCCAGTCAAACAGGCGTTCTGCGCTAAGCGGTTTGTTGCAATTGTTTACGGCGTCAAGCATCACATCGACGAGGCCCTCGATATAATGGTCTTCGGCAAGCATATTGCCGTCGGTGATGCCGAGCCGCCGGGCGATACTGCTTCTGACTGACTCGGGATTAAGCATCACGCCTTCGATTTCGGCAGTACTTATCAGCTCCTGGGTCATAGCCGACAGAAGCGAGCGCCCTTTATCTCTGAATCCGAGCATCGACATGCGGCCGTTGAGCAATCCGTGCAAACTGCTGAGGCGGCTCAAGGGTTCGAGCAATGCTTCCGAATCCCATCTGAACCGGGGCCAGTCTTCATGCTGCCATATATAAACGCATTTTTGTTGTAACATCGTCGTAGAGTGCTGTTTTACACCACAAATATAAGTGTTTTCAGAGAAAAACACAATTTTTCACCGCAAATTTGCGGTGAATATCACCTTTTTTCACCGCAAAGCATCGGGAACAGAAGATTAATCAATGCACAATGCACAATGCACGATCAGGAACAAAAGAACACAAGAACACAAGAACAGAAGTCCCTATGCCGTCAGGACGGCAACTCAACATTATACTACATCAATCTCCAAATAGCTGACATCCAAGCACATAGAAAGCTATAGTATGATAGGAACAGAAGAATAATTAAAAAAATCTTTTGTTCTTTTGACCTTGTGATCTTTTGTTCTTTTATGTCTTTATATCTAAAAATCTCTTGCGCAAAAAGGCGGCCGCGCACGGGGTGTGCGGGCCGCCTTTGCGTGAGTATTTTGTCTATGATTGATTATTTCACGACAACCTTAGAGGCTTTTGCGCCCTGACGGGTGATGTAGAGACCGGGAACGAGGTTGTTGCCGTCAACACGAACACCATTGAGGTTGTAATATTCGATGGGAGCGTTGAGGTCCATCTCGATGTCGGCTACGCCGTCAACGAAACCTTCTTCAGCGAGGAGGTATACACCCATACCGTTCATACATTTGTAGGTGAGGAGGTAAGCACCTTCTTTACCGTTATCGTCAACGAATTTGACGGTCTGGATTGAGTGGATACGTGTACCGGTATCTGATACGCCTGAACCGTCCTGTGTTGAGCCAAGACCGTCAGCGGGGATGCGCCAGAGTTCGGTCATGCCGGTGAACGACTGGTTTTCGCCGAGTTTGGCAACAACAGCCTGGCAACCGGGGTTCTGGTCATACTGTGCGAATGAATAGAGAAGGAAGTCTGTGCCGCCGATGTTAACCTCACCGACACCGTTTGTACCGGCTTTGGGAAGCATCTCAGCGTCTTCGATGGCAGCAAAAGACTCAATCATTGTGCCGTCAACAGTGTAAAGAGCGGGAAGAGTTGTGAAACCGTCGACATAGAAAAGTTCGCCGGTGAACTCGTCGTCTTTAACGATTGTCAGAGAGGGAGCTGTGCCCCAGCTTGTCTGCTCTGCGGGGAAAGTTTCGGTAGCTTCCCAGGTGACATATTCGCCGTCAGCGAAGTGAGGAGCCCAGTCACCGCCCTGTTCGCGATGCCAGCCGTAAACGAGAAGCTTGCTGCCGTTGACAGAAGCCATGACAACACTGCGGGCTTTTTCGCCGGTGATATCACCGATTACGTGGCAGTAGTCGATACGGCCGCTGAAGTCTGTCTGAGCCTCGCCCTCAGTGAGGTTGAGCTCGGCAACAGTGGTAAGAGCACCTGTTGCGAGGTCTACAGTATAGATTTTGTAGGGCTTGAGAGAACCGTCTTCTGTAAGCATGTTGGTTGTATAGCCTGCCACATAAACATGACCGAAGTCATCGCAGCCGACCTGGTTGGCGCTCAGAGGAGCGGCGTTTGCGAGGGGTTCGCCGTTGAGAGTCAGTTTGATCTGGCGGATATAGTTACCGCTGAAGTCAAACTCATTGAGGTTACCGTAGTCGATAACTTCGCCACCTTCGGCAATCTTCGACCATGCGACATAGATTTTGTCGCCGGCGATAGCGGCTGTACGTGCATAAGCGTTGCCTGCGAAAGGAAGGGCTTTCCATTCTGAGCTGAAGTGTTTGCCGTCTTTGAGCCATTTGTTTGTGAGGGTGAAACCTTCTTTGGCCTCATAAGTGTTGGGGTCTACACCTGCGAAAGCCGATGAACCGGCGAGCAGGAGAGAAGCAAGGAGTAAAGCTTTCTTCATAGAAATAAAATTTAGTTGATTAATGGTTCTTTCGGTAAAATTAAGGCACGTCCCCGTCATTGATGGAAACGTGCCGTAAAATTAATCAGCTTTTTGATAGCGTGAAAATATATTTGGTTAAAAATATCTTTTCAATGTTTAATAATTGTTATTTTTCACGCATATAGACATTGACGGGTGTGCCCGAGAAGTCCCAGTTTTCGCGTATTTTGTTCTCGAGATAGCGGCGGTAAGGCTCTTTTACCCACTGCGGCAGGTTGCAGAAGAAGATAAAAGTCGGCACTGCGGCTCCTTTGAGCATCGTGATATATTTTATCTTGACAAACTTGCCTTTGTTGCTTGGCGGCGGATAGGCGTCGATGGCCTCGCGCATGACGGTGTTGAGCTGGGCGGTCGGCACTGTGCGGCGGCGGTTCTGGTAAACTGCGAGAGCCGTCTCGAGCACCTTGAAGATGCGCTGTTTTGTCAACGCCGACGCGAAGATGATCGGAAAATCGACAAACGGAGCGAAACGCTCGCGTATCGCGTTCTCGAAGTGGCTGATGGCGGCCTGAGACTTGTCGGCGGCGATATCCCATTTGTTGACGACGACAACGAGACCTTTCTTGTTGCGCTGTATGAGCGAGAAGATGCTGACGTCCTGCGCCTCGATGCCGCGCGTGGCGTCGATCATCAGTATGCAGACGTCGCTTGCCTCGATGGCGCGAATCGAACGGATGACCGAGTAGTACTCGATGTCTTCGTTGACCTTGTTTTTCTTGCGTATACCGGCGGTGTCGACGAGATAGAAGTCGAAGCCGAATTTATTATAGCGGGTATATATCGAGTCGCGGGTCGTGCCGGCGACGTCGGTGACGATATGGCGCTCCTCGCCGATGAAGGCGTTGATGAGCGACGATTTGCCGGCGTTGGGGCGGCCGACGATGGCAAATTTGGCTATGTCCTCGAGCTGTTCTTCCTCGTCGTCGGCCTCGGGCAGTTTCTTGACGACCTCGTCGAGAAGGTCGCCGGTGCCGTAGCCGTTGACAGCCGACACGGGATAGGGATCGCCCAGACCGAGTCCATAAAACTCGGGCACGTTATAGAGCCATTCGTTTGAGTCGACCTTGTTGGCGACGAGGATGACGGGTTTGCGCGACTTGCGCAGTATCTCGGCGACATGGTCGTCGAGGTCTGTCACGCCGTTCATGGCGTCGACGACAAAAAGTATCTCGTCGGCCTGCTCGATGGCGAGCTCGACCTGCTTGTTGATTTCCGACTCGAAGACGTCGTCTGAGTTGACGACCCAGCCGCCGGTGTCGACAATCGAGAACTCCTTGCCGTTCCAGTCGACCTTGCCGTACTGGCGGTCGCGCGTGGTACCGGCGGTCTCGTCGACGATGGCCGTGCGCGATTTCGTCAGACGGTTGAAAAGGGTCGATTTGCCCACATTCGGGCGACCTACTATTGCTATAAGCTGGCTCATTTAACTAAACTCTTATAAATCTGTGTATGCTAATTTACTGACAAAATTAGCGTTTTTACTCGATATAGCCAAACTGACGCAGTTTGTTCTCGCGGTTACGCCAGTTGGGCTCGACCTTGACGAAGAGCTCGAGATAGACACGTTTGTCGAAGAATTTCTCGATATCCTTGCGGGCCTCGGTGCCGACGCGTTTGAGCATCGAGCCGCCTTTGCCGATGAGGATGCCCTTCTGACTGTCGCGCTCGACATAGATGACGGCCATGATGTGAATCGAGCCCTCGCTCTCCTCGAATTTCTCGACAATGACCTCGGTGCTGTAAGGCACCTCCTTATCGTAGTTAAGCAGAATCTTCTCGCGGATAATCTCTGTGACGAAAAAGCGCGCCGGTTTGTCGGTGAGGGCGTCTTTGCCGAAGTATGGCTCACCCTCGGGCAGCAGGGCGACGATGCACGCCATGAGATTGGAGACGTTGAAGTGCTCTTTGGCCGAAATGGGGAAAATCTCTGCATTGGGAAGCATCTCGCGCCAGCGGGCCACGATGGCGTCAAGCTCGCCATTGTTTTTGAGCAGGTCTATCTTGTTGATGACAAGAAGCACGGGGACTTTCTCCTGGGCGACCTTAGCGAGATACTCGGCATTTTTCGACGGGTCTTCGACGACGTCGGTGACATAGACGAGCACATCGGCGTCGGTCAGCGCCTCCTCACTGAAGGCAAGCATGCTCTCCTGGAGCTTGTATTTCGGCGAGAGCACACCGGGGGTATCGGAGAAGACAATCTGATATTCGGGTGTGTTGACAATGCCCATGATGCGATGACGGGTCGTCTGGGCCTTTGATGTAATGATGCTTATGCGCTCGCCGACGAGATCGTTCATAAGAGTCGATTTGCCGACATTGGGATTGCCGACTATATTGACAAAGCCTGATTTGTGTGTTGTTGACATGTTAGTTATGTATTTGATTCTATATCTAAACAATAAGTCGCTGACTTTAGTTTTCAAACGCCGCCTTGTCACCGTATTCATATGACAGAGGTGCGCCATAAGACTATGACACACCTCGTGATAAGATTTTTGACGGTTGCGGCTTAAAGATCCCAGACGAGATACATCGCGCCCCATGTGAAGCCTGCGCCGAAAGCGGTCAGAATGAGCTTGTCGCCCTTCTTGAGCTGACCCTTGTATTCGTCGAGACAAAGGGGAATCGAAGCAGCCGACGTATTGCCGTAGTGCTCGATGTTGACAAGCACCTTGTCTGCGGGGAAACCGGCGCGGTCAGAGACAGCCTCGATGATGCGGAGATTTGCCTGATGGGGGATGAGATATGCCACATCGTCGACTGTCAGGTTGTTGCGTTTCATGACGTCGAGCGACGAGGTGAGCATGTCGGTGACAGCGTTTTTGTAGACGTTGCGGCCCTCCTGATAGATATAGTGCTCGTCGGCGTCGACAGTCTCGTGAGACGCGGGCAGCACAGAGCCGCCGGCCTTCATGAGAAGGTGGTCGCGGCCGACACCGTCGACATGGAAGACACCGTCGATGACACCGACACCCTGCTCTTCCGTAGGCTCGACAAGCACTGCGGCAGCGGCGTCACCGAAGAGCGGGCAGGTCGAACGGTCTTTGTAGTTGACCATCGACGACATCTTTTCGGCAGCGACGACGACGACTTTTTTATTCATGCCCGAGCGCACGTAAGCGGCGGCGTCCTGCAGGGCAACGATAAAGCCGGCGCAAGCGGCCTGGATATCATAGCCATAGCAGTTTTTGAGTCCACAGCCTTCGGCAATAACCGATGCCGTCGAGGGAAAGCGGTAGTCAGGGTTTGATGTGGCGCAGATGATCAGGTCGATGTCTTCGGGAGCGGCGCCGGTCGAGGCAAGAAGTTTCTCGACGGCCTTGATGCCTAAGTATGACGAACCGGCACCGTCTTTTTTAAGGATACGGCGCTGTTTTATGCCGACGCGGGTGGTTATCCACTCGTCGTTGGTGTCGACCATCTGTGAGAGCATCTCATTGTCGAGGATATCGTCGGGAACATAAGAGGCGATACCCGTTATGTGAGCATTAAGCATTGTCAGTTAAAATAAGTTTTGTTTTCAAAAAAGATACCCTGCGCCCGGTGTGTGAAAAAGCTCCCCCGACTCATAGCTCCGTCTGAAACTGTGGGTCAAGAGAAACTTCACAGACGCCATCCTCGCCGGGAAGCGCGTCACTGACCTTTTCGGCGCGAACGGAAATCAGACTGCTGCCTCTTTTACGATAGCGATTTTACCGCGGTAGTAGCCACATTCGCCGCAAACGCAGTGGTAGATATGCCATGCGCCGCAGTTGGGGCAGATAGCGATAGTAGGAGCTACAGCCTTGTCGTGAGTTCTACGTTTTGCTGTACGTGTCTTTGATTGTTTTCGTTTAGGATGTGCCATTTCTTTTTATATTTTTTGTTTATTATTCGATGGTGTCGCGGCCGGGCCTGACGGCGGGGCGTTGATGATGGTTATTTGTCTTCGTTGTCGGCCGAGAAGCCTTTAAGGGCATCCCAGCGGGGGTCGGGAGCGCAGTCTGCGGCATCGTCGCCGTCAATCTGGTCTATCTCGTCGATAAGCTCGTTCTCGAGGTCGGCATCGGCGTCGTCGGGACGGGCACGGTGTTTTTTCAGTATGGCGCTCATCGCACGGTTGCATTTGCCGAGCGGATGAACGTGTTTGATCGGAATTGCCAGAACCACTGTGTCATAAATCATGTAGGCGACATTGAGATAATTGTCGCTGTCGGGAATCTCGAGCAGCGTGTCAGACTCGTCGTTATAGCTGTCGCCATACTTGACCATGATATGATAGCCGGCGTCAACAGGATAGTCAAGGTCGTCGAGACAGCGGTCACACAGAAGCACAACCTTGCCCGTGATGGCAAAGTTGAGATCATAGACGTCGCCGTTATAGACGACCGTAAGTTTCACTGACAGGTCGGCATCGTGGATGTCGCTATTCTCCATGTCAGCAAAAAACTGTTTGTCAATGTGATAGTCAAATTCATGACTGCCACGGTCAAGACTTTTCAGCGGCAATTTGAATGCCGTAAATTTTCCCATTGTCCAATTAGCTTGAAAAAACTCTGCAAAGTTATAGAATATAAGTCAAATAGACAAGCGTTTGACGACGTTTTTTCGCCGTGTTTGTTTCAGCGCGCCTCGTCCGACGACTCACCGGCGCCCGCACGTGTGAGCTTGAAAGCATTGCCGGTGTAGACAAAATCGACAAGTCCGACGACAGCGAGACGCACGATGAGACTGCGGGCCCTGCTCTCGGCAATATGCAGTCCGACAGCCACTTCGCGCAAATCGAGAAGGCGTCCGTCGACAAGACGCAGCAGGTCGCTCTCGAGACCGGTGAGCGTCATGACGACACCGCCGCCGTCGGCCTCGGCATGCTCCCACGCCTCGACCATCAGCGGATGCGCGGCGATATTCTCGTCGGCGACACGGTAATAGGCGCGGCGGCGGCCGTCTTCTTCGATAACAGAGACCGGGCGGCTCTGAGCGCGGGCGATCGAGGCAACGATGACCGTCACGGCGGCATCGACGCGATAGGCCTTGAACTCGACCTGCTGGGGCGGCTCGCAATAGCGGCCCGCGGCCTGCTCGACGACATAGACGTCCTCTTCGTTGCGCACCCCGGCGACAACGCCGTTATCCTTGACGCCGATGAGCAGCCGGCCGCCGCTGTTGTTGGCGAAGGCCGACACCGAGCGGGCGATCTTGCGGGCGTCAGAAATCATGAACTTGAAGTCCTGCTGCTCGTGCTCGCCTTCGGCGACAAGCTTCTCGATATAGCGGCGTCCCTTGACGGCGGCGATATCCTTCAGGGGCATAGCCGGTCGATTATATCTTTGACAACGGCAAATGTGCGCTCGGGGGCATCGGTCCAGAAATTCTCATACTGGCTGATATTGTCGGCCTCGCCGGGCGTGTCGCTGATGACGCGCACGACAGCGAAAGGCACACATTTGACATAGCATACGTGGGCTATCGCCGCCGATTCCATGTCGACGGCGACGGCGTCGGGCCACACGGCCTTGATGGCGTCGACTTCGGCGGCTGTCGAGATAAAACGGTCGCCCGAGGCGATGAGGCCACGCCTGACGTCAAGACCCTCGAAGACGCTGTCGTCGAGCACACACTCGAAGGCCTCGGGGCAGCCGGCCGCCTGACCGGGTTTCGTACCCTCGCCGCACCAGACGTCGTGATAGGCAACGCGGTCGGCGACGACGACATCGAGCACCCCCGCACCCCCGCGCGCACCGCCGGCGACTCCGGTGTTGATGACGAGCTGCGGATGAAAGGTGTCGATGAGCGTCAGGGTGCTTATCGCGGCGTTGACCTTGCCTATGCCGCAACGGGTGATGACAAGTTCATGCGCCCCGAAGTGGCCGCGGTAATATTCAAAACCGTTGACATTTACTGTCGTATGGTCGGGGACGAGCGGCAACAGCAGTGCCAGCTCCTTGTCCATGGCTGCAATTATGGCGATTTTCATATCTCTATATTCTTAATTTCAACATTTTTAATGTGTCAGGGGTTTTGCGACGGCTCCGGTGACTGTGACCGAGACCTTGAACGGCGTTGCGACTCCCGAGCGCGGACGCGCCGAGCGATAGTAATAGAAGACATCCTGCAGGTCCCAGGCCCGTATATGGACACGGCTTGTCTCGCCGGGGGCGACGTCGACCGCCGCGTCGACGGTGCGCGTGTCGAGCATGCGGTCGTCGAGGTCGTAGTATATCAGTCTGACGCGCAGCGATATGATGTCACGGTCGGTATTATTTGTGACGAAGAAGCTCTCGCGCCGCGAGCGCAGGGGCTTCTCGAAGCCGGCAAGGGTGAAATCGTCCTCGGCGACGGCAATGGTGTCGCCGGCTACGACAGCCTCGCGTGACTCGGCGGGCGCAGGTCTGAGTCCGCGGCGTGTCGTGCGGCGGCAGTCGGCCGAGCAGACCGACGTGATGACGAGCAATATGAACAGTGCGATTCTCACAAGCCTCAGAAAACAAGCGGTTTCACAGCATCGCCGGCAGGATAGAGTCTGACGGCGCCGTCAATATCCGACGGACGGGTGTCTTGGGCCGCGACACTGAACCGGAACATATAGGGCAGCACGCGCCACAGGTTGAGTTTCAGCCCCTTCTTGTAAGGCTCGAATATAAGACGGCCGTCGTCGCTCAGACTGATGATAAGATTGCGGTCGCGCCTGACGGCTGCGCCTGACGTCAGCGAAGCCGACATGCAGGCGTCATAGCGTCCGGCCACCGCCGTGCGCCGCGCCGTGCCGAACTCGGTCATGGGCAGCACCGACATATCGGGCGAATCGACGATGACAAGCCTGAACGTGTCGCCTCCCTCGCCGGGCAGAACGGCAAAGACAGCTCCGTCGCCGGCTATGCGCCATACGCCCTCAATCGGGTCGCCGCCGCCGTCATCGACCATAGCGCAGACACAGGCGAGGGTCGACCGCCCGGCTGTCGCCGCGACCGCACAGACTGCGGCGAGAATCGCCGCGACAATATGCCGCAGCACACCCGCCATCAGAGCGAGCTGAATTTATAGGAGAATCCTATCGAAAGTATCTCTTTGAGCTGTAGCTTTTTCCACTTCGTACCCTCGGCTACGGCCCCGTTGGTGTCATAGCGCAGGTGGGCGTAGATCTGCGTCGTCAGGAAGCGGTTGATCTCAAACATCAGCGTATTTTCCCAGTCGGCTCTGAAGACTTCGTAGTCTGAGAAAGCAAAAAGCCGCGAGTTGAAGACGATGTTTGACGACATGCGCCACATGAGCTTGAACTCGGCCGACGAACCGAACTTATGGACCGTCTTGCGCCCCTCGGTGATGCCGTATGCCGTCTCGTCAATCTCCTCGTTGATACACGTGCGCATATTGTATGACAGAGGCGCGAGCGAAGCGTCGAATGAGAAATTCTTCTTGGGCGACACATAGTTATACGTCATACCGATACCGGCCGTGAGGTCGCCCGGTGAGAGAAGCGCCGACACCAGGTCGTGGGTGTTGCTCTTGTAGGAGTTGAGCAGCTGCGTCTTGAACTGCGCCGTCAGAGAGTAGTACCACCGGCTGGCGGCCTTTATACCGAGCGTCGTATTGATCTGGAAGAGATCCTCCGAGATGCTGTAGTTGCGCAGGCTGTCGTCGGGAGCGCTGTTGAGGCCGAGTTTATACTGGGCCGTCGTCTCGAAGAGGAGGTTGGGATGATACTCCTGATTGAGTTTCACATTATAATATATCTGGCCGAGCACATTGAGGTTGTTGTTGCCGCCCTGATACCAGTTGGGCGACACATAAGCCTGCGAGAACTGCAGCGACGTGCGGAAGTCTCTGATCCAATGGCGCTTCTTGACCTCGACGGGCTTGAGCGTCGTGCCGCCGACAGGAGCCTTGACCACCTCCTCGATGGTGATGGTGTGGTCTTCGGGATTCACCACAGCATGATAGACTTTCGGAGCCTCGGGCAGCATGTCGATGTTATACTTCACGAGGTCGGGTCGCCCGATGAAGAGATTGTAGCGCAGGTTATCCATATTGCGGTTGACAAACTCCTCGTCTTCAATCCATTTCATATACTCCTTGCCCGTATAGAATTTCTCGTCGAGTCTGACTGTGTCGCGGAACTTATAGTGGTCGTATACCGCCGGGCGGAAGAAATAACGCGGCAGACGGGGCAGCACGATTGTCGTATCGATGACGATGCTGTCGCCGACAAGCCCGGGGCCGACCGTGTCGACCTCGGCCACGGTCTCGTCTTCCTCGACTACCGCCGAACTAAAATAGCGCGCCTGGGCCGACGCCATGAAAGCGACCATGACTAAAACCGCCGGCAACAAGGCCTTGAATATAGAAAGTCTTATCTTTACCATTTTTCAGTTGTTAGTTACGTTCTTGTATGCAATATAAATCGTGCAGACCCCGAAGGTCATGCGGCGGAACCGTGCGCCGGTGAAGCCCGATGCCTCCATGAGTGCCGTCATCGCCTCACCCTGAGGCACGGCGGCGATGCTTTCGGGCAGATAGCTGTAGGCCCTGACATCTTTTGAGACAAGACGTCCCAGCGCGGGTATGATTGCCTTTGTATAAAGATTATAGAAAGGTCTGACGAGAGGATTGACAGGCGTCGAAAGCTCTACGACGCAAAGCATGCCGCCGGGAGCGAGCACCCGCAGCATCTCGTCATATCCGCGGTCGAGATGCTCGAAGTTTCTCACGCCGTATGCCACGGTGACGGCGTCGAAGCTGTCGTCGTCAAACGGCAGCTCGAGGCAGTCGCCCGCAGTGAGGCTGATGCGGCCGGCGAGGCCGGCGGCATCGATTTTGCGGCGTCCGATCTCGATCATGCCCTCCGAGAGGTCTATGCCCGTGACTGTCGCGCCGCCGATACGGCGCGCGAGGGCTATGGCGAGGTCACCCGTGCCTGTGGCCACATCGAGGATGCGGCGCGGACTGCGGCCGGCCACCGTCCTGACGGCGCGGCGGCGCCAGAGCTTGTCGATGCCGAAAGTCATCGCCCTGTTCATGAAGTCATAGGCGGGAGCTATCGTGTCGAACATCTCGCGCACCTGACTGCCCTTGGCGCGGCTGTCGTCGTAGGGTTTTATTTTCTCGGCCCTGACTTCGGTCATGCTTTGAGGCGGTCGAGACAGTCGAGGACGTTGCGGGCGATGCGGTCTTCAAGGTGCTCTTCGGGAGCCTTGACGAAGGGTTTGCCGGTGATGCGCTCATAAAGCTCGATATAGCGCTCAGAGATACCCTCGCAGATGGCGGGCGTCATCTCGGGCACTTTCTGGCCCGGTTTGCCCATGAAGTCATTCTCGATAAGCCACTGGCGCACGAACTCTTTCGAGAGCTGACGCTGCGGCTGGCCGAGCTCGAAACGCTCCTCGTAGCCGTCGGCATAGAAGTAACGCGACGAGTCGGGCGTATGGATCTCGTCGATGAGGATGACCTTGTCGGCGAGCTTGCCGAACTCATATTTGGTGTCGACGAGTATCAGACCCTTCTCCGCGGCCATGCGGGTGCCGATTTTGAAAAGCTCGCGGGTATAACGCTCCATCACCTCGTAGTCTTCGGCGCTGACGATGCCGCGGGCTATGATTTCCTCGCGCGAGATGTTCTCGTCGTGTCCGGCCTCGGCCTTGGTCGTCGGGGGGATGATCGGT
>ERZ836877.2169-NODE-2169-length-26569-cov-3.474579_pt1 | contig 26569 bp, 22 predicted proteins | sample MGYA00519469_ERZ836877 | MGnify/ENA primary metagenome ERZ836877 (study PRJEB31850, sample SAMEA3708809) | human gut metagenome | biome: human gut; feature: human-associated habitat; material: faeces | place: China | collected 2014 ... | reverse complement strand
CCCCGTACGTCATGAGGCTGACAAAGCCGGCCAGAAGGTTCTCAAAGGCACTATCTTTATCGTCAAACCGTCGACAAGCGACTGCTACATATCATACAAAGGCCAGATTGTCCACGGCTATACCGCTGACGGAACGTATGTCAACGGTCTTGACGAAAACGGCGAGTATGTCATGACCGCGACGACCAATAACCGCAACAACGTCATCGCCGTCGGCAAGCAGAAATTCGTCGGCATCGACGTCACTCCGGCCAACGGCGCCACAGTCAAGAAAATTTCTGAAATCACCGTCACGACTCCTTTCATGGAAGAGCTTGGCGACCACATGCTCAATATCGTCGACTCAAAAATAGCCGACATCACCGTAAGCAAAGGCGATGTCATCGTTGCCAAGGGCGCTGAACTCGGCGAACCGGGTCAGGACGATCAGGGAGGCTTCACGTTCCCCGTCATCTTCAACAATACGATAACCGAGGCCGGTGAATATACCATAACCGTTCCGGCCGGCGCATTTGTCGAAATGGCCTGGAGCGATGCCGACGAGAGCTATATCCCGGTCGCCAACGGCTACAGCAGCGATCCCGCATCGGTTACCGTCACAGTCGACCCCGACCTGAAGTCACCGCTTGACGTGTACACGATCATACCCGCCTCGGGCTCGGCACTGAAGACCCTCGGACCTGTCAGAATCATATTCCCCGACTACACTCCCTACACGATGTTCGACAATATGGGCAGCGCCACTATCAGCAACGGCAAGATCACCCGTAACTGTCTGATCGGCTATGACTGGAACTATTTCGAGGCCCGTGCCATCACTGTCATTCCTGTCGATGGAAACGACGAAGAAATCGTCATCACCGAGAAAGGCACATGGACTCTCACCATCGCGGCCGGCGAGCTGACCTGCGAGGGTGAATCGAATTCAGAAATCACCGCTGTCTTCAATATCGACCCCGAGAACCCCGTCTACCCGATAAGCCCCGCTCCCGGCTCTGTTGTCGGCGACCTCTCGAAGCTGACAATCACCTTCCCGACCGCCGGTGAGGCCGAATACAACAATATCGCCATCACTCTCGAGGGCGAAGGCTTCTCGACCTCGACCACTTTTGTCGACGGCGAGGAATACGGCACCGAGTATCTCATCCAGTTTGCCGAGACTCCGTGCGTCGAAGGTGAGTATACCGTCATCATCCCTGCAGGCGCGTTTACTGTCGACGGTGAGCCGAGCGAGGCCGTCTCAGCCCGCTTCACCTTCAAGCCGGCATGGAAACTGACCCCGGCTCCCGACTCTAAAGTCGAATCGCTCAACGAACTGACCCTCGAGTTCCCCGACGCCGAGAAAGTCGAGTTTATCGGCTCGTCAAGCTCGTTCATGCTCACCAACGGCAGCTCATACGCCGCTCCCGGCTTCGAATGCACAGCCGTTGAAGGCGCCGCCCATCCGACATTCATCCTGACCATTGCCGAAGGCGCGCAGCAACCGCCGCTCGGCTCAATCAGATTCACCATCGATGAAGGCACATTCTCGGTCGACGGTGTCAGCAACGACATGATAACCGTTTCGTACACAATCGAACACAGTGTCTCGACCGAGTGGACAGTCAGCCCCGAGAATACAATCGTCTACAATGAATACGGCATCAACTGGGCCTTCATCTTCGACGAGAGCACACGTGTCACCGTCAAGAATCAGGCAGGCATCAAAGTCAACTATGACGGCGTCGACCTGGCCGCAGGCGACTTTGAAGTAATGCCCGAAAGCAACATGCTGCTCATGGGCATCTACAACACGTCACTTCTCAAGGAAGGCGCCCTTAAGGTGACCCTTGAAGCCGGCGCCCTGTCGCTCGGAGGCACCGACAGCCCTGCCATCGAATATACCTGGAACGTTGTCGCCCCGAAAGACTATACATATACAGTCACACCCTCGGGCGAGACCACAGTCAACAATCTGTCGAAGATAACCTTAGCGTTCACCAACGCCGAGACCGCCGAGCTGTTCAACCGATACAGCATCTATCTGGCCGATAAGAAATATACTTACCGCGAAACGCCCGAAGTGACGGCAGTCGCAGGGGCCGAGGTTCCCACGTTTGAGCTGACATTCGCCAACGCACCTGTCAACGCCGGCACCTACGTCCTCACGATCAGATCAGACGCATTCACCCTCGACGGCGCCCAGGAATCGCCGGCAATCGAGGTTGTCTATGACTTCGACAAACAGAGCGGTGTCGCCGACATCATCTTCAACGGTTCGGCCGAAGTCACTGTCGTGACCCTCGACGGCCGCGTGGTTATGGTCAACGCTCCGGCTGCCGCTGTCAAAGATCTCCCGGCAGGCATCTACATCATCAACGGTCAGAAGACACTGATAAAATAAGTTTGACTACGGTCTGAAAAAAGACTGAATCCGAAATGCCGGATGCTGTTTTATGGCAGCATCCGGCTGTTTCGGTCTATCTGACAGACCGTCTTTTCATCAAGAATATCAATCATGAAAAAATTTCTATTTCTTGCGGCCACCCTGCTGATGACAGCCCTGTCGGCTGTCGCCGCGACTGTCACTCCCGACGAAGCGCTTGCCCGCCTGTCAGGAGCCCGGCAAAAGATGGCTGCTCCCGGCAAAAACGGTGTCAGACCGTCGCTCGTCATGACAGCCACGACTGACGCCGGTACTCCGGCCGTATATATTTTCAACCGTCCCGACGATGACGGCTATATGCTTCTGAGCGCCGACGACGAGGCTTATCCTCTGCTCGGCTATGCCGATAGCGGCTCGTTCGACGCGGGCAATATACCGCCGGCGATGCAATGGCTCATCGACGAATACGCCCGCCAGATACGCTATGCCGCCGGGAATTCCGTCAAGCCACAGGGCCTTTCGGCAGCGTCGGCCGCACTGAAGGCGTCGCGCTCAGGCCGTCAGGCCATCGCGCCCATGATCGCTACCGACTGGGACCAGACGGCGCCCTACAACGAAATGTGTCCCCAGGACGGTCTCACCCGCACCTATACGGGCTGCGTCGCCACGGCTATGGCACAGGTGATGAACTACTGGAAATATCCCGAACGCGGCGAAGGCACAATCACCTATACGTCGACGTCTATCCAGAAAAGGTTGTCGCTCGACTTCTCGGCCCGCGCCTTCGACTGGGACAATATGCTCGACACCTACTACCCGGGGCAGTACGACCAGGCACAGGCCGACGCGGTCGCCTATCTCATGAAGGCCTGCGGCTATTCGGTCAAGATGGACTACGGCACCGACTCTTCGGGCGCGCTCGCAATGATGATACGCCAGGGTCTTGTCAGATTCTTCAACTACGACGGCAACGCCGTCTACGACCTGCGCATGTTCCACTCGGCGACCGAGTGGGAGCAGATGATCTACGACAACCTCAAAGACGTCGGTCCTATCCTATATGGCGGCGCGTCGACCATCGGAGGCGGCCATTCGTTTATCTGCGACGGCTATGACGGCGAAGGCTACTTCCACTTCAACTGGGGATGGACGGGCATGTCAAACGGCTATTTCTCGCTCGACGCCCTCAACCCCGACGCCCTCGGCTCGGGTGGCGGAGGCGGCGGAGGCTATAACTTCACCCAGGACGCCGTCTTCGGCATCCAGCCCCCGACAGGCAAACCTGTCGTGCCCCAGCCCGACGCCATGACCCAGATGGGTTCGCTCTACGCCGAGATCAGCAACGGCAGGCTCGTCTTTGACCTCGATATGCAGAACGGCGCGATGTGGGTCAACTATAACCCTTCGACACTGCGCTTCAAGGTCGGAGCGTGCTTCAGACCTCAGGGCACTACGCCTGGCGAGACCGTCTACTGCGACGCGTCGCAGACCCGGTGGCAGGTGCAGTCAGGCTATGGCTTCGAGGCCAAGTCACTGACTCCTATCGCGCTGGAAGAGCTGGGTCTCTCTGACGGCACCTATAAGGTCAGCGTCGTCACCATGTCGCTGAGCGACCCCGACGCCGACTGGATTGCGACCAAAACGCCTTATGGCTATTATGATTACGTCGTGCTGACAAAGAAAGGCGACAGCTATTCAGTCGAGAATTTCCCGGCTCCGTCGGTTGACATCACCGACGGCGGCTTCGAGGGCAATCTTTACTATGGCTGCGTCTCGAAGGTATGGGCCGAGCTAAACAATCCGTATGATATCGAGGTCACGACCGGCCTTGCTCCCGTGCTCGCCGGCAAACAGACACTCGAATATCTCGGCGAGAGTGTACTGGTGACAGTGCCGCCCCACTCGTCGAAAAAGGTCGAATGGACGACTCCGCTCTATGCGCTTCAGCAGCAGTTCGGGGGTCCGACGGAACCGGCCGAATACGTTCTTTCGTTTATGGATGAAATCTCGATGCTCGTCTACTCGTCGGACATCACCAAACCGGTCACGATGTACCCCAACCCCGGTGTACCCAATGTCACCGCCGCAAATCCCGAAGTCACCGGCGCCAAACGCGACTATGTCACATCGGGTGGCCTGAAAATCAGATATACTGTCGAAGACGCCTCTGCCATTGAGGTTTCGTCGGCTCTGACACTCAATTCAGGCTACTTCGCCTATCCCGTGATGGCCTGCCTCTGCTCGACGACAGAAGAAGCCGACGGCTCGGTCGAAATTCTGACCTACGCCGGCAAGACGATGTTCCTCGAAGAAGGCCGCACGCCTTTCAGCACCGTTCTGAGCTATCCGGCCATGGAGCCGGGCAAGGAATACTATATCCTGATGGCCTATGAATATGCCTCTCAGCTGGCCGGCATCCAGAACCCGCGTCCGGTCATCGTCAGGCTAATGCAGTCGGGTGTCGAAGACGTCGCTGTCGACTCTGACATCAAGATCGCCTACGACACGGCCACTGCTTCAGTGACAGCCTCTGCTGCCGCAGGTCTGCGTTCGGTCGAGGCCTATAACATCAACGGCGCCCTCATAGCCTCGGCCACTGCCGACGGCACCGCCGCGACGCTCTCGCTCGAAAAGGCGCCCCGGGGCTTCATCATCGTCACCGCGCGCGATACCAACGGCAACGCCAGGACCATCAAGATTGCCCGATAATCCCCCCTACTCCCGAATACTTCCCTTCAACAAGCCCGGCCCACCCCGCCGGGCTTGCGTTTTTTCTCTTATACTTAATCAATGCACAATTCACTATCAGAGTCAGGCCGATAGGGCAGGCGCGGGCGCGTTGTTATAAATCAGCGCCTTGCAGACGCTCGTCCATTTGCGGCCATCTTCCCGCGCAGGCCGGCGCATGATGCGCCTCGGCCTACGCGGCTATCAGTAAAATCATCGCCTTGGAGGCGTTTTTTTGCTTTTCCGTTCTTTCTGTCTAAAAAAATTCTTATGTTCTTATGTTCATGATTGTGCGTTATGTTAATAATTGTGCATTGTGAATTGTGCATTGTGCATTTTTATTACCTTTGTTGGATATAAAAACGTGATTATATGGCAGCAAACGCTCAACATAATATTCTCTGGGCCGACGATGAGATCGATCTGCTCAAACCCCACCTGATGTTCCTGAAAAACAAGGGTTATAACGTCACCACGGCCAATAACGGCAGTGACGCGCTCGAGATGGCTTCGGCACAGCCCTTCGACCTCATCATTCTCGACGAGAACATGCCCGGCCTCACGGGTCTCGAGACCCTGACGCGCATCAAGCAGAGCCTGCCGCATGTGCCGGTGATAATGATCACCAAGAGCGAGGAAGAGAACATCATGGACCAGGCCGTCGGCAACAAAATAGCCGACTACCTCATCAAGCCTGTCAACCCCAACCAGATACTCATCGCGATAAAAAAGATACTCCACAGCGACCGCCTCGTGGCCGACCAGGCCACACGCGACTACCGCGAGGACTTCGCCAACATCTCGCATCTCATCAACAGCGCGTCGACTATCGAGGACTGGTATGACCTCTACGGCAAGCTCGTCTACCGCGAGCTTGAGCTGGCGTCGACCGACACCAACATGGACGAGATGCTCGACATGCAGAAAATCGAGGCCAACTCTGAGTTCAACAAATGGGTCAGACGCAACTACGAGACATGGGTGACGACCGACAACCATCCGCTGATGAGTCCCGAGGTGCTGCCGCGCAAGGTGTTCCCGCTGCTCGACAAAGGCGAGAAGGTCTTCTTCATACTCATCGACAACTTCCGTCTCGACCAGTGGCGCACGGTGATGCCTCTGCTGAGCGATATGTTCACCATCGAGGAAGAGCTCTACACCTCGATTCTGCCGACGGCGACGCAATATGCCCGCAACGCCATTTTCTCGGGTCTCATGCCTGTAGGCATAGAGAAGATGTTTCCCGACCTGTGGGTCGACGAGGACTCGGAGGAAGGCAAGAATCTCAACGAGTCACCGCTGATCGCCACCCTCTTCGACCGCTACCGCCGCCACTGCCGTTTCTCATACAATAAAATCAACGACAGCGCCGCAGGCGAAAAGCTCATCAGCGAGTTCAGCCGCCTTGAGGGCAACGACCTCAACGTCATCGTGCTCAACTTCGTCGACATGCTGTCGCACGCGCGCACGGAGTCGAAGATGATACGCGAGCTCGCGTCGACCAACGCCGCCTACCGCTCGCTGACCGAGTCGTGGTTTCGCCATTCGTCGGCGCTCGAACTGTTCAAGACCATCGCCGCCAAAGGCTACAAGATTGTGCTCACGACCGACCACGGCACCATACGCGTCGACAATCCCATCAAGATTGTCGGCGACCGCAACACCAACACCAACCTGCGCTATAAATTAGGCAAGAACCTCAACTACAACCCCAAACAGGTCTATGAAATCAAGCAGCCGGTCAAATTCGGGCTGCCCGCGCCCAACGTGTCGACGGCATACATCTTCGCCACAAACCGCAGCTTCTTTGCCTACCCCAACAACTACAACTATTACGTGCAATATTATACCGGCACCTTCCAGCACGGAGGCATCTCGCTCGAAGAGATGCTTGTGCCGCTGATAACCCTGACAGCTAAATGACAATGAACGTGATACACATCTCAGACGTCGCTGACCTCGGCCGCGCGGCGGCCGACTTCGCCTCGCAGATCGGCGACCGCCGCATCTTCACTTTCTACGGCGAGATGGGCGCCGGCAAGACGACCTTCATCAGCGCCCTCGCGCGCCATCTCGGCGTCGACGAAGGCGAGGCCAACTCGCCGTCGTTCGCCATCGTCAACGAATATACCGCCACCGACGGCTCGCTCATCTACCACTTTGACCTCTACCGCCTCGACAGCGAGGCCGAGGCCTACGATATCGGTGTCGACGACTACTTCGACTCGGGCTCCCTCTGCCTTATCGAATGGCCCGAGCGTCTGGGCTCGCTGCTGCCCGACGAGGCCGTCAGGGTCGACATACGTGTCAACGACGACAACAGCCGCGACCTCATCATCTCATGAAGCCCGAAATAATAAAGGTCGACAGCGCCGCGTCGACCAACAGCCTGATCGCCGCCCGCGCCGCCGAACTCGGCCACGGCAGCGTCATCGTCGCCACGGCGCAAACGGCAGGACGCGGCCAGCGCGGCAACACATGGGAGTCTGAGCCGGGCAAAAACCTCACTTTCTCCGTTCTGCTGCGCCCCGAGACTATCGAGGCGCGGCGTCAGTTCGAGCTGTCGATGTCTGTTGCCCTGTCGTTGCGCGACGCCATCGCCGCTCTTGTCGGCGATGCCGCCGAGGTGACTGTCAAATGGCCCAATGACATCTATGCCGGCGACCGCAAGATCTGCGGCATACTCATCGAAAACACCCTTTCGGGCAAAGGCATAACGCACTCTGTCGTCGGCGCGGGCGTCAACATCAACCAGCGCCGCTTTGTCAGCGACGCGCCCAACCCCGTGTCGGTCGTCATGCTAACCGGACACGAACACGACCTCGACACCACGATGGCCGAGATTGCCGCGCGCATCGTCGGCGATTTCGACCGCTATGAGATTGCGCCCGACCCGGAGGCGCTCAAAACCCGCTATATGTCACAACTGTGGCGCCGCGACGGCTTTCACCCCTACCGCGACGCCGCCACGGGCGAAGTGTTTGAGGCCGAAATCGCCGACATCGACCTCGCCGGCCCGATCACCCTCCGCCGCCATGACGGCACCCTCGGCACCTACGCCTTCAAGGAAGTTGCCGCATTGCTGACATAAAAGACAAAAAGAATCCTTTCATTCCAATATCATCATCTTCGATAATTGTAAAAAATAGTCATTAGACCAGATTCTGAGATCTTCGGGATTTTTGACAAAGGGCATGACATCGTCTTTGACCTGATTTATGTTCGCCGATGCCAGCCGGTTCTGTAACAACGCCATGAATCCGTCGCGGTCAACCACTTCATTATTAAATTGAAGTACTCGCTCGGCAAGATGAGAAAACCCGAGAGGAATGTTGTGTCTGACATACCATTCAAAATCATACCAGTCTCGTCCCTTGACCCTGTTTTTCCAGATGCGATAGACCAAAGCGTGCATCTTCCCGGCAAATAAATCTGGAAGCGTGAAGCAGCGTGTCATGAATGAATGAGGCCGAAGAAGAAGCTTCTGTTCTGTCCTGAAATTAAGAGGCGGCTGCGTGTCAACCTCGATTTTTATTTTAATAGACCTGTCAGTGCGGAAAGTGATGTCATATACATCGGTATTGTCTTTGAGAAAGGCAGACTCAACCCTGCCGAAGTTTCCCTTGTCTTTCTTTTTAATCTCAACATCTCTGCCTACGACAGCGAACTCATCGATAATAGGCTGAAAATATTTAGTAAAGTCGAAATTGTCGTCAGGCACGAGCAGCGAAAAATCCATATCTTCGCTAAAGCGCTGCAAGCCATGGAATATGCGCAGACATGTGCCGCCATAGAAAGCCGCCACATTAAAGAAACCGCCGTTGTAGAGGCCGGCGAGTATCACCTGCTGGTTTACCTCAAAAATGGCATTTCTTCTCTGCTGTTCCGTCGTCATGTCGTATGCGGCGAGCATGCTGTCATAAATGTCGTTTTTCATCGTTTCAGATATTTCAATAATGTACGTATGGATTCTGATTTCTTACCTACCTTTATGTATTCCTCAAATATCCGCGCATCCATCTGCATGAAGGCCTCGATGTCCAGTCTTATGTCGTCTTCAAGATATGTTCTGACATCTTTAAGATACCGGAGATTGACCTGCGGGGAAGCGGCTATCAAATCACACAAAGCCTTTTCGGGCGTCGAGATTACAAAAGCATAACCGTCATTTTGCACATACGTGAGCCCGACTGAAAAGGCTTGTTTTGATATGCCTGTGTACTCGAAACGGCCCAACGACGTATCAAAGCTCCTCGCGTGCTTTAGTGTCATTGACTGCGTGACGTATACAGCCTCCGGTATTAAGCCGTAATAACGCAATGCCGTCGACATAGAAACGTATGACGGCGCGTAAAGATGGTTGGCAATCAATTCGGTCGACAGCATTTTACCCGTTACCTCAGGACTACAGACATAAAGCCCCTTCTTCAGGCGTATAAGCTGCCGCTCGCGCTCAAGCAGTCTTATTTTCTGGTCGCTTCTTTTGAGCCGAGGGAAGAAAGACTCCAGCGCAGAAGCCGTCACAGGTATATTACCTATTTGCTCTAATGGATTGTTCATAGCGCAAATATAGTCATTTTTTGAACAGCAAAGCTAATAAAACAAGCTTTTCTGTTCAAAATTTTACTTAAAGAGCGTTATTTTTTACTTAAACAGGGCGCTGACAAGGATGAGATAGTCGGGGGCGCAGCCGTTGTGCCCCCATTTGAGTTCGAGGCCGAAGAGGCGGCCAAGGGTCAGGGCGATGTCGAAACCGAAGGCTTCGAGCGACGGCCGCACCTTTTCGGGATGACGGCACGGAAGCTTTTTGAGCCGGGCACAGGGTTTGTCGCCGCAATAGAGACAACGCCCGACATAGGCGAAGGCGCGGCCGCCGGTCTCGCGCTCGAGTTCGAGCAACCGGCGTTCTATCTTCAGACGTTCGGGCCGTATGAAATCCTGCACTTCAGACAAGAGCAGCGGTCGGGCAGGCACAATTTTTGTAGCATATATAACCGCGCTCTCATAGCGCCGCAGCTCGGCATCGGCGTCGAACTCGAAGGGCGGACAGCCCCAGCTCGCGCCATAGCCCGGACACTCGCGGCAGAAACGTATGAATTTATCGGCGTCGCGGTAGCCGGCGATATAATCGGCGACCGGAATCTCGACTGTCAGCTCTTCGACGGTATAGTCCGGGAATTTTTCCATCAATCTTTGCGATATAACATATCGAGGTGAAACAGGCGGTTGATGTGACCCGCGGCGACCATTTCGTCGACCGGCAGACAGACGAGGCGCGGCGTGTCTATCAATGCTATCGCATCACTGAGCTTCAGGGCTATATCAAGCTCGTGGGTCGAATAGAGTATCGTCTTGCCGTGCTCGCGGGCGAGGCGGCCGAGCAGGCTGCAGAGTTCATAGCGGTTGGGGAGGTCGAGGAACGACGTCGGCTCGTCGAGCAGAATGACGGGCGTCGTCTGTGCCAGTGCACGCGCTATCATCACGCGCTGACACTCGCCGTCGCTCATGCGGTCAAGTGTGCGGTCGGCATACGCGGACATGCCTACGGCTTCGAGCGAGTCGTCGACGATGTCGCGGTCGGCCTTAGACAGTCGGCCGATCCAGTCGGTATAGGGCGCGCGGCCGAGGGCGACGACGTCGCGGCAGCTGAGGTTGGCGATGCGTGTGCGCTCGGTCGACACGAAGGCGAGCGCGCGGGCAAGCCTCGGTGACGGCGTCGCAGCCACATCGAGACCGCCGACAGTAATCGTGCCATCATAACGTCGGTTGAGGCCGGCGATGGCCCGCAGGAGGGTCGATTTGCCGCTGCCGTTGCGTCCGAGCAGTGCAGTCAGGCTACCGCCGTCGATTGTGGCCGTCGCCTTGTCGATCAGCGTGTTGTCGCCGAAACCTATGGTGAGATCGCGTAGTTCTATCATCGGGTCATGGTGTTATTGCGTAAGACAATCCAGACAACGACCGGTATGCCGAGGAGCGCCGTTATGGCGTTGACAGGCAAGAGGAAGAGTTTGGAGACAATGTCGCAGACGAGCATCACGGCAGCGCCCGTCAGGGCCGTCGCCGGAACCATCACCCGGTGGTCGCCGCGGGCAAACAGCAGCCTCGTCACATGAGGCATGGCAAGGCCGATGAAGCCGATCGGGCCGCAGAAAGCCGTGACCGTGCCGGCTAACAGTGTCGTCGAAGCGAAAATCAGCAGTCGCGAGCGACGGATATCAAGACCCATCGTGACGGCATATTCCTGTCCGAAAAGCAGGAGATTGAGCGCCTTGATGGTGACGACGGCAAGGATAAAACCGACGGCGACGGCGGGAATGATAATCCACAGCTGCGAGACAGTGACGTCGCCGAGCGAACCCATCGTCCAGATGACAAAGTTCTTGAGGGCTTCCTCGCGGCTGAGATACTGGAGAATCTGCACGATGGCGCCGACACCCGACGAGAACATCATGCCGAGAATGAGTATCACCATTATGTCTTTGATGTGGTGGCCGACGACCGCCACGACGATGAGTACGGCGGCAGCGCCGACCCAGGCAGCACCGGCTATGCCAAGCGACGAGACAAGCGCCGGCAGGCCTAAAAGAGGGGCACCGAGCATGAACAGCGCCACGCCGAGCGACGCGCCCGAGCTGATGCCCAGCACGTACGGGCCGGCCAAAGGATTACGGAATAGCGTCTGCATCTGGAGGCCGCTGACCGACAGCGCCGCGCCGACCGTAAGAGCCATCACGGCCTTGACGAGACGGAAATTGATGACTATTGCCGAGGTCATCGGGTCGCTCTCACCGCCGGTCAGAACGGCGAAAACGCGCCCGAGCGGTATATTGACCGAGCCGACGGCAAGATCGACAACAAAAAGCGCCGCCGTCGCCAAGCCTATGACAATGAATAATATGGCCGTCCGATTTTTCATTAGCGTTTATTATAAACAGCTCACTTTTAGAACTATAAATCTAATGAATTGGGATTAAGCAAAAAGTCATATATCCCCATCGTCGTTATCCCTTCTTCATTTCGATGTACAAGTATATCCTCTCCAAGAATAATTATTTTCTTAAAAGAGTCATCTACTTTGCGCAAGGAAGCTTCTTCTTGCTTTATTTTTTCCTCATTAGGCAAACGATAGGCCGATTGTATATAATATTTTTTGCTATCAAGATTACAAACAAAATCTATTTCTAATTGTGATCGACTTTGTCGTAAATCCGCATCTCGACTTACGACGCGCACCACTCCTACATCAACATTATAACCCCTAACTCTCAACTCATTATAAATAATATTTTCCATCAGATGTGTCGGTTCCTTCTGCCTGAAATTTAAGCGTGCGTTGCGAAGACCAGTGTCTACAAAATAATATTTATAAGGGCTGTCTATATATTTCTTCCCTTTAACATCATATCTCGCAACTTTCTCAGCCATAAATGCATCACATATATATTCAAGATAATTACCAACCGTTTTATTGCTGATATTCTCATGTCTGACACTTTGAAGCGTGTTCGCAAGTTTTGTGGGATTAGTCAGGCTACCAATTGAAGATGAGATTATATCCATCAAATTCTCCATTATCTCGTCGTTGCGAATCTGATGACGTTCCTTTATATCGCGAATATATGTATTATCAAATAATAATTTTAAATAATTCGATTTTTTGGCATAATTATCATGCTCCACAATTTGGGGCATGCCACCGTAGGTCATATATTCATCAAATCCACGCTCCTTTGTACCATTGTATACAGACATAAACTCTCGAAAACAAAGAGGATATACTCTTATTTCATCACCTCGTCCACGGAAGGTCGTTATCACATCCTTCGACAAAAAACGTGCATTACTGCCTGTCACATATACATCCGCATTTTTAACTTTGAGATAACTGTTAAGCACATCTTCAAACTCCGCGACATGTTGTATCTCATCAACCATAATGTAATACATACCATTGTCAATCATTCTTCTGTCAATGTATTCAAGCAGACTATCCGGATTGCGAAGATTTTTGTTTCGTCTGTCTTCCAAATCTATCTGTATTATATGAGAATCTTCAACTCCTTGCTCTCTAAGCCAGTCTGTAAACAATATAAACAGAAGATATGATTTGCCACAACGTCTCACCCCGGTGATTATCTTAATCATGTGGTTATGACGCGATTCTATCAATTTTTTTAGATATATAGGTCGTTCTATCAACATGAATTACTTAATTGTGTCACACGTGACGGTTTTAGGTAATACAAAGTTAGCTTTTATATCTGATTTTGCAAAATATTTCGCTTTCATTCAAGCCGTTTGTAATAGACGAAGTCGTCGGCGACGAGGTCAGGGTGGAATATCTTTATCAGGTCGCGCAGAACGAGGTCGGGGCGCACGACGCCCGACTCGAAGTAGTCGTTGCCGCCGGAGGCGTTGGTGCGCAGGATGTTGTTATAGACCCGACCCTCTTTCACAACGGGCAGCGAAGCGAATTTCGGATAAGCTTTGGCGAGGTCGGCTGCGGTGCCGCCCGAACCGGCGTTGAGCCACACATCGGCCTGCGACACAAGCATATATGCCTCTTCGATATCAATCGGTTCGGACGAATTGCCCTTATCACCGTCATAGATGAAACTGCCGCCGGCGTCATTGATGAGCGTGACGGCATAGCTGTTGACCGGCGGCAGAAACCATGTGCCGCTATAGGGGGCGTTGATCATAACCTTGGGACGGTCGAGGCTGTCGGACGAGACTGAATTTTTCAACGCGTTATATTTACGGGCGATTTCGGCGAAACTTTCGCGTCCGCGGTCGCCGCGGCCGACGAGTTCAGAGAGCATGACAAGCCATTCGGCCTTGCCGAGCGGCGACTGCTCGAGATAGTCGCCGACATAGACAAACGGTATGCCGGCCTCGCGCAGCTTGCCTTCCATCGAACTGGCGTTGTTGATGCCGTAAAGCAGCACGATGTCGGGTCTGAGCGCCACGAGGGTCTCGTAGTCGATGTTGCCTTCGTAGCCGACGTCGCAGACGCTGTCGCGACGGGCCGTGACGGTCGGATTGGATATATACTCCTTGCCCGAGACGCCGACGACTCTCGCCGCCTGACCGACAGCGTCGAGCATGGCGATGTGGGTCGACGACATGGCGACGATGCGCCGGGCCTCGCCGTCGAGCACCTGACCGTCGAAGCCCTCGGGCACACGGTCGCCGCCGCGCAGGACGAGCAGCTGCGTCGTGACGCTGTCGGCACCCTGCCAGGGATTGGTGACGGTGACGAGCAGACTGCCCGCGTCGTTTCCCCTGACGGTAAAGCCCGAGGCATACCCGGGGGTATACACATCGCGGTCGAAGACAAGGGCCTCCGTCGTGCGATTCTTACATGCGCTTAACGCGGTCAGCGTCAGCAGTGTGAACAGGAAAAGTTTTATGGAACGCTTCATTTTTTACGGTTGAATTTGGGTGTGATACCTATGAAAAATTCAAAATTGATGCCCGGCATCGGCCGCGAGAGCACCGACAGATAATCTTCGTTGAAGAGGTTGTTGACGGCGAGTTTCAGCTGCAGGTCGACGGGCCTGAACGAGAGGTTTTTCTCGAGCGATATGTTGCTCATGAAATATTCCGGCAGGTGGCCGGTGAGCGTATAGTCGTTGCTGCTCATCGTGTAGCGCTCTGAATAGTAAGCCCATTTATAAAAGAAGCTCCACGAGCGCCAGCTCAGGCGGCCGGTGAGCGACGCCGAGTGCCGCGGCACGTAAGGCAGCTGGCGGCCGACCGACTGGTCGGCGGGTGACATCTTCTCGCCGCGGTTGATCGACGGCGTCCACGAATATGATCCGTTGAGGTCGACGAGCCAGCCCCGGGCAGGCTCGAAAGCGACGTTGATACGCCCTTCGAGGCCGTAGGAATGGACATCCTTGACATTTCGCGGAGAGAAAAAGCCCTTTGTCGTCGGCAGCCAGATTATCCAGTCGGAGATATGCGAGTCAAACCATGTCAGACCGCCGCCGACGCTGAACGGCAGGGGCTTCGTCGAACCTGTGTCGAAGCTGATGCCCGCGTCATAGGTCCAGCCGTCTTCGCTGCGCAGGTCGGGATTGCCGCCGGGGAGAAAATACATATCGTTGAGCGACGGGAATTTATGATTTTTCGACACGGAGGCGCGCAGCATGATATTGCCTGCGCGCGACAGCAGGGCATCGGCAAAGAAGGCCGGGATCACGGGCGCCCACGAATCGCCGAACATATCTTCGCGGATTACCGCCGACAGGCCTATGCGGTCGGTCGCCTGCCATTTGGCCGAAGCCGAGGCCGACAGTTCGATACGGCCTTTGTCATAGCCGACGATACCCTTGTCGCCCTCCTGAAGTATGATCTGCTTGTCCTCGCTGCGCACGAAATGCTGATGTGCGGTGAGACCGAGCGTGAAAATCCAGCGTTTCGACGGATTGTATGTACCGTCGAAGCGCCCGAAGAAGGTATTGATGCGGCTTCGCGAGCGCGTCATGTTGACGCGGTTGCCTTCGGTGATTTCGCGGCTGTAGTCGTAGGCCATCCATGTATGGACGTAGCCGCCGCGCAGGCCGAAACGCAATTTCTCGCCACTGCGATCCCACGAGAGGATGCCGCGGAAGGTGTTTTCGCGCTGACGGTTCTCGAAATCACGCTCGTCGCCGTAGTCAGTCGTGAGCATCGGCAGCTCTCGGTTTGAGCCTGTATACCAGGCATTGAGCCCGAAGCGGTTGCCGTTGAGGGCGTTGTAATAGACCTCCTGAAGGAGGTGGAAATCCCTGAAAGCACCGCTGCGGTTGCGTTCGCGCGGATGATAGCTGCCTATGATGTTGTGGTCGTCGTCATAGATGTTGACCTTCTTGTCGTGATTGGTATATCTGTAGTCGTTTGGCGACGAGGAGTAGACGACGCGCGTCGACACGCTCCAGCGGTCGTCGCCATAGGTCAGACGGCCAAATTCGTCAAAGGTCGAGAACGAGCCTATGCCCTGGACATACTGGGCGTTAAGGCCCGAATCGACATCGGCCACCGTGCCGAGGCTGACGAGGCCGCCGAGACCGCCGCCGGTCTCGTTGACGCTCGATGTGCCGTGGAGCAGCGACGCGCGGTCGATGAAATATGCGGGTATGGTCGAGAAATCGGTCATGCCGAGCATGGGATTGTTGATGCGCATGCCGTTCCAGGTCACCTGGGTATGGCTCGGCGAGGTGCCGCGGAAGGCGATGGTCGACAGCGTCGCACGGCCGTAGCTCTTGACGTAGACCGACGAGCCGAATGTCAGGACGTCGGCCATCGACAGGGCTATGTTCTCCTTCAGAGCGAGCGAATCGAAAGTCGTCTTCTGAACACCGATATCCTTCATCGGCCTCTTCGCCGTCACCACTAATTCCCTCAATTGTTTCTGAGAAAGAACATAAGGGCAAAAGAACAAAAGAACAAAAGAAATTATATATAATCTTAAGGAACATAACGGTAATAATGCAGAAGAACAAAAGGCTTTATAAAGTCTTTTAATCGTTATCCTATCTGTCATTATATCCTTGTTCATAGCTAAATATCTCTTATGCTCTTCTGTTTATTTCTTTATGACTTTGGGGCGGTATGTCCTGAATTTGCGCTCTATCTGCATAATCGGCGATCCGAAATTAATCAGAAGGCCATGTTCGATTCCGGTAAGCTCGAGATAAGTAACGAGCTGATAACGGTTAGCATCTGTCAGTTCATTGGCAGCTTTAAGCTCAAGAATCAGCCGACCGTCAACTATTATATCAGCCTTCAGAGAGCCGATAAGTTTATCCTTATAAAAAGCCGGTATCTCTTTCTCTATTTCAACGGCAAACCCATTACATTCCAGTTCATAAGCAAAAGCACGTTTATAGAGTATTTCCATAAGTCCGGGTTTCATGACCCTATGCACAGCATGAGCACAATTCATAACCTTACGTATCAGTTCCTCTATATCCATAGCTTAATTTTTCTTATGTTCTTATGTCCTTCTGTTCTTTTGTTTATTGATGCCCATCTACTTTCCAGCAAAATGCGCCGGGGGTGATGCCGGTATAGAATTCGTCGATGAGCTGACCGTCGGGAGTGTAGCGGTAAATCATGCCCTGCTGCTGATAGTCGATGGCGTCGGCGACATAGACCTCACCGCTGACCGGGTCGACCGTCAGACCATAATATTTGGTGTCACGCGAGACAAGAAAAGGTCTGACGGGCAGCGATGCGGCCGTGACATCCATCTCCCAGACGGCGTCGTTGATCCAATAGAGACGGTCGCCGGCGCCGTTGATGCATATCTCCGACGGACTGTCGCCGAGTCTGAAACGATAAGTGGCGTCGACAGAGAAAGTTTCGAGGTCGATGCGGTGAAGCGCCGGCTCCTCGTAGCCATAGGGACTGCCGGCATAACCGCCGTTGGTGATGGTCCACAGACGGTCATAGCGGTCGATGACGAGCGACGTCGGCTGTATGCCGACGGTGAGACTCGCCACGACCTCGTCGGTCTCGGTGTCGATTTTGATGATGCGGTTCTGATAACTCCAGCAGTTGCAGTAGACATAGCGTCCGAGCTGCACCATCTGTTCGGTCGAGCCGCTGCTCTGGACCATGTCGGGCACGGTGATGGTGCCCGTGATAGTGTAGGTCCTGGGATTGACGATGAAGATGCGGTTATCCCAAATCTGGGTGACGTAGGCCTTGTCGTCGCTGACGAAGTGGATATAGCGCGGCGATGTCAGATTCTCGATGCGGCCGCGTTCCTTGAACGTGTCGGTGTCAATGGCAAAGATGACGTGCGAATTGTTGACAACGACCCATCCAAGGTCGCCATGAATCGTCATCGACTGGGCCACGTCGCCGAGTTTCATGCCGTTGGCGCGCGAAAACACCTCGTTTTCGACCGTGCGGTCGGCGGGATTGTAGAAACTCAGTGTGGCGTTGCCATACTGGAAATTGCCTTCGTTGATGATAAACAGTCCGGGCGCCGTGATGTTGAAATCACTGCCCTCGTCGGCGTAATCCCAGCGCATACACGATTGTAGCGCCGCCATAAGCGACACGACGGCTGTCAGAAATATATGTCTAAGTGTTATCTTCATCTCATTGCCAATAAACCCGTCGGCTGATACGGTTAAAAGCTGAACGGCAGGTTTTCTGACTTTTCTCTTCCGGCGCGCCTTCCCGAAAGCGGCGGCTCCAGTGGCGTTTACTGCGTCGGAAACGATTGAGAACTTACAGCAGCGGGTACTGTCCGGGATTCTGACCCGGTTCCCTGACCATTCGGCTGCAAAGATAAAAACACTTTCCCGTCCCTACAAATTTTCAAAGCGGAATAACGGGAAAGTGCGTATGATTTATCCTCGGAGAAGAAAGGATTCAGAACTTCTTACCGGCGAGTATCGGATCGGTCAGTGCATCCATCTTTTTTACAATCTGATTGTTGGCCGGACAGCCAATGCTGCCGAGATGGGTATGACGCACTTCACGGGTCGGCCGGTATTCGCCTTTCTGCACAGCCTCGCCGATCTGCCGGTAGGCATCCCTGAAAGGCATCCCGCCGAGCACAAGACGGTTGACATCTTCGACCGTGAAGATATAGTCATAGCGCGGGTCATCGAGGATATTATCCTTTACACGGATGTGACGGAGCATGAACCCGGCCATGTCAAGACATTCGACAAGCTCGGATGTGGCCGGGAAAAGTATATCCTTCATCAGCTGCAGATCGCGGTTGTAGCCGAGGGGCAGATTGGCCGTAAGGAGCGCGAGCTCGTTTGGCACGGCCTGAAGCCGGTTGCATTTGCCGCGCATGATCTCGAAGACATCGGGATTCTTTTTGTGGGGCATGATGCTCGAGCCTGTGGTCAGCTCGTCGGGGAAAGAGATGAAGCCGAAATTATTGCACATCCACATGCAGACATCCATGGCGAGATGACCGAGAGTCGAGGCCACGGCGGCAATGGCTGACGCGACGGCGCGCTCGGTCTTGCCGCGGCTCATCTGCGCGGCGACGACATTATAGTGGGGGTTGGCAAAGCCGAGCAACCGGGTGGTCTCCTCGCGGTCGAGGGGAAACGACGAACCGTAGCCCGCTGCCGAGCCGAGAGGATTCTGGTTGGTGATTTTATAAGCCGCCGTGACAAGCTGCATGTCGTCGGTCAGCGACTCGGCATAGGCGCCGAACCACAGGCCGAACGATGACGGCATAGCCACCTGAAGATGCGTGTAGCCGGGCATGAGCTTATCCTTATGTTCCTCTGAAAGAGCTATAAGACAGTCAAAAAGCCTCTTTACCGAGTCAGTGATACGGCAAAGCTCGTCACGGAAGAACAGTTTCAGGTCAACGAGGACCTGGTCGTTGCGCGAACGGCCCGAGTGTATTTTCTTGCCGACGTCGCCGAGGCGCGATGTCAGAAGGAATTCAACCTGCGAGTGTACGTCTTCCACGCCATCCTCGATTATGAAGTCACCCTTGGCGATGCTGTCGGCGATTTCCTGCAATGCAGGGAGCAGCCGGTCGAGCTCGTCGGCTGTCAGCAGCCCGATTTTCTGAAGCATGCGTATATGTGCCATCGAGCCCTGCACATCGTAGGCGGCCAGACGGAGGTCAAGCTCGCGGTCACGGCCGACGGTAAATTCCTCGATCGAGCGGTCGGGTTCAAAGCCCTTGTTCCAAAGTTGTTTTGCCATTATTCAAAGTATATTCCGGTTATCAATGTCTGAAATCAAGCCCGCGCACATCTATTCCGCTGATTAATGCGGGATAGAGATGCAGGGCTTCGTTTAATTCTTCAAGAAGTATAAATTCGTCGGCGGTATGCGAGCGTGAGGATTCGCCCGGCCCCATCTTCAGCGAGGGTATGCCGTGCATCAGCGCCATATCGGAGGTCGTCGGAGAGACAAAAGGCACTCGGCCGAGAGCGACGGCACTTCTGACCAGCGGATGACCGTCCGGTATGACCGAGGCGTGAACACGTGTCGAACGGGGCTTTAGCTCGCTCCATCTGACGGCGTCTCTGAGCAGTTCGACCGTCTCTTCGTTAGAGTATGCGTCGGTCGTGCGCACGTCGACGACATAGCGGCACGAGTCGGGCACGACATTATGCTGCGTGCCGGCAGCTATCATCGTGACGCTCACCTTTATCGGGCCGAGGACATCGCTCACCGCCGCAGGCGCGAAGTTTCTAAGAGCCGTGATATCCTCGATGGCTCTGTAGATGGCGTTTATGCCTTCGTTTCTTGCCGCATGTCCCGATTTGCCCGCCACAGTCGCGTCGAGGACGAGAAGCCCGCGCTCGGCCACGGCCGGCTGCATGCCCGTAGGCTCGCCGACAAGCACCATGTCGGGTGTAAGTCCCCGCCCGGCGAGGTGCGGCAGGAAAGCCCTCATGCCGTATTCGCCCATCACCTCTTCGGCAGCCGTTATTGCCAGAATCAGATTGAAAGGAAGACGCCCCGAGCTGACGAGCCGCATAAAAGCGAAGGCGAGCGCCACACCCGAGGCCCCGGCATCATTGCTGCCGAGACCATACAGACGGCCGTCTTCGACAACGGCCTCAAACGGATTGCGCGTATATGTCGACGCCGGGCGCACCGTGTCATGATGAGAATTGAGCATCAGCGTGGGACGGTCGTGAGAGAAGCCGTCGGCCACGACAAAAACGTTGTCATGCAGTCTTTCGACGCGGCCGACATTTTTCTCTTTGAGCCAGTTTTCCCAAAGGTCGGCTGTCGCCGACTCTTCTCTCGAGAACGAGGGTGTCGAGACAAGTGAGGCGAGAAAACCGACAGCCTCGTCAAGATTTTCGTGCCGGGGGAAAGACGCCTTCCCCTCTGATGCGATTGCTTTGTCCATCTCGCTGTATTGTGTTATTTTCTTATTATCGTTCCGGTGTCGCCGCAGAGCGCCGAGGCGCTGCAGATGCGCACCTCCCCGACTCCGGCTTCGGCCGAGGCAAAGGCGTTCTGGAGCTTCGGTATCATGCCCTTGGCGACGACGCCCTCGGTTTTGAGTCGCTCGAACAGCCCGGGCGTCACCAGAGGTATGACAGATGTGTCATCGTCGGGGTCAGACAGGACTCCGGGCTTCTCGAAACAGAACGTGAGCCTCACGGGCGCTATCCTCGAAGCCGCCACGGCCACGGCATTGGCCACCGAGTCGGCGTTGCAGTTGAGAAGATTGCCCTTGCCGTCGTGGCATATCGCGCAGAACACAGGCACACAGCCTTCGCGCAGAAGAGCCGCGATATAGCCGTCGCCGACACACGCGGCGTCGATATCGCCGACAAAGCCGTAATCGACGGGCACGGGCGCTCTTCTCGACGCCGGAATCACGTTGCCGTCAGCTCCAGTGAGGCCTGTGGCATTGCAGCCCTCGGCCTGAAGGAGCGCCACGATGCGCTTGTTGATAAGGCCGGCATAGACCATCGTAACGATTTCAAGGGTCTTGGCGTCAGTGACGCGGCGTCCGTCAATCATCCTGGCTCCGACGCCCATCGCCTCACTCATGCGCGTGGCTTCCTTGCCGCCGCCGTGTATGAGTATCTTCGGACCCTCGACTGAGGCGAAATCCTTAAGAAAAGCCCGCAGCGCCTCAGGATTGTCAATCACATTGCCGCCGATTTTCACGACGTTGATGCAGCTGCCGGCGAGAGACGGCCGGTCTGTAATATTCCCGCAGCCCATCACGCAAGTCCTTCAAGCAGGCGTTTGAGCACGACCTGAGCCGAAATCTCGCGATTGGCCGCCTCGGGTATCACAATGCTGCGGTCTGACTCGATGATGCCGTCGGTCACTATCATGTTCCGGCGCACGGGAAGGCAGTGCATGAAAAAGGCATTGTCGGTCAGCGCCATTTTCTCTTCATCGACAGTCCAGTCACGGTCGGTCGACAGGATTTTGCCATAGTTGGGGTCGGTATAGGCCGACCAGTTCTTGGCATATATGAAATCAGCACCCTCGAAAGCCTTGCGCTGGTCATATTCGATACGGGCATTGCCTGTAAAGAGCGGGTCGAGCTCATAGCCGTGAGGATGAGTGATAACGAAATCGTAATCTGTGGCGTTCATCCATTCGGCGAACGAGTTGGGCACCGCCTGTGGCAGCGCGCGGGGGTGAGGCGCCCAGGTCATGACGACCTTGGGGCGCGTCTTGGTCTTGAACTCCTCGATGGTGATGAGGTCGGCAAAGCTCTGCAACGGATGGCGTGTGGCGGCCTCCATGCTGAACACCGGACGTCCCGAATATTTTATAAACTGTTCTATCACACGCTCTTCATAGTCTTCTTTCTTGTCTTTCAGACCTGCGAACGAGCGCACGCCGATGATGTCGCAGTAAGAGCCCATCACCGGGATAGCCTCGAGAAGATGCTCGGCCTTGTCGCCGTCCATGATCACGCCGCGCTCGGTCTCGAGCTTCCATGCGCCCTGGTTTACGTCGAGCACGATGACATTCATGCCCAGATTCATGGCCGCTTTCTGAGTCGAGAGACGGGTGCGGAGCGATGAGTTGAAGAATATCATCATAAGGGTTTTGTTTTTGCCGAGATCAGTAAAGGCGAAACGGTCTTTCTTTATCAGGGCGGCCTCGGCAAGTGCCTTATCGAGCGGGCCTATGTCCCTGACGGTCGTGAATTTTTTCATTGTATTGCAGTCTTAAATTCATTAATAAAATATGCTGCCTCGTCTTTTGAGAGAGACAGAGCCGGCAGCAGGCGCACGGTCATCCGGCCTGCGCCGCCGGTGAAGATATGATGTTCGAAGAGGAGCTTTTTGCGAAGATCAGAGCCGGTGTAGCCGTCGACTTCCATTCCTATCATCAGTCCGCGGCCACGGACCTCGGTCACTCTGTCGATTTTGCGCAACTCGGTGATAAGGTAGTCGCCCACCTCGGCCGCGTTGGCGATAAGGTTTTCTTTCTCAATGACATCGAGCACGGCCAAAGCGGCGGCACACGCGAGGTGATTGCCGCCGAAGGTTGTGCCGAGCATGCCCTTCACGGCCTCGAACGCCGGCGATATAATGACGGCGCCCATAGGGAAACCGTTGGCTATGCCCTTGGCGCAGGTGACGATGTCGGCGCGGATGCCAGCGTGCTGATGGGCGAAGAAGCGGCCCGTGCGCCCATAGCCCGACTGTATCTCGTCAAGGACGAGCACCGTGCCCGTGGCCTTGCATTCGCGCTCGAGGAATTTCAGGAACGCGGCCGTAGGCTCGTGAATGCCCGACACGCCCTGGATGCCCTCGATAATCACCGCGGCATACCGGCGTGTCGAAAGTGCTTCGCTGACAGCCCGCTCGTCATTGAGCGGCACGAAGGTGACATTGTCAGCGCTGTTGAACGGCGAACATATCGAAGGGTTGTCGGTGACAGCCACGGCGCCCGAGGTGCGGCCGTGGAAGGCTTTGCCGAAAGCGAGAACCCCGCTGCGACCTGTCGCGAACGACGCGAGCTTGAGAGCGTTTTCATTGGCCTCGGCGCCCGAATTGCACAGAAAAAGCGAATAGTCACCGTAGCCCGATATCTCGCCGAGACGGGCGGCAAACCGCTCCTGAAGCGAGTTCTTTACCGAGTTTGAATAGAAGCCGAGAGCGGCCGCCTGACGAGAGAGAGCCTCGACATAATGCGGATGGGCGTGGCCGATGGAGATTACGGCATGACCGCCGTAAAGATCAAGATAGTCAGTGCCGTCGGCCGTATATACATGTGAGCCGGCGCCTCTGACGGGCTCTATGTCATATAGTGAATATACATCAAATAATTTCACGGTAACAAACAGTTTGATTTATTTCAGATGAGAAGATACTATAATACGGCTGTCTCTGTCAGAAAGCCGACGGTTTAAGACGCAGGCCCGATGTCTCGTCGATGCCGAGCATGATGTTCATGTTCTGCACGGCCTGACCCGACGCTCCTTTGAGCAGGTTGTCCTCGGCCGCGGTGACGAGCAGTTTGCGCCCGTGTTTCTCTACATGAATCAGAGCCTTGTTGGTGTTGACGACCTGCTTGAGGTCAATCGGGCGGTCGCTTATCACGGTGAATGGCGCGTCGCGGTAAAAGTCTTTGTATAAGGCGACAGCCTCTTCTTCGGTGAGGTCGCAGTCAAGATGTGTCACGGCAAAAATGCCTCTGGCGAAGTCGCCGCGCATGGGCACGAAATTGATTGTCGCCGTGTTGCCGGGCTGCAGTTTCTCGAGTGTCGCCCCGATTTCCGTAAGATGCTGGTGGGTAAAGGGCTTGTAAACCGAGACGTTGTCGGTGCGCCAGCTGAAATGGGTTGTCGCTCCCGGCTTGACGCCGGCACCGGTCGAACCGGTGAGGGCCGTGACGTTGATGTCGCCGCCGACGGGCAGCAGCCCTGCCGCCGCAAGCGGGAGCAGCGAGAGCTGTATGGCCGTGGCGAAGCAGCCGGGATTTGCGACCGAAACGGCTCCGGCAATCCTGTCGCGGTTGATTTCAGGCAGTCCGTAGACATACCCGTCGCTTTCGTCGCGGTAATCTTGAGCGAGGTCTATGACTTTGAGTCCGGCGGGGCGCCCGTTGGTTTTCCAGAACTCACGGCTGTGGCCGTGGGCACTGCAAAGAAACAGGATGTCAACCGATTCGAGCGGATGACTGTCTGAAAAGACAAGGTCAGTCTCGCCGGCGAGGCCCTGATGGACATCTGTCACCGGCGCGCCCGCATGGCTCGTGGAATGTATGAACTCCACCTTTGCCTCCGGGTGGTTTACGAGGAGGCGAAGGAGCTCGCCGGCGGTATAGCCGGCGCCTCCTATAATACCGATTTTTTTCACTTTATATCGTTGTGTGCGTTTGTAGATTATTCAGCTTTGCCGTTCTTCAGCTGGTTGTTATGGTATATCTTCATCTGATTGGCGAGGATGCGGGTAAAGCCTTTCACGTCGTCTGCGGTCCATGCCTTGTTGACCTCGCCGTATTCGCCGAAATCGGTCTTCATCAGGTCGAAAGGCGAGTCTACACCGACAAGGGTGTATGAATAGGGGCGCAGGATGAGCGAGACCGTGCCCGAGACATTGCGCTGCGAGCTTTCGAGCATCTTCTCGATGTCACGCATGACCGGCTCGAGATACTGGGCTTCGTGAAGGAACATGCCGTACCATGTGCCGACCTGGTCTTTCCAGTATTGCTGCCACTTGGTGAGAGTGTGCTTTTCGAGCATCTTGTGGGCGGCGATTATGAGTATGGGGCCTGCGGCCTCGAAGCCCACGCGGCCTTTGATGCCGATGATGGTGTCGCCGATGTGCATGTCGCGGCCGATGCCGAAGCGCGAGCCGATGCGCTCGACTTCACGGATAGCCTCGACCTTGTCTGCGAATTCCTTGCCGTTGACGGCCGAAATCTCGCCTTCGCGAAACGAGATGGTCAGCTCCTCGGGCTCGGTGGCCGTCACCTGCGAGGGATAAGCCTCTTCGGGAAGGGTCTGCTCTGAGTGAAGAGTCTCCTTACCGCCGATCGATGTACCCCACAGACCTTTGTTGATTGAATATTCGAGTTTCTTGAAATCAGCCTCATAACCGTGCTTCTTGAGATAGTCTATCTCATATTCACGGGTAAGGGTAAGGTCGCGTGTCGGAGTGATGATCTCGATGTCGGGAGCGAGAATCTGGAAGGTGAGGTCGAAACGCACCTGGTCGTTGCCTGCGCCGGTCGAACCGTGGGCGATGGCGTCGGCGCCGATTTTCTTAGCATACTCTATCGTCGCTATGGCCTGAAAAATGCGCTCTGAGCTTACCGAGATGGGATAAGTGCCGTTGCGGAGCACGTTGCCGGCCACCATATACTTGATGCTCTTGTCGTAATATTCCTGGGTGATGTCGAGCGTGGCGTGCGAGGCGGCGCCGAGCCGCTTCGACTTGTCGGCGATGACTTTCAGCTCTTCTTCGGTAAAACCGCCGGTGTTGGCGATAGCGGTATGCACTTCATATCCGAGGTCTTCAGATAAATATTTGACTGCAAACGATGTGTCGAGGCCGCCCGAAAAAGCGAGCAGCACTTTCTTTTTCTTATTTTCTGTCATTTTTTAATTTGATTTCGATTGTTTGAGAAATATGGGAAGCCGGTGGCAAGCGCTACATGCGGCCGCCATGTCTTCATGATGCTTTTTGTAAATAAACCTGTGTCAGAGCTGAGCTCGTCGGAGGTGAAGCACTTTGTTCAATACATTCTTCACCTTCATTACATAAGGGTTAGCATGGTCTTTCTCAGCGAGAGGCTGCTGCGGATCATAGAGCATGCCGGTGCAGAGGCACATCCGGCGGTTATTCCGCTGAAGGATATCGTAGTTCCTGCAACCTTCGCAACCTCGCCAGAACTCTTCATCGTCCGTGAGTTCAGAGAAAGTCACGGGTTTGTAACCCATCCTCGAGTTGAGTTTCATTACCGGGAGGGAAGTCGTGATGGAGAAAAGTTTGGCAAACGGAAATCGAAGTCGAGCCAGCTCGAAAGTTTTCGCCTTGATGG
>ERZ836877.2144-NODE-2144-length-26933-cov-7.205186_pt1 | contig 26933 bp, 20 predicted proteins | sample MGYA00519469_ERZ836877 | MGnify/ENA primary metagenome ERZ836877 (study PRJEB31850, sample SAMEA3708809) | human gut metagenome | biome: human gut; feature: human-associated habitat; material: faeces | place: China | collected 2014 ... | reverse complement strand
CCATCTCAGACTTTTTGGCCTGTGGTTTAACAGATATTATGAAACACCCTCTTAAAAGATTCAAGGTCGACCGCCGCGCCGTGCAGTACGCTTGCGGCCGCAAAGACAATAGCCGCAAAAATTTTTCCGGTCATATTCATGGTAAAAGGATTTTCCACAAAAATAACCAAAAAAGCCGGAGCGAAAACTCCGGCAGACAATATTGTCACAAATGAATATAGAATAGGTGGAGGGTATTCAAAAATTCCTACCCTCCACCTTTCTTAGAGGATTACTTTGCTGGTGCTGGTACCCTGACGGCGGATATAGATGCCGCCGGAAGGCTTGTCTACGCGCATGCCCTGGAGGTTGAAGTATTCCACGGGAGCATCGCTGTCGGAGATGTCGACGTTTTCGATACCGGTGGTCTTCATGTCGGCGGGGAGATTGAATTTAGCGGCGAGAGTAGCCCATTTTACGGGGGTGGCTGTTGTCTCATCGCTGTTCATGGGCTTGAAGGCGTTGTTTCCGCGGACGGTGACATATGCGGCTGCATTTTCGGGATCGTATGCGACGCACTGGCATGTCGGCACACCGCCCTGGGTGATGATATTGTTCTGTCCCTCGGCGAGATTGCCTTCGAGAGTGAGAGCGTCGTACTGGCGCAGGAATACGCCTACCGACATATTGTAGCCGTATACATAGATCTTTTCGGGCTTTTCAGCGTTCTGGAGAACCTTGAAATAGCCTGTGAGACCGGTTTTGGCTGTGGCCGATGGCTCGTTCCAGTCATCGTCGCGGCTGTTGCGGGCAGCGACCCACGAACCGTCGGCCGCGTCGAGCTTTATGATGAATCCTTCGCGGAGATTTCCCTGTGTCGATGTCACGAATTTCGATTCATCGGCAGGATCGATGATTTTCAGGTTATACTGTCCGCAGAGCCACAGATTGCCGTTGGCGCCGGTGAGGCCGACGTTCTGAAAGCCATGCTTGCCGCCGACTTTCTCGCCCTTGAAGCATTTGATCCATTCAACCTTGAGGTCGGTAGAGGCGCGGAGCACGATAGGATTGTAGGTGCCGTCGGAAGTCGGGGTCATGGTGAAATCGCCGGCTTTCAGAGACGCTCCGTTGCCCATGGCATATCCTTCGGCATATATTTTGCCGTCGGCGAATATCACGTTGTCGCAGTATGTACAGTTTACCGAACCTTCGAAAGTGAGGCGGTTGCGGTAATATCCGTCGGCATCGAGACCGAGAAGGAGAAAATCGCCGACATTGGTCTGGGAGTCGCCGGTCCATGTCTTGAGCGCGTCGGATTCGGCGGGGGCGAAAGTCTCGGACGTGCCGTCGGCCTTGGGCACGCTTACCGGATTGCGGAAGTTGAGGGCGATATAGATGTTGTCGTCGCTGTCGACAGTGGTTTTGTTCAGTTTGAATACATCGGCCCAGAAATCGGCATAGCTGCCGGCAGCTCCGGGTCCGGGTTCGGTCGAGAAGTCGATCATGCGGTTCCATGCGATTGCACCGTCGGCCGATATCTTAGTCACCATGAGGCGGTAATAGCGGCGGTCGCATGTCCATTCGACAACGGTCTGCTTTCCGGTCGCGTCGTTGAGCACAATGTCTTTGTCTGTATAACCGTCGGTGTGGCGCACCTTGCTCACCACAATCACACCTCCGTCGCTTGTTGCGGCGCATCCTCCCGAGTTTGTGGTGAAGTCGCCGCTGTTGCTGTATACCGTCCACAGCTTGTTGCCGTCGGCATCGGTCTTGAGGAGTGTGAAGTTGTTGTTCTGCGAAGTGCCTGAATACTCCGCGCCGGTGAAAAGGTTTTCTCCGGCGTATGTTATTTCAAGTCCGGTGGAGTTGTTGCTGCCGTATGTGCCGAACCAGTAAATGCCGCCTTTCTTGCCTACGGCGACATCGGTCGACTGGTCGCCGGCGGTTGTCGGACCGTCGATGAGATTGCCCCAGGCATATTCCAGGCCGGGTGTAGTACCTGCATATGCGGCGAAAGTCATGGCCGCGGTGCAGAAAGCGAGTAAAGTTTTTTTCATGTAATGTTATATTTCAAGCTGTTTTTCCGGCTGCAAAATTACAGAGGCCGGAAAAATGACGAAATACCCATTTTTAGTTAAAAAAGGTTCTGATCCAGGCTATTGAAATACTCAGAAATGGTTATTTCGTGGGCGTGGGCGCGTTTGTAATTTTGCACTGTCAATCATGAAACATCTGCTTGTATATATAATTGCCATTTTTTCAGTGGCACAAGTCGCTGTGGCCGAAATTGTGGGGGGCCGCGTCACCGATTCGGCCACGGGCGAGGCCGTAGAGTTCGCCAGTGTGGTCGCCGAGCCTTCGGGCCAGTTTGCCGTCACCGGTACGGGAGGACGCTGGAGCATGCGTCTGGCTCCCGGAAACTATCGTATGATAGTGTCGTTTGTCGGGTACAGCCCCGACACGGTGCGTGTTCGCGTGCCTCATCAGGGCGATATAAACGTGCGGCTGACCGAGAGTGCCACGAAGCTTCGCGAGGTAGTGATAAGTTCGCGCGAGGGCCACGGCATGACCAGCGCCTCGCGTATCGACCGCTCGGCCATGGAGCACCTTCAGCCGACAAGTTTCACCGATCTGCTCGAACTGCTGCCCGGCAATATGTCGCAGACTCCCGACATGGGCAAGGCCAACACCATCACCCTGCGCGAGACCGGCGCCGTGAGCGCCACGGGACAGCGCACCGACATGTCGGACGACTACGCCATCACATCGCTCGGCACCGTCTTCATGGTCGACGGCGCTCCCGTCAACGGCGACGCCAACATGCAGGGCGTGCCTTCGGCGTCATCGTCGGAGCCGGAAGCGAGGCGCAATACCACCAACCGCGGCGTCGACATGCGCACCATATCGACCGAAAATATCGAGAGTGTAGAGATCGTGCGCGGCATACCCTCGGCCGAGTACGGCAACCTCACCTCGGGCGTGGTGAATATAAAACGTATCCGCCGCGCCACTCCGCTAACGGCCCGTTTCAAGGTCGACGAATACAGCAAGCTTTTTTCGGTCGGCAAAGGCGTGGCTCTCGGACGTCATGTGATAAACGCCGATGCCGGATATCTCGACTCGCGCTCCGATCCCCGCGATGTGCGCGAGAACTACAAGCGCGCCAACGGCTCGCTGCGCGCCCATCTGTCGTTCCCCGCGGCAGAGTGGACGGTCGGCGCCGACTATACCGGTTCTTTCGACAACGTGAAGCCCGATCCCGATCTCAACTTCAACAAAATAGACGAATACGAGAGTTCCTACAACCGCTGGGCATTTACTTCCGATCTTCATCTGAAATTCGGACATATATCCTGGCTCGACGGCATAAAGGTGAATACCTCGGCAAGCTATCAGCACGACCGCCTCACGCGCCGCAAGCAGGTGGCGCCCCAACGTGCCTCGGTGGCGCCGACTACCATGAGTCCGGGCGTACACGACGGCCACTACCTGCTCCGGGAGTATATTGCCGACTATGAGAGCGACGGGCGTCCGCTTTCGGTGTTCGCGAAGGCTGCCGCCGACGGAAAACTCGCGGCGGGGACATGGAGCCATGCCTATAAGCTCGGGACCGAATGGAGCATGGCCAAGAACTACGGTCACGGACAGATCTACGATCTCACACGGCCATTGAGCGCTTCGTGGACCACACGTCCGCGGGCATACCGCGACATACCGGCCCTTCACGTGGTGTCGGCCTTTGCCGAAGACAAAATTGTGGCGCTTCTCGGTGCCTCGACCCTTGAAATGCAGATCGGCGCCCGCGCTATCGCCCTCGCCGGCCTCGACAGACGTTTCAGCCTCGCGGGGCGTGTGTATGTCGATCCGCGTCTCAACGGCATGTTCCGCTTTCCGGCCTTCGATGCGTGGGGACAGCCGTTGTCGCTGCTTCTGGCGGGCGGATACGGCCTTACGACCAAGATGCCGACCGTAGACTATCTCTATCCGCAGGTGCACTACAACGACATCATACAGCTCAACTATTACGATGTGACCGATCCGGTCAACAACAGCCGAGTGAACCTCCGCACCTATATCGACGATCCGACCAACTATGAGCTCCGCGCCGCCCGCAACCATAAATGGGAAGTGCGTCTCGGAGCCGACTGGGGCGGAAACAGGCTGTCGGTGACCTTCTTCAGCGAGAAGATGAACTCAGGCTACCGCTATTCGACGGTATACGGCGCCTACGACGTGCGCCGATACGATGCCTCGGGCATAGTGCCCGGCACCCTTACGGCGCCTCCGGCTCTGGAGGATCTGCCGTATACCGATACCCGGGTGCTCGACGGATACCGTCGCGTGACAAACGGAAGCCGTATCGACAAAAAGGGTGTGGAATACCAGATCAACACCGTGCGCTGGCCCGCACTCCGCACCTCGCTCATCATCAACGGCGCATGGTTCCGCAGCCGTTATTCCAACTCGCAGATGCTTTTCCAGACCGTAAACGATGTGGTAGGCGACACTCCGGTGAGTGATCTCTACGTGGGTCTCTACGCTACCGACGACGGCCGTATAAACGAGCAGTTCAACACCAATTTCATGTTCGACACGCAGATACCCCGCTGGGGGCTTGTCTTCTCGACGTCGATACAGTGCATGTGGTATCTCAAGACCACCCGTCTGCGCGACAACGGGGTGCCGACGCAGTATATGTCGGCCGCCGACGGGAAACTGCACGATTACACCGATGCCGACCGCGGCGATCTGATGCTGCAATATCTCGTGAAGCACTACAACGAGCAGGCCTACGCCACTCAGACGGTGCCTCCGGCAGTCTACGTCAATCTGAAGGCTACCAAACAGATAGGACGCATGCTGAAGGTGTCGGCTTTTGTCAACCGCATTATCGATTATCTGCCCGAGTATACTGTCAACGGACTGACTATACGCCGCACTTCGGGCGCTTATTTCGGCATGGAGGCGAATTTGAGTTTTTAGGCTGACAGGCGGATAGGAGTTATGTGATTTATAATATGATTTAAAACGATATATATGAAGTTTTTGAAGTTTTTGGCTGCGGCGGCTCTTTGTGCCGCTCTTACGGCCTGCGCCGACGAAATGAACAGCGGGGAGGCCGCGCGTACGGAAGTGTCGGTGAGCGTCGATATTCCCGAGTTGCCCGAAGGCGCCGAGATTGTCGACCGCGTATATACCTTCCGCAATGTCTCGACCGACAAGACCACGCGTTATGCCGCCGATTCCGACATCGAGCTGATGCCGGGACTCTACGATGCGGCTTTCTCCGCACGTGTGCTTGTGCCGGGAGCCGCCGAGACCGCACTGAGGGCCAATGCGGCATCGGTAAACATCAGCGGCGCCAGCACCCATATATCCATGAAGGCCTACAACAACCGTGAGACCGACGACCTCATAATCGCCGAGGTCTTCTTCACGGGTACTCTCCAGAGTTCGGGCAACCAGTATAACGGCGACGACTATGTGAAGCTGTACAACAATACCGACCATGTGATATATGCCGACGGAATAACGCTGTTCGAGTCGAAATTCAACACCACGCTCAAATTCGACTATAAGCCCGACATAATGGCCGAGGCCATGACCGTGCAGGCATTGTACACGGTGCCCGGAAGCGGCACCGATGTGCCTGTTCAGCCCGGCGAATACCTCCTTCTGGCGGATACGGGCATAGATCACCGTGTGGCCAATCCCAATTCTTTCGACCTCACACACGCCGATTTCGAATGGTATGACGTATCGACTCAGCCGAGTCACATGGATATCGACGGGCCGGTGGCCAATCTCGACAAATGGTATTGCTACACTCTTTCGTTCTGGGTGCTTCACAACCGCGGCTTCCGCACTTTCGGCATAGCCCGTATCCCTGTCGACCGCGATACATACCTCAAGGACTATTGGTATACATATGACTACGACCAGGTGACTATAGCCGGAACATTCCCGATGTCGCAGAGCGCCTATCGGCTGCCGAACGAATGGATTGTCGATGCCGTGACGACATCTGTCGCATCAAGCTATGCCTGGCAGGTATGCGATCCCTCGATTGACTGCGGCTGGACCAACTGCGGCACCATTGACCCCGACAAGACACGCTATTTCCACAGTGTGCGCCGCAAACTGCTCTATGTGACCGACGACGGCCGGGCCGTGTTCAAGGATACCAACAATTCTACGGAAGACTTCAACCCCATGTGCATCGCCTCCGAGATCGAGCTTCAGGGTACCGCCGTCGATGCCTCCGGCACTCCCTGCACACAGCTCACATACGACGGCGTGACACCGATGCCCCGATGAGAAAGACGATTCTCATACTTGCAGTGATGCTGGCCGGAGCCGGCACAGTCAGTGCCGCTCTTCCTGTCGCCGATGCTCTGGGCGAGGAGCGGCTGGGACTGTGGCGCGTGGCTGTTCTGCCGTGGCGTAATCCGGCCGTCAACCAGTGGCGCATGCAGTCGGGACTCACTACCGTCGGGGCCGGTTATTCCGGCCGTAGCGACGGCTATCGGTGGAGTCTCGGAGCGGACACTTATACGAAATACCGCAATTCCACCCTCTGGGGTTCTGCAGCCTATGCCAATGGCAAAGACCGCGATGTGGTGTGGTGCGAGACGGCCGACCGCGACATCGTGTATCCCTATCTGCTCGCCGACTCTGTCGGAGGAGATCTCTCCCGCGAGACCTATACCTTCTCCGGGGGCTATGCCGACCGAAAGGGCCGCTGGGCCTGGGGCGCTTCCCTGAGCTACAGGGCCACGCTCGAATACCGCGATGTGGACCCGAGGCCCAAGAACGTGGTCGGCTGCCTCGATGCCTCGGCAGGAGCGGCTTTCCTCCTCGGGAAGGACTACTATGCGGGCGTATCGCTTGCCTTCCGCAAATACAAGCAGAGCAACGACATCGATTTCAAGAGCGAGATGGGTGTCGACAAGATCTTCCATCTCACCGGTATGGGCACCCACTACCGTCGTTTTGCAGGTGCCGGTCTCGATACATATTACGACGGCTATCGCTATGGCCTTACCGCCGACATATATCCCTCGTCGGGCCGGGGCGTATTCGTTTCGGTAGATATGAGCCGTTTTTCTTTCGACAATATCCTGTCGGATTTCAACAAGCTTCCCATGGCTTCGGCCAGTCACCGTGCGATCGAGGCCGAGGCGGGATGGCAGTCGGGCGGCGAGCGTACTTGGTGGGGCGTGGCCGCCCGGGCCGATGCTTACCGTCGCCATGGGCGTGAAAATATTTTCGGCGATGCCGCCGCAGGCATTTATCCGCAGATAGGATCGAACGAGATGTATGCCGACAATGGCACCGGAGCCGGTCTGCGCGGCATGTGGGGCTGTCGTTTCGGCGACGGCGTCCGTTTCGCCGCCATGGCCGACGGAGCCTGGAACCGGCGTGTCACCACATATATCGAGCCGTGGCGCCACAGCCGGATCAATGCCATAACAGCGGCCCTGTCGGCCGGCACTCTCGTGGATCTGCCGCACGGATGGCTCGCGGGCGCCGATGCCGGCGTGAGTTTCTACAGCCCGTTCTCATGCGGTATTGTCTTTACCGACAAGGGCGCCGATTCCGAGACCGCAGGACTTGAGAACCTCGAGCTGAACGCCTATGAGCGCGCCTCGACGGGCCGCACCCGAGCCGGAGCGCGCCTTTCGGCTGCCTATGCCATCGTCGGGCGATATATGCTGCAGCTCGCCGCCGAGATGAGGCACCATGATTATGCAATAACTTTAAACTTGATATTTTAATGAAATTATTCGCTTCCCTGCTTGCCATAGCCGCCACAGTGGCGGCCTCGGCGGCAAATCCTATTCCTGTCGATCCGGCCGTGCGCACAGGCACTCTTCCCAACGGCCTCACATACTACATACGCCATAACGCCACTCCCGTCGGACAGGCCGATTTCTTCATCGCCCAGCGTGTAGGCTCGGTCAACGAGCTGAAAGGGCAGGAGGGCCTGGCGCATTTCCTCGAGCATATGTGCTTCAACGGCACGGAGCACTTCCCGGGCAATTCCCTTATTTCCTATCTCGAGAGTCTCGGCGTGAAGTTCGGACGCAATCTCAATGCCTATACATCTACCGACGAAACCGTGTACAACATATGCGAGGTGCCTACCGCACGCCAGTCGGCGCTCGATTCGTGCGTGATGATTCTCGGCGACTGGAGCGGACGTCTTCTGCTCACTGACAAGGACATCGACGCCGAGCGAGGTGTCATCCGCGGCGAGATGAGGCAGCGCTCGACCCCCGGGTCGCGTATACTCACGCGTCTTGCACCCGAAATCTATCAGGGCGGCATATACGGTCGCCGCATGCCTATCGGACTGGCCGAGGTAATCGACGGTTTCGATCCCGATACTCTGCGGGCATACTATCATAAGTGGTATCATCCGAAAAACCAGGCGGTGGTCGTTGTAGGCGATATCGATCCGGATTCGGTCGAAGCGTCGATACGCCGTCATTTCGCCGGTCTCGGCGCGGGCCCGAAGTCTGTCGTGTCCGGGCCTGTGGCGGTTGCCGACAATGCCGAGCCGATCGCCGTCAGCGGTTCCGATCCCGAGCAGGCCGACAATATGCTGCAGCTCTATTTCAAGGAGCCTGAGCTTCCCGACGCCGACCGCGGGACTATCGCCGAAGTGCGCGACGAATATGTGCGCGGACTTATCGTGCAGATGCTTGTGGAGCGCCTCGACGGTATCGAGAATGCCCCCGGCTGTCCCTGGTCGAATCTCGGAATCGGCGATCAGCGCTTCCTCCTGTCGGGTACACGCGACGCCCTGATGCTGCGCGCCACGGCTCCCAATGCCGACGATGCGCGCCGCGCCCTCACCATCTTCAACACGGAGCTGCTGCGCGCCGCCCGTCACGGTTTCACTGAGACAGAACTGCAGCGGGCCAAACTCACTGAACGCAGCCGCCGCGACAGCGAGCTTGCCAATGCACCGGCTGAAACGAACACAGAGCTTGCACGCCGCTATGTGCGCCATTTCACCCGCGGCGGCTTCGCGACTTCGACCGAACAGATGTACAAGATGATGAAAGGTGTGGAACGCAGCACCGGTCTCGCCGAGGTGAACGCCCATATGGCCGCCCTCGTGCGTCCCGACGGGCGTAACCGCGTGACATCTGTATATGCCACGGAGGCCGACAAGAATATCCTCACTCCGGCGACACTGCTTGCCGACGCCGCGGCCATTGATGTCGAGGCGCTCGAACCTTTTGTCGATACTTTCGCCGGACGCTCCCTGATGGAGACTCTGCCGCAGCCCGGGCGTATAACCGCCGAGGCCGACGGTCCGTTCGGAACACGTGTGCTCACCCTGTCGAACGGCATAAAGGTATATCTGCGTCCGAACGATGCCAAGCCCGACGAGGTTCTTGTGCGCGCCGTAAGTCCCGGCGGCTTCTCCATGAACTACGATCCTGCGAAAAAGGGCCTGTACAAGACCTGCAACGATATTCTGGCCGTGAGCGGTTTCGGCGGACACTCGTCGTCGGATCTCCGCAAGCTTCTTGCCGGCCATTCGGTGAAGTCGGCCGTGAACATAGGCAACACCACCGAAGAGATCATCGGCATTACCACTCCCGCCGATCTTGAGACGGCTCTTCAGCTACTCTATCTTAAAGCGACATCCATCAACCGCGACGACAACGCGTACGGCGCGCTTATGGCCACGACGCGCTCGCGGCTTGAGAAAAAAGTGCAGACCGCCACTATAGCCATGGGCGACTCGATACACTCTATCGTATACAACCGCCATGCCCTCGGCGAGAAACTGAGAGCGGCCGATCTCGACGCCGTAGACTACGACAGCATCATCGTGCTGCATCGCGAACGTTTCGCCGATATGAGCGACTTCACATATATCATAAGCGGCAATTTCAATCCCGACAGCGTGAAAGGCCTTGTCGAGACCTACATAGCCTCGCTGCCCGGAGCCGGGCGCACGGAACGCGCACGCGATTTCGGCTACGGATTCTACCGCGGCGAGGGAAAAGCGACCTTCACTCACCCGATGGGCGACAATCCGACATCGATCACATATTCGTTCTTCAACAATGAATGCCCCTACGATCTCGAGCATATACTTGCCGCCCAGACCTTCGGTTCCATTCTTAAGAGCCGTCTGATGACGGAGATCCGCGAGAACCGCGGCCTCACCTACGGCATAACGTCGCACTGTTCGGTGACGGCAGGCTTCAACGGCCCCGATACGCCCTCGCGCGTCATAATGCCGGTATATATAAAGGTTGCGCCCGGACATGAAGAAGAGGTGTTCGGCATAGTACGTGCCACAGTCGCGGAACTGACCGAGCACGGGCCGACAGCCGAAGAGCTTGCCAAGGTCAAGGCCTATCTGCAGAAAAACATAGCCGACAACCGTCGCAGCAACGGCTATTGGGAGACTGTCGTGAAAGTATTCGACCAGTACGGACCGGATATGGACAGCGGCTACGAGGCCATAGTGGAGGCAATGACTCCCGAAACCATACGCGATTTCGGCCGCCGATACCTTACAGGTGCCGACCACGTGGAGCTGTCCATGCTCCCGGAATAACAAATAATCCACCCACCCGATGGGGCAGCGCTTCCGGGCACTGCCCCATAAGTTAGAAAAAAACTTTTTTTAGGGGGCAGTTCAAGTCTGCTTTGACACACCTTCGACCGAAATTTCAATCGAAAGCGATATTTATATGGTAACAGAAGCCGGTGATTTGAAAAAGGAGTGTTAAAAGTCAGTCCGAGAAATCAACTTTGAGCCCTGAAAATTTGTTGATTAAGTAGAAAGTTATTAACTTTGCGACATCTCACCAACCAGGTGTTGAAAGAGAAACGGGAGCGGTCATTGCCGCTCCTTGCTTTTTATATATTCTTCATATTCCTTGACGAACTTCTTTTTTCGTCATTCGTGTTCTATCAAATAAGTAGTCCATGGAAGTAGATAACCATTACCCTTGCGAAGAATCACGACATAATTTTCATTTTCGTGCATAATCAGCACATTGGTTTTGGTGCCACGAGTGTTTTCCCATACTCGAAGATATGGGTGTTCGCTGTTGTTTATAATGAACGATGGCCATTTGATACGCTCCAGTCGCCTAAGGTCCGGGACTCGGTTTTGTTCATCAGATCCTTCTGATGTCATATGCCAAAAAGTAGCTTCTTTACCATCAGTTACAGGAAATTTTTTTAATGCCAGTCTAACCCCGCGGAATATTGGGCGTCTTCGGATGAATTCATTAGTGAATATTTCATAGACAGCTTCGAGATACTGGGCAAAATTCCCTCCGAATTGCGAGAGTTCGATTAACTCCGGCAATTCAAGGTACTGGTTGCTCTCGTTATTTTTGTCCATGCCAAACTAAAATATTAAATTTAGGTTCGAGAGGCCATGTATTTGAAATCAACGTATAACCACTTCTTTCCCGAATTAAATTGATAAGAGTTGTTTTTGCGCTACTTGTGCATATCCCTCTATGGAGGTAAGAAATCGCTCCAATCAATAAATCTGTCAGGCCCATAATCTCAACCTCGTGGGATCGTATTTGCTGAACGCGGTATATCATTCGTCTGTTGAAATCATAACGGCTATTACACAGCACATCATGTAGTTTTTCAACCTTAGCTTGACTTCGGGTATCTTTAATATCAATATAAATAGCATATTCGCTACCAGGAGCAAAAATGCGGCTTAACATCAAAAAATATGCACGATAATAAAATTCATCATGAGTGAGATGAAAATGCGGTAAATTAAGTTCTCTTTTATCTACTATAATCGCGCGGAACGTTAGTCCGCTGCAATCGAAGAAAAAATTAACAAGTGCCTTATAATATTCTAACTTGGCAGGTGATACTTTATTCCATTTAATCTCGGTATCACGATAAACGCCGTACTGAGATTTAATGGCTCTGATCTGATCTGAGATTTGTTTTTTGAAGATATCCGGACAAGTAATACCCCCAATAACCATTACAAAATCGTTGCATCTGCCATTTTGCAGATGGCAACTCTCATCACAATATATGTTGTATAATTTGTTAGTCATATTCTGATATCGGTTGAGGATGTTGTTAATGTTTTTAGTGTTTTAGAGGCTACATCGATAATCAGCCAACCGTCCTCAGTATTTAGAAACGCACACATCGCGTGCATTCCGTCTTTTAGTTCGCCGGTAGTGAAATACAGGCATGACAGCACGGGCTTTCAGGGGCGGGGAGGGATGGCGATCATCAGGGGTTCGGACTGATAGCGGCCGCGGATCAGGTAGATGGGGAGGAGGCGGGCGAGCACTTCGGGCTTTTCGAGAGTATGGACCACGAGACTGTCAACGGCGGAATCCCCGCAGCTGCGCTCTACTTCGACCTTACCCACGGCAGGACGGCCCTTGCCGTCAAATTCGAGACAGCTCACTTCTATCACAATTTTTTTAGGTATTGTACCCAGATCAAGAGAGTCGACAACGGCTTTTTGGGCATCCTGACTGACTGAATTGACTCGGCGGTTTATATATATTATACGTTTTTTCACACGACCGCCCTCCACCGGTATGTATTCTTCCTTTGCCCAATCGGATGCCCAACCCATATGCCGGTATCGCACAATATCGCCCGACACGACACGAAGTGTGTCGGTCACCCAATCGGCAAAATATCCCGACGGCGTACGACGGGCGCCATATATATCATCGATCTTTGCCGGAACAAAACCGGGATAATCTTCAGCCGGATTCGGCACAAGTATACTGTCGAGGAACAAGGAATCGTTCTGAATCTTCCAGCAGCCTATATAATTTCGCCACAATGCGGTACTCGACGCTTCCGTCGGTATGCGGTCCTTAAGTATCGAAAATGTGCTCTTGTCGCGTTCCAGCAGACATACGGCAAGGTCTTTCGACACACCTCTATCATTTATTCTCTCTGGAATCTGCCCGGTGGGAAACGCCATGACTACCGACACGGCTACAAACAAAGCGAATAACAGATGTCTCATATCGAATTCAGGAGAAGATCCAACAAAAACAAAATTATACAATTATTCCCAAACCCCCGAAAAATTCCGCAAATTTTTATATTCACTGCTTCACCGACTATGTGGTCCGATGCAGCTATGGGCGCCGACCATGTGGAACTGTCCATGCTCCCGGAATAAGGGCGATTGGGCTGACAGCTCCGCAGCTCAAAGCCGCGTAGCGGCCATGAGCTGCGGAGCTGCGTTGAGAATAATAGCCTATGAGCAAGCGCGCCGCAGGTGCGCGAAGCCATAGGATTCCAACGAAAAATAAAATATCGGAGCTGCGTAGCTGCGACATATCACGCGGATTGTGTCGCTGCTACGCAGCTCTTTGCCGTTATGTGGTTGGGTTATTGAGCCCGTCGGCTTGTCAGCTCAAAAATCATTATGATTATTTTGCGACGATGACGAAGCCGCCGTCGGGAGCGATTTCGACGGGTACGGCGGAGGCATCTTTAATTTTCAGGGACGATTTGCCGAATTTGAGATCGCGGCTGTCGATGTAGAGTTCGGCGTCGGCGTTGCGCAGCCCGAGGCCGGCAAGATCGAGACGGAGCTTCAGCGGCTTGTCCTCGGCGTTGACACCGGCGATATACCATGTGCCTTTATGTTTGCGTGCAAGGACGACATAGCGGCCGGGGTAGCCGTCGATAAACTCGGTGTCGTCCCATGTTGTCGGCACGGCTTTCATGAACTCGATGGCGTCGGCGGGTGCGTCGGTGAGGTTATTGGGCGCGAGGGCGAAATTCTGAACAGGGTTCTGGAAGAGGATGGAGGTGGCGAGCTGGAAGGCGTCGCCGGTCACGCGGCGAGTACCGCCGTCGTTGCCGCGGTTGAGCCGCTTGTTGAGTACGGTGCCTCCGTATTCCATTATGGCTACTGAGTTGCGTATGAAAGGGTGAAGAGTGGCATGGAAGGCTTCCATGTCGCAGAAATTCTGACCGAAAACAAGATTTTCGGAGGCCAGGACAGCCTCGCTGCCGACGAAGTTGGGATACATGCGTTCCCAGCCGCGGGGCAGAGTGCAGCCGTGGAACACGACGTCGATGCCGTAGTCGGCGGCGTCGCTTAGAATGTCTTCGTAGAGACGTATCGTTTCCTGTTTGTCGCCGCCGAAGAAATCGACCTTAATGGCGCGGACACCGTTGTCGCGCATCCATTTCATTTCTTTCTTACGTACGATCGGACGGTCCATGTGGTTGATCGGGCTTTGCTCGATATCGTTCCAGTAGCCGCTCGAAGAATACCATAGAATCGGGTTTACGTTTTTGGAGTGTGCGTAGGCTATGAGTTCCTCCATGCCTTTGCGGCCGATGTTGTTGTCCCACCAGTTGTCGATAAGCACATTCTCAAAACCCATGGCGGAAGCGAGATCGATGAATTTGCGCTGGTCTTCGGTATTGATGGAGTTATCCTGCCACAGAAGCCAGCTCCATGTGCCGCGTCCGGGTTGAGCCGGACGGCTGACCGTGTAGCGTGGTTCGACAACGTTCCACGGCGCTGTTGTCTCTACGATGGGTCTGAGGTTTGCGCCGATGGTGATAGTTCTCCAGGGCGTTTTTCCCGGTAGGGATATTGCAGCGGTGGCGTTACCGTTGCCGTTGTTTTCGCCGGGCATGGGGTATGCGATGGTGTAGAGCCCGTCTTTCCAGTCGCTCAGGTGCGAGGCGCAGTAATATCCGTCGACGCCTGTTTCGGAGAGAAGTGCCCAGCCGTCGTCTCCTATGCGGAACAGTGCGGGGAAGGTATAGCCGTGACCATACTGCGAAACCGAGTCGAGGGGTGCGTCTACGGAGTAAAATTCCTCATAGCTCGGTTTGGTGCGCTTCCAGCCTATCATCGGATCGCTCTGCGGAGTGACGAAAGCTGTCGATGCCGTCGGGAAGCGATAGCCCGTGGCTTCACTTTCGATTATCATGGCGCCGGTATCGCCCTGGCGCGGTATGAGATAGCGGAATGCTACATCGTTGTCGGCGACTTCCCACTCCATGCTGAATTTATGCCTGTCGGGGCCGGCGAAATCGGCGCGCAGCCGGGTTGCCTTGTAGTCTATGTTTTTCTTTTTGAGTTTGTCCTGCGAGAAAACGCGGTGTACTGTGTCTACTTTGCTTGAAACGAGGTTGAATCCCTTGGAGAAGTCGCCTAAATTCGAGTCGAAGCCCAGCGGTGAAGGCTCAATGATGGTTTTGCCGTCGTAGTTGATGGAGTAGACAGGTGTGGCGCCGGTGCTTTCGAGGTTGAGCACGAGGCGTCCGTCGGGGCTTCCGACGGTCACGGCTCCGGAGGATAGCGCTCCGGCTGCCAGCATGCAGGAAATAATAGTGAATCGGTTCATTTGTATATTAAGGTTATGGTTGTGTTTTGTTACCAGAGGCGTTCTCTGTCGGTGCGCAGCAGGCGGAAGGCCCGTAGTGCTCCGTCGCAGAGGTAGCGCAGCGATGTGAAGAATGAGCCTTGACGTGCCTTTCTTATGCGGAGGGCTTTCAGCAGGAGGCGGGGTGCGAAACTGTGCGGATATAAAAGTGTCGCGATGCAGCCCTGGCTGCGGATGGTCTGGGGCGACATAGGCTTGCCGAAGCCTGTGTGGGCGTGGGGGTGCGTGGCTATGACGATGGGCGCGAATCGGCATTCGAGGCCTCGGCGCATGGCCGTGAGATGGAAAAGCTCGTCTTCGCCGCCGTGCATGTCGGGGGAGTTCAGCCCGAAGTCGGGGTGAAAGCGCAGACTGCCCGTCCGGCTGCGGCGCAGAGCCGTCTCGCAAGAGCAGACAAAATAGTTTGCCGGATATTTGCCTCTGAAGATGAATTCCCCCTCGGGATACCGTCTGCTTCCGGGGCGCCTGACAATGAAGGTGAATACAGCGGTGCGGGGACATTTCTCCATATATCCGAGCGCCTTTGTTATTCCGTCGGCAGAAAGGATCTCATCGTCATCGGCTATGAGGACGAGGTCGGCCGTGCAAAGCGCCAGGGCGCAGTTGCGGTTGAGAGACAGGCCGACAGTATCGGTGCGGCTGACCGTCATATCGTGTCTGGCGGCGATGGCCTCGGGCAGCGGGGCGTTGTCGTGTCGCTGCCATGACACGACATAGCGCACGCCGTCGATTTCGGGGGGATTCCCCGCGGCGATACGTGCTGGCCCGTCGGGGCCGTAGGTCGATATGGCTATGTCGAGACGTTCCATTTATTGTCGTTGAAAAAGCCGGTAAGCCATGCGGCTGACGGCCCACAGCGGTTTGATTTTCATGACTGCAAGAGCGAAGCGCGCCCTGGCGGGCAATTGCGGAGAGACGAAGGCCGTTCCCGTCATGGCATGGGCTGCCGCCTCGGCCTTGCCCGATATGAAAGCTTTCGATATGGCGAAAAGCATCTGCCGTGTATAGAAGTCTTCGAGCCGGGAAGGATCAAAAGTGAGTTCTTCGGCAAGTTTCTTTGTCATTACGGCGACTTTGCTTGCGAAAACAGCCGCTTTTCCCGGATTCTGCATAGAAGAGATGCTGTCGTGTCCGACGCGGTAGGCGAGGACGGGGGTGCAGTCGTAGGCAATGCGTCCGGATGCGGCCATGAGCACCTCGAGCTGGAAATCCTCGCAAGGGAGATCGCGTCCGTAGAAGAAATCGGAGTATTTCTGGGTGAGCGCTATGGCCGTGTCGCGGCGGTACATCGATGTGCAGAGATGTATGAAAACCTCCTCCTTGCGATGCTGCAGCAGATAGGGCAGCATTTCGGAGCCGTCGACCACATAGTCCTGATCGGGTACGGCGTGATTTTCCGAAAAACTCATTGAGCCGTCGGGGTGCAGAAACTGCCACGCACCGTGGCAAAGCACTATCGACGGGTCGGAGTCCATCAGCGCGGCCTGACGGGCAAGTTTGTGGGGATCGGTCCAGAGGTCGTCGCCGGCGAGATCGGCTATGTATTTGCCGCGGCATTCGTAGAGAGTGTCGTAGTAGTTGTCGGCAATCCCTTTGTTGGTCTCGTTGATGATGGCGCGTACTTTGCCGGGATAGCGGTCGGCATAGCGACGGCATATTTCGGGGGTGCTGTCGGCGGAGCAGTCGTCGGCCACGACGATCTCGAAGTCGAAACCGGTTTCCTGGGCCAGAATAGAGTCGAGAGCGGCACCGATGGTGTCCTCCTGATTATAAGTGCATACTATGACCGATACCTTGGGTGTCATCGGATGTCGTCTGTTTTTATCTCGGCGTGGAGATATGGCCTTTTATTGGTGTAGAGTGCGAAGATAAGCGAGTCGTTTTTCTCGAAAGTGATGTCGTTCGCTATTTCGAAATCGAGTGTCTTGTCGGGCATCGCCACATCGAGCAGTGAGGGAAGGATGCGCTTCGAGAGAGTGAATTGCGCGGGATGGCTGACGGAGCGTATCAGAAGCCATGTCTGTGGGCCGAGCGCTATTGTCATATTGGTGTCGGGAACGGCCATGAGTTGCCGCATGCTTTCCGGCCTCACGCGCAGCATGGGGCGCCAGGGGTTTCGTGCGGCACTTTCCATACGATATTCTCGGATGGAATACTGGGTGCGGTGGAAATAGTCGGCGAAAAGACTGTCGGGTACATAGACAGTTCCGTCGGGCGACGAGGCATAGGCGCTGTAGATAGAGCGGTCGTAGTCGTTGAAGCGCGCAGCCCGGATGGCGTGTATGCTGCCGGCGACGAGGCATGCTCCCAGTGCGATGGCGGTTACCGGTGTCCGCAACGGCTTGTCGCGCAGTACGGTCAGGACAGCGATTATAAGTCCCATGCCTCCCGCTACAAGCATTCTTGCGCCTGAACCATAGCCCGTGAAGATGCCTATGGAGAAGTTTGTGAGGACAAGCACAAGCATAAAGAGCATTATGGCCGACAGGTGCTGTCTCAAGACGTCGCGGCGGCACCAGAGTATGAGGATACATACGGCAGGTATGAGCAGCCCGGGAAAGACGGCGCTGATTGTTCCGATATTGTGTTTGAATTCCGGATTGATGGAGCTGAACCGGAGCCAGTTGCCAGGCGCGATTACGAGTACGATGGCTCCGATGCCGAGAAAGACGGCACAGACCCATTGCATTGGCGTGAGCCGGAAACGTCGCGCACAGGCATATGCGGCCGCGGCCATGCACATGGGAACGGAGAAGCTTTCGTTGCTTTCGCCACAGAGAAAACTGAAGAGTCCGGCGCATATCAGGGCGGCTATGGAATGGCTCCCTTTGCCGAAGAATATCATCAGCCAGCCGACGAGAAGCAGGGCGCTCCAGGCATAATTGATCTGAAAAGCCGGATCGAAGCGCAATGGCATAAGGAGGCCGAAGATCAGCATGCACGCTGTCAGAGCGGCGGAGAATGTGTATTTGCCGTTCGAACAGAATTTTACGGTAAGCCACGGCAAAGCGCCCCATACGGCTCCGTTGCAGACCGCGAACCAGAATTTACCGAGAAGTCCGCAGAAGATCTGTACGATAAAATGAATGAAAAAGCGGCCGTTGGTAACGTTGTAGTGGTTGCACTGCGAGTACCAGATGTCTTTGAGGCCGTTTACATATCTTTCGGGGAGATCGTCTAAGCCGGGCGGCTGGAAATATTTGTAGGCGATAGGATCGGCATACCATTCGGCGAAATATGAGAACAGAAATCCGATGATGCCCATCGCGATGAAGGGTATCGTATATATATATCCGTATCTTGAGTTTTCGCGGAGGTTTTTCATAGAATGAAAGCAACTTCCTTGAATGCGAAATGTCGGTTGCCCGAAAGGGTCAGGATGCCGTCGGGTGCTACGGCTTCGATGGCGGCTTCGAAGCGGTTGCCGTCGGGCGTGGCGAAAGGCCAGCATCCCTCGCGGCGCCACAACCGCGCCATGTATCGGGCGGTGAGGGCTTCGGGATCGGGATTGGCTTCGTAGGCGGCCAGACTGTCGTTGATAGCCGTGCACAGACGGTCGAGCAGAGGTTCGGGCATATATTCACGTCCTGTAAACTGCCGGAGCGAGGCCGGATTGGGAGCGTCGCTCACGAAGCGCGTCTGGTTGACGTTAAGTCCTATTCCCACTATCGAACGGTCTATACTGCGCCCGGTGAGGGTGTTTTCGATGAGTATGCCGCATATTTTCCTGTCGGCCACATAGATGTCGTTTGGCCATTTTATCTCGGCGCGGAGGTCGCTGCCGGCTTCGGCGAAAAGTGCGTCGACAGTGTCGGTGATCGCCAGCGACACTATCATCGACAGTTCGAACTGGCGCGACGCCTCGATTGCGTGCGGGCGCAGCAGTTGTGAGAATGTGAGATTGGCGCCCGGTTCGGCCTCCCAGGTGTTGCCGCGCTGTCCGCGTCCGGCGGTCTGGGCGCGTGTGGCAATGGCGAAGCCGCCGGGCGCGTCGGGGCGTCCGGCCAGCTCGGTGTTGGTCGACGGGCATGTGTCAAGCCACTCTATGAGGCTCATTCGCTGATTGTGAGTGTGCGCGAATCGTCGTCGTTGACGGTAATCTTGACCGATACGGTGTCGTTGGGCAGGGCGGCGGCGATACGCTCGGGCCACTCGATGAGGCATACGGCGCCGGAATCGAAATAATCCTCGATTCCGAGTTCGAGGGCTTCCTCAAGGGTCTCGACGCGATAGAAGTCGAAGTGATAGATGAGTTCGGCCGTTGTGTCGGAGCGGTATTCGTTGATGAGAGCGAATGTCGGCGATGCCGTTTCCGACGGATCGACTCCGAGCACCTCGCAGAGTGCGTTGATGAAGGTTGTCTTTCCGGCGCCCATGTCGCCGTAGAATGCGAATACGGTATTGTCGCCCATTTCGGCGGCGAACTGGCGTGCGGCTTCGGGAAGAGCCTCTACCGAGGGTATCTGTATGGTTTTCATGATTTTTTTGGAGTGAGTGTGATCAGTGGCACCAGCATTTCCTCCATCGAGATTCCTCCGTGCTGGAAGGTGCCGGTGTAGTATTGTACGTAGTAGTTATAATTGTTGGGATATGCGAAAAACTCGTTTCTGGCGGTGAAGATGTATGTTGTCGATACATTGGGCGATGGGAGACCGAAGCGCTGCGGATTTTTGATTTCGAACACCTGGCGTGAGTTATAGGCGAGATTCTTGCCGAGTTTATAGCGAAGATTGGTGTTGGTGTTTCGGTCGCCGACCACTTTCACGGGTGTATCGACGCGTATGGTGCCGTGGTCGGTGGTGAGCACTATCTTGTATCCTTTTTCGGCTATGCGGCGGAATATGTCGATTGCCGACGAATGGCGGAACCAGGCTTCGGTAAGGTCGCGGTAGGCGGCGTTGGTGGCGGCAAGCTCGCGTATCATCTTCGACTCGGTGCGCGCGTGCGACATCATGTCGATGAAGTTGAATATGATGATGTTGAGGTCGTTCGCCTCCAGGCGGTCGAATTCGCGCAGGAGTTTTTCGCCTCCGGCGCTGTCGTTGATCTTGTTGTATGAGAAGCGGTGGTTGCGGCGGTAGCGCTCAAGCTGAGTGGCTATGAGTGGCGACTCGTTGATATTCTTGCCCTCTTCGGAATCCTCGTCGACCCACAGGTCGGGAAACATCTTTTCTATCTGCGCCGGCATGAGGCCCGAGAAGATGGCGTTGCGGGCATACTGTGTGGCTGTGGGGAGGATGGAGGTGTAGAGGCGCTCGTCCATGGCGAACATGTCGGCAAGCAGCGGCTTAACCGTGCGCCACTGGTCGAGACGGAAATTGTCGATAAGAATGAAGAAAACCTTCTCGCCCGCGTCAAGCATAGGGAATACGACCGACGGAAAAATGCGCGGACTCATAAGCGGCGCTTCCGGCGCGGTACAACCTTCCTGCACCCAGTTCTCGTAGTGGCGGCGCACCCATTTGTAGAATTCGGCGTCGGCCTCTTTCTTCTGGGTCTCGAGCAGTTCGTCCATACCCGAGCCTGCGCCGGCAAGTTCCATTTCTCGATATACCAGGCGTTCGTGGAGCGCGTACCAGTCGTCGATGCTGTCGGCGCTGTTGATGAGCATGGAGAGGTTGCCGAAATCCTCGCGGTAGTCGCGCTGGGTCTTCTCCTGCACGAGCTGTCCGGCATGGAGATGCTTCTTGATGGCTATGAGTATCTGGTTGGGATTGACGGGCTTTATGAGATAGTCGGCTATCTTGCTACCTACGGCCTGATCCATGATATTCTCTTCCTCACTCTTGGTGATCATGATCACGGGGATATGGGGAAGACGCTGCTTTATCATCGACAGCGTTTCGAGACCGGTGAGGCCGGGCATGTTCTCGTCGAGGATTATAAGGTCGAAAGGCTCGGCGAAGGCAAGGTCGAGCGCGTCGCGGCCGTTGTTGGCCGTTGTCACATCATAGCCCTTGTTGCGCAGGAAGAGCAGATGAGGCTTCAGAAGGTCGATTTCGTCGTCGGCCCAGAGTATTCGTTGCTTGGTATTCATTTTCCGCAAAAATAATTATTTTCCCCCGATCCTGCAACCCTCCTGCAGCAATCGGGACATAACGGAAGGATCAGCGGTTTATCCGGCTTTAGTGAATATTAACATTTGATTCACAATTTCGTGTGAAAGGCCGAAATTATCGATTACATAAATTTGCAATTCATACAGTTATTAAACAACTTCTAAGCAATGAATGCGAAATTTTTACTGAAAACCTGTGCGCTGCTGCTTGCAACAATCCTGCCGGTTCCGGTTTCGGGAACAGACGTACCCGACAACCCGAACGTGTATATATGGGATGAGAGCGGCATTGTGGCCGTGTGGAACAAGGATGCCGATGACGGCACATGCTGGGTATGTCACCCCGGTGACGATATGGATTTCCCCCAGCATCCCTATTCGGGCAAGGTTGTTATTCCCGAGGAGATTCTCGGTCGGAAAGTTGTAGGCATACAGCGCGATGCTTTCAAGGAGAATGTGAACATCACCGAGATCGTGATAAGCGGGACGGTGAGGGAGATAGCCAACGATGCCTTTGCAGGCTGCACGGGGCTGAAGACGCTGAGTTTCCTGGCCGGCCCCGATTCAATACATATCGGGCATATGGGCGTGCAGGCCGGTGCTCTCAGCGGTTTGCCTCTCGATTCCCTCTATGTCGACAGGGAGCTTGATTTCAACAGTACGTCGAAGGGGCCGTTCGAGAATTCCGGCCTGCGGGTTATCGCTTTCGGACCCCATGTGGAGAAGCTGACAAAAGAGTATACGTTTTCGAATATCCCGGCCCTTAAGCGTGTCGTCATTCCGGCCACTTTCAAAAAATTCGGACTCAATTGTTTTCAGTATACAAAAATAGAGGAACTGGTTATAGAAAGTTCCGATGAATTGCTCGAAACGGGAGGATGGCAAAGTTCCACCATGTGGAATCCGTCGAACCGTCCGTTTTCGAGTTGTGAACTCAAACGCATCGATATCGACAGACCTGTCACCGGTCTCGGAGGTACCGGCAATCTCGAAGAACTCCGGCTCGGGCCGAATGCCGGATCGCTCAGCTTCGAAAACTGCGGCAAACTCGTAAAGGCCGATCTCGCATGCGTAGATATCCCTGCTAACGCTTATAAAAATTGTGGTTCTCTGCAGTATCTTATTTTGCAGGAAGGAATCCATACTATCGGAAGCAGCGCTTTTCAAGGATGCTCGTCGCTCGAGACGTTGAGATTGCCTGATTCATATATTGCTAATGGTGAACCTTTTAATGAGGGTTTGTTTAAGAGCTGTAAAAAACTTAAAAAAGTAGAAAATCTAAAAATCCCCTATTTGCCTAATGAGACTTTTAGATATTGCGAAGGCCTGGAAGAAATAACTTTTGAAGCGGAAGTTAAGAAAATAAATAGGTGGGTTTTCAATAACTGCAATTCTCTTAGGAAAGTAGTCGTCCCGGCGACAATTACGGAAATTTCCTTGCGCACATTCTTTGACTGTCCTTCTCTTGAGGAGTTTATCTTTGAAGATGGCGAGCCTTTTACAGCTGAAGAAGTGTTCTGGAACTTACCGATCAAGTCAGTTTATTTTGGACGTGAATTCCATTATTCTATGAGTACTTCCGAATATGGCGGGTATTGTTTCTCTCCGTTTGCCCAGAATCGAGTAGGGGAGAAAGCGGAATTTGGACCCTTGGTCAAGGAAATAGGGCTATATTTTTTTAAGAGATGCTCAACTCTACATGATGTGATTATAGGACCGGGAGTAGAAATCATAAAATATCAAGCATTTGAGGCATGCACTTCTCTCAAAGAAATCAATATCCCGTCTAATGTGAAAGAAATTTGCAGTTCGGCATTTAAAAATTGCAGTGCTCTGAAAAAAGTTGTTTTTAGTGATGATTTATCTCCACGTTCGCGTGACGGTGCTTCATGCTTAGTAAGAGGTAATGCGTTCGATGGCAGTCGTGCCATCACAGAGGTTGTGGTGACCTGTGAAAACATGCCCGATCTTGTTTCGGGAGCTTTCCACGACGATGTGTATGCCGCGGCCAAACTGACGGTTCCCGAAGGAATGTCGGCGGATTATATGGCACATCCGGAATGGGGCCGTTTCAACACTATAACGGAAAATATCACTACCGGAATCGATATGACTGTAGCGCCTGAATCGGACGCGTGCGACGTGTTCAGTCTTCAGGGGGTGGAACTGCTCCGTAATGCCGACAGTGCTGCTCTGGGAAGTCTTGCTTCCGGCATCTACATAGTGCGCAGCCGTGCGGGCATCAGAAAGATTGTCAAAAAGTAAGCGACAGGGATCTATGAGAAGAGGCGTGCTTCCCGCACGTCTCTTTTTTGATTCAGAATCCTCGGCGCTCTTTTCGGAGGCGTGTCATGCGTTCTGAGAAGCCGCCGTTTTCGAGAAAGTCCTGCGATAGTCTTTCGAGCTGCCGGTAGAGCAGATAATCGGCCTGATTTATGAGAATGATTGCCATATTGGCAATTACGTCGGGTTGTTTGGTTTCAATGATATTAAGGAAGAAATCGGCGTCGCTGTGATCACGGCCGAGTTTTCTCATCGCTTCATATTCGATGCTTCCTTTTTCCCATTGCCGTTGCCTTCGGGTTTTTAGATAATCCTCGTAGTCCTCCAGTAGTTCCTTAAGACTCGCTTTTGCTACGTTTATGAGTTTGATTTCTGTTTTGGATGAGGTTGCGGACGCCGCGCAGCCCTCGATGATGTTCTGCTTCCCGCTTCGTGCCGCCTGTATCATCTGGTCGATCGTGCGGTCGCCTTTTTGGAGATATCTGCTGCAGAAAAAATATGTGATCTGATAAATCACATCGGCTTTCCGGTAGCTGATCAGCTCCTTGTAGTTGCCGGAGGGAGGAAGGAGGTTGGTCATGGTAGTTTTAGATGATTAAGGTTTTTTAGAGTGTTTAGGGACTTTAAGGTCTTTAGGGACTTTTGGGACTTTAGCCGGAGACCTGGACTTCGATGCCGGTGGCGCGGCGTATGCGGTCGGCAATGGCGTCGAGCTCGGGACGGGGTATGCGGCACAGGGTGGTCTCGGGCGTGGGACGGTCGATTGTGTAGATCATGATTTCGCGTGGCGATATGCGGCGGTAGGCGTCGATGAGGGCGTCGACTTCGGCGTCTGTGGTGTTGTCGATGGTCTTGCCGTTGTGCTCGCCGCGGGTGAACATGGTCTGTATTATGCCCTGGGTGCCGAATCCGGCCAGGCCTTCGATGGTCTTTCCGACAGAATATCCGGGGTTGGGCCGGTCGAGGAGGCGAACTGTCTCTTCGAAGGCGCTGTCGAGCTTGAGGATGTTGTTGTCTACTTTACGTAGTGCGGCCGCAACGGTGGGATCGGCAATACGGGTGGAATTTGTGAGGACGCTGATTTTGACGTTGGGAAAGTAGCGGTCGCGCAAAGCTATGGTGTCGTCGACCACTCCTGCGAAATCGGGGTGGAGCGTCGGCTCGCCGTTGCCGGAGAAAGTGATGACATCGAGCGGAGAGCCGTTCTCTATGAGCGAGAGCAGTTTCTTTTCGAGCAGACGCGCCACTTCGTCGCGCGCGGGTAGTCCGGTCGTGCCGGCGCCCTGCGCGTTGTAGCCGGCTTCGCAGTATATGCAGTCGAAGGAGCATATCTTGCCGTCGTTGGGCATCAGATTGACTCCGAGAGAGGAGCCGAGACGGCGCGAGTGTATCGGCCCGAATATGGTTTCATGAAAAAGAACGGTCTGCACGTTAAATTATGGATTATGGATTATGAAATTTTTCTCAGGCGATTTTTTTTGAAAACAGGCGCGACAGAGCTGCTATCGCGAGGCCTACGATGAGGACTGTGGCGAGGACGAGGGCGACGTCGGCCCATTCGAGGCGCACGGGATAGGAGTCGACCGAGAGGGCGGCCGGGTCGCCGTCGAGTTTGATGAGGCCGAAGTGCTCCTGGATCAATGACAGGATTACTCCGAGAACGGTGCCGATGACGCCTCCGGCGGCGGTAATGAGCCAGCCGAGGTCGGCGAAGACGGCGCGCACTGTGTTTCGCGAGGCACCGATGGCGCGCAGAGTGAGCATGTTGTCGCGTTTCTCGATGACGAGCAGCGAGAGGGTCGAGACGATGTTGAACGACGCTATAAGGAGTATGAACACCAGCATGAGGAATGTCACCCATTTCTCGATGGATATCATGCGGAAGGTGTCGGCCTGCTGGCGTTCGCGCGGCAGGACGTCGAATGCACTTCCTGTAATCGACCGGACGGCTTTTTCGGCTGCTGCGATGTCGGCGCCGGGGCTGAGGGCTATGTTGATGGCTGAGGCTTCGCTTTCGTCGTATTCGAGAAGGGCGCGCAGCCGGTCGAGGGGTACGAAGACGCAGTCGGTGTCGTATTCGGGCTGATCGACCTGAAAGACACCGCTTACGGCAACGGGCATTGTGCGGTATGCCGCTGCAGGATTGGCCGGATTGATTCGTCCGAGGCGCCGGGGAACGTAGATGTGCGCCTGCGATTCGCCGCCGGGACGCAGACGGCTTCCAAGGGCCACGCCTACCGACAGCTGTGCCGCTGCGAGAGTGTCGGCGCCGACAAGGGCGTCGGTGGCATATATGCCGTCGATGAGGGTGCTGTCGATGCCGGGCGCGTCGTAGCCTGCGGGATCAATGCCGATGAGACGCACGGGCAGCTGGTTGTCGGGCGCCACCAGAAGGGCACGTTCGCTCAGCACCGGCATGGCCGAGGCCACACCGTCGGTTGCTGCTATCGCTGCGGCGATGGAGTCGGCCTGCGCGAAGGTCTTGCCTTCGATCGGCGTCACTTTCAGGTCGGGATCTAATTTGCCGAGGCGGTCGCCGGCGAGCGAGGTGAAGCCGTTGAATACCGACAGCACCACCACTATGGCCATAGTGGCCACTGCCACCCCGGCTATCGAGATGACCGATATGATGTTGACGGCTCTGTGCGATTTCGGCGCAAACAGATACCGGAGTGCAATGCGCAGTGCTATCATTTACGTTTCAACTCACTTCGAAAGAAGGGAATCGATGTTTTCGATATAGTCGAGGCTGTCGTCGAGATAGAACTGGAGTTCGGGGACTTTGCGGAGCTGATGGCGGACGATCTGGGCGAGTTCGTAGCGTACGGTCTGCTTCGACGCCTCTATATTCTCCATCACCTCCATGGCCTTTTCGGAAGGGAAAATCGACAGATATGCTTTTGCTACGGAAAGGTCGGGCGATACACGCACGGCACTCACCGATACTATCACGCCGTGAGTCTTGGCGGTCTCGCGGCGGAATATCTCGCTCAGTTCTTTCTGAAGAAGGCGGGAGATTTTAGCTTGACGGGTAGATTCCATAATTAATCGGATATAATAGATGCAGGCAATATTGCCTGCATCTTATGAAACAATCGGCCGTGGCCAAAGTTAGAGGTTGTTTAAAAGCATATGAGAAAACACAGGCCAAAAAGTCTGAGATGGATTTATATCTGAGACGAAGGAGCATA
>ERZ836877.2142-NODE-2142-length-26946-cov-7.001450_pt1 | contig 26946 bp, 16 predicted proteins | sample MGYA00519469_ERZ836877 | MGnify/ENA primary metagenome ERZ836877 (study PRJEB31850, sample SAMEA3708809) | human gut metagenome | biome: human gut; feature: human-associated habitat; material: faeces | place: China | collected 2014 ... | reverse complement strand
GTTGGTTGACTCAGAAAAGACAGTTCATATTAAAGAAGGCAAAGAAAATGGTTGGATTGCTGATGATATGACTTTGTTTTGGGATCCGTATTCGGAAACTCCGTCTATAATAGAATTCGGTATATCAGAAAATTATATTGGCAGTTTTGATTTTAAATATGCTACAATGCCAGCACCTCCGTTTATTTCACTTGCCCATGAAATGTTTCATGCAGAAAGCACATTTGCCGGCTATACTTATAGAATTGGAGGTGGTTATGGTAACTTAACATTCTCTACAGATGAATGGTGGGCAGTTACCGGAGAAAATTATATCCGAGGGGAACATGGATTTGATTACCGGGTAGGATATGGTATAACTAATGGAGCCGATAAGATTTATCCATATAGATGTCTTCAGGTAATGTATCCCGACAGCTATTTCAACAACTGGTTATTTAATTATAAAGAAAGAATTATTAAAACTCTGAAATTTAGACAGCGATATAGGAAATGAAAAAAATATTAATGATAATATTTCTATTTGTCAGCTTGTGTTTATACGGTCATTCACAGATAGAGAATACATTCGAGATACCACCCGAAATAAAAGAGATAATCAAAAAAGCTCGGTTAACAATTACACCTGGAGTTAATGACATATATCCGACAACAGGAGATATTATACCCGGAAAAGAAAAACAACTTGTGAAATTCAAGCAGAAATATTCGGATGTATCCATGGAATCGCTTGAAGATACAGTTATAGCGATGGTGCAGCGGTATATGCCGTATACAGATTTTGTACATCACAAGAGTTCGATAATAGACAGCCTTCAAATGAGAGACTTTACGCAGATAGACATTCGTTTTATCTCAGAAACATATTATACTGAAAATGCCGATAGTGTGGTAGTTAAGTTGTTTGATTATTTATGGCGAAATGTCGGACGTGGTATCGATTGTCACTATCGAATAAAAAAAGACGAATTCGAAATTTACTATGGATTCTATGGTCGGATATATGAGGTGTTAAGTCGTAAATTGGAATCAAAGATTACAATTAGAAAAGAAGCTGACTTTATTGAAGGAGCTATGAGAGTTACAGTTCGCGACAGTTGTCTTGAATCGATTGAAGGAACAGTCCTTTATTAGTGATAAAAATGTTATAGCCAAAATATTAGTTAAGGCAGGTCGAAAGGAATGTATTATTGTCATTGTTTGTACTTCGGTTTACGAGAAACGATGAGCGTATTTTCCCGGACATAAAAAAGTCCTGCACCGGGGGTACAGGACTTGAGGGGAGGGTAGAATGGGTCAGCGTTTGCTGATGGAGAGATGTTTGGTTTCTTTGCATTCGATCATGGCGGTGCGGTCGGCGATCTGGAGGCGGAACTGTCCTTTTTCGATAATCCAGTTGCCGTCGGGGCCGACGAATGCGAGATCGGAGGCTTTGAGCCTGAAATCGACGGTGCGTGTCTCGCCCGGTTTAAGCTCGATTTTGGTGAATGCTCTCAGACGTCGGTTGTCGGGTACGAGCGAGGCGACCATGTCGCGGCTGTAAAGAAGAACTGCCTCTTTTCCGATGTGGCGACCGGTATTGGTCACATCGACGGAGACGGTTATTTCGTCATCAGGCGTAAAATCGGTTTTGGAGACACGAAGATCGCTGTAAGCAAATGTGGTATAGCTTAGTCCGAAGCCGAACGGCCATTGTACGGCTACGTCGGCGGTATAGTCGTATGCACCTTCCATTTTTGCGGTTTCCTCGCTCACGCGGTAGTCGTAGGTGGTGAGAGAAGCCTGATGGTGGGGATAGGTGTATGGCATGCGGGCACTTGGATTGGCGTCGCCTGAGAGGATGTTGGCGAGGGCATCGGCGCCGAAGTTGCCCGGGAGCAGGATGTTTACCACTGCCTGCGCCAGCGGTTCGATGTCGTTGACGAGACGGGGGCGTCCGCCATTGAGAATGAGGACAATCGGTTTGCCGGTGTCAGCAAGCGCTTTGACGAGTTCACGCTGGTTTTCGGAGAGGGCGAGGTCGTCGAGGTTACCGGGCGTCTCGCAGTAAGAATTTTCGCCTATGCAGGCCACAATGACGTCGACTCCGGCGGCTGCCGCTACGGCCTTTTCGATTTCAGGTTCATTTTCTTCGTAGTATGCGCCCTCGGCGGGATAGGTGACGCCCTGCTCGAGGATTACATTCGAGGCGCCGAATTTATTGGCGATGGCTTCGTAGACGGTATTGTATTCGCCGGCGAAACGGTCGGTGAGATGGCCCTGCCATGAATAGCTCCAGCCGCCGTTGAGACAGCGCATGGAGTTGGCGTTGGGGCCGGTCACAAGGATACGTATACCTTTTTTGAGCGGGAGGAGTGCGCCGTCGTTCTTGAGCAGAATTTCCGATTCCTCGGCGGCGCGGACGGCGAGTTCGCGGTGCGCCTTGCTGTCGAACTGCGGATAGTTCCTGAAATATGTATCGGGATAGGCGAAGAGACCGAGACGGTATTTTAGGCGGAGTATGCGCCGCGTGGCATCGTCGATGCGCTCCATGCTTACGCGTTTTTCCTGCACAAGCTCCTTGAGGAGGGTGCAGAAGTTGAGGTCGTATGGTTCCATCGACATGTCGATGCCTGCATTGATGGCCATTTCGATAGCTTCCTTCTTGTCGGCGGCGACGTGCTCGCGTGTGTAGAGATTGTTGATGTCGGCCCAGTCGGTGACGATCATGCCATCCCAGCCGAGGTCTTCCTTGAGCCATCGAGTGAGCCATTCATAGCTTGCATGCACGGGCATGCCGTTGATCGATCCGCTGTTGACCATAAGGCTGAGTGCTCCGGCCTCGATACATGCGCGGAAAGGCTCGAAGAATTTTTCGCGAAGTTCGGAGGGCGCTATATATGCCGGTGTTCGGTCCTTGCCGGTGCGGGGGGCGCCGTAACCGAAGTAATGTTTCACGCAGGCGGCTATATGGTCGGAGCCTACATGGTTGGGGTCGTCGCCCTGGAACCCGCGTATCTGCTGCGAACCCATGACGGCGTTGACGAGCGGATCCTCTCCGAAGTTTTCCCATACGCGTGGCCAGCGAGGATCGCGAGTGAGATCGACTGTCGGCGAATATGTCCAGGGACAGTCGGCGGCGCGTGTCTCGTATGCGGTGACGGCAGCGGCCTCGCGGGCCATTTCGGCGTTGAACGAGGCTCCGACATTGATGTTCTGCGGGAAGAGGATGCCGCCGAGCGTGTATGTGGTGCCGTGGTTCTGGTCGAGACCGTAGATGCATGGAATGCCTATCTCCTGCATGGATATTTTCTGGAGATATCCGATTATTTCTTCCCATTTGGCGGGAGTCTGCGCCGTGGGGCCACCGGGAGCGTTGAGGACAGAGCCTACTTTATATACGGCGATAGCTTCGTGCACTTTGTCGGGGTCGAGAAAGAATTCGCCGTCTTTCCACGAGCCGAGTACATCGATCGACAGTTCGGTCATCTGGCCGATTTTTTCATCGAGGCTCATGGCTGCGAGAGTCTTTTCGACAGCCGCTTCAATCTTGGGATCCTGCGGAATAGCCGGTTGTACGGCTCCAGCGGCGAGCGCGCTTCCGGAGATTGCGGATATTGTAAGCATAGTTTTGATTTTCATGCGTTTTTATTTAAGGCGTTCATAGACTTCGAGGCACATTCTGGTATTGTGGTAGGGGCATTTCCAGAAACCGGCTTTATCGTCGGTGCGGTTAATGCAGCCGTCCTTACGGCTCCAGTACCACTCTCCGTTTTTATTGTCAACGATATTTTCGGTGATGTATTGCCAAGTCTGCGCGGCTTTTTCGAGTGCGGTTGTGTCGCCGTGATAGCAGTGGAGCCATATGAGACCGACCATCTGTTCGGCCTGTACCCACCAATGCCTGTCGTTGTCGAAGCTTCCGTCGGCGTGGCGCTCATAGATCATCGAACCGTCGGTGCGACGGCCGCGGAGGGCCGCGTCGGCGATATGTTTTGTGGCGTCGAGCGTGCGTGCAAGAAGGGCCTCGTCGGCCAGTACCTGTGCTGTTTCGAGGAGCAGCCACGAGGCTTCGATGTCGTGGCCGTATGATATGATACCGTCGGAACGGTGCCAGCTGTCGTCGAAGAACAGACCCATATGTCCGCGCCACTGCGGAGCGGCGATTTTATCGAGAAAAATGCCGAGAAGTTCCTTTGTCGCCTCTTTCAGCGCGGGGTCGGGCCATACGCGCAGGAGAGTGGTATACGGCTCGATGATATGCAGATGGGTATTCATCGTTTTGGACGCGTTGGCATCTTTCTCGCTCAGACGCATGTCGGCGATCGGCTGCCAGTCGCGGGTAAGGGCTTCGATGTAACCTCCTTGGATGCGGTCGCGGCTGTGATCCTCGATGTCGTGGAAGAGGCGGACGGCGTAGTCAAGAGCTTCGGTGTCGCCTGTCGCACGGGCATATTCCGACAGACCGTAGATGGCGAACCCGATGGCGTAGAACTGTTTTTTTGTGTCGAGGGGCTTGCCGTCGGCGCTTACAGACCAGTATATGCCGCCGTATTCGCTGTCGTAGAAACGGTCGATGATCTCGCGTTTTGCGCGGGTGGCGGCTTCGAGATAAGCATTGTCGCCTATGACGCGGTATGCGGCCGAGAACGCCCACAGTATACGGGCATTCAGGATCGCTCCCTTGGGAGCATCGGGATCGAGACGGTCGTTGCCGTCGCGGCGTCCGTAGAATCCGCCGCGTGGATCGGTCATCCTGTCGGTCCAGTAGGGGAGTATGTTTGTGCGGAGGTTTTCTATAACCTCCGCACAGAGTTGCTGTTTAGTCATATAACGTTTGCAAAATCGGTTGCTTCGTCTTCAGTCGGAGTTGATTCATTGAAATTGCGACGGCGGTTGCGGAGTTTTGTCACTATTTCATTGACCGCTTCGGTTGATAGCGGATAGAACCATGCTATCAGTGCGGCCGCGGCCGCCACGCCGGCCGGGATCAGAGTCATCAGATACCACAGGCAGCCGATAGCCGAAGCCGGCTGGGCCAGACCTGTTGCGGCTTCGTCGTAGCCGCAGGCGTTGAGCAGCCAGAGTACCGCCGCGCCGCCGAGGGCGCCTCCGAATTTCTGTGCCATCGAGGACGATGAGAAAATGAGACCCGTGGATGCCGAATTGAATTTAAGCTCGGCGTAGTCGCTCACGTCGGCATACATCGACCATATGAGGGGCGACATCATACCCGTGAACACCGATATGAACACCTGGAAGAGGAGCATCAGCCAGTATCCGGCCGGACTGACGGGAAGCAGGAAAAAAGCCGTGCTGAGCACCACGAGCACCAGATTGACGGCAATGAAGGTGTTTTTCTTTCCGAAACGCCCCGAGACGGGTACGGCGAGCGCCACGCCTATCATATTGGCTATTTCCCCGATACCGAGGAAGAGACCGGAGTAGAAGAGAATGTTGCCGAAAGGCCCGAACGGCAGCCATGCATCCGAACCGATGACATCGGCAAAAAAGTATGCCACGGTGGCACCGCGGACTGTGTTGAAGAGGTTGAAGCAGAGTGCGGCTCCGATCAGGAGCCACCAGGGCCTGTTGGAGAGCAGCGACCGGAAGTCGCTGCCGACCGACCCGGTGGGGACAGTCCGGACAGTCTCGCGTGTCATGGCGAAGCAGCAAAGGAAAAGCACCAGACATGCGGCTGCGATGACGCACATGGCGAACTGCCAGCTTGAGGCCGGCGAGGCGCCCATGCTGTTCTGGAAGAAGCGGCACAGCGGATCCCACGAGAAAAGAGCGATGAACGAGCCTCCGTAGGCGAAAAACATGCGGAACGACGAAAACACGGTCTTTTCCTTGGGATTGTCGGAAATGACGCCGAGCATAGCTCCGTACGGCACATTGATGCCGGTATAGACTGTCATCATCAGTATGTATGTGACATAAGCCCAGACCAGTTTACCCGCGTATGAGAAATCGGGAGTGGTGAAAAGCAGTATGCCGCATATCGAGAAGGGTGCCGCAACCCACAGAAGATAGGGACGGTATTTACCCCAGCGGGTGCGCGTGCGGTCGGCCACTATGCCCATCATCGGGTCGGATATGGCGTCCCATATTCTTGTCACAAGCACCAGAAGCGCGGCGTCGACAAGCGAAAGGCCGAAAATATTCGAGTAGAAGAAAGGCAGATAGTAGCTGAAGACTTTCCAGAACATCGACGACGACATGTCGCCGAATCCGTAGCCGATTTTTTCCTTGAGGTTCGTCATGACATGGCGCTCTTATTCGGCCACGAGGGCCGGTGAGAGAATTTCGAGATTCGCGTCGATCAGACGGTTGATGGTCCTTACCGATTCGGCTGTCGTGAGGCCGTCGGCAGGAGTATTGAGGCAATAGTCTACCAGGCGGTCGATCGTCGATGTGGCCACATGCATGCGGGTGTCGGACGAGGCGTAATATATGAATACCTTTCCGTCTTCGTCTGCGATCCAGCCGTTGGCAAAAAGAACGTTCATCACGTCGCCGGTATATTCTTCGCCAACGGGCGCCATGAAGTAACCTCCGGGAGAGGCTATTTTGCGCCAGGGTTCGTCGAGAGCGGTCATGTACATGTAGAGCACATAGCGGAGGCCGGAGGCGCAGTTGCGTACGCCGTGGGCGAGATGGAGCCAGCCTTTCGGCGTCTTGATGGGGTGCGGACCCTCGCCGTTTTTCACCTCCTTGATAGTGTGGTAGATACGTTCGTCGATTATTCGCTCCGGCTCGGTTATCTCTGCTTTGGTGATGTCGTCGATGAGAGTCCAGCCAATGCCGCCTCCGCTGCCGGTGTCGATAAAGGAATCCTGCGGGCGTGTATAGAGGGCATATTTGCCGTTGACAAACTCGGGGTGAAGAACGACGTTGCGCTGCTGGCTGGCGCACTTGAGGTCGGGAAGGCGCTCCCAGTTCACGAGGTCTTTGGTTCGGGCGATACCACATGCGGCTGTGGCAGCCGAGAGGTCACCGGGCTGCGAATCGTCGTGGCGCTCAACGCAGAAAAGGCCGTAGATATAGCCGTCTTCGTGGGCGGTGAGTCGCATGTCGTATACGTTGGTGCCTATATTGTCGGTATCGGGCATCGTGACGGGTCGCTTCCAGAAACGGAAATTATCAATGCCGTTTGGGCTTTCGGCCACGGCGAAGAACGATTTGCGGTCGTTGCCCTCGACGCGCACTATGAGTATATATTTGCCGTTCCATTTGATGGCTCCCGAGTTGAGAGTGGCGTTGACTCCTATGCGCTCCATAAAATATGGGTTTGTGGCAGGATTGAAGTCATATTTCCAGGTCGGGGGAACCATTTCGGCGGTTATGACGGGGTTCTTGTAGCGGCAGTATATGCCGTTGCCTTCGATAGCCTCGTTGGGTCGAGCGATGAGTTCCTCGTAGCGTGCGAGGACAAGATTTTTTCTATATTCGAAAATATTCATTGATTGCGAAGCAGTAATAGTTGGTGAATGGTGGAAGGTGAAAAGTGAAGTAAATGGTTTTTGATAATAATGCTGTTGATTTCACTTTTCACCTTTCACTTTTCACGTCATATTAAGATTATAGTGGAGTCGGTTGCGAATGTTTTGAAAGATTCTTCGGAAATCTGGCCCGGATAAGGGGCGTAGAAGTGACCCGGTTTGTCGTGGGCATTGCGCCAGACAACGACATAGCTTACCGGATTTTCCTTAAGAAGGGGCAGGAGGACGTCGGTCCACCATCCGGCCATAGGAATGCTCTCCATACCGGTTTCGGTGAATGCGGCGATCTTGCCGTGCTCCTGGGCGGCCTGTCTGACTATGCCGAGACCTGTCGAGACGGCGGTCCGGTATTCATCGGTACCGTCCTCTCCTCCGAAGTGGTAGATGTCCATGCCGAGGATATCGACGAGTTCATCGCCAGGATAGCGCTTCATATAGTCCTCGAGTGTGTCGGTGCGGTCGGGCGAGTATGCGTAGAGCACATTGTCTATTCCGGCTGCATCCATTTCCTCGCGCATGTCGGTCCAGAGTTTCTGATAGTCTTCGGCGGAGCATAGGGGCGAACCCCAGAAGAACCAGCCGCCGCTGTTTTCGTGCCAGGGCCGGAAAATGACGCCGATGCGTCTGTCGTTTTCGTCGGTGAGCGAGCCGAGGAAAGCGGCCACGGCGCGTACCTGTTCGCGGTAGAGCTTGTTGTAGACAGAGTCGTTGGCCATCTTGGTTACTATGGTCGAATCTGTGACCTGCCAGCTGTCGCCGCCGTTGACGGGGTTCCATAGGTGCCAGCTGAAGGTATTGACACCTCCACGTGCATTCTGGGCGCGCACTTCCTCGCGTATGCGGCTGAACGGCACACCGTCGATATTGAGCGAGTCGCCCAGTTCGATACGCCCGAGGTCCCAGCTCATCATGGCGGGATATTTGCCGGTGATGTCTTTTATATCTGAGCGTCCGCGCTCGAATTTCCAGTCATGACCATAGACAGGATCGTCGTGATGGCCGAAGAGGATTTTGCCTTCGGCGGTTTGAGCTTCGAGGCGTCCTCTGAGTTCTTCGGCCGGAGTAATGGCCGAAGGCTCGTTTCCGGCCGTCTTTTGCTGCGTACATGCAGCAAAAGCGGCGGAAACGGCTAATAGACCTATTGCGAGTCTGTTCATTAGGTTAGTGTTGGGTGGTTAGGGGTTAGTGGGGGGACTTACCTTATTTGAGAGATGGCATCTGGTCGCGGGTGATGACATAGGGGCTTTCCATGATGGCCCGAAGCGAGGCGGCTGTGTTGCCGAAGCCGTCGGTGTCGGCGCCGGTCTTGTGTATGTCGTAGGTATACCAGAGGTTGAACCACGACCAGTATGCGCCGTCGGCCATGCATTTTGCGGGATCCTGCACCAGGCCGGTCTCTCCGAGGACAATGAGCTTCTTGCCGCCGCATACCTCCTTTAGAGCGTTGTATGCCTCGATCTGCGAGCCGTCGTTGTCGGCATATACATCGACACCGATCACATCGACATATTCATTGCCGGGATAGTCGGCGGCCATGCGGTCGTAGTAGCCTTCCTCGCACTGTGCGGTCCATACCCATATGAGGTTGTTGATGCCGTGATGATTTACGAGACGGTCGTACATGAGTTTCCACAGTTCTTTGGTCGCTTCGCCTCCTTTGGCACCCCACCAGAACCATGCGCCTTCGTATTTATAGCTTCCGGCAGCTTCGTGGAGCGGACGCCATATCACGGGGATTCCTGCATTTTCAAGCAGCTTGAGATGTGAGGCAACCTTGTCGATATCCTCGATTATAACCTTGTTCTCCCATGTGCCGTCCTGAAGGGCACGCTCGATATCGAAGGCTGTGCCGCTGCCGCCGTTTTCGGGTTTGATGGAGCTGTCGTAGCGGTTGTAATCCTTGTCGTTGTAGGCTTTCTCGTCGGTCGGTACGCGCCAGTGCCACATGTATCCCACGAGGCCGTTGGCATTCCACTGCTGTGTGGCGGGAGTGATGTCGGTGTAGTCTATCCAGTTCTGACCCGACTCGGGCAGATGGATGAAGTCGTAGCAGGTGAAGGCCACGTCTTTACCGGTCTTGTCCTTGATCCATGAGGCGAAGTCGTTGTTGTTGTTCACATTGGCCATCGCGCCCGAAATTATTTTCTTGCCGTGATTCTCGATTAGGAACTGATGGACATTCTTTGCGGTCTGAGAAGCCGCAGGATTGATAAGAGGTTCTATATCAGTCACGGGAAGCACTTTGCCGGCTGTCCTGAAGTGGATGGACAGGCCGTCGGCGAATGTTTTGGATCCGATACCTGCTACGGTGCGTTCGGGCACGGTGAGAGTATAGTCGGTCGAACCTTTGAGGGCTGGAAGCCTGAGCACGAGCACACGGGGGTCTTCGGCCGAGATGGAATCGGTCAGTTTGTCATCGTTGAGCGTTATGACGGCGGTCTGGCTCACGGCGACAGGAGCGGAGTAGGTGAGTTCGATAGTCTTTGTGCCGACTTCGATTTCGGCTCCTTCGGCCACGGTGGATGCCACGAAATTGACGTCGAAGGGCGCGGTTTCGTTCCAGTCGGGTGTGTGGTCGTTGTCGCATGCGACAAGCGACATTCCGAGGGCGAGCACACCCGAGAGGGCGACACCGGTGATTATGTTGGTTTTGAATTTCATGATTTGCTTATTCCAAGGTTATTTTGTTCATAATGAAACCGTCGCCTGTGATGATGAGGCCGTTTTCGCGCACAAGTTCGTCGATGGTGCTTGCTTCGAGGGTCACTTCGAGCACGCTGCCTGGCTGGCCGTACTGGTCGGGTATAGGAGCGGCGAGATTAGACCATGATGTACCGCTGCGGAGCGAGATCACCCACCAGTCGGATGCCGGATCGGCCACGGTCGGTGTCATGTATACGCGGAGTCTGGTGCCGGGCTTGACTGTGCTCCAGTCATAGCCGCCCCATGCGAGATCCTGGTTTCCGTTCCAGCCTGCGCATGTCCATGCTCCTTCCCAAATAACGGTTTCGGAACTGCGTTCGTATTCGAGAGCTATCTTATTTATCACGGCCGTGTGTCCGTTGATGACAATGGCGGTGGTGCTCCAGCCATCGTCGGTGCCGAGTATCTGGCTCAGGTTATCGGATGAGAGTTCATATTCGACAGCCGTGGCTCCGGCTGGAACATCTATCATCGCGAACTGACCCCAGTTCGCATCGTTGAGCTGGATCTGGGCATCGGCGGTCGCGGAGAGATAGAATACGAGTTTTGCGCCGGCCGGGACTCCTTCGAACGACTCCTTGTAGAGGCGGAGGCCGCCGGCATCCCAGTTGCCGAGAGAGAACATGCCTTCGTAGATGACGCTTGCCACGTGTGTGGCCGGAATGACGTCGTAGGTGTAGCTTATCTCGCCGTTCGACGACACAAGGCGCACGACGGTGCCTTTGCCGCATGTGGCGGGAAGGTTGACATAAAGTTTATCGGCGTTGAAGATATACTGCACTGCAGCGCCGTTGACTTCTACCGAGGTGAGTTTGTCGCCGTTTGCGAGAGTGAATGCCATGATCTGTCCGGCCTCGGGTTCGGCAGTGTCTACCGATACCACATAGGCGCACTCGGGAGCGTTTACCTGAAGTTCCGGTGTCGCAGCGGTCTCGCCGTTGGCTTTGTGGAGAGTGAGGGCACCGGTTGCGGCGGTTGCGGGAACGGTGACCGTAATTGCGTCGGCTGTGGCGCCGCTTATCTCGACAGGTTCCAGACCTGCGAACTCAACCATAGTCACGAGATCGAGGTTGCGGCCGCGGAGAGTGACATCGGCGCCGGCCGATACGGGAGCGGGCTCGAAGCCTGTCACTTCTGGCATAGCCGTCGCAAACACTACAGGAACGCTCTTACCGCTCTTGAGGTTGAGGGCGCCTTCGCCGCTCCAGGCCTCGACCGGGAAGATGAATTTAACCGCTGTAGCACTTGTCTCGGAAGGCTCAACAGCACTTTCGACATGAGGCAGAGCGATAGAGACAACCTGATCCATATTAAGACCGCTGACCGTAACTTCCTGACCAGGCAGAATTCCTTCGGCGGGAACTACGGTGATCTCTGTCGGTATCACCATGCCGATGTTTGCAACCACTACTTTCACGCCCGATGCCGTGCAGAACACGACAGCGCCGTCGGTGGTGTTGTCGGGGAGAATGAAGGAGATTGCTTCTTCCTCGCCTTCTTCGGATGTAAATTCGACTGAGGTACCGTCGGGCATTTCAACCGATGTGACAAGATCAAAATCCTTGCCTTTGACTGTCACCTTATCGCCACCTTTTGCGTCAGTAAGATCGAGAGGCTTTTCTACGGAGGGCACTACGACCTCGATTTCAACTTCCGATTCGATGGTGTTGGGCATTTCCTTTGCATCGGAGAGCGTGATGGTACCGCTGACGGCTTCGGCGGGCACGACGAGCCGGATAGTCTTGCGGTCGTGTGCCGTGAAAGCATCGGCATACACGTTCACGCTGTCGGTGGTGAATGTGAAGCATACCTCCTTGATGAGATTGAGGTATTCGCCGGAAATAGTAAGCTCCTTGCCCGGCTTGACTGTCAGAGGCGAAATTTCGTCGATACTTATAGGCTCGGAGTATGTGAGCATGGTCTTGGTCTCGATCGTGCCTCCGGCATAATGCAGGGTGACGTGGCCCGGTTCGGCTGTCTGGGGCACTTTGATACGTATTTCCTCGCTGCTTACACGCTCGATGTCGGTGATATCGTCGCAGCCCGGAATCGATATCTTCACTATCTGGTCCATGCCGCTGCCGAGGAAACGGAGTTCGCCCCCACGGGCGACGGGGCTGGGTCCGAAGGAGTTGAGATTGACGCCTCCGATATACTGATTGGTGTTGAAGTCATCGTTGTCGTCGCACGATGTAAATGTTGTCATCGCCATCGACATACAGAGCATTGCCACACCGGCTATATTGAATATTCTTTTCATGTTTTTCGATGTGTTTCTCAGTTTTTAACCACGCGGATATTGTCGATATAGATCATAGGCTGACAAGCCACGCCTTCGGCACCGCCGGCCCATACGAACATGGTGAAGCAGTCGAAGTCTTTTGCCGTGAGGGGTACGGCAGCCTTGCCGCCGACAGAGTTGTAGATGAAGTCCTTGACAGGCACTTTTACAGTGATCCATTTGCCGGAGGTATGGAAGGCATCTGTGGCCGACCAGGGGCGGTAGAGACCGCGGGCGAGACCGTCGGCCTTGCCGTTGTCATCCTGGAAGAATGTGTTGTTGCCGCCTGCAACGATTGTGCCGTAGATATCGGCAACGCCGGCCGCGCTGTTCGATACGCGGTCTACACCGGCGAATATGAGCTGCATTGCGCATGCCTGCCATGGGTTGGATTCGGGAATCATCATCTCAAACTTGACTGCGAGATTCTGATAGTCGGAGAAATCGACGATGTCGGAAAGACGTTCGCCAATACGGGATGGATAGGTCACGGGGTCGCTCCACGATCCGGCCCAGTATTCGAAGGCGAAGTTGCTGTCGTCCCATACATCGTTGCCAAGAGAGGCTTCGCCGTTGCCCAGACGGATATAGGTGCCGTCGAGTGAATTTTCGTCGTTGCCGTATGCGGGCTGATGCCAGCCCTGTTTGTTTTCCAGCAGACCGAGGCCGGTCACTCCGTCGGGCTCGAAGTCGAAAAGCATGCCTCGGGTATCGCGGTAGTTGAACGGAGTCTTGCTGTCGCCGTAGATTGTAGACACTGTCACGGGACCTTCGGCTGCACCTTCGGGTACCTTGACGGTGAGGTTGTACTGGTCGAAATCTACGATGTCGGCCACAAGACCGCCGGGGAATGTCACGGTCATCGGCACATTGGGGTCATCGGCGAAATACGCCCCCTTGAATGTGGCGTTGGAGCCTGGAAGAGCCCATTCGCAGTCCATCTCGTCTATTCTCGGTGCGGGAATGGAGATGGTGAAGGGGTATTCGACAGTAATACCGGTGGAAGTGATGAGGCGGCACAGGTTGTTCACCTCCGACGGGATGACATTGGGCACGTCGAGGATGATGGAGTGCGATGTGACCATCGTGGGATTCAGTTTCACTTTCTGGTCGTTGAACCAAACCTGCTGCACGTCGCCGAGATTTTCGCCTACAATCGCAAGCTTGGCTCCGAGAGAGGCTGCCACGATGAGCGAGTCGCCCTTGGCGGGGTCGCAGTCGCGCACATATTTCACTACGGGCACATTCCCGCGGTCCTGTTCGGCATCGGTCTCGCTGCACGCGGCCACGAATCCGGCCGAAAGCACGATAGCCGACAGAGCTGTATATCTGATGATTTTTTTCATGTTGAGTCGTTGTTTTTCGGTTAGATTATTCGCCTTCGTAGAAATCGACCGGTTCTTTCGAGAGAGCGGGCGAGCTGGTGGATACAGCGGCGGGGATGGGAACCTTGAATGCCGAGGCCGAAAGATTGATCGGGTCGTACTGTGCGTATTCGGCACGGCTCTGTACGATGATGTAGGAATCGTCGTTGTTTTCCTGACTTTCGTCGGTTCCGGATACCATGATGTACTGTGCGGAGCGGTTATAGCCCGAGCCGTAGCCGTTGTTTATATATTCGAGAGCGGCGGCGTCGCCTTCGCGGTAGCGCAGACGGAGCACGTCGAACCATGTGACGGATTCGAAAGCGAATTCGCGACGGCGTTCCTGCATGATATCCCTGAATGTTATCGAGTTTGCCTCGCTCACGCCGGCACGCTTGCGGATACCGTTATATTTCTCGAGAGCCTTGGCGTCGGAGGTGGAATTGCCTGTGCCGAGAATCGCTTCGGCATAGGTGAGATACATGTCGGCCAGACGGATAAGGTAGATATTGTTTGCAGCATCCTGACCGAGACCTACGTTGCCTCCGCAGTCGGCGGCTTTTCCGATGACATATTTTTTGATATGGGCGTTCATCTCATTGCGGTCTTCGACGACGGTGCCTTCAGCGTCGCGGCTGATATATTTGTAGGTATATCCGCCGTCTGCCTTGGCAAGGTTGGGATAAAAGTCGCCGTTGGTCATATATGTCCATTTGCGGCGGCGGTCGGTGGAGTCATATGCTTTCTGGAGCGAGATTGTGGGGCCTTTGCCTGCGCCCCAGGTCTGATCGGCGATGACCGAACTGCGGCTCCATGCGGCATTTTTCGCGTTACCGTAGCCATAGCCCTGCACTGCGCACTGCACTGCCAGAAGAGATTCGGGGCCGTTGTTGCTTTCTACGTCGAAGAGAGTCTCGAAGGGTATGTTCTCGATCCAGGGTAGGGATTCCATAACAGTCTCGGCGTCGGCAGCTGCACGACGGTAGAGGTCGGCGCGGTCGTAGCCGTAGTCGCTGTGGGAAGCCATGGTCACGAGGAGTTTGGCGCGTATGGCACGTGCGGTATTCTTGTTGCAGCGCCAGTTGTCGGGGTCATTTTCTGGAAGATTCTCGACAGCGAAGTCGGCATCCTCAAGAGCGAAGCGATAAATGCTTTTCTGAGTGTTGCGGGGCACATCGAGGTTGCCGTTGGCGATATTCGACGTGTTGTCGAATATTATCGGAGCGTCGTGCCATAGTTCGGCGATCTGGTAGTAGCAGAAGGCGCGTATGGCGCGGGCTTCGGCTATAGCGGCGTCGATATCGGCCTGAGCCACACCCTTGCAGCTCTTAGGCATGTCGTTGATCACCGAGTTGGCGAAGAGAATGACATTGTAGATGCCCTTCCAGCCTTCGTTGATATATTGGTTGACCGGAGTGTATGTGCCGAAAAACCACTGGCCTTCGGCATCGTATGTATAGAACATGTCGCCGGCGAGCATGTCGGTCTTCCACTGGAAGTTGATGGTGTAGTTCGTCCATGTCTTTGCGGCATAGAGCGTCATGGTGTTGAGACGTATATGCTCTGCCGAGGTATAGAAATTGTCCTGCACGAGTTTGTCGGAAGGGTCTACGGTGAGGAAGTCGTTGCACGACGCCATCGAGGCCGCAAGGACAGTGGCAAGCGCTGCTTTCTTTACGAATTTTTTCATTGATATATCTTTATAAGAGGTGAGAGCTTAGAAACTGAGATTGAGACCTACGGTGTAGGTGCGTGGAGTGGGGTAGCGTCCGCGGTCTATGTTCTGAAGCAGCGAGCTTTGGTTGTAGGCACCGATTTCGGGGTCGTAGCCGCTGTATTTTGTGAATGTGTATACATTCTGGAGGTTGACGTATATCTTGGCCGCCTGCATGAAGAACTTTCTGGCCCAGCTTTCGGGCAGATTATAGGCGAGCGATATGTTCTGAATGCGGAGATATGATCCGTCTTCGATCCAGCGGTCGCTCATGCGGTTGTTCTGGTTGCCGTCGAGGCTCGAGAAGCGGGGTATGCCGTTTTTGCCTCCTCCGATGACCTGAAGGTTGGAGATATCGTTGCCTCCGGCGGGATCGATCTTGCCTATCTGCACACGGTCGAGAACCGATGTGGCCTGATTGTCCCATATCGAGGAGAGGCCTTCGATCTTATAGCGCGACCAGTTGAGGACATCGCCGCCTATCTGGCCGGTAAGGCCGATATTGAGTTCCCATCCTTTGTATGTGAATGTATTGGTGAAGCCGAAGGTGATGTCGGGGTTGGGGTCGCCGATCACTTTCTGGTCTTTCTCGTCGATTATACCGTCGCCGTTCTGGTCGCGGAACTTTATGTCGCCGACCCAGGCTCCCGAATCCTTGTCGATGCGGTTTGCATATGGTGTGTTGCCGCCGGTCTGGGTAGCGTGACCGATGATGTCGGCCTCGTTCATGAAAAAGCCTTCGGTCTCGTAGCCGTAGAAGACGCCCATCGGCTGGCCGACCTTGAACATTGTTACGGTCTGGAAGGGGGCGTACCAGTCGACATTGCCGTAGAGGATCTGCGAATCGTCGTTGAGAGCCACGACCTTGTTGCGGTTGTGCGAGAGAGTGAGTGCGGAATTCCAGAAGAAATTCTTTGTCACTACCGGACGGGCGTTGATCTGGAGATCGACACCGATATTCTGAGTCTTTCCGATGTTTGAGTAGGGTGTCTGTATGGTCATCCAGTCATTGCTGGCGATGTGTCCGGGCGTGAAGACCTGCATGAGGAGGTCTTTGGTCTGTTTCTTATAGACGTCGACGGTGATTTCGAGACGGTTGTTGAATGCGGCGAAGTCAATACCGGCATTGAACTGTTCTGAGGATTCCCATTTGAGTTTAGGGTTGGAGAGGTTGGCGGGGAAGTAAGCCGTGCCGTTGGGGGTGAGCATTGTGCTCATGGCGGCGGCGTAGCGGTATGTGTCGATATTGGAGTTACCGACGCGGCCATATCCGAGGCGCAGCTTGAGGTTGTTGAGCCAGGAAGAGGCTCCTTCCATGAATTTTTCCTGATTGATACGCCATGCGGCGGCCGCCGAGGGGAATGAGCCCCATTTGTTGGCGGGGCCGAATTTGGACGAGCCATCGGCGCGAATCGTCGCGGTGATAAGGTAGCGGTTGTCGAAGCCGTAGTTGACACGTCCGAAGACCGAGGCGCTGGTGGAGGCATCCTGCCAGCCTGAATTACTGTAGTAGTCGCCGTCCTCGCCCATGATGAAAATATCGTCGGTTGTGAAGTTTTTCTTGATGAGCGAAGTGCCGTTCCAGCTCGATTTCGAGGCTTCGAAGCCCGCCATGACAGTCACGTCGTGTTTCTGTGCGAAATTCTGATGGTAGGTTACGTAGTCTTTCTGCATCCAGAAGAAACCGTGGTCTTCGCGGTGCATCATCTGGTTGATGTCGTTGCTGACCTGACCGAACTTATATCGCGGCACATATGCCTTGTTCTGATTCTGCGAGGCGTCGAAGGCGTACTCGGCACGGAAAGTGAAGTATTTGAGGAAGTCGACGCTGAGGTAGAAATTGCCCATTACGCGCTGGCGCAGGAGAGTATTGTTCTTTTCGAGAGCGAGGGCTACGGGGTTCCAGGTCGAAGACCCGTTTACGGTGTTCGGGCCGGCCCAGTTGCCTTCGAAGTCGCGCACGGGTACCGATGGCATCATGGTCATGGCCTGCATGATTACGCCGTCGCTGCCGTCGTTGAGGGTTATTTTTTCGTCAGTACGGGTATAAGCGAGCGATCCGCCGATCTTGAGCCATTTGGTGAAATTATGGTCGATGTTGAAGCGGGTGTTGAAACGCTTGAAGTCGGAGCCGATGATGATACCTTCCTGGCCCATCCAGCCGCCCGACATTGCGTATGTGGTCTTTTCGTTACCGCCTGTGACACTTACCTGATGACTCTGCATGAAGGCTGTGCGGAAGACTTCATCCTGCCAGTCGGTGCCGCGTCCGAGGAGGGACGGATCGAGGTAGGAGGGATCCATTGTGTTGTTTGTGAGAATGCCCTCGTCGAAGAGCTGTTTCTGGTATTCGGCATATTGGCGGAGATTCATCATGTCGAGGCGTTTTGCAGTTTCCTGCCAGGCCACGTAGCCGTCGTAGGTGATACTGCTGCGGCCGGCGCTGCCTCGGCGCGTGGTGACGAGGATAACGCCGTTGGCCCCTGCGGCACCGTAGATGGCACAGGCGGAGGCGTCTTTCAGTACGTCGATGCTCACGATATCGCTCGGAGCTATGGCCGCGAGGGGATTGACTTTGTTCTGTCCGTTTGAGCCGCCGGCCCAGTCGAAACCACCTATCTCGGAACCTGATGTAGACATAGGCACGCCGTCGATGACGTAGAGGGGTTCGTTTGAGGAGTTGAGCGAGCTTGCGCCGCGGATACGGATAGAGGTGGCGCCGCCGGGTGCGCCGGAGTTCTGTGTCACCTGGACGCCTGCTACCTTGCCCTGGAGCATTTGGTCGGCGTTGGTGACGATCGTCTGTTTCATCTGGTCTTCGGAGAGCTGTGCCACGGAGCCGGTGATGTCGCTTTTGCGCTGTGTGCCGTAACCGACCACCACGACCTCGCTGAGTGCCTCGCTGTTTTCCTCAAGTGTCACGTCGAGCTGTGTGCGGCCCGCAAGCGGCTCTTCTTTTGTTTTCATGCCTACGTAAGAGAATACGAGAGTGGCATTGGGATTGGATACGGAGATGGTATAGTTGCCGTCGATGTCGGTGACGGCACCACCCGATTTGCCTTTTTCGACCACGGAGGCGCCGATGATCGGCTCGCCGGTGTTGTCGCTGACAACGCCTTTGACTGTGGTCTGGGCCGCAAGACTCATCGTAATGGCCGCGAAAATGGCCAGCACGAGGAATCTCACGTGCTTAAAATTACTTGTTTTCATGCACAGTGGTTTAGGATTTTATAATGATTTTATGATTTCCAGTGTGGTGGAGTCGGACGCGAAGACCGAGTTCAGTCCCTGTGGTTCCTGGGCCGGATCGCCGGTATATGGTTCCCAGGGCTGCCATGTGCTGTGGCCGGGATCGGCATATCCTCCCCAGCCCCAGAAGTTGCAGCCTGCGATGGCCCCGCTTTCGTCAATGAGCGAGAAGATATATCTGTAGAATCTGTCGCGGCCTTCGGTCGGAGTACCCGGTGCGATGGCCATGCCGTCGCGTGGATAGCCGAATTCTTCGAGTACGAGCGGTTTGCCGGCTTTTTTCATTATGGAAGCGTGCGGCATTATGTATTCGTATGCGCGGGCACATGCGGTATCGACGCCCGAAACGACTGTGGCCGAGTCGATCCAGGCCCAGTTGTAGGGCCAGAGGTGGATTATGCCGTAATCTATGTCGGGGTTGGTATGGATGCGTTCCCATAGCTCGATATCGCCTTCGCATCCGTGACGGCCCTCACTGCCTGTGGAAACGAGGTGGTTGCTGTCGAGACTCTTTATAAGAGCTGCCTGAGAGGCTATCCACTCGGCGAATGCCTGCTTGGTGAGGCTGTCGGATGCGAAAGCGCGTGGTTCGTTGGCGATCTGCCATGCCATTAGGGCGGGCGATTCGGTGTAGGGGTGCCCGGTGTAACGGTTGGTGCGGGTCACGATGTTTTTCACATGCTGTGCGGCAAGCGCTTTGGCGGAATCGCAGTGTACGAATCGTGCCACATGATCCATGTATGCCTGATAACCGTCGATGGCCGGATTGGGAGTACGGCCTTCGCCGGCCCATTCGAGGTAAGTGCCGTAACCGCCGCTCCACTCCCATGCGTTGTTGAGATAGATGACAGCTTTCATGTCGCGGCGTTCGAGTTCGGCCATGAGGTAGTCAAGACCGTCGAGTATGGTGTCGTTGTATACGCAGGGTGCAGTCTGGAGCACGGGCATGATATGCGAAGGAATATTTTCGTCGCCGTCGCCTCCGGCAAGGATACGGAGATTGTCGATTCCGAGAGACTGAAGGAGATCAAGTTCGCGAGCGAGACGTTGCCGGTCACCTCCGCGGCCTTCGGATGCGAGTATCGCTCCATACCAGAAATTGGTGCCGACATAGTTGTATATAGAGTCGCCGATATGGAACCGTCCGTCGGGTCCGACGCTTACGAATTCCGCCGGTTCGGGAGTCTGCGTGTTCTTTCCGGAGCATCCTGAGATAGCTGCGAGGAGACCCAGGGTCATGGTTAAAAAGATATAAGGCTTTTTCATTAAATGAGAGTGTGTTTTTCTTTTGCAAAGATAGTATAATAATGTATGGTAAATAACATTTATTTTACCTCTATGTGATACTATTTTGCATGAGTGTCTTTTTATGCCTTGTTTATGCCTGTTAAATATATGATATGGTATCGATTCAGGTAGTTTGTAGTAATTGTTTGGAATACAGATGTAAGCTGCGTGTACAAATATAGCAAATAGAATGTGATGTACAAATAAAAAACGCGCCTTAAAGGTGCGTTTTTTGGTGTAATGATACTAAATTAACCCAAGACAATCTTTCTTTGCCTAATATGTTCTACAACATATGAAAAAATGTTTATTCGGGCCAGTCGTCGGTCCGGAAAGGCACGAGAGGAAGTCCGAGAACGTTGAATACTTTGCCGATGGCGAAGTTCTTGAAATTGTATCGCACGGACTTGATTTCGTCTACACCGGCGGGGCGCTCGACTTCAATCCGGAGTGTCTGCGGATTCTCACGGGCTATTGCCGGCCTGAATATCCGGTCTGATCCCGCGACCTCGAAGCCTTCGAGTTCTTTGTTCGGCGTAAAGCCTTCCCATGCGTTTTCGAAAGACAATATCGCTTTGTCTCCATTGATCTCCATCGATTTATAGCGCGGATATTCTGTCGGCATTCCTTTTATGCCGTAAGTCTTTCCGGCAGCCATGAAAGCGAGCCGTTCGCCTATCTCTTTCTTTTTGCGTGCATGGATATCGTCTACCTCGAATGGATATACGAGGTCTGCGGTGGATACGATTTCGCTGGAAGGCGTGATTTCGGCGGCTTTGTGCTGGCATTCGCGGAAAAAAGCTGCGTTGTTGCCTTCGGGATTATCGTAGTTCCAGCCCGGTATCTCGACGAAATAGAACGGCAGTTCGCCAAGATTCCATTTCGTGCGCCATTCGTTTACCATGTCGCGCTGGTGGGCCGGATAAGTACTGTGCCGTCCGACATTCGACTCACCCTGGTTCCAGAGGAATCCCCGGATTGTATAGCCAATGAGGGGATTGAGCATGGCGTTGTACATCACATTGATGCGTTCGTATTCGGCCAGTGCCGAGTCGTTCATTTCTTTTTCGACGCTCCATTCCGGGTATTTGTCGAGTTGTTCGCGGCTTTGCCAGCCTTCGAGTTTGGAACCGCCGTAGCTGCAGTCGATAATGCCGACAGGTACGTCGAGCAGTTTTGTGAGAGATTCTGCGAAGAAATATGCGAGAGCGCTGAAATCGTATGCGTTTTCCGGACAGCTGACTTTCCATGGAGAGGCTACGCGCTCCTGCGGAGTATAAGCCGCCGTTTTGGGGACTTTGGCGAATCGGATGCCGGGGTAGCGGCCCGAATACGCAATGGCTTCGGCGGCTCCTTCGACGGGCTGAGTCCAGAATCCGCGCAGGGGCATTTCCATATTGGACTGGCCGGAGCAGAACCAAACCTCACCGACGGCCACATTATTTATTACTATATTGTCGCCGTCGCCTTTGACGGAAATTGTCTGGGGGGTGAAAGTGGCGGCCGGAGTGGGGAGTTCAACTTGCCAGCGGCCGTCCTTATCCGTTTTGGTCTTTATCCGGCTGCCATTATCCCATGAACCGGAAACGGTGATTTCGCTGCCGGGCGATGCCCAGCCCCAGAGGCGTGCATCGGCATTCTGCTGCACGACCATATTGTCGCCGACGATATCGGGAAGTGTTATACCGGCGTCGGCATTAGCGAATGCCAGAGTTGAAAAGATTATTAATGCGATAGATTCTTTCTTCATGGTAGATGGATTATGGTGCAAAGCTAATCCGAAAGAATCATACTTCCAAACAAATGGCCCCGCGATGTCTTATACTGGTAAAAAAGTATCGTTTTGAGTTAGAAATTAGAAGTTAGGAGTTGATTCTGTTGCCAACTTCTAACTCCTAATTTCTAATTATTATCAGATGACTATTTTGGTCTTGAGGTAGTTTTCACGGAATGTTTTTGGGCTGCATCCTTTTTTCTTCTTGAAAAGGCGGTTGAAATTGGATATGTTGTTGAACCCGCATTCGTAGCAGACCTCGGCGCTTGTCAGATTTGTGTCTACAAGCAGACGGGCGGCATGTCCCAGGCGCATGTCGATTATATAGTCGGAAAGGGTGCGTCCTGTCCTGGCCTTGAAAAAGCGGCTGAAAGCCGTCGGCGCCATGCCGGCGAGATCGGCCATCTCATTGAGATATATAGGTCGCGTATAATTCTGCGATATGTATTCCTCTACTTTCTGCACACGGCGTGAGTCGCTTTGGGTCCGGGCATTGGCGAAACTTGTTGTCGACAATGTATGGCAGTCGTCGGTAGTCGACATGTCATATATTATTTCCAGTAGTTTCAGCAGACGAAGGAACCCGGGTTGCGGGCGTGTCAGCTCATCGAGTTTCGGGATGATGCCTTTTATGAAATCCTGTCCGAATGCGACTCCGCGCTGTGCGTTGCCGAAGAGTTCGAGAATCGGCTTAAGCTGGTTTTTTGAGAGATATCCCTCTTGACCTTCTGCGGAGAACTGTATTGTTATTTCGCGCATGTCGCCTTCGTTTACGGCATCGCCCTGTTCCCAGCCGTGCTCGAGGCCCGGACCTATGATGGCGAGGTCGTAGTGGCCGAGAATTTCGATGGAGTCGCCGACGACACGTTTACATCCGGCGCAGTTACTTACAAAATTAAGTTCTACCTCATTATGACGGTGAATGGGGTAGTCGAAGTTCATTTTGCGTCTGTCGATAAGATAGAAGCAGTCTTTCTCCGAAAGAGGAGTGATTTCGGTAATGATTTTAGACATGGTATCGGATTGTCGGTTTACAAAGATAATGAAAAAACTGTCTCCGGGCCGTGAATTAAGCGACTTATTATACTTTTTTGACTATTGATGTGCTTATGAGGCGTCAGATTAGATAATTCGGATTATATATAGTACTTTTGCGGTATACAAACAACCAATCCACTATCAGTTAATGAACCGAAAATCTTGTACCAGACTTGCCGCATCGGCCGTGTTTTTATTGGCGGCCTTTGGGGCCGAAGCCGAAATCGTGAATATATCGACAGCCAACAATACCCTGCTGCTTGATGCGAGCGAGGGCGCTCCTCTGCGTTTCCTTTACTATGGTGATAAAGTGCCCGATTCCGATGTGGCCGAAGTCGTGGCTTCAGCCTCTACACCTCTTGATGCATATCCTGTCTATGGCATGTGTGCCAATCGCGAGACGGCCATGAGTGTGACACACCCTGACGGAAACATGACACTCGACATGGGCGTGACCGGTGTTGAGCGCCGTAATGCCGGTAATGGCGGTGAAACCGTTGTGAAAATGGCCGACAAGTACTATCCGTTCGATATCAATGTCCACTATCGCACATACGACGGGTCGGACGTCATCGAAACCTGGGTCGAAGCTGTTAACCGAGGCAAAGGAATCGTTGTCCTCAATGAGTTTTCTTCGGCGTACCTGCCTGTACGCTACGGGAATGTCTATCTGACTTCGTTCTACGGCACATGGGCCAACGAGAGCAGGGTAGAGGAAGCACCGCTCGTACACGGCATGAAAGTGATAAAGAATAAGGACGGTGTGCGCAACACCCACACGGCTCAGCCTAACGTGATGTTCTCGCTCGACGGCGCTCCGGCCGAGAATACCGGGCGTACCATCGGCGCGGCCCTGTGCTATAGCGGCAACTACAGTCTGCGCATAGACACCGACGATTCGAACTATCATCATTTCTTTGCCGGTATCAACAAGGATAATTCGGCATACCGTCTTGCAAAAGGCGAGACTTTCGCCACACCCGCACTGGCGCTCACTTATTCCGACGAAGGAAAGAGCGGTGTCAGCCGCAATTTCCACCGCTGGGCACGAAAATACAAGGTCGCTCACGGCGAGGAGCCTCGAAAAGTGCTACTCAACAGTTGGGAAGGGGTCTACTTCGACATCAAGGAGCAGGGTATGGCCGACATGATGGCCGACATCGCCTCTATGGGCGGCGAGCTTTTCGTGATGGACGACGGCTGGTTCGGCGACAAATACAAACGCGACAACGACACGTATGCTCTCGGAGACTGGACAGTAGACACACGCAAGCTTCCGAACGGCATTGGCGGCCTGGTGAAGGCGGCCGACAAAGCGGGCGTGAAGTTCGGTATATGGATCGAGCCAGAGATGACCAACTCCAAGAGCGAGCTATATGAGAAACATCCCGAATATATCATCAAGCCCACTAACCGCGAGCCTGTTCATGGTCGCGGAGGCACACAGCTTGTGCTCGATATGGCGAATCCTAAGGTGCAGGATCTGGTGTTCCATATTGTGGATACCCTGCTTACAAACTATCCGGAAATCGACTATATCAAATGGGACGCCAATGCGCCGGTGATGAACCACGGTTCGCAATATCTCACCGCCGACAATCAGTCGCACCTCTATATAGAGTATCACCGCGGTCTTGAAAAGACTATGAAGCGTATCCGCGCCAAATATCCCGACGTCACGATCCAGGCCTGCGCGAGCGGCGGCGGCCGTGCAAATTACGGCATTCTCCCTTGGTTCGACGAAATATGGGTGAGCGACAATACCGATGCCTTGCAGCGCGTATACATGCAGTGGGGCACAAGCCACTTCTTCCCCTCGGTAATCATGGCCTCGCACATAAGCGCTGCGCCCAACCATCAGACATTCCGTACTATTCCCCTCAAATACCGTGTCGATGTAGCCATGAGCGGCCGTCTTGGTATGGAGATACAGCCAAAGAATATGACTGAAGACGAAAAGGCCCTCTGCCGCAATGCTATCGGGCAGTATAAGTCGATCCGGCCAGTGGTTCAGCAGGGCGATCTCTACCGTCTTCTGTCGCCATATGACCGCAAAGGCGCTGCCTCGCTGATGTATGTGTCGCCGGAAAAGGACAAGGCCGTGTATTATTGGTGGAAGACCGAGTCTTTTGTAAATCAGCAATTGCCTCGTGTTCCGATGGCCGGTCTTGATCCCGACAGGAATTATCGGGTGACTGAACTCAACCGTATCGACAATACACCTCTGCCGTATGAAGGAAAGACATTCTCGGGCCGCTATCTGATGTCGAACGGCCTTGAAATGCCCCTCGATCACAACGTCGATTATCACAAACGCAACGATTACGCCAGCCGCGTCCTCCTCCTCGAGCAAGCTCGTTGATTAGGAAGATAGGAAATTAGGAAGTTAGGAGGTTAAGAGATTAGGAGGTCAGGGGATGTGGTTAATTTATCACCACAGTTTCCAACCTCCTAATCTCCTAACCTCTTAATCTCCTAACCTCTTAATCTCCTAACCTCTTAATCTCCTAATCTCTTAACTTCCTAATCTCTTAACCTCCTAATCTCTTAACCTCCTAACTTCCTAATCTCCTATTGTTGAGGTTGGGCAGGAGGGCGGCTACGAGGCCGAGGAGTGGCATATAGGCGCAGAAGCGGAAGATGGCATCGATGCCGTAGGTGTCGGCAAATTCGCCGAGGACGGCCGAGGCCACGCCTGCCACGCCGAATGCGAAACCGAAGAAGAGACCCGATACGAGACCGAGTTTGTTGGGCAGCAGTTCCTGAGAATAAAGGAGTATGGCCGGAAAGGCGGAGGAAAGCATGAATCCTGCACAGAAACTGAGCACGACTGTACCGGCGAGTCCGCAGTGCGGCAGAAGAAGACTGAACGGAGCTGTGCCAAGTATAGAGGCCCAGATAACGGGCTTACGGCCGTACCGGTCGCCGACAGGCCCTCCGGCAAGAGTCCCGGCTGCTGTTGCGACGAGAAATACGAAAAGCAATATCTGCGATGTCCTGATAGATACGCCGAAGCGTTCGATGACATAGAATGTATAGTAATTCGTGAGGCTGGCCATGTAGATGTATTTCGAGAATATCAGCACCATGAGGACAGATATGACGAAAACCGTACGGCCATAAGAGAGAGGAGCTTTACGGCGTATGGCGCTCGGGCCCGTCTTGCCGGAATTGTCGGCGAGATAGCCGGCGTACCATCGGCATATGGTGCGCATGGCGTAGAATGCCATTGCCGCCACAATAAGGAAGAAAGCGACATAGCGTCGCCCGTGCGGTGCCACCACGAGTGCTACGGCCAGCGGACCTATAGAAGTACCGAAATTGCCGCCGACCTGAAAGATGGACTGGGCGAGACCGCGGCGTCCGTGGCTGGCGAGAGATGTTATGCGTGAGGCCTCAGGGTGCATGGTCGAGGATCCTACACCAACAAGAAAAACGGCTACAAGCACCGCCGGGAGCGACATGGCGAAGGCGAACAAGGCTATTCCCAAAGATGTGAAAACCATGCCGAGAGGCAGGCTGCCGACAAAGGGCCTGCGGTCGAATGCAAGACCTACCACCGGCTGGAATACCGAGGCTGCTATCTGATATACCAGCGTGATGAGACCTATCTGGCCGAATGAAAGTGAAAGATCCTCTTTTAGCATCGGATAGACTGCCGAAACAACCGACTGTAGCAGGTCGTTGAAACAATGAACCGAACAAAGAGCTATCAGAACGGGAAAGGTAGACTCCCGCGAAATTACCTTGAGTCTTGAAATTATACTGCTCATAATATTGAAAACCCTGCAAAATTACGAAAATAATTCTGCAGGGAAAAACAGGGAGTTCTTTTGGTGTACGGCTATGGCTCGATGTCGTCGAAAAGGCGGATTATGGTAATGTTCGTCTGTAAGTCGCCCCGGTCTTCGGCGCCGACGACATTGATGTGGCTGTAATATGCTTTTGTTTCGCCATCTGCTTCGGTCTTTTTGGAGAATACTATGGTAATCTCGTTTTTAGAGGGTGTTTCATAATATCTGTTAAATCACAGGTTGGTGTATTTTTGCTTA
>ERZ836877.2131-NODE-2131-length-27090-cov-4.119438_pt1 | contig 27090 bp, 18 predicted proteins | sample MGYA00519469_ERZ836877 | MGnify/ENA primary metagenome ERZ836877 (study PRJEB31850, sample SAMEA3708809) | human gut metagenome | biome: human gut; feature: human-associated habitat; material: faeces | place: China | collected 2014 ... | reverse complement strand
CCCCCAAAAAAAAACAACGCCGGCGTCAAGGCAAGCTTTTTGCTTTTGTAGATGTCGACCCCCAGGCGGGGCAACGGCGTCGAGGCAAAATATCTGCCCCCTATAAAATGCTGGGCATTCCCCCAAGGAGCAATGGCGTAACGGCACAGGCAAGGAGCTCAGGGCAGGGGTTGTGGGGGTCAGCACAGGGCAACCGCATAACGGCGCAGGGCAACGCCAAGGGGCAGGGCGGCGGGACAAGGCGGGCCTGTCCGCGCATTGTGCCCGGTCCGCGCATCTGCTATGCTCCAAGCCACCGCGCAAGGCGTCGCGCCGGGGCGTGTCCCGGCTGCGCCCGACCAACGCGGGCCACGGAGAACGAAGGCATGGGGCAGGACGTATTTGATCTTCTGGTGGTGCTCACCCTGGTGGTCTTTGCCGGGCGGGGTTTTTTTCAGGGTTTTGTGGCCGAAGTGGCGGGTCTGGTGGCGCTTTTGGGCGGTTTTTGGGCCGCGCACCACTACCACGCCCTGCTGGCCCCTCGCCTCACGGCCATAGCCGATCCCTCCTGGCGGGGCATCGCGGCCTACGTGCTGATTTTTCTGGCCGTGCTCATTGCCGTGGCTCTGGTGGCGCGCATCCTGCAAAAAATCCTTTCCTTTTCCTTTGTGGCCTGGGCGGATAAGCTGGCGGGCGGGGCCGTGGGCCTGGCCAAGGGCACCCTGCTCTGCGCTCTGGCGCTTTTGCTGTTGCAAAAATTTTTTGCCCAGGCGGCGTTTATGCAACATTCCCGGACGTTGCCGTATTTCAACGCGCTCATCGCCCAGGTGCGCGGCTGGCTGCCGCCAGACCTGCTGGCCCGCCTGGGCCTCTAACCCCTGCCGTAAGGATTGCTCATGGAACCTACCGCTCTTGAAGCGCTGCAAGCCGTTATCGACCGCCTTACCGCCGCGGACGGCTGCCCCTGGGACAAGGAACAGACCCCCCAAAGCCTGGCCGATTACATCATCGAAGAAAGTCACGAGCTGGTCAGCGCCATCCGCTCCGGCAATGTGGCGGACATTCGCGAAGAGCTGGGCGACGTGGCCTTTCTGCTACTGTTCGTGGCCCGGTTATACGAACGCCAGGGCCAGTTCAGCCTGGACGACGCCCTGAACACCAACCGGGCCAAAATGGTACGCCGCCACCCGCACGTTTTCGGCGACGTCACCTTTGACAGCCGCGATGCCCAGCTGGCCGCCTGGGAGCAGATCAAGCGCGCCGAGCACCAGGACGCCGAAGGAAAGCCGCAGGGGCTTTTTGCCAGCCTGCCCGCCAGCCTGCCGCCGCTGATCAAGGCCTACCGCATCAATTCCAAAGCGGCGCGCGTGGGCTTTACCTGGCAGGACGACGAAGAGGTGGAGCAGCAGGTGGAAGCCGAATGGCTGGAATGGCTGGACGCCTCTGCCAACGGCGATCAAGAGGCGCAGAAGCACGAACTGGGCGACCTGCTCTTCAGCATCACAGAGCTGGGCCGACGCAAGGGCATCAAGGCCAGCGAGGCGCTAGACCTGGCCACCCTGCGCTTTTTACGCCGCTTTGCCGCCATGGAGGCCATGGCCGCGGCCAAGGGGCAGGACTTTACCGCCCTGAGCCTGGACGACAAGGACGAATTATGGAACGCGGCCAAGGCGCAGGAGGCAGTGGCCGCGCCCCAGGCGGACGCGGCATCGGCCGACCGGACGCCCCCGCAGCCCCTACGTGAAGTGGGGGCAGTGGCCCCTGAATCGGAAACGGACCAGAACTGAGATGAACAGGGCCGCGCGCACCGCACGCCGCGTATTCCGCCCCGCAGGCGCTGCCGTCCAGACCTACCCAGCGTGCGGGCAGGGCTGCAACCTGGTCCGCAACCTGAGCTGGGGACTACCACCAAGGGGTCGGCGCAGGTCCATTGTCAGAATATGCACCGCCGAACGGATTGCGGCAGTCTTGCGGGCGGGCGTCCGCGCTTTTGCGCCAACGGTTGCGGCCCACGGGCCCGCCCGTCGTCGGCCGCCTGCGTATCTGGCCGTGCGGACGCTGTCCCTTCTGCTGTTGCTGCCGCTCCTTTGGGGGCTTACGGCCTGCGCGCCGCACCGTCCGGCCGCAGGCAGGGGCACTGCGCCCGTGGCCCAAAGCGGCTTGCCGCGCGTGGACCCAGGCTACCTGCAGTGGCTGGAACGGCAGTCTTTTTTGGGGTCCGTACCGGCGCTGACGGGCCAGGTTTCCGGCACGGACCGGGTCTGGCGCAACAGCGCCACGGCCCGTCGGCTGCCCTTGCTGCTCACGGCCGCGCCCAACTGGCTGGACGTGAACCCCTTTACTCTGTACGCCGGGCAACCCCTGCTGCGGGCCCTGGCCCTGCAGGACGTACCCCGTTTCATGGTCCAGGCCGGGCTGGACGGACTTTTTCTTGCCCCCAGCGGCGAACGGGGCGACATCTGGACCGATGGCGCGCCCATTGCGCCGGACCGTTACGCCCTGCCGGGCGAAAACACCACCAGCCTGCAGTTTGACCCTGTCCTGGGTGCGGACGAAGATTTTGCCCGGCTTGCCGGGCAGCTGGATGCCCTGCATGTGCAGCTGGGCGGCGAGTTGCCCCCGGCGGCTACAGGCCTGGGACCGGATTTCATCCTTCAGGCGCGGCACGCTTCGCGTTTTGACGGGCTCTATGCCATGATCGCCGTACCGCGCAAGGATTGGGACGTTTTGCCCGTCACGGGCGGCGAATGGGATTGCCTGCCCTTGCGGCCGCAGGCCGTACAGACCCTGCAGCAGCGCGGCGTGCTGCCCGACGTTTTGGGCAGGGACGGACTGGGCTGGACCACGCCCGGCGGCTGGGCCGTCACCGGCGAGGTGCGCGGCGCGGATGGTCAGCCCCGGCGCTGGGCCTACCGTTACCACGGCCATGTCCTGCGGCCGGTGTTGCTCTGGCAGGATCCTTCAGGCCAGGCCAGGCGCGTCTTTTCCGCCGCCGTCATCCGGCATACGGGCCTGCAGGGTCAGGCCCTGGCAGGCCTGCGGCTGGAGGCCCTCATGGGGCTGGACGTGGGCCCTGTGGAAAAGAATGCAGCCCCTGACGCTCCGGCGCCGCAGGGCACGTCCGCCGCAGCGGGCATGGCCCCGGCGGAAGCCCCGACATCTGGCTCTCCGGCCCTGAGTCCCGGCCCGGAGGCCCTGGACGCGCTCTCGCGAGAAATCCACCGCTACGGCGGCTGGGCCATGCTGGACGACGCGCTGCCAGCCGCCCTGACGTCCCGTCTGCAGGGCACGGCTGTGGACGTGACCCGCGACGCCGCCACTACGGCGGGCGCGGCCTGCGCCCTGCTCACTGGCGACGCCGCCCCCCTGGCCGCCCTGCTGCGCGAGGCGCTGCATGCCGGGGTGGACTGCAGCCGCCAGGCCCGCGGCCTGCACGAGGCCCTGCGGGTGGACCTGCGTGCCCTGCCCGACAGCCCCCAATTCACGGCCTGGAAGCGGCTGGCGCGGCAAAAGGTCGGCGCAGCGGCGGAGGCCCCGTATCTGGACGCCAGCCTGGCTGGTCTGGCAACGCGGGCATTGGGCCGACCGCCGTCGGCCGACGCGGCGGCGCAGAAGCAAGTGCCGCTTTCCGGTGCTGGTCATTCCGCTACAGCCCGGACTGTTCCGGCCCGTTCTGAGGCAGCGGTTTCCGGCAAGGATGGCAGCGCCACGGGCCAGGCGGACGCCGCTCTGGCCCGCGCCGCGCTGCTGCTGCTTTCCTGGCGGGCAGGGCTGCCCGGTCTGACCTTTGTGAGCCCGCAGGATCTGACGGGCGCGCTGGTTTTTCCCGGCAGCCGAGCTCTGACGGGTGACGCGGCCCGGACCGCGCCTTTGTGGGAAGAGCGCGCGACCGTGAGGCCCGGCCTGCCCCTGGCTTTCGGCCCGCTGCCCCATCAATGGGCCGAAGCAGGCAGCTTTGCCCGGCAGGCGGCTCGCCTGCTTACGGCGCGTCGGGCGGCAGGTTTGGCCGCCGGTAAGGCGCTGGCCGTCATAAGCGGCCCGCCCGGCTGCCTGGCCGTGCTGAGCGCCCTGCCCAGCGGGGGTTACTGGCTTTTGACCGCCAATTTTTCCGATCACGGACAGCGCTTTGTCTGCACGCTGCCCGCCGCCGCTTCCGGCACAGCCCAGGACCTGGACGGCCGGTCCGTCGTCCGGCAGGGACGCGCCCTGGAGGTGGATCTTGACGCCCGCGAAGCCCGGCATATCCTGGTGGGCGTAACGTACAAGACGCAAGGAGCCACGCCATGACCCAGAACAGCGCCCCTGAATCTCCTGTCCGCGCGGCGGCGGGCGACGCTCCCGACGCCGGGACGCCCGCACAGGCGGCCGCCGGAGCGCCGACGATCAACGGCGAAACAGCCGCCACGCCCTCGGCGGCCGCGCCGCTCACTTCCACCACGGATTCCGGCGACGCCTGGGCAGCCTTCAAAAGCACTGCGCCGGGCGACGCTGCAAGACCCACCGCAGCAACGCCGGGCGTTTCCGCGCCTGCCGCATCCGAAAAGGACGCGCCTGAAGCAGACCCGCCCAAGGGGGACGGAGCCGCTACAGACAGCGCCGCAATACCCCTTGCCGGTCCGGCTGCACCTGCGCCCGACGTATCCGCGCCCGCACACGGCGCTTCCACAGCTGCTGCGGCCGGAACGGCCGGTGCTGCGCCGACGGCAGAACCTGCGGACGCGGACGCCGCAACAGAGGCCGCGGCAGGCCAGGACGCGCCCCTGACGCTTACGCCGCCCTCCGGCAATGCCGCCGAGAAACAGGGGCCAGCCCAGGGCCAGGCCAAATCCACGGCTGACGGTTCAGCCGCCGCGCCTGCGGACGGGTTGTTCAATGCTCTGAGCCGGCTGGGGCCCCTTGCGCCGTTGCTGTTGCTGCTGGCCCTGGCCTGGCCCGCCCTGCTGGGCAACGGCCTGTACTGTTCGCGCGAAACCGCCGCCATTCTTGCCTTTCAAGGCGGGCTGCAACAGAATCTCTGGCTGGCCGCCGGGGCGGGGTCGGGTCTCTGGCCGGGCTATTTCTGGTATCTGGGTGGGCTGCACGCCCTGATGGAAAGCGCCGCGCCGCAGTGGCTGGCCGTGTTCTTCCCCGTGGCGGCGCTGCTGGGCGCACTGCTGCCCCTCCTGGCCGTGTGGGTTCTGGCCCGCGCGGCGGGTCTGGACCGGCGGGAAGCCCTGGCCAGCTGCCTGCTGCTGCTGGCCGCGCCCATCTTTGTACCCGCCGCCTATTTTGTGGGGCCGGAAAGTCTGGCCGCCGCCCTGACCCTCTTTTCTCTGGCCTGCCTCTGCGGCGGCTGGCAACGCCCTCAGGCCTGGCTGCGCCTGCCCCTGGGCTTTGTGCTGGCAGCGCTGGCCGGGCTTACAGGCGGGCTCTTCCACGTCCTGCTGCCCCTGCTGACCAGCTTCGCTTTTCTGCCCTGGCGCAGCGGCGGTTTTGCCCGCGCCCGCAGGCTGGACGGGGTTGTGGGCTTTGCCCTGCTGCTGCTGACCCTGACCCTCTGGCTGGGGGCGCTTATGCTGGGCGGCCAGCCCGAAGGCTACCTCTCCGGCCTGGGCGGGCAGTTGTGGCTGCGGCCTGACCCCGCCCGCTGGTGGCTGCCCTGGCTGCTGGCCGGTCTGGGCCTGCTGCCCTGGCTGGGCGTGCTGCTCTGCGTTTCCTGGACGCGCGTGCTGCGCACGGCCGCACGGGACGCGGCGGCCTCCCGGCGGGAGCGGGCGGGTGTGGCCTTCCTCTGGATAGCCTGCCTCCTGGCAGCCCTGCTGGGTCTGGCGATGCCCCACCCGGCGGCGGCCGCCTTTTGCCTGGCCTGCCTGGCCGCGCCCTTGCTGGGCAAGGCCATGCTGCGCCTCTCGTCCACGGGCGGGCAGATCTTCCGCTGGCTGGCGGCCGTGCTGCTGCTGCTGGCCGGTCTGACCCTGGCGGCCCTGAGCTTCAGCTTCAGCCTCAACTGGCTGGCCGGCCTGCTGCCCTTCACGCTTGCGCCGGAACTGGCCGCCGCCCTTACCGGGCTTACGGCCCTGCCCATTCTTGGCGGCCTCTGCCTGCTGGCGGCTGTGCTGCTGGCCCGGCCCGTTCGCGCGGGCATGGGCAACACCCTGTTGCTGGGGGCCTGCCTGGCCGTGGTCCTGACGCTGGGCGCAGCTTTGCTGCTGGGCCCCCGGCTGGACGCCCTGCCCCAGGCCGAACTCAAAACCCTGGACGCCCTGACCGCGCCGCCCCCGGCCCTGCCGGTCCCTGCCGCGCCGGGAGCCACGACGCCGGGAACGGCTGCACCGGAGACGTCCGCGCCTTCGGCCCCTGCCGCACCAGAAGCCTCCACGCCGACGCCCGCGCCGGAAACAGCCGCGCCCGAAATGTCTGCCCCCTCCGCTCCCGCAGGGGCCGCCTCCGGCGTCGCGCCCGAAGCGACAGCGCCCCCTGCAATCAAATCGCCGGAAACGCCCATGCCGCAGACCCCGGCGATCCCGGCGGATCCGGCTCCCGCAGCCCCGCCGTCGCCCTCGGAAAATCCGGCCCCCGATCCGGCCCCGGCGCTACCGGCCACAAGTCTGTAGGCCGCCGGCCGCCCGCGTCGCTTTACAGGGCCGGGCGGCCGGAGTACAAGCGGGACGACGCCAAGGAGCGTTGCCCTGCGCCACAAGGCGCGCGGCATATCATTGCCGGAGCACGCACCTGCGCTCCCGCCAACATGCAACTACAGGACGCAATTTTTATGAGCGCGTATTCCCAACTACAGGCTAACCTGACGGCGCAGCCCTCGCGCTGGCTGATCACGGGCGTGGCCGGCTTTATCGGCTCCAACCTGCTGGAACACCTGCTGCGCATGGGCCAGACCGTGGTGGGTCTGGACAACTTTCTCACCGGCTACCAGAAAAATCTGGATATGGTGCGCGACCTGGTGGGGCCGGAAGCCTGGAGTCGCTTCACCTTTGTGGAAGGCGACATCCGTGATCTGGATACCTGCCGCCAGGTCTGCCAAGGCGTCAACCATGTGCTGCACGAGGCCGCCTTGGGTTCCGTGCCCCGCTCCATCGACGACCCGCTGCTTTCTAACAGCTGCAACATCACGGGCTTTCTGCACATGCTGGTAGCCGCCCGCGACGAAGGCGTGGAAAGTTTTGTCTACGCCGCCTCCTCCTCCACCTATGGCGATTCTCCAGATCTGCCCAAGGTCGAGGACAAAATCGGCCATCCCCTCTCGCCCTACGCCGTCACCAAATATGTGGACGAGCTCTACGCCGACGTTTTCCAGCGCTGCTACGGCTTTTCCAGCGTGGGCCTGCGCTACTTCAACGTCTTCGGCCAGCGCCAGGATCCCTACGGCGCTTATGCCGCCGTCATCCCTCAATGGTTTGCCAGCTGCCTCAAAGGCGAAACCGTCTATGTCAACGGCGACGGCGAAACCAGCCGCGATTTCTGCTACATTGACAATGTGGTGCAGGCCAACCTGCTGGCCAGCTGCGCCGGCGGGGCTGCCAGAAACAAGATCTACAACGTGGCCTTCGGCCAGCGCACCACCCTCAACGAACTCTTCGCCCTCATCCGCGAAGAAGTGGCCCGCCACAAACCCCAGGCCGCCACGGCCCAACCGGTGCACCGCGACTTCCGCGCCGGCGATGTGCGCCACTCCCTGGCCGACATCACCCGCGCCAAAACCCTGCTGGGCTATGACCCCCAGTATGACGTGCGCCAGGGCCTGCGCCTGGCCGGTGACTGGTACGCCGCCAATTTGTAAGGGATGCTTTTTGCGGGGAGAGGGGGACTGTGAGCGTTGCTGTCTTCGCTCGGAACGGCCTTCGTTATAACGGGCGAAGCCGACCAAAGCCCCCCCACACCCTTCAAAAAACGTTTCTCTCCATACGCGCCGCACAGGGCGTACCCTGACCGAAAAAGCAGGAAACCACCCGTCCATCGGGTGGTTTCCTGCTTTTTCGGTCGTTGCCCGTCTGCGCCCGCAGAACCCGTACTTACTTTTCAGTCGTCAACGCGGCGCAATCTTTCTCAGGTCTGTTTGCCTCTCTGGCAGGATACGCCTTGCGCGTCCCCTGAGAAAAGGAAGTTTTCCCTCCACACACAACTACCCCTATTTCCCCCTGCTGTTATTATAGAAGTTGATCAGGCAGCCGTCGAGGATGATCTGACGCTCGTCGGCGGTGAGTTCGCGCAGGGTCAGGGCGATCTGTTCGCATTTGGCGCCGTCGGGGGCGTCGGGGCGCAGCACATAGGCCAGAATGCCGGGGCTGGCGTTTTGCACGGCGTCACGGATATGGGGCACGGCCAGCCAGTCGCCCACGCGCAGGGTCTGTGCCAGGTCCGGGCTGACGATAAAGGGCAGCATACCCCAGTTGATGAGGTTGGAGCGGTAGCGCTTGGTGGCGTATTCCGCAGCCAGATTGGCCCAGCCGCCCAGTACCTTCTGGCAGGAGGCGGCCTGTTCGCGGGCTGAGCCGTCGCCGGGCTTGAGGGCAAAAATGGTGGAACCCAGACCCACGTTTTTGAGGTCCGCGCCGCTGGGCAGCAGGTCTTGTCCGCAAAGGGCAAAGAGCGCGCGCGCCGTGGCCAGCAGATGGGGGTCATCGGGGTGTTCCTGACGACGTTTTTCCATTTGCTGCACGGCCTTGGCCCTTTCCACATAGCCGGGATCCTTGCGTGAGAGGGTGTATTCCGCCAGTTTGGACGGATTGGAGCGCAAGGAAGAGGTCTCGCCAGAGGGGATAAGTTCGTCCGTGGTGGTCACGGGGTCGGTGATGACGCTGGCCACCTGGAGCAGCAAGTGTTGGGGCAGAGGGCTCATGCGGGGCCAGTCCGCGATATTGGGGCCGAAAACCAGGGGCGTTTCGGGCTGGGCGTGGCCAAAGCCGTTGAAGACGCGGCGGTGGTAGATAAGCGGTTCAAAGCGGTAGTGCAGGTCCACCTGGGACAGCTCCGGAGCGGACCAGTCCAGATCCGTGGCCGGGGTCAGGCGGCCGCCGTTGGTGGCGGCAATGGAGCGGGCGTCCATGAGAGCCACGGCGGAGAGCTGGCCGTTGGCGGGTTTGGAGCCTTCGCGGTTGGGGAAGTTGCGGGTGGCGTGACGGATAGAAAGCGCGCCGTGGGCCGGGGTGTCGCCCGCGCCGAAACAGGGGCCGCAGAAGGCATTTTTGAGCAACACTCCGGCGGCCATGAGTTTGGCGTAGGAGCCGTTGTTGACCAGGGCCAGACTTTGCGGTTCGCTGGCCGGGTAGACGGAGAGGCTGAAGGCCGCGTTGCCCGTACTTTGGCCGTTGAGCACAGCGGCGGCCAGAGAGATATTTTCAAAGCTGCCGCCGGCGCAGCCCGCAATAACGCCCTGGTCCACCCACACGCCTTTGTCGTGGATCTTGGCGCAGAGGTTCAGCCCCTTGGCCACGTCGCCGAACTGGCGCACGGCTTCGGCCTCCACTGCGGCGAAAATGTCCTTGGGGTGTTTGACCACCTCGGCCACGGGCCAGGCGTTGCTGGGGTGAAAGGGCAGGGCGATCATGGGCGTCACGCGGCTCAGGTCCACGCGGATGCAGGCCTCGTAACAGGCCGGGCCTTCCAGCTGCAGGGGGGCGTAGTCCGCTTCGCGGCCGTGCAGACGCATGTAGTCGCGCACCTTGTCGTCTGTGGTCCAGATGGAGGAAAGACAGGTGGTTTCCGTGGTCATGACGTCCACGCCGCAACGGTATTCCACCGAGAGGCCAGCCACGCCGGGACCCATGAATTCCAGCACCTTGTTTTTTACAAAGCCGGACTTGAACACGGCCTCCACCAGGGCCAGGGCCACGTCCTGCGGGCCCACGCCGGGGCGGGGCGCGCCTTCCAGCCACACGGCCACCACCTGAGGGCGGGGCAGGTCGTAGGTCTTGCCCAGCAGTTGTTTGACCAGCTCCGGCCCGCCTTCGCCCACGCCCATGACGCCCAGGGCGCCGTAGCGGGTGTGGCTGTCCGAACCGAGAATCATGCCACCGCATTGAGTCATCATTTCGCGCACATACTGGTGGATGACCGCCAGATTGGGGGGCACAAAGATGCCGCCGTACTTGCGCGCGGCCGCCAGGCCGAAGAGGTGGTCATCTTCGTTGATGGTGCCGCCCACGGCACAGAGGCTGTTGTGGCAGTTGGTGAGGGCGTAAGGCAGGGGAAATTCCTTAAGGCCGCTGGCCCGTGCGGTCTGGATAATGCCCACATAGGTGATGTCGTGGGAGGCCAGAGCGTCGAAGCGGATGCGCAGCACGTTTTCGCCTTGCGGGGCCGTGTTATGCACGGCCAAAATGCGCGCGGCCAGGGTGTTCTGCCGGGCGGCGTCAAGATCCACGCCTTTGGCGCGGGCTTCTTCGGCGCTTTGCAGGGCTGCGCCGTCAATGACCACGGGGTTGCTCACAAGCTCAATCATGGAAAAGACCTTTTAGCGTTTGGCGGTCGCTGGCGCGACGCGGGTTAGCGGGACTGCGCCGCGGCCAGTTTGCAGCCGAAGGCGATAAAAACAAAGCCGGTACAGCGTTGCAGCCAAAGCTGAAAACGGCTGTTCTCAAACACGCGCCGGACGCGGCCCAGCATGTAGGCCAGGGGCACATACCAAAGCAGACACAGGCCGGACAAAATGCCGCCCAGCAACAAAAACTGCGGGGCCAGGGAGGCGTGCGGATCCATAAACTGGGGGAGAAAGGTCAGAAAGATGAGTACAGCCTTGGGGTTGAGGGCGTTGGTCAAAAAACCCTGACGAAAAAAGTGCAGTCGTTGCCGGGCCGAAAGGCGCGGGGCCGGGGCTGCGGCGTCCGTCTGCGGCGCGACGCGGACCACGGCCGCGCGCGTGGCAGGGCCGCAGCGCAGGGCCTGGAGGCCTATCCAGATGAGGTAGGCCGCGCCCACATACTTGAGAATGCCGAACCAAAGGACGGATTGGGCAATAAGGGCAGAAATGCCCAGCATGGCCGCCGTGGTGTGCAGGCAGATGCCCACGGCCACGCCGCAGGCGGCGGCCTGCCCCTGGGGGTGGCCGTCACAAAGGGATATTTTGGCAATGAGGGCAAAGTCCGGGCCAGGCAGCACCACCAACAGGGCGGCCAAGGGCACGAACAACAGCAGGGTTTCCAGGGGTATCATGGCAGCCCCATACGGAGCGCGAACCCAGACCGGCCCGCGCTCCGGCAAAAGCGTGCGGTTACAGGAGACCGCCGACGATCTCGCCAAACTCCCGGCAGCCCACCACGCGCGCGCCGGGCACCTGGTCGGCCAGATCCGGGGTCACGGCTTTGGCGGCAATGGCCTTGCCCACGGCCGTGCGGATGCGCTCAGCCGCGGCGGGCACGCCGATGTGCTCCAGCATGAGCGCGCCGCAGAGCAAAATGCTGCCGGGGTTGGCCTTGTCCTGCCCGGCGATGGTGGGCGCCGTGCCGTGGGTGGCTTCAAAGAAGGCCAGGGTGTCGGACATGTTCACGCCGGGGGCCAGGCCCAGCCCGCCCACCTGGGCGGCCAGGGCGTCCGAAAGATAGTCGCCGTTGAGGTTGGGGGTGGCCAACACGTGGTACTGTTCGGGGCGGAGCAGCGCTTCCTGAAACATGGCGTCGGCAATGCGGTCCTTGACCACCAGGCGTCCGGGCAGGGGTTCCTTTTCCGTGCAGGTGCGGTCGCCGAATTCCTGGGCGGCCACATCGTAGCCCCACTGGCGGAAGGCCCCTTCAGTAAACTTCATGATATTGCCTTTGTGCACCAGAGTAAGGCTGGGCAAACCGCGCTCCAGAGCAAAACGCAGGGCGCGGCGCACCAGGCGTTTGGAGCCCTCTTCGGTCATGGGTTTGATGCCCACGGCCGCGGTTTCGGGCACTTTGTTCACGCCCAGCTCTTCGCGCATAAAGGTGATGAGCCTGCGGGCCTCAGGCGTGCGGGCGGCAAATTCCACCCCCGCGTAGACGTCTTCCGTATTCTCGCGGAAGATGACCATGTTGACGCGCTCAGGATGTTTGACCGGGGTTTCCAGCCCGGCCAGGTGCGTCACGGGGCGGATGCAGGCATAGAGATCCAGGCCCTGGCGCAGGGCCACGTTGAGGCTGCGGATGCCCGTGCCCACGGGGGTGCCCAAGGGGCCCTTCATGGCCACGGCGGCGGTGCGCAGGGTCTGCAGGGTTTCTTCGGGCAGGGGGCTGCCCGTGGCTTTGACGGCTTTTTCGCCGGCCGACAGTTCCACCCAGTTCAGGGTGTGGTCCGGGGCTGCGGCAGCCAGCGCCGCGTCAATGACCGGGCGGGCGGCCCGCCAGATTTCCGGGCCGATGCCGTCGCCTTCAATCCAGTAAACAGTGGTGCGCATGGTGGTAGCGATCCTTGGTTGTGTGCGGCGGGGGTACGCGCGGGTTAAGCTGCGGAGCCGTTGTCGTCCGCATCGTCCGTGTCGTCCGATTCCACTTCCTGCTGCAGGGCGCGGGCCCGCTTGAGCAGCTGCTCCAGCTGGATATCCACGCTGATGACGCCCAGGATGCTGTCCCGTTCGTCGGTCACGGCGCAGGAAACCGTGATGATGAGCTTGCCTGTGAAGTGCGACTGGTAGACATCCATGATGTGCAGGTCGCCGGTCTTGCTGGGCACCTTGAACCATTCCCGCTGGGAAAAATCGTAGCCCACGGGCAGGGCTTCGTAGGTTTCCTTGTATTCGGGGTCGGTGACGGCCGAACACATCAGGCGGCCCTGGGCGTCGGTGAGGCAGCAGTACTGGATGAAGGGGTATTCCTGCACAAACTGGTGCAGGCGGGCCGCGGCCTTGGGGCCGAAGTCCAGCAGATCCTTGCTGCGGGCCAGGCGCACCATGAGGTTGGCGGAAAGCTCCCCGGCCAACTGCTTCATGTGGTCGTATTCCGAAGCGAACAGCTCCGGCATGAAGCGCTGCACCAGGGCTTCCATTTCTTCGTGCGAAAAACTGGTGGTGCGGCCGGTTTCTTCATACAGGGCCATAATGGCGTCGTAGATCTGCCCTACGGCCGGGTGCTTTTTGGAAATCTGCTGGCCCTTGGGCAGCTGCAGATTGGCGTTGATCCAGTAGGCCACACCCGCACGACCGGTCTTGTCCGTGATGATGATGGGCACGGGCCGACCCAGCAGGCGCCTGGTGTCGAAGATATTGTAGATTTCCTCATTTTTGGCCAGGCCGTCCACGTGCACGCCCGCGCTGGTGGCATTGAAGTCGCGCCCCACAAAGGGATAGTTGTGGGGGATCTGGTAGTGCAGCTCTTTTTCAAAAAATTCTACAACTTCACTGAGGATGGTGGTATCTGCCGCGGCGTCGTCGCCCGTGAGGGAGATGTACTCCACCAACAGGGCTTCCAGGGGCGTGTTGCCCGTGCGCTCACCAAAGCCGAAGAGCGTGGAATTCACCGCGCCGCAGCCGTAGAGCCAGGCTGTGACGCCGTTGACCAGCACCTTGTGAAAGTCGTTGTGGCCGTGCCATTCCAGCCATTGGCCGGGCACGCCGGCCTCGTCCGTAAAGGCGCGCACAATGCGCTGCACCGAGCGGGGCAGGCCCGCGCCGGGGTAGGGCACGCCGTAGCCCATGGTGTCGCAGAGACGTATCTTCACGGGCATGCCGCTCTGCTGCGAAAGCTCCATGAGCTTCTGGGCCAGGGGCAGACAAAAACCATAGATGTCCGCTCTGGTTACGTCCTCAAAATGGCAGCGGGGGATGATGCCCCATTCCAGAGCCTGCTCGGCCATATCCACATACATGTCAAAGGCCTGGCGGCGGGTTTTGCCCAGTTTGAGAAAAATGTGATAGTCCGACACGCTGGTGAGCAGGCCTGTTTCGTCAAATTCCATATCGCGGGCCAGGCGCAGGTCCTCCTTGGTAGCGCGGATCCAGGCCGTCACCCGCGGGAAGCGGTAGCCCCGCGCGCGGCAGACGTCGATGCACTTGCGGTCCTTGGCGGAATAAAGAAAAAATTCCGAGGCCGTGATGAGCCCGGTTTTACCGCCAAGACGGTGCAGAAAGTCAAACATTTTGGCGACCTGTTTGACCGTGTAGGGGGGACGGGCCTGCTGGCCGTCACGGAAGGTCGTGTCGGTGATGCGCATCTGCTCCGCCGGCCTGGGGGCCAGCAGCACTTCGTCAAACGAGGTGCGGCAGACACTGGTGTAAGGGAAAAGTTCGCGATAGAGCTGGGGCTTTTCCGGATCCTGCAGGGTCAGGGTGCGATCGCTCCCGCTCCGGTGGATAATGCTGCTCATGGCCGTCCCGTATGCGCTCTGCGTGCGCGGCTTTCTGGTTGTTGTGGCAGGCTTTTTATAGCGGCTTCAGCCCCGCGCGTCCAGCACTGCCGCGCGCCTGCGGCACGGGGCACTTGCCAGGCAGAGAAAAATGAAGGAAAGTCGGGGGCTGAAGCCGCGCCGGGCCGCGTCGGACCGCAGCGCAGACGGAGCGTCCGCCCGCGCGGGGTTCCATACTGCAGGCGCGCGACCGGACGCCGGAGTGGCGCGCCATTACCTTTGAGGAGCGGGCATGAGTGAATGTGTGCGCTACCCCGCGCCGGGGTGCGTTGTGGAATATATGGAGGGCAATGCCGTCCAGATCGCCATGGTCACCGAAGAAGCGGGCGGCCGCTTGCGTCTGCTCCTGCCCAACCGGCGGGAAACCCGCCTCAACGCCTCCCGCTTGCTGCCCTGGCTGGGGCCGCAGCAGGCGGCGGGCCTGAGTCGCGAGGAAGCCGTACGCCTGCTGGAAACCCACCGGGAGGCCCGCGAGGCCGCCGCGGCCGCCGTGCCCCTCATGGACGCCTGGGAACTGGCCCAAGGCGAGGTGGAAAGCGCCCCGGCCCCCTGGTTTGCCGAGCTTTTTGCGAGCGCCCCCGATGTGGACGCCGTGGCCGCCTGGGGCCGGGCGCTGCTGGCCTGCAAAAGCCATTTTCGCTTTCAACCGCCGGAGTTTCAGGTCTTTTCCGCAGAAATGGCCGAGAAGCGCGCCGCCGAAGAAACAGCCCGGCAGGAGCGCGAGGCCCTCATGGCCGGCGGGGCCGCTTTTTTTCGTCTGCTCTGGGATGTGGCCTGCAAAAAACGTGTTCTGCCCCCCGCCACGGGGCCGGGCAGCGAAGACTGGCCTGATCCCCATGTGGCCCGCCGCCTGGAAGAAACGCTGCGCGCCCGCATGGCCGACCCGGAAACGCAGGAGCACGAAGCCCTTTGGCGCGGCCTGAGCAAAGGCCTGCCCGATGTGCCCCACCTGCCCCTGCAGTTGCTCATGGCCTGGGGCAAGCTGCCGCCGCACTACAACTTCTGGCTGGACAGGGCGGACTACGCGCCGGGCGACACCTGGTGGGAACCCCTGACGAATGAGGTGCAGGCCCTGGGCCTGGCCGCCACAGGCCCCGAAGCCGCCGCGCTGCCCCACTGCCCCTTGCCCTTCATGAGCATTGACAGCGCCAGCACCAGGGACGTGGACGACGCTTTTTATGTACGCGCCACGGACGATGGCCTGGAACTGACCCTGGCCCTGGCCTGCCCGGCCCTGTGCTGGGAGTTCGGCGGGCCCCTGGACCGTCTTGTGCTCCACCGGGGCAGCAGCATTTACCTGCCCGAAGGCGACTGCCACATGCTGCCCCAGTGCCTGGGCACCGGGGCCTATTCCCTGCAGGCCGGAGAGGATCGCCCGGCCTTCTGCGTGCGGGTGCGCGTGGACGCGAACGGCAGTTACGGTCCTTGCGAAATTTTTACGGCCCGCGCGCGCCTGGCCGCCAACCTGCACTACGAGGACTGCCAGGCTGTGCTGGACGCGCAGGCAGCGCAAACGCCCCTACCGGACAACGCCGCCGCGCCCTTTGCCGACCAGCTCGCTCTGGGCCTGGACCTGGCCCGCCGGCGGCAGGCCGCGCGCATCGCCGCCGGTGCAGTGATCATGGACCGGCCGGAACCGGTCATCCATCTGCACGGCCCAGCCACAGATCCGCAGGTGGAGGTGGCCCTGGACTACCACGCTCCGGACGCCCAGCTGCTGGTGGCGGAAATGATGATCCTGGCCAGCGCCGCCGTGGCCGAACTGGCACAAAAAGCAGGCCTGCCCCTGCTCCACCGCACCCAGGACGTGGCCCTGCCCAAAGAATACGCCGGCGTGTGGACCGCCCCGGCAGACATGACCCGCGTCATGCGGGCGCTCACGCCCTCGGCCCTGGAGGTGCAGCCCCGGCCCCACGCGGCCCTGGGCCTGCCCCGCTACACGCCCATGACCTCGCCCCTCAGGCGCTATCCCGACCTTGTCAACGAAGCCCAACTGGTGCATTTTCTGCGCACCGGCGGTCCCCGCTGGGATACGGAGGCCCTCGCCGCCCTGCTGCAGACCCTGCACCCCGTGCTGGACGCCGTAGGCCAGGTGCAGCGCTTCCGCCCGCGCTACTGGAAGCTGCTCTACTTCCGCCAGCAGGGCGACAAAATCTGGTGGCCCGGCGTCATTACGGAAGAAAACGACGTCATGGTCAGCGTAAGCCTGCCGGAGCAGGGCATGTTTGTGCGCGGCAAACGGCGGCTTTTTGACGAACGGGCCTGCCCCGGCATGGCCGTGCGCCTGCGCCTGGGCAAGGTGCAGCCCCTGTACAACGAGATGCAGATCCTCGAAGCCATGACGGCGGAGTGAGCCCGTTTTTACCTCTGCGCGGAGAATCCCCATGCTGGAAGCGCTGTGCATCGCCCTGGCCTATGCCCTTGGCTCCGTGCCCTGGGGCCTGGTCATCGCCAAAACCTTTTGCGGGGTGGACCCGCGCCTGGACGGCAGCCGCAACACCGGGGCCACCAATGTGGCCCGGCTCTGCGGCTTTGGCTGGGGCGTGGCCACCTTGGCCTGCGACGTGCTCAAGGGCGCGCTGCCCGTGTGGCTGGCCCTGCGCGTCAACCCCGCGCCCCTGTTTGTGAGCGCCGTGGCCCTGGCCTGTGTGCTGGGGCACGTTTTTTCCTGCTTCATGCGGTTCAGGGGCGGCAAGGCCGTGGCCACCAGCATAGGCGTGTTCCTGCCCCTGGCCTTCTGGCCCCTGCTGGCCGCCAGCCTGCTGTGTGTGCTGATTATCTGGCGAAGCGGCTACGTTTCCCTGGGTTCGCTCGCCCTGGTCACGGCCCTGCCCCTGGGTCTCTGCCTGACCGGCCAATGGGCCTGGCTGCCCTTGGCTCTCTGCGTCTGGGCCCTGGTGGTCTGGAAGCACCGCGAAAATATCGCCCGCCTGCGCGCCGGCACGGAAAAAACCTGGCGCAAGGGCAAAAAATAAGTTGCAGCACGCTGCAGTAAAAGGAGTTGGACCATGACCGCGGATTTTCCGGCCTACAGGGGCCGTATGGAATATGTCTGCCTGGACTGCGGGGCCCGTTACCCCGGCGACAGCCTGCTCTACACCTGCCCCCAGTGCGGCGGCGTCTTCCTGCTGGAAAACCTTGACTTTGACCAGCTCAAAGCCCGCAGCGGGCAGGAATGGCGCACGCTTTTCGACAGCCGCGCCGTCAGCCGCACCACTGCCCTGCGCGGCATTTTTCGCTACTATGAGCTGCTGGCTCCCCTGCTGGAAGAAGACGACATCGTCTACCTGGGCGAAGGCCTTACCCCCATCGTGGAGGCCGCTCCGGCCCTGCGCGCCCTCGTGGGCCAGCCCTTTGCCTACAAGAACGACGGCCAGAACCCCAGCGCGTCCTTTAAGGACCGCGGCATGGCCTGCGCCTTCAGCTATCTCAAATGGCTCTGCCGCCGCCATAACTGGGACGAAGTGCTCACGGTCTGCGCCTCCACGGGCGATACCTCCGCCGCTGCCGCCCTGTACGCCGCCTATGTGGGCGCGCCCCTCAAATCCGTGGTGCTGCTGCCCCACGGCAAGGTGACGCCCCAGCAGCTTTCCCAGCCGCTGGGCAGCGGGGCCACCGTGCTGGAACTGCCCGGCGTGTTTGACGACTGCATGAAGGTGGTGGAGCTGCTGGCCGAAAATTACCGCGTGGCCCTGCTCAATTCCAAAAACAGCTGGCGCATCCTGGGGCAGGAATCCTACGCCTACGAAACCGCCCAGTGGTACGGCTGGAATGTGGCCGACCTCTGCCTCTTTGTGCCCATCGGCAACGCGGGCAATATTACGGCCATTATGTCCGGCTTCCTCAAGCTGCTGGATCTCGGCATCATCACGGCCCTGCCGCGCGTCTTCGGCGTGCAGTCCGAACACGCCGATCCGGTCTGGCGCTACTATGACGCGCCCGCCGCCTCGCGGCACTGGCAGCCCGTTACGGTGCAGCCCAGCGTGGCCCAGGCCGCCATGATCGGCAACCCCGTGTCCTTCCCCCGCGTGCGCCGTCTGGCCGAACGTTTTGTGGAAAAAGGCGGCCCACGCGCCTTTCAGGTGGTGCGCGTCACCGAGCAGCAGATCATGGACGCCATGCTCCTGGCCAACCGCCACGGGCACATTGCCTGCACCCAGGGCGGCGAATGCCTGGCCGGCCTGCGCAACGCCCGCGAGCTGGGTCTTATGAACGACAACGAACACGCCCTGCTGGACGCCACAGCCCACGCGCTCAAATTCTCCGGCTTCCAGGACATGTATTTTTCAGACAGCTTTCCCCCGGCCTACGGCGTTACCCCGGACAAGAGCCTGGCCAACCGCCCGGAGCTCCTCCTGCCCGAAGCCGAACGCCAGGACTGCAGCCTCGAAGACTTTACCCGCAAAGGCGCTGCGGCCGTGGTCCGCCGCCTGGGCCTGCAGAAAAAGGGGTAGAAGTTTTTTGTGGGGGAAGGGGACTTCTGAGAACAAAAGCTCCCCTTTCCCCACAACTGCCCACCTTTCCTACTCTTCCGTTGCGTCGATTTCCGGCGTGGGGAATTCCCATTGGCCCGGCAGGGGCGCGGAAACCTCGGCCTGCGTGCCCAGGTAGGGGTTGAAGTAGCCGTAGCGCAGCCAGGGACAGACTTTTTTAAGCCGTTTCATAAAGCGGGTCAGACCCATGCCGGGTTCCGGGTCAAGGCCCTCCGCAGGCACGTCCGCAGGGGGCTGCGTCGGGTCCGGGGCAAGGGCAGCAGTAGCGGCGTGCATCTGCCGAAAGTGCCATTCCGGGTCGATATTCAGATTGCGCCATTGAATCATGCTTACGCCGTCTTCGCCCACCAGACGGGCCAGAGCTTCCAGTTCGGCTTCTGTGTCGGTGATGCCGGGGAAATAGAGCAGGTTGAGGGAGACCCAGAGCCCCAGGCTGCGGCCTGTGCGGATGGCCTGGCGCACGTCCTCCAGGCTGTAGTTGGTGGGGCGGTAGTAGCGGGCGTAATGGTCGGGCCGGGCGCTGTTGAGGCTGACGCGCAGGCTGGTGAGCCCGACCGTGGCCAGGCGGGCCACGGCTTCGGGGCGGGAGGCGTTGGTATTGCAGTTGACGGTGCCCTCGCCGCCCTGAGAGCGGAAAAGGCGGACGCTTTCTTCCAGCAGATCGGGATTCATGAGGGGGTCGCCCTCACAACCCTGGCCAAAGGAATAGATGGGCGTACGGGTTTCACGCGCGGCGTGCACGGTCATGACCTGAGCCACTTCTTCGGGGGTGGGGGTGAACTCCAGCCGGCACTGGGGCGTCGTCACAACGGGAGAATCCGCCTCCTGAGCCGAGATGCAGCCCACGCAACGGGCGTTGCAGGTCCGGGAGGTGGGCAAGGGGGCCTCGTAGCGGCCCAAGGCGAAGTTGCGCGCGGCGGGGCAGTCGTAGCGGGCCACGCAGTTATCCAGAATGTGGCGGATAAGACGGTTCTGCGGATAGTCGCGCAGCAGTTGGCGCGCGCCCTGCTCGATGCGCTTGCGCGGGATGTGGGCAAAAACCTGACGGGGGTCGTCGTCTACGCGGCGGGCGCAGATATAGAAACGCCCGTGGGCAAAACCCACAGCGCCGTAAGCAAAGAGGGGCAGCAGGGGCGCGCCGGGCTCTGTTTTGTAGGCGGGGTGGGCGGCCAACGTGTGCCCCGGCGCGGCAAAGGCGGCCACAGCCAAGGGGGCCTCGCCTTCGGGCTCGCGGATAAGGCCCGTCTCCGGGTCCAGGCCCACGGCGCGGCGGCCGGGCAGCAAAAAAAATTCGCTTTCGTCCGGCAGGGGGATAAGTTCGTCCGGCCGCGGCAGCCCCCATTCCGCGCCCCGGCGACAGACCAGCAACAGCTGGGGATCGTCATAAATATTGCCCTGGGCGTCAGCCATGACCAGGTGCGGCGTAACGTGTCTGGCAGCCATAAAACCTCCTTGCCCCCGCGTGGGCGAACGGCTATAACAACAGGCCGGGCCCGCCCGGCCCGCAGTTTGGGAGGCCCGCCGTGTTTTCGTTTATGTTATTTATTTTTCTTTGTTTTTTCGGCATCCTGGCCGTACTTTTTTATATGCTGCGCAGCCAGGAAAAGCTGTGTCAGTCTTTGCGGGATGAGCACGCCCAGCTGCGTGTGCTGCTGCGCGCCCTGGAATCCCGCCTGGACGCCCTGTGCGCCGCGCGTGGGGAACAGGCCTCTCCGGCCCACGCCGTGGAGCTCAGCGCCCGTCCGTCCCCTGCGGAAGACCCCTTGCTGCGGTTGAGCTTTGACCCCCCGGACCAGCCCTCGGCGGGACACGCGACGCGGGACGGTCAGGGCGTAGACCCGGCCCTGGACCTGCATTTTGATCCCGAAGACGACGTGCCGCGCCGGTAAGATGACCGTTTGGCCTGACGATTTCAACGCAAATTTTCGCCCGGCGGCGCGCTGTGTGCCGGCGCGACTGCGTGCATCCGCCTGCGGCGTCTTGGGACTTTCTCCGCAGGGAGCTTTTCCACTGCGGATTGTGACAGCGCGGCAACGTTCCGGCCGAGACGGGTCAGACCGTGCCCCTGGCGGCGTCCAGGTAGGCTTGGCGCAGGCCGGGACAAAGTTCGGCCTCGGCCCAGTGCAGATAGAGCAGGCGCAGGCTGCGCTCCCGGATCAGGGCGGCGCAGCGGCGACGTCGGCGCTGCAGGGCCGGCGCAGCCGTAAGCAGGGCGCGTGTGCGCAGGGTAAAGGTCTGCGCACGGTGCCATTCTCTGTGAGCGGCGTCCACGGCGGCCAATCCGGCTTGGCCCAGGTCTGTGGCCGCGCGCGGATGCTCCAGCCAGTGGACTATGCGGCGGCAGGCGTCCTCCGGATTGCCCGGTTCGTAACAACTGAGCTCTGCACCGTCCGTAAACAGCTCCGTAAGGCCGTGGCCGATGCGCGGCGTTACCAGGCAACCGCCGCAGCCCAGGGCCTCAAAGACGCGAAAATTCAGGTCACCGTGCTCACAGTGGTTGAGGATAACGCGGGCGCGGGGGTAGAGGGCCCGGTAGGAGCCGCTGGTAACACGCAAACCGGGCAAACGCGCCTGCAGAGCCTGCAAAAAGGCGGCGCGCCGGGGCATTTCCGGCCGTTGGCTGCCCACGAACAGGCAGTCGTATTCCTTGGGCGCGTCTGGCTGGGGGGCGTCTTCGCGCCAGGCAAAGGCCGGCGACCACCACACCCGCCCGGCGGGCAGAAAGGGTCCGGAAAAACGCGGCACATAGTCCCGCAAAGAAACCAGACAGGCGTCAAAAGCCTGAGCGTAAAGGGCTTGCCAGGCGTGGATATGGGCGTCCACGCTGTAGAAAATCGTGAGACAAGGAAATTTTTCCACCCCCAGCACAAAGGGGGCACGGCTTTTGTCGGCCACTACCAGCACGTCTGGCGTGAAGCCCGCCAAGCGACACAAATCGTCCCAGCCGTAGGCCTGAGGCGTTTCAAAGTTGTGTGTGGCCACCGCGTCCCAGCCGCACTGCCGCAGGGAGCGACAAAAAAAAGGGTTGCCTATCCACAAAAGCCGCCGCATGACCATCCTTGGGCAAAGGGGGAAAGAAGGGAGACCTTGCCCTGTCCGCCCGGAATCCGGTCGTCCGGGGCCCTGAAGGCGCGGTCCCGAAGGCGCTGTTGCCAAGCTGCCCGGGATGCAATAAATTAAAGACTTAGCCCTGACGCGCACCAGCGTCAAGGCGCGAGATCGCCATGCTGCTCTGCCCTCGCCCCATACGCCTTTTGCTGCGCGTCCTGCTGGCCCTGCTTCTGGGCTTGGCCCTCCTGGCCCTTGGGCTGGTGCTGCTGGCGCAGAGCAACCCCCGCAACCTCACCGACCGCGCCCTGGCCATGATCTCGGCCCGCAGCGGTCTGACCATAAGCGCCGAAGCCGTGAGCGTGGCCGTGCTGCCGTTGCCCTCCCTGGCCCTGACCAATGCCGCAGTGCAGGGCGCGGACTGGCAGCTCCACGCCGCTTACGCCACAGTGCGGCCGGACTTTCTGGCCCTGCTGCGCGGCGCATTTGTCCCGCGTCACATCCGGTTGTTGCGTCCCCGTCTGGAAGGGACTCTGCCCCTGCCGCTGGCCGCGACCCTGCCGCCCCAGGCCGACACGGCCGAGCCCGGCGCTGATCCCAAAACTTCCGGACCGGGCACCCCAACCCCCAAGACAGCCGTGCCGCCCGCGCCTGTGCCGTCCCCCAGCCAGACCGCGCCGCCCTCAGGCTCCCCTGCCGCTCCTGCCCCACAGCCGCCCGCCGACCCGCCTGCGGCCGTTGCAGCCGCGCCCTTTGATCTGACGGCCCTGGGCCTGACCGGCCACTGCCGCCTGAGCATTGAGGACGGCGCGGCCCTGGTGACAGGCGCAGACAAGGCCCTGCTGCGGCTGGAGAAGCTGGACTGCGATCTGGATCTGACCCCGCCCGCCCGCCTCAAAGGCCGCCTCAGTCTGGCCCTGGCCCGGCTGAAGCCCGCGGGCGGCGCCGCCTGGCAGCTTACGGATCTGCATGCGGAAGGCCGCACAGACCTGGTCGCCCCCCTGGAGCACAGCCCCCGCCTTACCCTGGCGGGGGAACTGCGCCTGCCGGGCATGCTGGAACGCCTGCGCCTGAACAGCACACTGACCACCGACGCCCAGGGCTGGCGCTTACGCCCTGTCCTGAGCGGTGAGCTGCGCAAGGACGGCGTGGTCCTGCCCTTCCGGCTCACGGGCACGGCGGCCATGCCCGACCGCGCGGCCCGGCGCGTACTGCTGGAGGACGTGCGTCTGCACCTGGACCGGGACGACGTGGTCCTGGACGGGCAGTTGGCGCTGGGCGCCGCGGCCCCCGGCGGCTTCAGCCTTGAGGGCCGTTTGCGGCTCATCCGCGTAAGCCTCACCCAGTGGCTGGGTTTTGGCCGGATCATTGCGCCCGGTCTGCAGTGGGCCCTGGACGATCTCACCGAAGGCGCACTGGATTTTACGCTGGACGGCACAGGCCTGCGCGTGCCGCACATTGCGGTAAGCGCCGCAGGCAGCCGGTTTACGGGTTCCGGCGGCGTGGCCCAGTGGCGCAAGCCCGAACTGGTGCTGGACCTGCGCGCCCCGCGCGTGGACCTGGGCCGCGCCCTGCCAGAATCTCTGGGCACGCTGCCCGCCGAGCCGCAGTACGGTCACGGTCCCCTCACGCCCTTGCCCGGCGCCCCCGTACTGCCCGGGGAAGTGGGCCTGGACTACAACATCCGCCTGGCGGCGGACAAGGTGGACTACGGCCCCCTGGCCATCGACGACGCCCTGGTGGTCATCCGGCAAGGGCTGGTGGACGCGAACACACGGCTGGAGGACACGGTGCTGGAGGTTTCCGGCGGACTGTACGGGGGCAGCGTCAAGGGCGAGACCGTGCTGGGCGGGGACAAAAGCCTGCCCTATGCCATCCGCATGCGCTTCCGCAACGTCAACGGCGCGGATCTGGGCCGGGCGCTCAGCGTCATGCCCGTGAGCGGCGGCACTCTGCGCGCGGATGTGGACATTATGAGCCAGGGCCGGGAGCTGGACGTTTTTTTGCGCAGCCTGCGGGGCACAGTGAGCGCCAGGGCCGAGAAAAGCAGGCTGCGCAGCCTGCACGGCGGGCAGAATACGGGCGGCGCGGCCTTCAACGCGCTGGACGTGGGGCTCAAGCTCAAGGGCGGCGCCTGGGACCAAGGCCGTCTGGGGCTGGACGGACAGTGGACGGCCACCCTGGCGGACGCAGGCCTGGAGGCCGGTACCGAACTCAACGGCATGCTTTGGTTCGGCGGCGACGGCACGGGCGGCGGCGACCTGGAGCTGCGCAGTCTGCCGGGCTCCCTGGCTCTGACCCTGAGCCCGGAACGTACGGGCCGCCCTGAGGCCCTGCGGGCCACAGTAACCGGAGCCTTCACCTGTCGGGCGGCGCGCGGGCAGCTGAACGTGCGCAATGGGCACTTCAACGCCCTGGGGGCCGAGGCCCACGGCGACGTGCAGGTCAATCTGGGGGGAACACCTTCCTGGCAGGGCAAACTTTCTGCTTACAGCCCGGACCTGAGCCGTAGTCTGCGCCTGGCCGGCTACAGCGTCAGTGTGCCCGCCGCCTGGAACAAACTGGAGATGGACGCCGCCTTCAAGGGCGAGGCCGGCAAGCTGGATCTTTCCGGCATCCGCGCCAAGCTGGACCAGAGCCTGCTTACCGGCAGTCTGGGGCTGGACTGGCGGCAGGCCCTCAGCCTGAACTACAAGCTGGCTGTGGACCGGCTGAACCTGGACCGCTACCTGGGCGACAGCAAACCCCCCGCCGCAAAAACGCGCAAGACCACAGACAAGATCTGGGATCTGCGCTGGTTGCGCGCCTTCCGCGCCAAGGGCGAACTGCAGGTGGGCGAACTGACCTCCTGGAAGTTGCGGACCCGCCAGCTGCGCCTCACCAGCAACCTGGAAAAAGGCCGCCTGCACTACGAGGCCAGCGCTGCGGATTTTTACGGCGCCCCCCTGCACAACCAGGGCAACATGACTTTTAACAAAGGTCTTGAGTTTGAAAATACCCTGGCTGCAGAGGGCTTCAACCTTACCGCCGCCAGCCGCGACAGGGGCGGCGCCGCTGTTCTGGGCGGCAAAGGCGTGCTGCATTCCTCTGTACGCGGGCAATTGGACGGGCCGGGGCAGATGCCCGCCCGGCTGGACGGAGCCTGGGATTTTACCGTGCGCAACGGCACCTATCAGCGCCGCGCGGAGGACGGCAGCCTCAAAGGCAGCCCCACCCGTTTTGACGCGGCCGGGGCCTCAGGGGGCATCGCCAAGGGTGTAGTGCGCACTAGTGATTTTTATCTCAAAGGCAAGGGTCTGAACGTAAAGGGCGGCGGCTGGATCGACTTCAACAACGACACCCTGGACTGCAACTTTACCGTCAACATGAAGAATTTCCCGGATTTTCCCCTGCGTCTGTACGGCAGCCTGGACAACAGCAAAACTTCCATCGGCGCGGGCACCTTGCTGCTCAACACCATCGGCGGCATCACCCAGGGATTTATAGACATCCTCGGCGGGGTGGTGGAAGGGACGTGGCGGCTGTTCCGGTAAAAAGCTGCCCATCACAAACGCCCCACCGCTGCTGTTCTTCCTCTATCCCCATATGGAACAAGATCGTGTCGGCCACGGCAGCCGCATCCTGGGCCAGTCCGTGGGCGATGCGCCTTTCCCGCTGTGGAAGGAACGGATTTTGTCCCGCCGCCCCGTTGACATAAGCGCGGACGGGGGCTAGTGTCAGCGTGTGTTCTTTTTTGCACAACCAGCCCCTGCGGCGGTTGTGTTGACGGCAGGCCGGACGGTTCGGTGGCGGCATGGTTTTTTGTTGCGGACTGTGCTAGCCTGCCCGATACTTGTGGGCATTGCGGCGCTGCACCGGCCTGGCTTCCGCGGGCGTTTGCCGGCGGCGGGGCGGCGGGCCTGTCACGCGCCATGAAAAACAATCTCTGTAAGCAGGAGGAGACGCGGTGAATATCCTTATCTTCGGACCCAACGGCAGCGGCAAGGGCACCCAGGGCGACCTTATCAAGCAGAAGTACAACCTGGCCCACATAGAATCCGGCGCCATTTTCCGCGAGCACATCGGCGGCGGCACGGAGCTGGGCAAAAAAGCCAAGGCCTACATTGACCGCGGCGACCTGGTGCCCGACGACATCACCATCCCCATGGTGCTGGACACCCTCAAATCCAAAGGGCAGCACGGCTGGCTGCTGGACGGCTTCCCCCGCAACATGGTGCAGGCCGAAAAACTGTGGGGCGCCCTGCAGAAAGAAAATATCCCTCTGGATTACGTAGTGGAAATCCTGCTGCCCCGTGAGGTGGCCAAAAACCGCATCATGGGCCGCCGCTTGTGCAAAAACAACAACAACCACCCCAACAATATCTTCATTGACGCCATCAAGCCCAATGGCGACAAGTGCCGCGTCTGTGGCGGCGACCTTTCTTCTCGTTCCGACGACCAGGACGAGGCCGCCATCAACAAACGGCATGACATCTATTACAATACCACGGACGGCACCCTGGCTGCCGCCTATTTCTTCAAAAATCTCGCCGCTCAAGGCAAGACCAAGTACATTGAGCTCAACGGCGAAGGCAGCATTGATTCCATCAAGGAAACCCTGCTCTCCAAACTGGCCTGACCTTTAACGCCCTCCACCCCCCCCGATGACGCGCGTGCTCATGGGGGGTGGGGCGGCGTTTGTGTCGTCCGCACGGGGTCCAGGCCCCCAGGCCCCGGCCATGGGACTTTACAGAACCCGTCCGCTGGAATACATATCCGACTTCGCGCTGCCTGGCGCGACACGGCAACCCTGCTTCTGGAGGGTTGCCGCTTGCTTTAACGCCGTCCAACTGCGCTGTCGGGCGGCGTCAACATACCGAACGCAAAGTCCTTTTCAAGGAGTCACGCATGGATGTGTTTGATCAGGCCACAGAATTGGAACGTCTGGACCGCGAATCGGCCCTGGTGCGGGCGCGCGCCGCAATTGACCGAGGCGGCCCGGAATGGATAGACGGCGTGGCCTGCTGCCGCGAGTGTGGGGATCCCATCCCCCAAAAGCGGCTGGACGCGCTGCCCGGAGTGGGGTTGTGTCGCGCCTGTCAGGAAGAACGCGAGGGCGAAGGGCAGTAGTTTTTTTGCTGCCGCCAGGGTGGGCTCTACGCCCGGCAGATTTTCCCCTTGCGGGGGAGCCCCTTGCCATTTTTTTATTGCCCTGCGGGCACGGCGGCTTTTCTGCATACAGCGTTTAGGCCGCCTCCGGCGAGGGCAGGGGGCCAAGGGCGGGACTGCGTCCCCCCTTAGG
>ERZ836877.2128-NODE-2128-length-27115-cov-12.684405_pt1 | contig 27115 bp, 19 predicted proteins | sample MGYA00519469_ERZ836877 | MGnify/ENA primary metagenome ERZ836877 (study PRJEB31850, sample SAMEA3708809) | human gut metagenome | biome: human gut; feature: human-associated habitat; material: faeces | place: China | collected 2014 ... | reverse complement strand
TACCTACTATACCATAGGCGATTTTTCTTTATACCCTTCACACACCTATTCATTCACCTAACTATCAGTTACTTCCTGTGAAGGGTGTGAAGAAAGGCCTTGAATGCGGTGATTGAAACGAATTGAATAGAGATTACTTCTGATCAGACGTTTGTCTTATTTGAATAAGCGTACGATCAGATCAAAATTCGTATCCCGATAGGTCGCTTCCCATGGAGTAGTGTCTTGCTGGCTATAGCGACTCTTCAATAATTCAGAAGCTTTTGTTGTATCACCATTATATATAGCAGCACACCATTGAGCCGGTTTGCTATCCGGGAAATCTTTTGCCCAAGAAGTAACCATCGCATTTGCCTCTGTTTGTTTTCCGACTTCCCACAGCGCTAAAGCCGTCAACAGACGGGCTGATTCGAAATACTTTGGAGAAGTTTTCACTTCCGCAACCCGATTAAAGCAAGCTTTGGCTTTCTCCTTCTGGCCTTGCCCATCGTAAACCTTTGCTTCCAGATAATCTTCCAGACGACTATCTATCTGGTCGTCGTACGGTTTTCCGACACCCAAGTTTTCCGGCCATTCCTTAGAAGCTTCGATTGATTTCAATGCCGATGCGTATTTCCGTTTACCAATCAAATCCATTGCTTGATATAAATTGGCAGCCCGATATACGGCACGACCGGCATACGAACCTTCATTCGGCAGTACTTCCATCTTCTTCAACAAGGAAACGCACGCTGCATACTGCCCGGTTTCACACAGACCGTTGGCATATTTCAAGCCTATGTAATAATTCTTCGGATACAGTTTGGTGTATTTCTTCCCGACTTCTGTCACTTTCTGCCAATCGCTGACGGACGTATAATAGTTCAATAGAGCAAAACCAACCCGCCAAGAAGTTTCTACTTGTTCTGCCTTCAACAGATCGTCCAACCGAGCCTGGCCCGATTTCAACTGGGCACGCGATAGATACAACTCTGCATAATCAGTCGGTGCGCAACGATTCATAGCCTCAAGGGCTTTATCCTTCTGCTGATTCGTCCAATATATCAAACCTTTATAATAATCAATCTTCCAGTTCGGAGATTGAGTCTGTGCCCAATCCAGATACTTCATCGTTTCAGGACGGAAAGGGAAAACGAAGTCGGGCGACTGCGCATTCGCCTGTTCCAAGGCAGCCTTCGATTCTGTCTCTTTACCCTGCTGGCTCAACAGATAAGCCGACTGATACAAAGCAATCGGATATTTTCCGGCACATGCCAGCAATGCCAAGGCTTCATCCGGACAACCCACTCTTTCGTACCACCCAGCCAGTTCGAGATACGTCTCAAACGGAAGTTCATTCCGAATCAACGAAGAAAAGTCTTTCAGCTGATCAGCCGTATGCTTGCCAGCCAACCAAGCCTCTTCAAAGCGGGCTGCATGATACAACGGCAAACGATCCAACACATATTGAATCTGTTCCTTCGCCTGTTCCGTCTTACCCGTCTGACGATACACCAACATCAACAACTGACGGGCATCCAAATTCATCTCATTAAATTCCAGACTCTTCTGAGCATAATGCTCGGCCTTTGCCCAATTCTTTTCACAGGCATACATCTCGCCCAGCTGTTCATAAGCAGCCGTACGAACCGACGCAGCAAACGAAGCAATAGAGAAAGCTGCCTTGGCTTCGGCCGTCTTGCCCATCACCCGATTCACCAAACCATACAAATAATTGGCTTCACCATCATAGGTATTCAAGCTCAAGGCAGTATTCAATAACGGCAAGGCCTCTGCATACCGGCCTTCGCGATAGTACAAAGATGAAAGACGTACCAATGCCGGAGCAAAATACGGATCTTTATCCACCGCCTGTTTCAGATACTGTTCGGCCTTATCCCAAACTTTCTGGTTCAGCCACTGTTCGCCCTGCGTATAAAGACCATAAGCCGAATTCCAATCGAAATCTTCCGGCAACGTCATCGGACGTTCCAAATCATAATCCTTAGCATTTTCTGAATAAACCAGCAGATCGTCTCCGATGACAACCTTCAGATGTCCTTCCGGAATTGATTTGGCAGCAGACAAAGTAACCGGCTCCAGCACCTTTGTATTCAACGGAAGCGTTTCTACCAGTTTTTCATCCTGATAGATTTTCACATCGGTTGATAATACTTCCAGCGGAGAGAATGCCAGCTTCAGGCTGCCTGCTTCACGCGTGACATGCAAGGCACCGATACGGCTTGCTTTCGAAACGCCCTGAATACCTTTTACCGGATACCAGTATTCCGTCCATTCGTCCGTCATCTGCGGAGCAAAAGCATAATGTTTATACGGTGTATAAGCACTGTTGGATGCCGGCTGATTGAATACACGTCCGGACTGCAATTCGATATACTGACCATCTGTATCCGTCAACAGATCTTCCCAGATGCCACCTTCGCGTGCCTGTCCCCACAAGAAGATCTTCATACCCAGCTTCTCGTCAAACTCTGCATGATGGATCGAACCATAATCTTCGCCATGCCAATAGATACCATAATAATCATTATAATATCCCAATACATGATAAGACTTCGAGTTGCCAAAATTGTTTTTCTCGTACCAGCCGATGTTCCGGCCTTCTTCGTCGATCGGGAAAGTAAACAACTCACCGCCGTGGCCGATCTGATGATCGCCCGGATAGCAGAATTCCGCGTTCTTGCCTACCCGATAACCTGCATTCATCCAATGATAATACGGCTGATCGATCGAGGATTGATTGTACCACGTCGTATGCGTCGTGAAGTAAGCCTTGTCTTTCGGCAGATTCACTTCCACCGTCCAGGCTGTACGGGTAAGCCATTCATACGAAAAGACATAACAGCTCACACTGCCGTCATCTTTTTTCTTTACCAGATAATCAATCGGTGTACTGGAAGTAGGCGCATGACCAATGATACCGAAGTTAAATTCGATACCACCCGATGTCCAAGGACCACGCATCGCTATATCACGGAATTTGGCCACGCCATTGTCATAAACAAATGCCTTGCCTGTTGTCTTGTCGATTGCGCCCCATACCTTTCCTCCGACTTCGGGGAACAAGGTTACCTGGATATAATCGTTTTCCAGTTCGACTGTTTTCCATTCTTTATTCACTCCTTCAGCCGCAAAACCATCAAAACGGAAATAAGGATAATACAAATTGGAAGGAGAAGCCACCGGACTCGGATCGGAGAACGGATAGCTTTTCATGGTTTTAGGCTGCTCTTTTACCACTGCCTGCTGAGCAAAAACAGACGGCCATGTCCAAAAGGCACATACCGCCAGAACCAGCACTCTTTTCTTCATACAAACTATGTGTTTTCAATCGTTAGACAAATTTTCTTTTAGAATAAAAAGTCCCGAAAGTGCTTCCCCGCGTCAGGAAGTCCTGTCAGACCATCGGAAAGTGCTTCCCCGCGCCAGGAAGCCCTGTCAGACCATCGGAAAGTGCTTCCCCGCGCCAGGAAGCCCTGTCAGACCATCGGAAAGTGCTTCCCCGCGCCAGGAAGTCCTGTCAGACCATCGGAAAGTGCTTCCCCGCGCCAGGAAGTCCTGTCAGACCATCGGAAAGTGCTTCCCCGCGTCAGGAAGCCCTGTCAGACCATCGGAAAGTGCTTCCCCGCGCCAGGAAGCCCTGTCAGACCATCGGAAAGTGCTTCCCCGCGCCAGGAAGCCCTGTCAGATCATTCTACAACGATCAACCAACCTTTGCCCTTCGGAACAGTGATTGTTTCGCCCGGTTTCCAGGTCTTTTCAGGCTGGAAGTTCTCGATTGCCGGAGCATGTAAAGTAACCTTGGCCGGATCCAGACCTAACTTAGCCCAGTCGATCTGCAAAGACACTTCAGCATCCTGATCTTCCCAAGTAGCCAACGAGATCACAGCCTTCTGTCCCATCTTACGATATACAGTAGCCAATGTCCGTTCTTTACCCGTCTTTACCGGATTATCAGAAACCCAGTATCCGATCATCTCACTGCCTTTCAAGCCTACTTCATCCCAGAAATTCCACAACGGACGGTTATCTACGCCATAACCCGGGTTACGACCTGTCATACCATAGATCATACCACGCCATTTGTTACCGCCTTCCCAAAGCATTTCGCCCATCAGACCATACGGAATACCTGAGACTTCAACGATCCAGAACTCTGGCGGCATATCATAGTCGAAATATTCACCGAACCACAGACGATCCAGATACGGGAAATGTTCCAGATACAGGTTCGCACTGTTGGCAAAACCATCTTTCTCGTTAAACTGATTGGCAGAATGCAAATCGATCATCGCACCCGGATTAGTCCGGTTCAAGATCTTGCGCACACGCTTCATCGACATCCGGTCGAATGCCAAATCATCAATATACAAACCATCGATGCCGACATTCTTAACCAGCCAGTCCAAGCCTTCCATATAATAATTATGCCAACGAGAAACACCTGTATTCACAATTGCCGCATCTTTTACCGTATAAGCAAACCAGGCAGCAATATAATCCTGGTCATAATGTTCCTGAAGCCATGAATAACCACCACCTTTTCCTTTTGAGAAGATTTCACCATTCAAACTGCGCAAAGCGAATATTTCCACACAGCTATTCGTCAATTCACGCACCGTGTTATAAATCTTCACCTTCATATCCAGTGCATGTGCCCCGTCAATATAAGCCTTCATTTCTTTGGTACGCAAGAACGGATAATTGATAAACGGATTGATAGCCGTCGCATGGTGAATATTCACAACGGTTGCACCAAAGTCGTGCGTCTTATCAATGAAATCATATCCATGATAATAGCGGTCATGCCACTGCTTATCCGGATTGATGGTACGGAACGGAGTTACCAAAACGTTGAAATAATAATACAAACGGTCGCCTTTCTTCACGGCACGCTTACCGGAATAAGCATTTACCAACATATTTTCGCCTGTTGTAGTCAGCTTGATACCGCCATTACCGTCGTTGCACCATGAAACCGGCATATGCAACGGCTTCTGATGATAGAAGTTGGTGTTCAACGGACGTTCGTATTTATCATCATAGAAGCGAAGCTGAAGACCGGCATTCACATCACCTGTCCAGACAGCATCCTGATTCTTTTCCACACTCCATTTCCAATCGAAGTTCTTCGGACAGTAACCGCCTTTCTCGCCCAATCCCATCATATAACGGGCAATACCCGGAGCCAGTTCCGTCTGCAAAGCGATGTCGTTGATCTCGCCATCTTCGCGGGCAATCAAGACGATCTTATATTCCATGTTACCATCAGACTCGATCTGTGCATCCAAGTTCATCAGGAAGCGGCTGTTCTGATTGGTAGCATGCCAGCCGATAGCACCCGGTTTCCGCTTTGTCACCGCGAAATCCAAATTCTCCCAAGTACCGCCATCGGCAGTCAGGTTCATCGGCTTCGCCAATATATCACGTCCAGACGTTCCAATCTCGGTTACTGTTTCTTTGAAGTAAGAAGTAATCTGCGAAGGCAGACCTGTCTTTTCCAATGTCACCGAGCGCCCCAGCAATAAAATAGTCTGATCTTTTATTTCTAAAGGAATATAAGGAGCGATCACTTCATCATCAAAACCTATTTGAGAGTTCAACCAGCGCAGGCGAGAATGACGCCACGGTTCATTATCTCCATGGTTGGCAATCACATTCTCTGTTACATTCAAGGTCAGATTAACCGTCTTCGTTTCCACACCTTCCGCCGAAACCGTTACCGTACCTTCATACGTACCGGCAGCCAGCTGTTCCGGAACCATTGCACCGATCCACAAAGCCTGTACCTTACCTTTAGGAACCGAACAATCCTTCTCAAAGACTGTTCCGGTCACATCAACACCACCCGTATTAAAGCAAGTAAATGCAGAAGCAGGAATAGATTCACCCGTTTTCTTATTTATCAAAGCCGAATAATCCACCTTCAGGTGATTCACGTCACCGCGAGCTGCCCAGACACCCAACTGGAAAGTATAATATTCCCCTTTATCAGCCGTACCTGTAAAGACATCATGACGGTCTTCTTCAATCCATTTATAAGGGATATCAGTCGTCATACGGATCGGGAAACGACGGTCTTCCGTAAATAATATATACTTTTCACTAGGCCGAGCCTTCAGCAACGCCTCTTTCTCGTCTTGTGTAGCAATGATCTCCATCGGATAGAACGAATTGAAATCATCAATTGCCTGATACTGCTCTATCTCAGCCTGAGGTAATTTCGGAGCCCGTTTCCCATTCAGCTTATTTGCTTTCAACCACTCGGCATCAGCTGTTTCCTCAAACGCAGGATATGTTACCGTCGGGTAATATTTACTGCCAGACGATACATTCTTCAGATAATAAATATAATAATTACCCGGGACCGTCTGTGGTTGGAAAACAACCTCTCCTTTTTCCCGGTTCACAGTAAACCGAGTCACATTAGTTACCCGTTTACCAGTCTTAGCATCCACAACAATCAAATTCTTCTCTTCCGGATTCAGATCACGGCGACGCCAATTCATCGTAGCCAAAACAGCATCACCTGCTTTATCTACCGACACAACCACTCGATGATTCCCTAACGAATCCGCATCCCAAACACCTGTTCCATACAAAGAAGGAAGCGGCTTTTCTTGTGCAGAAAGGGACGCGATAGCCAGAAAACCGACTAAACTAATCCAAATTTTCTTCATGTTCTTAAATTTAAAAGGTCTTTAATAAGACGTATATTGTTTTATTCTGTTCAACAGTTCTTCCTGTTTTCTTCGTTTTTCCAAGTCTGCCGGATCCATTTTCTGCCGGAAAGTTTGCTTCAGCTGTGCATTCAGCCCCTTGAAACGAGCAATCTCATCTGCCGAAAAGTCTGAAATCAACTGATCAGCCGGAGTCACCAGTTCATATCCCAACTTCACCAAGACATCGCCTGCTACAGATTCAAAGATACGAATATCTTCCGAAGAAAGTTCGTTCATAAACTTCTTTGAATTATTTTTAAGAATCGGCTTTGTCACATTCGACCACATCTTTCCTGCAACAGCCGTATTCTTCGACTCACGACTTGTATAATATTCCATGATTTTATCTGTATATGGCACTTGCAGGAAATCACACAATTTCCGCATTTCCGTCTCCGGATCAGCTATCAGTGATTCATAATTCAACATATAAAAGCGTTCCGGCTCACAGGAGTCCTTGAGCTTCAAGGCCTCTTCCTGATCTTTCTTCCAGTTCTGGGCCAAGGCATAGATATGTTTCTCTCCAACAATCGCTTTCTGGAATGACAAGGCCACATCACGGCCGTCCCGATACAAATAAATATAATAAGGTTTGATACCTGTCGATTCAATCCCCTTGGCATAAAACATATTCTTCATGCTCTTGCATAACCAGAAAGAAGCACCATGCTGTCGGGCTGCCGTTTCATAAATCACCCGGAATAATTCATACAAGGTTGACTGGCAGCATAAAGCCATGATTTCTTCCGTTTCTATACGTACACCTTCCCATGGAACCGGATTACAATTTACCAGTTCACATACATCTGAAGCCAACCGGTGAAAATGTTCCGGCTGATTCAGATCTCCGTATTTATCCAACAACGGGATAAACCGTTGGAGAATATGAGGCGGATGCGGAGCCGTTATCTGATCTACGGCATCCAACATCACCCGCAACAAATTTGAACCGGAACGCTGGGTTCCGATCATCTGTATTCCTTGAATCTTTTCTTTCATATAGCAAATAATATTAATCCGATCAATCCTGATCCCAATATCAGAAATATCGGATTGAGATTGTATTTATAAGAAATACCAAAGTTGATCAGAAACAAACCAATTGTTCTGATCTCCAAAGGCATTGTATTTCCAATAGTGATAGCAGAAGCAAAGATCATACCTATGACTGCAGCCCGGATTCCCTGCAACATAGCTTTCACCACTTTCGAATCCCGGATCACTTCTATAAACCTGGATAACAGCACCGTCAAAACAGCCGGTGGCGTAAAAATAGAAACTGTAGCAATCAAAGCACCCCAAAAACCGGCAACCAAATAACCAATGAATGTGGCCGTTATAAAAATAGGTCCCGGCGTCACCTGCCCAATGGCTATTCCATCGGCAAATTCCGGAGAAGTCAGCCAGCCCAGATTATCTACAAACAGCTCATGCAAGGCCGGAATCACTACATATCCTCCACCAAAAAGCGTCAGACTAATTCCAGAAAAGGTTGAAGCGATCTGCCAAAGAATCGGTGATTCCGTCTGTTGTCCCGCAAACAGCAGCAAAGCCAGGAGCAACAAAACAACGCAAACAGATATGCCCCACTGTTTCCTAGATATTTGTGCTAAACCGGGCTTGTCATTCTCACCTATTTCTTTTTCCTCCCGCTTGAAAAAACAACAATAACCAATCAATGCGCCACCGATCATTACGACAAAAGTAATCTGAATCCCTCCTATCAAGATCAATAGCAGCATCGAAACCAAATTGATAGCCCAATGGATCTTGGATTTCATATTTTTCCGGGCCATTCCAATGGCAACAGTCAGTATGAGAGCTGTCACAGCCGGAGTAATGCCTAAGAAGAAATTCTTCACGGCCGGAACACTTCCATAGCTCACATAGAACCAGGAGAGAAAAAGAACCAGTAAAAAAGATGGGATAATAATGGCCACAAAAGAAGCCATAGCTCCAGCAACACCTCGCAATTTATATCCTACATAAGCAATAACATTGACCGCTACCGGTCCGGGCAAGACGGATGTCAATGAAATACCATCCAAGAGATCTTCTTCCTTTAGCTTCTTGTCTATTTCCACCAACTGCTTTTGGACAATTGCCACCAACGACATATAACCGCCAAACGCTGTTGCTCCCAACTTCAAGAAAACCCAGAATATATATAATAGAGAAACTTTCTCTGTAGAGCCAGTCTCTGTACTTTTCGTCATTTCGGGCATAACTTCAGGCCTTTATTTGATTTCTGTAAAATAGTTCTTAAACAAATCAGCCGAAACATACAAAGCCCGATACGGAGCATAAGCCATTCTGCTTTCCCACAAAACCTTACCCGATTGGTCTGTAATCAGGATAGAACCAGTCTTTGAACTGCATTGCAACAGGTTTCCATTGGGCATCAAATAAGCGCTTCCCATCCGCGATGTATATTTGTCTTTCGGAAGTTTAACTTTCAAAGTTGTCTCTGCTGTCAGGTTCTTTTCATCCAGCTTAAAGGCCAAGGCACCCGACTGCATTTCATACAATCCGTTATCAAACAGCATCAAATCGCCATTCGGATTGATATATGGAGTATGTTGGAATGAGAAATAAGCCGTTGAATCCATCTTGAAATCACCGCCACGACCAAATTTCCATAGCATTTTTCCCGTATTTCTGTCTATTTTCCATATCTGGTCTTCTATAGGAACTGATACCAGATAATTACTGTCGGTATCAAAACAGAAACCATTCATATGAAAACGGTCATACATATAACGTGATATATATGGATCTTTCTCTATATCCCAAACATCCCATACCGACCAAGTCTTCAATACTTGTCCCAATGTATCCAACATTAAAATACCGTCACCACCCAAGGTATCTCTTACCATTTTCCCGTTCACCTCAATCTCTGCTACTTTCTTAGGCCGGTACATGGTATATATATGATTTTCATCATCCATCCAAAGATCATGATGGATCACCTGATATTCCTTTTCTTTATGGATCTTGTTCATATCCAAACGCCGAAGCATTTCTCCCGTCAATGAAACCTCGGCAATTCCTGTTCCTCCGGCAAAACCGATCGAACCTCTACGCATCGGCTTCTTATGTTCCTCGTTACGAACCTCTTCCGGAGTCATCGGTTCGTCATCGATAAAATCTTTTACAAACGGACGCAACATAGCCAAGATAGTTCCCTGGGGCGTAATTGAAGCCGCACGAACACCAATATCATCTATTTGCCAATACCAGCGCATATCTCCTTTGTTATCCAACAAAGCCATATAACCGGGCAAGCGCCCAAAACAAACTAAAATAAAACCGTCATCCCCCAAAGCATCCGGATCATGCGGATGTTCTTCCTTGAGCCAATGATTTACCAGCCAAGGCGACTGTTCACGGGTCTTAAAACTCAATACTTTTGATTTTTGATGGAAAAGATTATCAATAACAATTTGATATTCATATTCGGTATCAGCCTTCAACAACAATAAATCAAGCCGATGATCTTTCTTCGCCGAAGAAACACAGGTTCTAAATTTACGTCCGGAAACTTTTTCCCAATATTCTATATAAACAGGAGCTTCTTTCTCCAACTTTACTTCTACCTGATTATACATAGCTGTATTATGAGGTGAAGTCAAGGTTAATTCTAATAACTGATTCTTTTCTTTCCAATATAGGAATCCGACCACGATTATTAACAAAATTCCTACTACAAAAATCAAACGCTTCATTTACATCTATCTAATTAACATTTTAGTCAAGTAACAAATATTTGTTACTTGACTAAAATATAGATTTACACTAAATAATTATTATTGCGGAATTCGAGATGGATTCTCTGCCTCCATGTATGAATTCAACTGAGCATCATTTAATGGATAAGGGAAATAATGATACTTTTCGCTGATCACTGGAGGACTAGGCATATCCAATGTCTTCAAATAAGCATTCATAACTTCATCATACTTACCAAAACGAATCAAATCTGCACGACGTTGATATTCAAATACCAATTCGAAACCACGTTCATTCAAAATAGCCTGATTCATATCTTCCTTACTTCCGGGTGTCGGGAATTCGGCACTTGAACCATACTCCGGAGCTCCAGCACGTGCACGGATTTCATTCAAATAAGGAAGAGCGGCTGCCGGTCCATTCAGATTATTCTCAATTTCTGCTTTACATAAAATAACATCCGACAAACGGAAAATAGAAAGAGTTCGTCCATCATAATATGCCTCAGAAACCATATCATACGAATATTTCATCGTAGCCACATTTACCAATAATTTTGTGGTATCATTAGGAGGAACAGTTTCACCAACATCTGGCATTTTATAATAAATGCCGTACTCTGATTTATCATCTCTCTTATCACCTCCTGTATAATTATAATAGAAGAACTGCTTACGCGGGTCAGCATCATTGTATTTACGCCAGAACGGAAGTGATACAGCATAATACTGCCAACGATTTGTTACTTCTGGATGGTCTGACGGACCAAAATGGTTGGTAATTTCACCACCATTGGTTCCCGATTCATGCAGAATACAGAAAATAAACTCCTTATTGAATTTATTATTTTCAGACCAAACATTCTTAAAGTCCGATTCCAACGCATATACACCTTTATCACGTAATTTCAATACCATATCAATATAAGTCTTGGCATTGGCATAATCATGACTTCTCAAATAGATTTTTCCCAATAGGGTAGCTGCTGCACCTTTTGTTGCACGAGCCAAATCCTGTCCAGCCCATTCTTCAGGAAGATTTTCAATACATTCCTTTAAATCGGCAATCATAAAATTATTGATTTCCTCCACTGAAGTCAAAGGATAATCTTTAGCTGTTGCAGGATCTAATAATTCAGTTATCAAAGGAACAGGTCCCCAGGCATCTGTCAAATCACGATAAGACAACGCACGCAAAAACTTTGCTTGGGCAATCACCTGCTTTTTCTTCGTCTCATCCATGCTGATGTTGTCAATATTCTGCAAAAGCACATTGGCATTCGAGATCACCTGATACATACATTGCCAGTTAGACGAGAAATACATATTATTAGGATCATATGTCATATTACTCATTTTCGTCGGATCACCGGCTGCGGTCGAATATCCCATATCTGTTGCATAATCAGTCAACATAATGAAATGACCTGCATAATATTTCCATGCATCTCCTGGATACGGATTCAAATCGGCATAAAGACCAACCAAAGCTGCATCTATATCGCTTTCTGTAGAATATGCATTTCCTGTCGTTAAGTTACTATATAAAGTGGGCTCCAGATCTGTACATGCCGGGAAAGTAACAGAAATCCCAGCCAATGCAAGTACCCCCATCAAATATTGTTTCATAAATACTCTTTTTAAATTCATAAATTAGAATGTAATATTCAAACCAAATGTATATGTCCGCATACTTGGATATGAGTTGAAGTCTAAACCGGCACCAGCATTTGCACTCTGACTAGAATTACCCTGCTTTACAGACTCATAAGACTTGGTATCAGTTTCTGGATCCCAACCAGAATAACCGGTAATCGTGAATAAGTTTTCAGCAGAGAAATATACCCGACAAGAACTTACAAATTTCTTAAATGGAATTGTATAGCCTAACGTTAATGTCTTCAAACGCAAGAATGATGCATCTTCTACAAAATGGTCATTCACATAGCCACCATATTGTGAATAGTAGAAACCGTTACGCGGGATATCCGTATTTGTATTTTCTGGAGTCCAGCGGTTCAACGCATCTGTAGTACGCTTCCATTCCAAGTTCATGTTACTCATGTTCAACAAATCATTTCCAATAGAACCCTGGAAGAAGATAGACAAATCAAAGTTCTTCCAAGCAAAATTGTTGGTCAAACCAAAGATGAAGTCCGGATTTGCATGACCGATAATTGTACGGTCGTTCGAATTGATGATACCGTCACCATTCACATCTTCAAACTTCGGATCACCTGGTTTTGAGTTAGGTTGCGGAGCATAAGTTTCTCCCTGCTGCAACACTCCGATATATTTATAGCCAAATATAGAACCTAATCTTTCTCCTTCCCGTACAATAGCAAAATCTTCTTCAGAAACTGATCCCATGGGCTTTGACGAACGAATATAAATATCTCCATTATCACCCAAATCCAACACCTTATTTCGGTTCAAAGAGAAGTTGAACTTCGTATCCCAAATAAAATCACCAGTCAAGTTGTGCGAAGTAAAATCTAATTCAAAACCACGGTTCTGAATAGATCCGATATTACTCTGGCCCGAAGTGAAACCTGTATACATTGGTAACTTAACAGCCAACAACAAATCATCAGTCTTCTTCCAATAACCATCTAATGTAACTGAAATCCGATTGTCCAAGAATCCCATATCTACACCGACGTTCCACTGTTTGGTAGTTTCCCATTTCAAATTTGGATTAGCGGCACTCTTCTGATCCATATGAACACCGGCTGAATTTGTTGAACCATCAAATGTATAACGGGTATTCGACATCAACGCATACGAAGCATAATCACCAATACGTTCGTTACCAGTTACGCCAAAACCAGCACGTACCTTCAAGTTACTGAACAGATTCAGATTCTTAATGAAATCTTCCTCACTGGCACGCCAAGCTAATGATCCAGAAGGGAATGTTCCCCAATGTTCATTGGCACCAAAACGAGAAGAACCATCCCGACGTACAGTTACTGTTGCCAAATACTTATTATTATAAGTATAGTTTACACGACCGAAGAAAGACACCAAGATATTTTCCGTTTTATTCGAAGCGATATTTGTAATAGTAGCAGCAGCACCCATATTATTAAATGAGAACAAATCTGTAGAGAACCCCTTCGCATTTTCTCTTCTATATTCCGATTGGTATTTCTCATACGTATAACCAACCATTGCATTAAAATCATGAACCTTATTAAAGGTCTTCATGTAATTGATTGTTCCTTCAAACACCTGACGGGTTCCTGTAAAATCATAGGTAGAAGCCACACCGCCATCAATACCACCTTGATATGTTGATTTGGGCAAGTACGTACCTTGGAACTTATGTAAAATTTCCACACCAACAGAAGCTTTACCTGTCAATCCTTCAAGAGGTGTTACTTCAACAAATGCAGTTCCATTGAACTTATCATTCGTTTCATCATTCTGACGTTCCTGCAAGTTTGCTAACGGGTTATCACCACGTCCTCCAGGAGGTCTTCCGTAAGTACCATCTTCATTGAATGGTTTTACCGTCGGATCATATGTCAAAACACTGTATAATACATTCGAATTTACCAAATTTCCACTATAAGCTTGAAATTTTGACTGTTCACGATGTGCATACATAGTAGCACCGGCTTTGATCCAATCCGTAATGGTCTGATCCACATTCACACGACCAGAAAAACGAGAGAAGTCTGTATTCTTCAATACACCCTCCTGACCATAATAACCCAGACTGGTCAAAATCTTCGTCTTTTCAGAGCCTCCTCGAAACTGGATACTATGATCTTGAACCAAACCTAAACGAGTACAAACATCAATCCAGTCTGTATCCACATCTGACTCCAACTGAGACGGGGTATAAACACCATACGGATTTCCTTCTTGCCCCTCAATTTCTTGGAACAAGGCATTCTGCAAATTCATGTAATCCTTAGCATTGATAAAATCAAATGGATTCTGAACTTGTTGCACTCCTAAATAACCATTATAAGAAATCTTATTTTCACCACTTCTGCCTCTTTTTGTTGTGATCAATACAACACCGTTGGCACCACGAGCTCCATAAATAGCAGTTGCCGAAGCATCCTTCAAGATCTGCATGGACTCAATATCATTCGGATTGATATTCAAACCTTCAGTTGAAGGAAAACCATCTACTACATACAACGGTTCGTTGGTTGAACTGATAGAGTTACTACCACGTACACGCACTGAAATAGAACCACCCGGAGCCTTTGATGTCTGTTGAACCTGTACACCGGCAGTCTTTCCTTGCAAAGCCTGAGCAGCATTACTAACCGTACCACCCATCACCATATCATCAGCAGATACAGAAGAAACGGCACCCGTCAAATCTTTCTTTTTCACATAACCATAACCAATGGCAACCACTTCGTCCAAACCAATGGCTTCTTCTTGCAATACAACATTGATTACCGTTTTATTTGCCTTAATTTCTTGAGCTTTCATTCCCACGAATGAATAAGACAAAACTGCTCCCTCTTCTACATTAATAGAGTAGTTTCCATCCAAATCTGTTACGGTACCGTTGGTTGTACCTTTTACTACTACTGCTGCTCCTGTTACAGGTTCTCCATTTGAGTCTTTCACGACACCTGTCACCGTAATTTGCGACTGGTTAACAATCGGAGCATTTGTTTTCACGGCTTTCAATCCTGTTGCGGCAGAGGCTTCATTTACCCCCCCCCAATTGGGTAGCTAACATACAGGCTAAAAGCACTTTAGAACCGAATAATGCTTTGGTATAGTCCATACAATTAAAATTAAACTTGAAGCTCTATTCCATAAGAATGTTCTCGCATTTTTACAAAATATAACTTCGACATACTTACTTTTGATTAAAACTTTCAACCGCAAATGTATAAATAATATTTAGAAAATATCAAGAGTAAATACACAAAATATTTAATAACGTTTGTTTTTAACATTTAGCGAATAAATACATAACGAACTTCCCTTCCTTTCTATTTTTCTTTTTTGCACTATCATTATTCTATTTTTATCATAATAATCAACGACTTATACAGCAAAAAGTATCTTTCTTTTGTTCCAAATCAATAATAACCCATATTTATCAATCAAAGATGATAACAAAATGAAGAATGAAACGATCTACATCATAACATTTATCCGTGCTCATATCCCAAATTCTCTTTTATCGAGTAGAATAATAAATATAAATGCAACAATTTGACAGAATTATCTTCTGTATCATTATTTCATTTATTCAAAAATATGAGATAAATTCAAAACTTTATAAATTATATCCAGTGCTTAAATTAAGTGAGTGGAGGTTTGGTTTTATTAATGAAAAACAAAAGTCGGCAAGTTTTTATAAAATCATTAGCATATATTTTTCTCTCGCCAGTTTTTCCTAAAAAGCCGGCGTATTTTACTGAAAAGCCGGCGTAAATTGATGAAAATACGCCGGCTTTTTCCTTAAATGTAAAGTATTATAATTCCAAACTCTTAACAGGCTGAAGTCCTAGACCTTTGGCCTTTTCCAACAGAAAATGATAAGCGGCTTCGCGGTCGTTGGGAATGACACCGTCGAGAATGGCATTCTTGATGGCTTCTTTCAGGACACCAACCGGCCGGGACGGTTGCAGATTGAATAAATCCATAATTTCCTCACCTTTAATTGGCGGCTGGAAATTGCGGACACGGTCTTTCTCTTCGATATCTGCCAGCTTAGAACGCACCAGCTGGAAGTTGGCCAAGAAACGGCGTACCTTCTCCGGATTCTTGCTGGTGATGTCGGCTTCGCAAAGCAACATCAGGTCTTCGATATCGTCACCGGCATCGAAAAGCAAACGGCGGATGGCCGAATCGGTCACTTCATCGTCGCTCAAAGCAATCGGACGCATATGCAAGCCCACCAGTTTCTGCACATATTTCATCTTCTCATTCATCGGAAGTTTCATTTTCCGGAAGATTTCCGGTATCATCTTCTCGCCGATGAAATTATGGTTGTGGAATGTCCAGCCCAGACGCGGATCAAACCGTTTCGAACGAGGCTTGCCGATGTCGTGGAAGATCGCACTCCAACGCAGCCACAAGTTGTCGGTCGTCTTGCTTAAACGGTCGAGAACCATTAGCGTATGGGCGAAATTATCCTTATGCCCGATGCCTTCTTTGGTCTCTACACCTTTCAAGGCACACAGTTCCGGGAAAATCAGTTGGAGCAAACCGCTTTTATCCAACAAGTCGAAACCCAGAGATGGCTTCGGCGATAATACAATCTTATTCAATTCATCGACGATCCGTTCTTTGGAGATGATAGAAATCCGTTCCCGGTTACGGATAATCGCGTCGAATGTATCGGGATCGATAAAGAAACCTAACTGGGAAGCAAAACGGACGGCACGCATCATCCGAAGCGGGTCATCACTGAAGGTAACATCCGGATCAAGCGGCGTACGAATCGTCAGGTCATCCATATCATCCAATCCGCCAAAAGGATCGACCAGCTCTCCATAACGATCTTTATTCAGACACAACGCCAAGGCATTGATCGTAAAATCGCGACGGTTCTGATCGTCTTCAAGTGTTCCGTCTTCTACAATCGGCTTACGGCTGTCGTGGCTGTACGATTCTTTGCGCGCACCGACGAACTCCAATTCCAAGTCACCGCACTTCACTTGTGCCGTACCGAAGTTCTTAAAGATAGAGAGATTCGCCCGACGGCCCAATTTTGCCGCCACACGCTTGGCCAGTTCGATTCCACTGCCTACTGCCACGATATCGATGTCTTTCGACGGACGGTTCAAGAATATATCCCGGACATAACCACCGATCACATACGCTTCAACCCCTAATTCGTCTGCCGCCTCCGAAACCAACCGGAAAGGCTTGGCAGAAATATGTTCTAACAATTCGTCATTGCTTATATACATGCTTATCCTTCTTCTGTTTCGGTAGCAAAATTAATGTATCTTTCCCGAAATGGCAAATTCGCGCCGGCTGAGCCCGCAACACGTCTATTTATTTTCTACCTTTGCGGACAAAGAACAGTATAAATAACAAGGATATGAAAAAATCGATTGCCTGTTTGATGCTTGCAACGGCCCTTGCCGGTTGCAACAATGCGGCCAAACAAGCCCAGGAACGCCTGGATAAAGCCCACGCTTATTACGAGAACAACGAGTTATTCGCCGCCCGGTCGGAGATTGACAGCTTGCGGGCCAAGTTTCCGAAAGAGTTTGATGCCTTAAAAGGGGCTTTAACCCTGATGCGTGAAATCGACCTGAAGGAAGCCGAACGCAACATCGCTTATTGTGACAGTCTGATGCCAATCCGCCTGCATGAATCGGATTCACTGAAGGCAGGTTTCACTTTCGAGAAAGATACGCTATACGAAGAAATCGGGAACTATATCTGGCGGCAACAGACGATTGAGCGGAACGTTCAGCGGTGTTATGTCCGTTGTGGTGTGAACGAGAACGGCGAAATGTACCTGGCCAGTGTCTATTTCGGAGGGAAACCGATTGACCATACCAGTATCAAGGTGAGCACGCCCGACGGCCTTTTTGCCGAAACGGCTTCTATTCCCTACGACGGTGGCGTGAACTATCACTTCAAGGATATGGGTAACACGACGGAAGTCGTTACTTATAAAGCCGAAAAAGGGCAAGATGCCATCAAGTTCATCTACGACAATGCCGACAAACGTATCAAGATAGAATATCAGGGTGGCAAACCGTATGTCATCTATATGGCAGAAGCCGATAAGAAAGCCTTGGTGGCTACGTATAATCTAGCGACTGCCTTGAGCGATATTTACCAGATGACCCAGGAAAAGAGAAAGGCGCTGAAACGTATCGCTTACCTGAACCATCGCATGAATAAAGAAGCAGAATAACGGAAGAAAAATGAAACACGTAAAATGTATGTTGCTGGCAGGCCTGCTGTGCGGTCTGTTTGGTATGAAACTGTATGCACAGCAAGAGACCAGTAAAATAGACAGTGCCGAACTTAAGCTGAGACAGAATTACACCAAACGGGAAGTCATGATCCCGATGCGCGACGGTGTCAAGCTGTTCACTTCCATTTACGAGCCGAAAGACCGGAGCGAGAAGCATCCTATCCTGATGATGCGTACGCCTTATTCGTGCGAGCCTTACGGAGACAAGTTCGGTATCAAAGATAATATTTATACGCAGAACCGGTATATTCTGGTTTATCAGGACATTCGCGGACGCCATAAAAGCGAAGGTGAATTTGTTCAGGTACGTCCGCTGAATAAGAACAAGAAGAGCAAAAAGGATATTGATGAAGCCACCGATACGTATGATACGATTGAATGGTTACTCAAGAATACTTATAATAATGGGAACGCCGGAACTTGGGGTATCAGTTACGATGGCTTTCAGGCTACGATGACGGCTTCATCCAATCATCCGGCATTGAAAGCGGTTTCTCCGCAAGGTCCGGTAACGGACTGGTTCCGGGGCGACGACCGACATCACAACGGAGCTTTCACCTTCTTGCAGACCACGAACTTTCTGCCTTGGCTGGAAGGCCGCCATGCCGGAAAAGGAGTGATGAAAGAGATCGTAAAGAATGATGTGTATACTGATTTCCTCCGCCTGGGAACTTTCAAGGATGCAGATGCCTTGGTACAAGACACGACCGAAACACTTTGGAACCTGATCAAGAAACATCCAAACTTCGATGCTTTCTGGCAGGAACGCGATGCCCGCCAGTCTTGCTATAACCTGAAACCAGCCATGTTAGTCGTAGGTGGCTTGTTCGACAGTGAAGACTGTTATGGCGCCTGGAATACTTATAAGGCCATCAAAGAGCAGTCGCCCGAAACCGAACTCTATCTGGCCTTTGGTCCGTGGTGGCACGGAGCATGGACTCGTCCCGGTTTCGAAGGCTTCGGGAATATCTATTTCGGGAAAAGTACCTCGAAGTTCTATCGGGAAGAAATCGAATATCCATTCTTCCGCTATTACCTGGAAGGAAAAGGAGAAAAGCCGAAACATCATGTGAGTGTGTTCCATACTGGAAAGAACGAATGGGTATTTGCAGAAGAATGGCCGCTTCCGGAGATGCAGCCGACACCGTATTATATTCATGGCGACGGTTCTGTCTCTACTGAAGCTCCTGAAGAAAAGGAATCGTTTACCGAATATGTATCGGATATGAGCAAACCTGTGCCTTATACCGGCAATCCGACCCGATCTCGTACGTTGGAGTATATGCTCGACGACCAGCGTTTCGCTACGGCACGCCCGGATGTGATCTCATTCATGACGCCGGTACTAACTGATACGTTGACATTGGCTGGTCCGATTGAAGTCGAGTTGCAGACAGCTATCAGCAGTACGGATGCCGACTTTATGGTGAAAGTCATTGACGTCTTTCCGGAAAACTTCCAATATCCGAAAGAAGCGACCGAATACCTGAAGAACGGCCGTTATCCGATGAGCGGATATGAAATGCTGGTTCGTGGCGAATTGTTCCGTGGTCGTTTCCGCACCGGATTCGATAATCCGCAACCGTTCGAACCGAACCAGATCACGCCGGTTCATTATACCTTGTATGATGTAGCCCATACGTTCCTGCCGGGTCACCGGCTGATGATTCAGATCCAAAGTTCGTGGTTCCCGATCATCGACCGCAATCCGCAACGGTTCATTGATACCTATCATTGCTCAGTGGAAGACTTCGTGATGAAACAGAACATCCGTATTTATCATCAGCAGAATGCGGCTACCCGACTGATCCTGCCTGTCGTCAAATAAGGGAATTTACTTGTAACATAAAACCCGTTAGTTTCGGATTCAAAAGTAACGAGAATCATAACCGAAACTAACGGGTTTCTTATTAGGAGGCAACGGCTTTCGATGCTCGCCGTCGTTTCATCTCCAAATAATGCCGGACTAATTGTTTCCGGCTGCGAATGATCTGATAACGGTAAACCAAGCATGCCGTTATGAAATAAACACCTGCCTGAATCCATAACACCTGATATTCGTGAGCAACTTCGTTTAAGGTCGCTCCGGCAGTATTAATCCGGGCAAAACCTTGCACGCCCATCGTGGACGGAAAGATATAACCCAATGCCCGCCAGAACGGAGAGATCGAATACATCGGCCAGGAAATACCGGAGATAAACACCAGGATCACCGATGTAAAGACAAACAGGATCATCGGTTCCTCGCGGTTGGAAACGAATCCGGAAAGCGTCATCGAGAAGAAGATGCATGCAAACAGATATGGCAGGATAAAGAGAATCAGATCCAACGGTTGCCCGATCTGCGGGAAGGCAAACAGGCGAGGCACGATGACCAATACCCAGGCACAAACTACCACATACAGGACAATGTATGTCAGACTCTTCCCTAATACGATACGCAAGGTTCCATGAAAATGCCGGGTAATCGGCACCAACGTATGGAAACGGTTCTTTTCCCGTGCCGTTCCTGCCGACATACCAATTCCCAATATCAAGGTTTGTTGAATCACCAAGATTAGAATGGCCGGCACCAGAAAGCTGGCGAATCCGTTTTGCGGGTTATACATCGAGATCGACTCCGAAGGAATCGGCTGCACAGCTATGGCCTGTAAGGCTTCGGTCGACTGCGGATGATTCCGAACGGTCCATTCCGAGCCCATCTCCAACGAGACTTCCGTTGCCGTCAGCAAGAAGGCTTTGTAGAACAACAAGGCACTCATATCGCTGTACAAGGAAACGGTTGTCTGCCGTCCCTGATGCAAATCCTTGCTGAATGCTGAAGGAATCGACAAAATACCGAAAGCTTCCTTCGAGTCCACCAACCGGCGGGCTTCTTCCATCTCACCGACCACCTGCACGACATGTACTTCACTCGAAGCATCTACCCGGCGGATAAATTCCCGGCTCAGCGGAGAATTACTTTGATCGACTACGACCATCTTCGCCTCATGTACGACTTCATTATTATATATGTATGCATATAAGACCGGATAGACCAGCGGCACCAGGAAGAAGAATATCATGATTCCTTCATCCCGAAATACCTGTTTCAGCTCGTCCTTCCAGATATAAAACATATCCTGAAAGCCTTCCTTGATAATATGACTTAATTTATGTTCTTCTTTCATCATCATCTCTCCATTAAGGAATGTATTTAAAATAGAGCAACGCCTTCTTCAGGTTCCGGCCTATCAGCAACGGCAGGATCAGAAAACCGAGTAACCAGACGTATTCACTCCACGTATAGAACAGATCCCGGCCGTTCAGTGCCTGATCGACATAGATCAGGAAGTAATGTCGTAGCGGAAACAACCGCGCCAATGCCTGCAAGATCGGATCCATCGCCAATAACGGATAGGAAAAACCGACGATCGAGAAAGAGATCATTCCAAACAAACTGGCAAAACTCAAACCCAAACGCAAGGTCGGCAATACACCAATCATGAAAACGCCCATTGCCTGCGAAGCGATAACCAAAAGGAAAATCGCTACCAGCATCGGCAGCCAGCCACTATGTAGCGGAAAGGCGCTGAAGCCATATAAGACAGCCATGAAAAGAAATCCAACCAGTGTAAAGACGAAGGTTTGCGGAAGGATCTTTCCCAGCAGACTAACCACCAACGAGTTTTTCCCCATGGCCATCCATTTCCGTGCCGTACCGTTCTTCAGTTCCGTACCGATACTGAAAACCGTAATCAGGAAGATCATCAGCTGCAACACACCCGGAAGAATCGTATTGTTCAGGTAAACCGAATAGTTCAGCCACGGATTCCCGATGGCGTGCGTATCTATTACAATGGGCTGTAACTGCCCCATAATCTCCGCTTCTGTCTTTCCTTTCGCCGTTCCAAGCTGTAAACCGACCGAACCGTTCGCCAACACCGAAACGGTTTTCATATCCCGGAACAGCAGCGAGGCAGCAATCAGATACGTATTATTGGTATAATACGACAACTTCGGCTGTTTTCCGGATGTGGCCTCTTTAGCAAAGTCTTCCGGAATATAGAAGATGCCATATACATTTCCTTTCTGCATCTCCTGACGAGCCTCGGTAAACGAATGCGACAACATCACAACCTTCGTCTGTTCGAAAGCATCCAACTGGCGGATCAAGGTACGCGACGTGGCTGAATTATCCATATCCACGACCGCCACCGGCAGATTGGTCGGCAGACCTTCACGCATCAGGGAAAGGAAAAAGACCAAACAGATCAACGGAGCCACAATCATCCCGAACAGATAAACGGGCTGCGATGTCATCCGCCTCGTTTCCCTGCGGGCTATTTGTCCGATCCGATGTAATGATTCTTGTATTGTCATCTTCATTTCCCGTTGTTATGCTTCCATATCACCGACATGCCCGGACGCAAACCTTCTACCGGCTGTACCGGACTGGCACGGACTTCAAATGTCTTGGCATCATACTGACCGGTTGTTTTCGTAGCCTTCCAGGCAGCATACGTGCCCATATCCTTCATATAATATACCTTCAATGTAATCTCCTGGTTATCGAGTGCCGGCACAAAAGCCTTGACTTCATTTCCGACTTTCACCTGCGAAAGCAAGTCTTCGCGGATACTGAACGAAACCCACATGTCGGTCAGGTCGGCAATGTTCATAATCGGCGCACCCGTTCCTACCAACTCACCTACTTCCGGGAAACGTTCAGAGATTTCTCCGTCAATCGGAGCGACCAGTGCACTCTCTTCTACATACGATTCCACCTCGGCTAAAGCGCCACTTGCCTGATTGACCAGGGCAGCCGCAGCCGCCTTATCTTCTTTGCGAGCTCCTTCTTTAGCCATTTCATATTGTGAACGGGCTGCTTTCTCGGTTGCCACCATCGCATTGTAGTTGGCTTCCGCCTCATCTTTCTTCTGGGCAGACATCACTCCTTTCTCATACAAGTTACGAACCCGGTCGTACGACTTCTTCGCGATTGTCAAACCAGCCTGTGCCTTTTGCCACATTTCATAGGCAGCCGTTACTTCTTGATCACGGGCACCCTTCATGGCCTTGGCATGCTGAGCTTCGGCGGCGGCCTTCACAGCTTCTACCTGCATCAGTTTGGCTTGTACTTCGGGTGTACTCAAGAAGACCAGCGTATCGCCTGCCTTTACCTGATCACCTTCATTAAAACGATAGGAAGCAATTCGTCCGGGTACTTTCCCTGATATACGAACCGTTGTTGCTTCGGCTTGTCCCATAATCACCTCATCAGGCGGTGTCAACAGGAAAAAGCCCGCCAAAGCCACCAAACCAACTGCTACCAATACGGCAATGAATGCCAACATCATATTATTGACCGAATATTTTTTCTTATTATCACTCATGACTATTTACGTTTTTAGTTTTTTCTTCTCTTATTTGTTTTCCTGTAAATCAACTCCCAAGGCTTTGTTCAGATACACTTGCGTCAGTTTCATGTCGATCTGTGCGTCGATCAGTGTCGAACGAGCCGAGAACCACGCCGTCTGTGCCGCCATCAAATTCAAGGCCGGAATCACGCCTTCTTCAAATCCCAGGTTGGCACTGCGCAGGTTTTCTTCGGCATTCTCCATATTCCGGTTCGAAGCCGCCAGCTTCTTGCTAGCTTCATTCACCTTATAGACTGACTGATTCACCTGGAGTTCGATTTTCTCGCGGGCATCTTCCCATTCCAGTTGTCTGATCCGTGTTTCCGCCCGGGCAGCATTTCGTTTATAACTGCCTTCCCACCAGCCAGTGATCGGTACACGGACAATAACACCCAAGTTAAACATACCGGCAAAGTCGTTCTTGAAACCATTGAACAGATTCGGGTTGGTCACAAAGTAATTGGCCGAGAAAGCCACCGTAGGCAACAGGTCTGCCAATACAATCCGTTCTTTCTTCTTATAAATCTTCGATGCCAGATCCAGGCTCTTCAGTTCATTCCGGTTCATGAATGCCTGGTTCACATCCACAGAGGTCGTACGCTCTTCCACCGGGAAGTTATCCAGTTGCTCGTCCGCCAAAGTCAGCGTGTCTGTCAAAGGCAAGCCACACAACTGCGCCAACAGCATCCTCGACAAAGCCAATCCGTTGTTTACCTTCGTCTGTGCCATTTCTGCCTCATTCAGTTTCACCTTGACCGACAAACCATCGGCTTGAGTAGCCACACCTTCGGCAATCAGGGCTGCCATATCTTCATCCGTCTTCCGGAGCAGTTCCACATAGGCATCCGCCAGTTTCTTCTTGTTCACCAACGAAACCACCTGCCAGTACGTTTCATCCGTCTTATACAGCAAATCCTGCAACTTCTGGTCGTTCATCGACAAGGCAAGTTCTTTGGCATACGCCGTAATCTGATTGTAGGTAACAATCTTTCCACCCATAAAAACGGGTTGCACCAAGGCTACATTCCCGACCCACACATTCTGAATATCCAGATGCTGAAGGTCATTGATAGCGCCCACCGTTTGCTGTACCACCGGCAATTGGGCCAAACCACCCAACGAAGAAGCCAACGAACTCGACAACTGCCCCATGTCCAGCAGATTCAAGTCCTTCTGATTCCACATATAAGCACCATTGGCCGAAATCTGAGGGAAATACTTGGTCAGCGCCGCCTTCTTTTCATAATCGGCCATCCGTATCTTCTCCTCGGCAATCCGCAGTTCTTTGTTGTTCTTCACCGCCAGATCCCGGCATTCCTGCAACGACAGGGTTTGCTGGGCGGAAACCATCTTTCCAAATAGCAGCAACAACACACCGCACAAAACGCTTTTTCTCATTTCTATCTGTTTTTATCTTTCTTTTCTAACCTATATAAATATAACAATGCACAAAGGTAGAGGTTTTAGAAATGAGTATAAATTGAATTAATTCAATTAAGTACGGAAGTGGTCTTTTCATTCACAGGTTTACAAGCTCATCCACGGTCTGAATGTCTGGCCTTTTGGTGCGCATGAAAATAATCTACTGAGCTATACACTTTAACCGCTCTTTTAGCAGTTCAATATATTTATTTTTAAGTTCTTCGTTTAAAAATGAATTATTGATAACTGTATACATTTTGGGGAACAACTTGGCATATTTCTGAATAAGCCGTTCAATTGTTTTTCTTTCAAGCCCCATTGTCAACCCTGCAGCAATAAAATCGGAATGTTTTAGTTTTTTCTTTTTACCATTTAAAGTCAATGCCAGTTCTTCATCATCTTTTGGATTCAGAATCGCAGCATTAATCAGATCGTATGCCGGAGCAAGCCGAATCATCCCGTCATTGGGTTCATACAAAGAAAAATTCTTCAGATGCATATCATTATTACCTGTTATCCAAGAAAACAATATGACCTCGAAATAATTGGTAATATCCATTTTGGGGATTGAAGAGTATTGTCCGATAGCCTTCGCAATTCGTTCGTAACTACTCTTATATTTATGTTCAGTTTGCCTCTCCGTCAACTGGCACATATCCTCCATGGCTATTTTCTCTCCGGTTGCAGTACGATCTATCCTGCGCGTCAAATAGCACAAGGCATCGTCTGCCATACGTATTAATGTATGTGGTACTACGTCAATACGAGCCAGTTCTGCCAAATGCATAGTCAAATCTTCGGTTTCGGGCATTTGTTCAAACTGTAAGGTTTGAGGTTTACAGATAAAACCGCCCCACAAGCCAACAATCGTGAGTCTTTGACTGCCTTCATATTCATTCAAGTGTAAAGACAATTTCGGCTGTACTCCTGTCAGAGAAGTCTGGTCCTGTATCACTTGGATAGCTAGTTTTTCCAAGTCATTGCTTGTATAATTCAATTGGGGTATTTCTTTTGTTCCGAAAAATTGCATGGAACATTTAGAGTGAAAGTCTTTTTCTCCTCTTTCTAACGGACGATAACAATACAGGCACTTACACATTTTGTCATTCCTCTCCATTTATGCGTTCCACACTCACTGCCCCGATACAGTCGCGGCAACAGATTAATAAAATAGACATTCTATCAAGCATACTGATATCCGTATTACGCAATGCGACATCCAACAGCCATCCTTCGGGTATCAATCCATCGAAAAAAGGAAACAGCACATTGCTTTTATAAATATCTTTTCGCAACGGCAAAGTCAAACTAACAGGTTTGGCATTTTCTATCACAAGGTATTCTTCGAGATAGCGAAATTCATATCCTTCATCATTCTCCGTAAGAATACCAGCTAATTTATCTTTATAATAAATGTTTGCCCGTTTCATAAATTCTTTCTTTGTTTTTGTTGCGGAACCATTTCGTAATTGAAGAAATCGAGTAACTGGTTGACCTTATCTAAACGTAAAGAAGCTTTTCCTTGTTCCAGATCGCGTACAAACCGCAATCCAACACCCGACTTTAATGAAAGCTCTTCCTGTGTCATATTGGACTGCTTTCGCAATGATTTGACAGTAGTTGATAATGTATTCATATTCGATTTATATCAGTTCGGGTACAAAGATACCGTTTTATATTAAAATATACCCGTTATGGTATATTAAAGTATATGAATCCTCTTAATATACCCGATAGGATATATTCGGAGGATTCAATACATGTATCTTTTATTTTAATAAATCAACATTCTCCAACTTTGTAATCAGCTCTTTTTATGCTTTTACTCCCGTATTTTTATCCTTTTCTCGTTCAGGGCTGACGCATTACAAACTTCCAGACCTTTTAAAAAGTATTTATCTTTAG
>ERZ836877.2123-NODE-2123-length-27139-cov-20.641707_pt1 | contig 27139 bp, 24 predicted proteins | sample MGYA00519469_ERZ836877 | MGnify/ENA primary metagenome ERZ836877 (study PRJEB31850, sample SAMEA3708809) | human gut metagenome | biome: human gut; feature: human-associated habitat; material: faeces | place: China | collected 2014 ... | reverse complement strand
GAACCCTCACAGGCGGAACCAGAATCCGACGTGCTACCATTACACCACAAGGCAAGGTGTCTGTCATTTACCTCTCTCGGTTATTGACGGTGCAAAGGTAGGGGGATTTTTTGAGTTGACCAAATATTTCGGCAACTTTTTTATCAGATTTTTTCATTTGCACGCGTCAATGGCCGTCAAAGCCACTGTGTAGGCACCGATGGCGATTGCGCGGGATGCGCCGAGATGACTGATACACACTCCTGTGCGTTTCATCGGATCGTAGCTCACTGTCAGCTCCGTTCCATAAACCTTCAGCGGACGTGCATCCCCTTTGAGAAATCTTTCGAACTCCATTTCATCGTCAAGGTCGAAAACTTCCATCTGAACTCGCTGTAAGGTGTTCCCGTCGATCATACGGATCTTTTCGCGCATTTCTTTCAGCAAAGCCGGCATTATCAGATGTGCAGAACCTGTAAGTCCGCCACCTAACACAACCAGAGAGTCAGTCAGTGTTACAGCGGTGGCAATAGCATCGCCTGCAACTTCTCCAAAGCGGCGGAACGACTCACGTGCCGCACCGAGGTCGCCGTTACGTCGTCCATCGGCAATTTCTCCGATCTCCTTCGGTGTTAAAACCGAACTGTCGCCTGAGAGGCGTGCGTATTCGCGTGTGACGGCTCGGATCGAGCAAAAATCTTCGGTCATCAAGCCGTGGTCATATTTATATGGTAAGCAGAATGTCTCTACACAACTATTATTACCAATATTAAGCTGACCGTTGACAACCGACCCTATCCCGAACCCGGTTCCGAAAGTGTAACCCAAAAGGTTGCGGTATTGTCGCTCGCTGCCGTATTCTGCCACTCGGCGATTGATGTCGACAAGTCGCCCGGCTGTCGCCTCACCAAAGGTAAACAAATCGCCGTCGTTATTGATAAACACCGGTAGTCCGAAAACACTCTTAAGGTAAGGTCCGAGCGCTACTCCATCGCGGAATGAGGGGAAATTCGGCAGGAAGCCTCCAACGATTCCATTGGCATAGTCGGCCGGACCGGGGAATGAGAACGATATCGCAACCGGCTGCTCTGGCAGTCCGTTGATAATCGTGCGGAAGCCCGCGACAAGTTGTCCTAGGCAGCGGTCGAGGTCGCTGGCACAAGATGGCAGTGTAAGCGGTTCTGTAATATATTCGCACCCTCGCATGGCTCCGAACACGAAGTTGGTTCCGCCGGCGTCGAGCGTAACTACAATACGTTTGTCTTTACTATACATAATAATTATTAGTTCTTTCCCGCAAAGTTACAAAAAGAGGCCGCAATGCCAAAAGCGAAAAGCTATCGCGCAATTTTTCGCGGTGTTCAGCCGTTTTTTATAGGATGAAACCAGACTTGTTCAATATCGATATAGAATCTCCGATGCCTGAAAAGGGCTCACTGCTCATCGCCGAACCTTTTCTGCGCGAAACCTTCTTCAATCATGCCGTCATAGCGATGATCGATTGTGAAGAAGGCCGCGGCTCGATGGGTGTCGTGCTCAACCGTTCCACAGGCCATACTCTCGACACACTCGCCGAAGGCATCTCACGGAAAGTTCCGGTTTTCTGCGGCGGCCCGATGTCAACCGACCGGCTTTTCTACATCCACACCCTCGGCGATATTATTCCCGGAGCGTCACCTATCGTCGACGATCTGTTTGTCGGAGGCGATTTTTCAACTATGCGCGGTTATGTCGAAGCAGGCTACCCCATTGAAGGCCATATACGCTTCTTCATCGGCTATAGCGGATGGGACGAATGGCAGCTCCGCGATGAAATGGGCAACCATGTGTGGGCCACTTCTCCTATGCCGTCCGACAAAAGCTCGCTGCTGACGGGTGCCGACGACACAATGTGGCACCGCACAGTGCGCGCACTCGGCAGCCCCTACCGCAACTGGCTCTATCATCCGAGCAATCCCTCGATGAATTAATCGGCCGGCTTAATCGCCCGTCTGGGAAGGAAATGGTGCAGCAGAAGGAATCCACACAGTCCGGCAAGCAGTGAACCGACAACAATTCCGAGTTTCGCCTCGTTCAGCAATTCGATATCCGAGGGCGATCCGCTTCCGAACGTCAGGCCGGCAATAAACAGCGACACCGTAAAGCCTATTCCGCAGAGAACAGCTGTCGAGGCCATCATTTTCCAGTCGCAGCCTTCCGGCATTGGTGCGAGGTGAAGCTTGACTGTCAGCCAAGCCATCCCTAAAATCCCTACCGATTTACCGATAACCAGACTAAGTATTATCGCGAGTGAGATTCCTCCGACTATCGACGATGCTTCGAGATCGAGAAGAAAAATACCGGCATTGGCGAAAGCAAACAGGGGCACAATCAGCATATTTACAATCGGGTGCAGCGAATCTTCAAGGTCCTGAAGCGGAGAGATAACTTTATCAGAAGCACTCTCGACCTGTTTCAGCCAGTCCATCTGGTCGTTTGTCAGAATTGTGCGCCGGGTCAGCATCTCATCATTCTCACTGTTGAATCGTCCGATTGCCGAACGCATTTTCTTAATATACATCTTAGGAGCATAAACCGGCTTCGCGGGCACGCAGAATGCGACCAGCACACCCGCAATTGTCGGGTGAACTCCGGAATTGAGAAACAGGAACCATACCACTGCCCCAATCGTCAGATAAAACGCTTTAGTGCGGATTCCGAATGTCGACCCCAACAGCATCAAGGCGAAACCGCCAAACGCATATAACAAATATGTAAGTTCTATGTGGTTGGAATAGAATACCGCAATAACAACAATTCCGCCTATGTCGTCGACGACAGCAAGTGTAGTCAAGAAAATCTTCAGAGCGACCGGAACCCGGCTTCCCAGCAGCGCCAGAACTCCGAGCGAAAAAGCAATATCTGTGGCCATAGGTATGGCGGCGCCATCGGCATAGTCTGAACCGTATGAAAGCGACAAAAAGATAACGACGGGAACTGCCATTCCTCCTATCGCGCCCATAATGGGCAGCAAAGCCTGGCGGAACGATGCAAGCTCTCCGACAAGAATCTCCCGTTTTATCTCCAGCCCTATGCTGAAAAAGAAAACAGCCATAAGAGCATCGTTTATAAACTCAAGCAGTGTCATCGGACGTCCCGAATGGCTGAAAACATTGAACTCGCCAACCTGAAGGCGCACACTTTGCTCCCAAAATCCCGCATAAAAATCTCTAACTACAGGCAGATTGGCCGCTACAAGCGCCAGAACGGTAGCGATAAACAACATATTACCGCCTGAAACATATCGCCGGAGTGTTTGTGCGGCAGCATAAAACACACTTCCGGAATCTTCTTTTGTGATGCGATTGTCAATACCTGACATAGTGAATAAACTTTGTTAAATATATAACAAGAACCTTATCACAAATGTTGGTAAGACAAAAGGCCACAGAACACTACCGCAAAACCGTCTATACAGGTTCTTTGATAAACAGCTGACAACATGAACGTTACATAAATTAAACTTTATAATATTCCAATCTGTTATTATTAACAGAACGAAAATTATAAAATTATTAGTAATTTTGCCGTCGGAACCTAACAATTAGATGCAAACTGAACTAAATAAATAGAGAAATTATGAACACAGAAACAATCGGACAGAATGCCGGCCTTGTTTGGGAAGCCCTGAACCTCGGCGAAGCCCTCGGAACCAAACAGCTCAAAAAGATGACCAAGCTCAAAGACAAAGAGCTCTATGCTGCTTTGGGATGGCTTGCCCGCGAAGGAAAAATCAACTTCCAGGAGACCGAAGACGCAAAAGAACTCATCATCTCGCTTTTATAAAGAACTGAATCGGCTTCGACAACCGACGCAGCCGAAAACCTTACAGCAGCGGCCGACAGATCTGTCATCTTTCGAGGATGACATTGCCGGCCGCTGATATTTTGTAAAAATTATGTTATCTTTGCCCCTGTGAAAGCTCAGGTTACAATCAGCACGGGAAGTAATGCCGTAGTAAAGACTCTTGAGGACTCGCCCCGAATCCTCAACTGCCGCGTAAAAGGGAATTTTCGCATAAAGGGCATACGCACCACCAATCCTGTGGCCGTCGGCGATATTGTCGAGGTTCAGGAAACCGGCGACGACTACAACTATATCACAGCTATCGAACCTCGCCGGAATTATATAATCCGACGAGCAAGCAATCTCTCCAAAGAGAGCCATATCATAGCGGCGAATCTCGACAGAGCGATGCTGATCGTCACTCTGACCCACCCTACCACTTCTACAACTTTTATCGACCGCTTTCTGGCCACGGCAGAAGCCTACAGAGTTCCTGTCACTATCGTCATAAACAAAATCGACCTGCTCGACGAAGACGGACGCGAGCTTCAGAAAGCTGTTGAATATCTTTATAACTCGATTGGCTACGACACAATAGCCGTGTCAGCAAAAACAGGTGAAGGAATCGACAGACTCCGCGAAATGCTTATCGGACATATAACACTTTTTAGCGGTAACAGCGGAGTCGGCAAGACAACGCTTATCAACGACCTGATTCCGGGCCTCGGTCTGCGTACCGGAGCAATCTCAGCCATCCACGACACGGGTATGCACACAACAACATTCAGCGAAATGTTCGATCTCCCGGGACATCCCGATTCACATATTATCGACACTCCCGGAGTGAAGGGTTTCGGCACGATCGACTTCGACGTCCATGAAGTAGCCCATTATTTCCCTGAGATTTTCGAGACAGGCCGCGGATGTCGCTACAGCAACTGCACCCACACCCATGAACCCGGCTGCGCCGTCCGCGAAGCTCTCGAAGAAAACCGCATAGCCCAAAGCCGGTTCAACTCATATCTCAGCATACTCGAAGATACAACTCCAGACAAATATAGAAAACCTTACTAATAGTTTAGCAAAATGTCAGAAAAGCCACGTATTCTCGTAACCGGCGGAACAGGTTACATAGGTTCCCACACTGTTGTGGAACTTCAGAAAGCAGGCTATCGCGTTGTTATTATCGACAACCTCAGCAACAGCAACATCGGCGTCGTCGACGGCATCGAAAAAATAACCGGCGTACGCCCCGATTTTGTCGAGGGCGACTGCAACGATATCGAAACCCTCCGCAAGCTCTTCCGTGACTATCCGGGAGTCGAAGGCATAATCAACTTCGCAGCGAGCAAAGCCGTCGGAGAAAGCGTTCACAAACCCATACTATACTACCGCAACAACCTCGCCACGCTGCTCAATCTTCTCGACCTCATGCCGGAGTTCGGAGTAAAAGGATTTGTGTTCAGTTCGTCATGCACCGTCTACGGCGAGCCCGACGAGAACCCAGTCACCGAATCGACTCCCGTCAAGAAAGCGACATCGCCCTACGGCAACACTAAGAAAATTTCGGAAGACATAATAACCGATGTTGTAGCATCCGGAGCTCCGATCAAAAGCGTCATTCTGAGATATTTCAACCCCGTCGGCGCCCATCCTTCGGCTGAGATCGGAGAACTTCCCAACGGAATACCCAACAACCTCATCCCCTATCTGACGCAGACCGCAATGGGAATCCGCGAAGAGCTGAAAGTGTTCGGAAGCGACTACGATACCCCCGACGGCACCTGCATCCGCGACTTTATCGACGTTGTCGACCTCGCCAAAGCCCATGTTATCGCAATTGAGCGAATGCTCTCCGACAAATCCGACTCGAATATCGAAATTTTCAACCTCGGAACAGGCCGCGGTCTCAGCGTTCTTGAGCTCATCAATGCTTTTGAGAGCGCCACAGGAGTTAAGGTTCCCCACTCCATGGCTCCGCGCCGCGAAGGTGACATTGAAAAAGTGTGGGCCAATCCTTCACGGGCCAACAACGTTCTCGGATGGAAAGCCGACACCCCCATCGAAGATACCATGCGCAACGCATGGCGCTGGCAGCAGCGTCTGCGCGAACGCAGAATCATGTAAGCAGCTTCTGCATCAATACAGCATCTACATACCCCCCGGAGCGTCGCAGCCAGTCGCAGCGACGCTCCGTCGCTTTATAGCCGGCTGACTTAAAGAGTCCGAGACTCGCCGCATTGTCGGCGGCGACAAGAGCCCATATCTGATGCATCCCGTGATGACCGCCGAGCCAACCTCCGGCTACATCCAGAGCTCGTTTAGCATATCCGCTTCCGCGAAACTCTTCACCTATCAGAATTCCCACCCCGACCCGGCTGTTGAGCAGATCATAGCCGAAAAAATCGATGATCCCGACTGTTGCGCCGTCACTGCGGCGTCGGATCATAAACCTTGCCTGCCCCTCGACAGCCAGAAATCCGCCTCCGTTGTCAATGAGAGCCGACAATGAAGCCCGCGACAGAGGCCCGGCATTATCGCCTGCTCCCCACAGCGAAGGATCGTTCTCCCATTCGAACATCCGGTCGAGATCTGAGGGCTCGGGAGCTGAGATAGCTATTATGTCGTCACCGAACGTCATTTTGCAAAACTGTCGCTGAAAAGAGTGCGGTTGATAAGCGAGCGGCCAAGAGTAATTTCGTCGGTATACTCGATCTCATTGCCGACTGAAACACCACGGGCAAGCTGAGTAATCTTCAGGTCGGGAAATCTCGACAGCTGACGATATATATAATAATTGGTGGTATCCCCCTCCATCGTGGCGCTCAAAGCGAGGATCACCTCATCGACTCCGCCGGCTTCAATCCGCTCTATCAATGATGCAATCTCAAGACTGTCGGGTCCTACACCATCCATCGGCGAGATAACGCCGCCAAGAACATGATACAGCCCGCGGTACTGGCCGGTATTCTCGAAACTCATGACATCCTTTACCGTCTCGACCACACAGACCGTGGTCGCATCGCGCCTTTGATCGCCGCAGATAGCACAAGTGGCCGACTCCGAGATATTGTGGCAGACCTTGCAGTACGTGATGCCGTTTCTGAGATCGATTATCGAATTGCCGAGACTTAACGCGCGTTCCGACGGCTGACGCAACAGATGAAGCGCGAGCCTAAGCGCCGTCTTACGCCCTACTCCCGGCAACCGCGACAGCTCTGTCACGGCTCTTTCAAGCAAAGGCGACTGAAATTCCTGTTCTATCATGCCGCAAAATTAGCGATTTTATTTTTAGGGCTGTTGCTTTTTTGTCTATGTTTGACTTTTTGGTTACTTTTGCAGCCTGAAAAAACTACTTAATCTCTGACATGGAAATTGTCAATACCGTAGCCGCGCTCCGCGAGACGCTCCGGAATCGGCGCACCGCCGGCGGCACTGTGGGATTAGTACCCACTATGGGGGCTCTGCATCAGGGCCACCTTTCGTTGGTTGAACGCGCACGCCGCGACAACGCCACCGTCGTTGTCAGTGTATTTGTCAACCCCACCCAGTTCAACAACGCCAACGATCTGGCAACATATCCCCGAACCGAAGAGGCCGACTGCCGTCTTCTCGACAAAGCCGGTGTCGACATAGCCTTCGTGCCTTCTGTCGATGAAATATATCCCGAAGGCAACGACACCCGCGTTTTCGACCTCGGCCCCGTAGCCGAAGTGATGGAAGGAGCAATGCGCCCCGGCCATTTCAACGGCGTCGCTCAGGTTGTCAGCAAGCTCTTCGCAATGGTCAATCCCGATCGTGCATACTTCGGAGAAAAAGACTTCCAGCAGATAGCTGTCATACGCCGTATGATCGAAATCCTTGGCAATGGCCCTGAAATCGTTCCGGTTGAGATATGCCGTGCCGACGACGGGCTTGCCCTGTCAAGCCGCAATGTGCGTCTTTCCGCCCATGGCCGCGAGATAGCACCCGAAATAAACCGTATTCTGCGCCTCAGCCGTGAATGGGCGCGCGAAGCTTCGGTCGCCGAAGTGGAAAAACGTGTTATCGAAGCCCTCAACAACGTGTCGCCAGGCGAAATGAAAGTAGAATATTACACAATAGTCGATCCCGTGACAATGCAGCACGTCGACAACTGGGTTGACGACGCTCGCGGATGCGCAACCGTCTATGTCGGCGACGTCAGGTTAATCGACAATGTAAAATACTGAAACAATGCAGATAGAAGTTCTCAAGTCGAAACTCCACCGCGTCAGAGTAACCGAGGCAAACCTCGAATATATAGGCAGCATAACCATCGACGAAGATCTGATGGACGCCGCAAATATCGTCGCCGGCGAACACGTTTATATCGTCGACAACAATAACGGCGAGCGATTCGAAACATACGCCATAGCCGGCGAACGCGGCTCGGGCATGATATGCCTCAACGGAGCCGCCGCCCGCAAGGTTCTTCCGGGCGATATCATAATTATAATGACCTACGCCCTCATGACGCCCGAAGAAGCGCGCTCGTTCAAGCCGGCTATTGTATTTCCCGACTCCGAAACAAACCTTCTGCCGAAATAAACCCAACTATACCCAATGTTTGAGAATCTAAGCGAAAGACTTGAACGCAGTTTCAAGATACTCAAAGGCCAGGGCCGCATAACCGAAATAAATGTTGCCGAAACGCTCAAGGACGTCAGGCGCGCATTGCTCGAAGCCGACGTAAACTATAAGGTAGCCAAGAATTTCACCGACACCGTCAAGGCAAAGGCACTCGGACAGAACGTGCTGACGGCCATCAAGCCGAGTGAGCTGATGGTAAAGATTGTCCACGACGAACTTGCATCGTTGATGGGCAGCGAGGCCGCCGACCTGAATCTGTCAGGCAATCCTGCGGTTATTCTTATGAGCGGACTGCAGGGCTCAGGTAAGACAACCATGTCGGGCAAGCTTGCCCGTAAGCTCAAGAGCGAGAAAGGCAAACGCCCGCTGCTTGTGGCAGGCGACGTCTATCGCCCTGCCGCCATAGAGCAGCTTAAAGTTCTGGCATCGCAGATCGACGTACCTGTCTACACCGAAGAAGGAAACAGAAACCCTGTCGAGATAGCCCAGAACGCTATCAGATACGCCCGTCAGAACCATTTCGACCTTGTCATAGTTGATACAGCCGGACGTCTGGCCATCGACGAAGAGATGATGAATGAGATTGAAGCGATCAAAAACGCCGTAAAGCCTCAGGAAATTCTCTTCGTTGTCGATGCAATGACCGGTCAGGACGCCGTCAACACAGCCCGCGAGTTCAATTCGCGACTTGATTTCGACGGCGTTGTCCTCACCAAGCTCGACGGCGACACACGCGGCGGTGCGGCACTGTCGATACGCACCGTTGTCGAGAAACCGATCAAATTTGTCGGTACCGGCGAAAAGCTCGATGCCCTCGACGTGTTCCATCCGGCCCGTATGGCCGACCGTATCCTCGGAATGGGCGACATCGTCTCGCTCGTCGAGAAAGCACAGGAAGCATATAACGAAAAGGAGGCCCGCGAGCTTCAGCGCAAGATTGCCAAAAACCAGTTCAACTTCGACGACTTCCTCAATCAGATCAACCAGATCAAGAAGATGGGCAATATAAAAGACCTCGCCGCCATGATCCCCGGCGTCGGTAAAGCCCTGAAAGATGTCGAGATCGACGACGACGCCTTCAAAAGCGTCGAGGCAATCATCCACTCGATGACGAAAGAAGAGCGCCAGAATCCTGCAATCATCAACGCAAGCCGCCGCCAGCGCATAGCCCGCGGCTCGGGCACCTCGCTTGTCGAAGTCAACCGGCTGATGAAACAGTTCGAGCAGACCCGCAAAATGATGAAAGCCGCCACGGCAATGAAAAATCCCATGAAAATGATGCGCCAGATTCGCCAGGCGCGCCACCGCTAACACTAATATTCCCATCTCCCATGCAACTTATTGACGGAAAGAAAACAGCTGCCGATATAAAAGCTGAAATCAAGGCCGAAGTCGAGCAGATCGTCGCAAACGGAGGCAAGCGTCCCCATCTTGCCGCAATTCTCGTAGGCCACGACGGCGGAAGCGAGACCTATGTGGCAGCAAAAGTGAAAGCCTGTGAGGAATGCGGCTTCAAGTCTACTCTTCAGCGCTTTGAAAGCGACATCGACGAAGAAACTCTACTGGCCAAGATCGACGAGTTCAACCGCGACTCCGACATCGACGGATTCATTGTCCAGCTCCCCCTGCCGAAACATATCGACGAACAGCGCGTTATCCGCGCCGTCGATCCCAATAAGGATGTCGACGGATTCCATCCCGTCAACGTCGGCCGCATGGCTCTCGGTCTTCCGACATTTGTCAGCGCCACACCTGCCGGAATCATGGAACTTCTGAAACGCTACGACATTCCGACGCGCGGAAAAAGATGTGTCGTTCTGGGCCGAAGCAACATCGTCGGCAAGCCCATGGCGATTCTGATGATGCAGAAAACAAATCCGGGAAACGCCACGGTAACCGTATGCCACAGCGCTACTCCCGACATCGCATCCATCACTCACGAGGCCGACATTATCATCGCAGCTCTCGGACAGCCTGGGTTCGTCACTGCCGATATGGTCAAACCCGGAGCGACAATCATCGACGTCGGCACGACTCGCGTGCCTGACGCCACGCGCAAGAGCGGCTGGCGTCTGTGCGGCGACGTCGATTTCGACAATGTCGCGCCCCTTTGCTCGTTCATAACGCCGGTTCCCGGCGGCGTAGGCCCGATGACAATCTGCTCGCTCATGCGAAACACCCTACTTGCCGCTAAAGGAGCCGTTAAATAAGTCTCATAGCGTTTTTTCAGACACACAGTCGGGGACAGAGGCGATAGGCCTCTGTTCCCGACTGATTTTTGTCTGCAATACATCTGAACCTACGAATATTCTTCGTATATTTGCGTTGTTATGGCGCGATGCTTAACTTCAACGCCATCACCGGAAAGCCGATGCCTAAATTCAATCTATACGACCAGAAAATTGACTTCGCGGCTATTAAAGAAACCTGTCGCGAAAAAGGGACACACACGCACTATGCCAAAGATGAACCTTTTGTGCAACAGGGATATGTCGGCAAATATCTCGGAGTTGTTGAATCAGGCTATTTCAAATATGTAACGCTGACTTCGTCAGGCGAAGAGGCTGTCGTAGGTTTTGCCTTCGAAGGCGAGATCGTCGCCGACTATTACAATTCGTTTAACGGCCTACCCTCTGAGATAACAATAAAAGCAGGAACTGAAGCAGAAGTATCTCAAATTCGGACAGCTGAGGCGCGTGAACTGTTTTATTCCGTCTACCATGACAGTCTATCCTCGATCAACGGTGCTCTTTTCAGCGAAATCTACGCCCGTTATCTCGAGCTACACCGAAAGACACCTACCGAGCGTTACCTCGATTTAATAAAACTTTATCCCGGGCTATTAGCCACAGTTTCTTTACGCGACATCGCCTCATATCTTCTCATTACACCAACCTATCTGAGCCGGATACGCAAAAATCTCGCAAAGATATAACAGGAACCCGCTTATGACCACTGACACGTATCGGCTGACATTGCTGAAGCTATTCGCGGCAGCGATACTTGCCGGCGCCATATTGTTTTCATGCTCAGACAGCCACGAGCTGTCGGAGCGGCTCTCCGATGCGGAGGCCGCCATGTCGGAACATCCTGACTCGGCCTTGGCCATGCTTCGGAAGATTGACGCCTCCACGATTGACTCCGACAGGAATAAAGCCCGTTATGCGCTGCTGATGTCGCAGGCTCTCGACAAGAACTATATCGACACCACCACTTTTGAAATTCTTCAGCCTGCCATAGACTATTTCCCGGAGAACGGATCGGCCGACGAGAAACTGAAGACATTCTATTATCAGGGCCGTATTTACCAGAATCGCCACGAAAATGATTCAGCCATGCAATGTTTTATGCGCGGCAGAGAATTTTGCCGGATGGCATCCGACACTCTGGCCGCAGCAAACCTCTTGGTCGCGCAGGGAACGATTCTATATACCGTCTATAAATTCGACGACTTCATTGAAGTCAATCTTGAGGCGGCAAAACTATACAAAAGCATAGGCAGGACTGATTACGAACTGCTCTCACTTGCGAATGTAGTTGACGGAGGCATTCTCGCTGTCAACAAACCGTTTACCGACAGCATCATGGACATAGCCATGCAACGGGTGTCTGAGAATCCTGATTTAGGTTACATCATGGCTCCGCACAAGCTGACGTATGCTCTGACATTTGGTGATAAAGACGATATTTCCGCTCTTCTGCGCTATTACCCGGCAGACTCGGTCGATGACATGACTAAAACCGATGTAGCTCAGGCCTATTGCAAAATCGGCGACACCTATAATGCCAAACGTATTCTTAGCTCGATTGATTCTACTTCAGGTGTGACCGAATCCATGAAATATAAGGCAGTAAAATCCTACATATTGGAGCAGGCGGGAGATTTGCCTGACGCGCTGGTTGCATACAAAAAGTTCTACAACGATCTTGAATCCATTCATAGTAATATCTTTTCCCATAACCTGCTGTCTGCCAAGGAACGTTATGAAATGGAGAAAGCGAATCTGATAAAGATTCAGAAACGCGACAGAATAGTCTGGCTTAGTCTGTGCGTGGCCTTTGCTTTGCTGATTATTCTCGGATTCATTTACTACCGCTATCGGCTGGGGAAAGCAAAAAGCAAACTCGACGACAGAGAGAAAGAAAGGCTCAGGCTTGAAAAGCAGACAGCTGAGCTGGAATGTGAGCGTCAGTCGCTGGCCGCGGAGAATCTTCGACACAAAATGGAACATCTTGAGACAGAATGTCTGAGTCTTAAAGATATTCTGGAGACGCGTGAAGAGCTGGCTAAACCTGTTGAAAAAGCTATCAAAACGAGAATTGAAATGCTAAACGGGCTGCTGGCCACACAAATCACCGGCTCTGAATCGTATGCGAAACCCTATGATGAATGGCGCGACCGTATAATCCGGGACAAGGACGAATTCATGAACACCACCCGCCTGGCGTTCAAAGCCTCTCATCCGAATTTTATCAAATATCTCGAAGATCACGGACTGACCCAAGCTGAAATCAATTATGTATGCCTCTACGCAATCGGTCTTCGCGGAAAAGAGGTCGGAGAATATATTCAGCTGCGGCGTCATTATAATATCAGCAGCGAGATCCGTAAGAAGCTCGGTATTGACGAACACGAGACCAATATAGGAATCTACACCAGAAAACTGATGAAAAGTCTATGAATGACCGCTGATTGCCTCGGATGTTAAACATCTGACACCGATGCGCCAAATTTAGCCATGGGGGGGGGTAAATCGCTGATATTAGTGCAGTTGACAAACTGCGCCGTTAAACTTTTTATTTTGATAGTAGCTTCCGGCATATTAAATTTGCCATAGAAAAATTCGGTTAATCAAACTTGTTCTATCCCGAAATCATTTTCTGTTCCTTATTTTGCCAATGATTAACAATTACCATTATATAAAACCAGTATGAGAAAAGCTACTACAATAATTCTGGCAATATTCGCTTGCCTCGCGGCTCGCGCCGATCTGACAGTTACCGATTTTACGCTCTCGAAAAATAAGATCTCGTCCGGCGAGCATTTCGACGTCCACGCAGTGGTCACCAATACGGGATCAACAGCCGAAAAGGGAAAAATAGCCCTCAAAATGCGGTCGGCTCCCGATGGGTTTTACGGCTATGATGACTGCTTAATAGAAGTGTTTGCTGTCGACCTTGCAGCCGGCTCGTCAATGACAATCAATTACGACACGGGGATGCGCGGCGAAGACGAGCGGTTTGAATACTATTTTACCGATTCGTCAAACAAGGTGATAAGTGACTACGTGCGCCTTCAGCTCGGCGAATGTGGCGACGAAGCCCTGAAAGTGGAACTTAGCCTGGATTTCGCCGACTATATTGTTGGCCATACATTCTGGATTATAGCTTCAGTTTATCCCGGTTCGGCGCCTCAGAAAGTGGTCTACAGTGTTGACGACCCTTCGATTGCCGAAATAACAGAGGTTGACGAAGACTATAACTGCCATATCAGATGCCTCAAACCGGGAAAAACCGAAATAAGAGCTACTGCAGTCAATGGCATCTTTGATACAATGGCACTTGAGGTGTCAGAAGAAAGAGTCAAAGCCGAGTCGGTCACGCTTAATGTCCATGAAATCACCGGGAAACCCGGCGATACTTATCAGCTTGAAGCGACTGTTATGCCGACTGAAGCCGATCAGACCGTTGTCGTCTACTTTTCGATGAATGAACAAGTGGCAGATGTTGACCGATTTACCGGCCTGGTGACAATCAAGACTGAAGGGTCAACGGAAATTGTCGCTATCGCTGATGGCGCGAAGGATATATGTAACCTTAACGCCACAGCCGGACTTTCCACACTGACTTCCGATTCCGAAAACAGTTTCGACATCTATACCGCCGACGGCCGCTTCATTAAACGAGTCGACTCTCCGAACGCCATCGACTCTCTGGAAAAGGGCATCTATATTCTGAAAGGCAACGGTGTGACAAAGAAAATTCTTAGATAACTCTAATAATCAAAACTATGAAAAAGATTTCAATTATTCTGGGGAGCTTTGTTCTGACAGCCGTCTCCGCAATTGCCGCCACAGGTCAGGCGCCAAAGCCGGAGTCGTGCACGGTCGGTGATCGGCCGTTCACCCGTCCGCTCGACGAAATCGGCTTCTATTTCGACGGAGGCATAAAACTTCTCGACGGCGCATCGGCAACGGTGAAATGCGATGGCGAGACGGTAGCTGTCTCCACACGCATGGAAGTGAGTAACTACACTTCCTCGAAACGCACACAAGGCAGTCTGGCAATTTTCTTCGACGGTCAGAACCTGCCTAAGGGAAAGGACTATACACTGACGGTTGCCCGCGCGTCTGTCGCTTCCGAATCCGGCGAAACGGCCAACGCAGAGTTCAGCCAGACTTTCTCTGTCCCCGCCACTCTCGGCCCGGTTCATTTCGATGACGAAGAGGGCATCGTTATTGAAAAGACATCGAGGTATGGCGGTCTTCCGACATTCTACTGGGGCATCGAGACCGAACCGGTCGGCGAGCCATCGTTCGTTCTCTACCGCGAAGGCGAACCGGTCAGAGAGCTTCGTGCAAGCATTGTATGGGATTGGGATCTGGGGCAGGCGCATCCTGTTGTCGATGAAGAGATCAGATTCGAGAAGGATGTGAACTACTCACTTGTGCTGCCCGCCGGGAGCGCCCGGGCGATGTATCGCGAAGACATTGTCAACGAAGAGGCTGTCTTTAACTTCGTCGGCGGCTATGAAGAAACAGCGACGCCTCTGACCTATGTCTGGTGCAGCCTGTTCACAGACCATTCCGATGTGCTTGATGTCGTTACGTTTACCTATGACCGCCCGGTTCGTGTCGCCGAGGGCGCCAGATTTCAGCTGTGGGAAACCGAAAGCGGTAATTTGGGTAAATTGGTGAAGGAGGCCGACGCATATCTCGATACCGGAGTGAACTGCTGGGCTGTATCGGCGGATTTCGGCGGATTCAGAATGCTTCCTGAAACAGGCTACACGTTTGTTATCCCCGAAGGAGCTGTTGTTGCCGACGACGGCGATACGGTTGTCAATGCCCGCACGGAAATTCCTCTGAACAAAAAAGCCGCCATCAGAGATATTCAAACCGACGTAAATGATTGCGAAGCTCCGCTCTACGATCTTCTCGGAAGAGAAATCAGCAATCCTCAGCCGGGAACGATTTATGTCAGGGACGGCAAGAAAATCCTCCACAAGGGAATTTAAAGCAGCGCGATAAGTCGCGGTCGAAATCGACTCTACAGGCGGGAATAAAGGCTTCACGGCCTCTGTTCCCGCCTGATTATCGCTTCAGGCATGTCTTATACGCATAGTTTTTTGCAGGAAAGTTTGGCGAGCTTAGGCGGAAATTGTATCTTTGTTGGCATTGTAGCAACATATTTGAATATGAAACAGTTTTTCATGTCTTTTCTGGGAACCGTCGCAGGCATATTTGTGTCGGGTTTCCTCATCTCGATAGGCTTATTTATTCTGACCGTAATGGCTATTGTTTCGTCGGCGACCCACAGCGAATATAGCGTTAAAGACAAATCGATATTATATCTCGATCTGAGTCGGGAAATCGTCGAACAGCCCGCTTCGCTCGACATTATGGCAAAGCTTACCAAGGACGGGCCGTCGGCCGATGTTCTCTACAATATTATCGACGCCATCGACGCCGCGGCCGACGATGACCGCATCAAGGGCATTTTCATCGACGCCAACGGTTCGTCGGCAGGCACAGCCCAGCGCAAGGCCATCATCGATGCTCTCCGCCGCTTCAAAAAGTCGGGGAAATGGATCTATAGCTACGGCGACTACTACAGTCAGGGCGACTACTACATCGCAGCGTCCGCTTCCGACAGTCTTTACATAAACCCTCTTGCCAGCGTCGACATCCACGGACTTGGCGGACGGATGATGTTCTTCAAGAATCTGCTCGACAAAATCGGAGTCGAAATGCAGGTCGTCAAAGTCGGCACATACAAGAGCGCCGTCGAGCCATTTATCCTGACCGAGCCGAGCGCAGCCTCTATTGAACAGCAGCAACTCTATCTCGGCAATCTCTGGAAAGACATCCGCGCATCTATCGCCAAAGGGCGCAAAGTATCGGCCGACTCCGTCAACGCATGGGCCAACTCTTTCTCATTTACATTCGATGCCACTCAGATTATCAGGAAGAGAATTGCCGACGCCTCGGCATATCGCCATGAATTTATCGACAAGCTCAAGGAAATGACCGATATAGACAAAGACGACGACCTGCGTCTCGTCACTCCCGCCCAATATATCACCTCGAAACCCCATAAGAGCCATAAGACCACAATTGCTGTTCTCTATGCATCGGGCGATATAACCGAAAGCGGCAAGGACGGCATTGCCTCGGACCGCCTCGTTCCCGAGATTCTCGAACTGGCTGAAAACGACGATATCGACGGACTGATTCTGCGTGTGAATTCGGGCGGAGGCTCGGCATTTGCCAGCGAACAGATATGGGAAGCCCTCGGAGAGTTCAAGGAAATGACAGGGAAACCGTTCTATGTCTCGATGAGCGACTATGCCGCCTCCGGTGGATACTACATATCATGCGGCGCCGATAAAATCTACGCCGAACCGGTGACTATCACCGGCTCAATCGGCATATTCGGTCTCATACCCAACATCCGGGGACTCGTCACCGACAAACTGGGCGTCACAACCTACCCGATTTCTACTAATCCGGCCGGCGCACAGCCCGACATTTTCGCTCCTATGACTGAAAGTCAGCGCGCAGGTATGCAGAGCTATGTCGACCGCGGCTACGAACTTTTCGTCAAACGTGTCGCCAGCGGGCGTAAGAAGACTGTTGACCAGATCAAGGCCATCGCAGAAGGCCGTGTCTGGGACGGACGTGAAGCTCTCAGAATCGGACTCGTCGACAAACTCGGCGGACTCGACACTGCTTTGGCCGACATGGCCAGAGAGCTCGGTGTCGAAAGCTGGAGTGTAGAGCGCTATCCCAAGACCGAAGACGATGTTCTGACAGCACTGCTTATGATGAGCGACCGTATGGAACAGAGCGCACTCGAACGCAAGCTCGGCGATATAGCTGATATCTACCGCACGATTGAATCCATCAGGCAATATCAGGGCGTTCAGGCCCGTATGCAGCCTGTTGTAATCGAATAACGCCGCCGGTATGCCCCGCAACAAATTTCTGTCGGTGCTGCTGCTTCTGCCGCTTTCAAAGCTTTACGGGCTTGGAGTGGCTTTACGCAACCAGCTCTTCGAGCGAAAGGTTCTGAAGCAGACAGAATTCGACATACCCGTTGTTGTGGTTGGCAACATCGCAGTTGGCGGAACCGGCAAGACACCCCACGCCGAATATATCATTAACTCGCTCCGCGACCGGTATCATATCGGACTGCTTTCACGCGGCTATCGCCGGTCGACAAAGGGGTTCGTCATGGGCAGCGAGCTGACAACTCCGGCCGACATCGGCGACGAGCCTTATCAGATCATGCGGAAATTCGGGTCGGACATCTCTGTGGCCGTCTGCGAAAAACGCGTTGAAGGCATCAACAGAATGCGCGAGATAGATCCGAAGATCGACCTAATAGTGCTCGACGATGCTTTTCAGCACCGCTATGTCAAGCCTACCGTAGCGGTTGTTCTGACAGAATATGCGCGCCCGGCTTTCTCCGACTCGCTTCTCCCCTACGGACGCCTTCGCGAACCCGTCTCGGCCCTGAACCGCGCCGACATTGTGGTCATTACAAAATGTCCGGAGAACATGAAGCCTATGGATGTCAGAATGTTCAAGGAGAACCTTAATCTGTTCCCGTACCAGAAGCTCTATTTCTCGCGCTATCTTTACGGACATCTTGTCGCCGTTTTTCCCGACAAAGTGACATCGATACCTCGGCTGGAGCGCATGACGGGAGACGACACAATTCTCGTTGTCAGCGGAGTCGCCAATCCACGTCCGTTCGTGCGCCACATACGCCAATATCAGGCGCGCGTCAATATCCAGCGCTATCCCGATCACGCTACCTACGCGGCTGCCGACATGGAAGCCATACTTCGCAAATTCAGCACAATGAGCGGGAAGCGCAAACACATAATAACGACAGAGAAAGACGCTGTCAAACTCGCTCATAATCCATATTTTCCACATGAGCTCAAAGAGCATATCTTCTATCTGCCTGTCAGTGTTGACTTTTTGCCGAACCCGATCCACGGCACAAAGTCGCCCGAAGATTTCGACACTGTTCTGCGCCACAAGATAGAACACCCCGAAGCTCTCAAACAATAGCATCAACTGATTTGTTAATCACTAAACCCGATACGCACCATGCTCGAAAAAATCAAAGAAACAGCGGCATATATCCGCTCTAAAGTCACCGATATACCTGAAATAGCCATTATTCTCGGAACCGGCCTCGGTTCTTTGGCCGACCACATGACCGACACAACAGTCGTGCCCTACTCCGAGATTCCCAATTTCCCGGTTTCAACAGTCCAGGGCCACAAGGGCAATCTCATATTCGGAACTCTCGGCAAAAAGCGCGTTATCGCAATGCAGGGCCGCTTCCACTACTACGAAGGTTACGATATGAAGACCGTTACCTTCCCCGTGCGCATTTTCCAGGCCCTCGGCGTAAAGATCCTTTTCGTCAGCAATGCCTCGGGCGGCATGAACAAAGAATTCAAAGTCGGCGACCTTATGGTCATCACCGACCACATCAACCTGTTCCCCGAACACCCTCTGCGCGGCCACAACTACGACGAGCTCGGCACTCGCTTTCCGCCGATGACCCATGCCTACGACTCGCGTCTCATCGGGCTTGCCGACGAAATAGCCCGCGAAAAGAACATACGGCTGATGCACGGCGTATATGTCGGCGTGACAGGCCCGACCTTCGAGACTCCGTCGGAATACAACTACTACAGCATAATAGGCGGCGACGCCGTCGGCATGTCGACTGTTCCCGAGGTCATAGTAGCCAACCATGCCGGAATGAGAGTATTCGGCATTTCCGTCATCACCGATCTCGGCGGCAAATATGTCACTCAGGTGCCGACCCACGAAGAGGTTCAGCAGGCCGCTCTGATCGCACAGCCCAAATGCCTCGAGATAATGAAAGAGCTCGTCAACCGGGCCGAATAAAACCAGATTCTCAATTTATGGAGCAACCCAAGCTTACTGAAATATCGCAACTCGGAGAGTTCGGCCTTATTGACCGGCTCACCAAAGATCTGCCGCATCACAATCCATCGACAGTTCGCAGTGTCGGCGACGACGCAGCCGTGCTTCGTTACCCGGGAGATGTCGACGAACTCGTGACGACAGATCTCCTTGTCGAAGGCATCCATTTCGACCTCACCTACATGCCGCTTAAACATCTCGGCTACAAGGCTGCGGTGGTAAATTTCAGCGACATATACGCCATGAACGGCCATCCGCGCCAGATCGTGGTATCGCTGGCAATATCATCGCGTTTCGCTGTCGAGCACCTCGAAGAGCTCTACGCCGGAATTCGTCTGGCGTGTGACATATACGGGGTTGATCTTGTCGGGGGGGATACAACTGCCTCGCGGTCGGGTCTTGTCATCTCGATAACCTGTATCGGCGAAGCCGCCCCCGACGCTGTTGTCACCCGCGACGGCGCTAAAGACACCGACCTCATCTGCGTCAGCGGGGATCTCGGATCGGCCTATATGGGGCTACAGCTTCTTGAGCGCGAGAAAGTCGCTTCGAAAGGCATCAAAGACTTCCAGCCCGAATTCGGCGGCAAAGAATACCTTATCGAACGCCAGCTGAAGCCCGAGGCCAGGCGCGATATAGTCACCGCTCTTGCTGAAGCCGGTATCAAGCCTACGGCCATGATGGATATAAGTGACGGTCTCTCGAGCGAATTGCTCCATATCTGCAAGCAAAGCGACACAGGCTGCCGCATCTACGAAGAACGTATTCCCATCGATTATCAGACAGCCATAATGGCCGAAGAACTCGGCATGAATCTCGTCACCGCAGCCCTTAACGGCGGCGAAGACTACGAACTGCTCTTCACCGTTCCGCTCTCACGCCACGAAGATGTTTCGAAAATCAAAGGCGTAAGCGTGATCGGACATATCTGCAAACCTGAAATGGGTTGCGCCATGGTCACGCGCGACGGCGGAGAGATTGAGCTTAAGGCTCAAGGGTGGAACCACTGGCAGAAGTAATGGACGACAATCAGTTATTGCTCTCGGAGCTCTATAAAAGAGCCGTCGGGAGCGCTCCTGCGGCCGTAACACGTCTGATAGGATCAGGATCGGCGCGCGCTTACTATCGCCTCGAAGGAGAACGCAATCTGATCGGCACAATCGGCACTTCGGTTGCCGAGAACCGCGCCTTTCTTTATCTCGACAGCCACTTTGCCGAAGCCGGGCTGAATGTCCCCAAAGTTGTCGCCGTAAGCGACGACGAAATGGCATATCTGCAAACCGACCTCGGCGACACGTCGCTTTTCAGGCTTTTGCAGTTCAACGACCAGAAGCCCGACGAACGTACCCGCGGGCTGCTTCGCGAAACAATCGGACGATTGCCCGACATTCAGTATAAAGGAGCGCGTGGTCTGGATTTCAGTCACTGTTATCCTGTCGAGAGTTTCGACAGGCGCTCAGTCATGTGGGATCTGAACTACTTCAAATACTGCTTTCTGAAGATTTCAGGTATCGAGTTCGACGAAGCCGGTCTTGAAGATGACTTTGAGCATCTTGCCGGGCTACTTCTCGACGACTCCGACAGCGAACCGACATTCATGTATCGCGATTTCCAGTCGCGCAACGTCATGATAAAAGAGAATGCTCCCTGGTTCATAGACTTTCAGGGCGGCCGCCGGGGGCCTGCTCTTTACGATCTCGCCTCCTTCCTATGGCAGGCACGTGCCGGCTTCAGCCATGAACTGAGGTCGGAACTTGCCGCTGTTTATCTTGAATCGGTTCAGCGATACCACCATTGGGATGCCGATGAGTTCAACTATAGGCTCAGCCTGTTCGCATTGTTCAGAACCCTTCAGGTTTTAGGAGCTTACGGACTTCGCGGTCTTCACGAACAGAAGCCTCATTTCATAGAAAGCATTTTCCCGGCATTGAATAACCTCAAGAGCCTCAGCATCGGGCTGGAACGGGATTTCCCGGCACTGTCAGCCGCTGCGGCGGGAATACTTGGATGTCCTCTTTTCAGCCAGCCGACAAAAATTGACGGGCTGACTGTCGAGGTCAACAGCTTCGGCTTCAGAGCCGGCGGAATTCCCCGCGATCTGACAGGCAACGGAGGCGGTTTCGTATTCGACTGCCGCGCTATCACGAATCCGGGCCGGATTCAGGAATATATGCCGTTGACCGGCCTCGACGAACCCGTGCGCCGTTTTCTCGAAGACGACGGCGAGATTATCGAATTCCTCACCCATGCGAAAGCCATGGTCGGAGAAAGCGTCAGACGTTATCTCGAACGTGGATTCTCAAGCCTGAAAGTTTCGTTCGGATGCACCGGCGGACGCCATCGGAGCGTCTATTGCGCCCAGGCGATGGCTGAATGGCTAAACGCAGAATTCGGTGTGGCCGTCGACCTCAACCACCGCGAGCGCGGAATCCGCAAACTCATGCCTGCGCGATGAAAGCGATGATATTTGCCGCCGGACTCGGCACTCGCCTATACCCGCTGACGCTGACGCGCCCCAAGGCGCTGGTGGAGGTGGCAGGCAAGACGGCCCTTGAGCGCGCCATAGAGGCCGTTACTGAAGCCGGAGCCCGCGAGATTGTTGTCAACGTCCACCATTTCGCGCCGATGGTTGCCGACTTCATAGCCTCGCGCCGCTGGAGCGTCCCCATCAGAATCAGCGACGAGTCAGAGCGCCTGCTCGACACCGGAGGAGGCCTGCTGAAGGCCCGGCCGCTGCTCGACAGCGCAGACGGCGAGCCCGTGCTGCTCCACAACGCCGACATCGTCACCGACATCCCTCTGGACCGCATGGAGCTCGGCGGAGCCGACGCCCTGCTGCTGACCTCCGAACGCAACTCCTCGCGACGCCTCACCTTCGACCGCGCCGGACGCCTCACCGGCTGGCGAAACCTCTTCACGGGCGAAACCAAAGGGAACCCCGCCCCGGCTGACCGTCAGCTCGCCTTCGGAGGCATCCACCTCATCTCCCCGACCCTGTTCGACGCCCTCGAAGAGTATGCCCCGGCGGGCGAGCCCTTCTCGCTGACACCGTTCTACATCGCCAACGCCCGGCGCCTCGAAATCCGCAGTTGGCAGCAACCCCACGGAACGCGCTGGCACGACATCGGCCGCCCCGAGAGCCTCGAAGCCGCCCGCGCCGAATTCGCCGAATGAGTGTTTCAGTGGTTCGGAGTTTCACCAGGGCAACCGCATCAAAATCAACCGAAAGAACCTCAGCTACCTGTAGCCGCGTGCCTTTGGCACGCTCCCAAAGCTCTATGAGTCAACGAGCTATCTATTGCCGGAGGCAATACACATTGTTATCCTGGGGTCTTTGAAGCGTGTCGACAATGTAACAGTTTGATAATTAACGCAGTAAGCGTAGGGACGCTCCATGGAGCGTCCCTACGCTTATTCAATTGATATACAGCGGATTGCGCACATTTATTAGCTTTCTGACAGCGGGACCTGGGCAACCCCTGATTTTCTATCTCGCCTATTTTTTTTATATTTGCAGGCAGAAACGGGTTATCCGAAATCCATGAGGCTGTTCATCGCAATTATCACATTGATTATCAGTGCGTCGGTTGCTGTAAGCGCTGAGGCTCAGATAACTGTGAACGGCATGGTCATCGACCGTGAAGCCAACGAGCCGCTGCCCGGTGCTTCGGTCATGGTGAAGGGACCTGACGGCAAAATCAAGAAGTTTACATCGTCGAAAGCCGACGGAGGTTTTGCAATAGAGCTGGCGTCGGTAGAAGGTTGTCGGCTGGAGGTTGCAATGATGAATTTTGCCAAGCAGTCAATTCCTCTTGACAGCGCCGCATTTCCTCTCACCGTCAGCATGAAGCCGGGAACAACCCTGCTCAAAGAGGTGACCGTCAAGGCCGACCGCATACGCCAGCAGGGCGACACCATCACCTACAACGTCGGCAGCTTCGCTCAGGCGCAAGACCGCACGATAGGCGACGTATTGAAGCGTATGCCGGGCATCGACGTCAGCAGCAGCGGCAAAATAAAGTATCAGGGGGAAGACATCAACAAGTTCTATATTGAGGGCACCGACCTTCTTGGCGGCAAATATGGCCTCGCCACAAACGGTATCAGCCACGACGATGTCGGCGCTGTTGAGGTGATGGAAAACCATCAGCCCGTGGAGGTCCTTTCGGGCATCGCCTTCTCCGACAAGGCTGCCATCAACCTCAAGCTGAAAAACAAGGCGAAAGCCGCATGGAGCATCCACGGCGATGCCGGAGGCGGATGGTCGTGGCAGCCTGAAGGGGCCGTGTGGGACGGCGAGCTGTTTGCAATGTGCGCCATGCCCGGATTTCAGAATATCACTACCTTCCGCACCAACAACACCGGCGAAGATCTGTCAGGGTCAAACACCGACTTCTTCGCCACGGGCCACGGCACGGGGCTGAGCCGGTATGTCGGTATCGGACTGCCCGATGTGGCCTCGCTCAGCAGCAGGCGCACCTGCCTGAACCGCTCGTTTCTCGTGTCGACCAACAACCTATGGAAATTCGGCCGAGGCGAATTCAAAGTCAATATCGACTACTCCTCCAACCGCCTTACCGCCAATGCTTCGAATATAACGACTTATTTTCTTGACGAGGGCAACCGCGTAGTCACCGAGAACCTCGACGGCACGGAGCATCAGCACTCGCTCAGCGGCAAATTCATCTACGAGCTGAACCGGAAAACATCATTCATAAACAACACCCTGCAGACCGACATCAACTGGGACGACATCAGCGTCACAACCACCGGCTCGATACCGAACAGCCAGTCGGCCCGTCTGCCCGACTACTACGTCAGCAACAGCTTCAAGATGATTCAGCGGTTCAAGGGGAAGCATCTCGTCACCTTCGAGAGCCGCAACGAATGGGAGTCGCTGCCTCAGACCCTCAATCTCAACCTGGACGGCAACGCCTGTCGCCAGCACATCGGCGACCATGCTTTCCATACCCATGAAAGCGCGGCGTATGCCTTCTCCATCAAAGGAATCACCATCAGCCTCGAGGGAGGTATCAAGGGCTACTGGCGGTCGATGACGTCAGAGGCCGACCTGCCGGACATCTCGGACCTGTCAGACTTCACTAACGTAGTTCATACAAACTCTTTCACGGTCTATGCTACTCCCAAGCTCGAATACTGGATGAAGCGCGTTAACTTCACGCTCAATCTCCCCGTCAGCTACGCCCACTATTCTTTCGACAAGGCTATCGCCAACCACGACGAAGCCTACTTCTCGCCGTCGCTGAGCTTCAACTGGAAGCCTAACAACCGCTTTTCGGGCACCGTCCACGGAGGCTTGGGCCGCTCACCGATGAACCTCAACCTGATTCATCCGGGGCTGATTATGACCGACTACCGTACCTTCGAATCAGGAACAGAGAACTTCTATAACCATTCCTCTCAGAACGTATCGGCAAACTTCAGCTATAAGCACTCGCGCCGCGGACTGTTCGCCAACGGCGCCGTTACCCACTCGTGGAGCCAACTGCCCTACACCCTGGCTCAGCAGCTCTATGGCGACTACATAGTCTACAGCTACTCCGACGCCAAAAGCAACAGCCGGATGCTATGGGCCACCGGCAGCTTCGGCAAGACCCTCGATTTCATGCGCGGAAGCTTCAACATCAACGGCTCATACAGCCGCAACCGGTCGAGCCTGCTGTCGCAGCAGGAGGCGGTTCAGTCGGTAGGCAACGGCTGGAGCGCAGGCGCCAAGATAGGCGGCTCTCCATGGTCGTGGTTCAGCTTCGACTACGCCATTAACTATTCCGAAAGCCGCCTGACAATCAACGGCGACGCCGCTCCGTGGCTCTCCTCGCTGGCCAACCGGCTGAACCTGACCTTCACACCTCTCACCAAATGGCAACTTCAGGTAGGCGGCGAGCACTACCGCAACGAGCTGACCGCAGGCTCATTCAAGAATATCGAAATGCTCGACGCCAAGCTGACATTCAAACCCTCGGGGCGCATCGAGCTGTCGGCATCGCTGACCAACATCCTCAATAAGAAACAATACAACTACACGACCTACTCGCAGCTGTCGTCGTTCGAATCTCAGCGCTCGCTCCGGGGCCGTCAGCTGCTGTTTTCAATAACTGTCAGAAAATAAATCATTACCCCTATGAAGAAGATACTCGCAATTCTCTGTGCCGCCATTACGGCTGCATCGGCAGCAACCGCCGCTGAGGCTCAAAAGTGTATGGTCAAAGTTGGATATCAGGAAAAGTATACCAACTGGTCTAATAATAAGATAGTCAACGACTTTGTGCTTCTGATAGGGAATGAGGAGTCGAGATACTTCAACCCCGTCACGCAGGTAGTCGACTCAATGCTCTCCACCCCGCAGGGAACCGCTGATTTCAACAATATGGTGGCAGCTGCCAATGCTGCCGGACAGCGTCCCACGCTGCTTCCGAGAGACCGCACCTACATCATCAAATACCCTCAGAAAGGCGAGATGCTCTGCTATGAAGAGACCGCCGGAGAGCTCGGCAACTACACCGAGCCTTTCAGCGAGCAGTCGTGGAGCATATCCGACTCAATTAAGACCGTGCTCGACTATGAATGTATAATGGCTGAGACCGACTATCACGGCCGACACTGGACTGCCTGGTTTACCCTCGAGATACCGATTAACAACGGGCCGTGGAAATTCTGCGGACTGCCCGGGCTGATACTCGAAGCGACAGCCGACAACGGCGCCTACAACTTCATCGCAACCGGCCTCGAACAGACCGACGCCGAGATGCCCCGTAAAATCTACGGCCATGACCTGTCAGAGAAGATGGACCGCAAGAATATGCGTGAAATATGCTGGACGTTCTACACCACCTGCGCTGCTCAGATGAAGGCCCAATACGGGGTCACCATCAAAGAGGTGAAACTTCCCGATGGATTTGACCTCATCGAAACCGATTATAAATAGCCGCATCACTGTTTCAGGGTGAAACACTAAACACCCCCGACCTCCCGACGGCCCGAGTGGCCGGATCCCTGTCAAACAGGACTTCAGCTATTTGCCTGTATGACTCAGCGGGGCAACCGCATCAAAATCAACCGAAAGAACCTCGGCTACCTGTAGCCGCGTGCCTTTGGCACGCTCCCAAAGCTCTATGAGTCAACGAGCTATCTATTGCCGGAGGCAATACGCATTGTTATCCTGGGGCCTTTGAAGCGTGTCGGCAATGTAACAGTTTGATAATGAACGCAGTAAGCGTATGGACGCTCCATGGAGCGTCCATACGCTTATTCAATTGATATGCAGCGAATTTTATGGACCGGCACCATCCGCCTGCTTCATCTTAAAACTATTCCAGTCTCCGCCTTCAGAATCCATTGCACGAACGGTCAATATCCCTATCTTCGGAATCTTCTGATTCTTAGGCTATGGTGGCTATATATTCAAGTTGTGGCATACCACAGGGAAGATTTTGATAAATTTTGATGCGGTTGCCACGGCTCTTTCATTTAAGCCCCAAAAAGAGACATATCTTCCCTTACCCGGT
>ERZ836877.2114-NODE-2114-length-27196-cov-23.387384_pt1 | contig 27196 bp, 14 predicted proteins | sample MGYA00519469_ERZ836877 | MGnify/ENA primary metagenome ERZ836877 (study PRJEB31850, sample SAMEA3708809) | human gut metagenome | biome: human gut; feature: human-associated habitat; material: faeces | place: China | collected 2014 ... | reverse complement strand
CGATGGCAAGACCCTTGAAAAGCTCGCGTCGCCCGCTGAAATAAGCGTCGATGGTTGAGAGCAGCAGGCTCTTGCCGAACCTTCTGGGTCGCGACAGGAATATCGGGACGGACTGACATGCCAGTTCATAGACGAGCGCTGTCTTGTCGACGTATATATAGTTTTCCTGACGAAGTTTCTCGAAGGTCTGCACTCCGACGGGATATTTTTGTCTTGCCATGACTATCGATGTTTATTTTATGCAAAAATAGTAATTTCCAATTGATCTGCAAAAGACATTCCCTTATCCATGATTTTTCTCCGCCCCATTTTACAATATTTTTTTGCGGTATGGGATTAAAGTGTTACTTTTACTTTATGAAGTTGAAAATGTGTATGAGAAATATGTGTTTAAGAAATATGTGTATGAGAAATATAGGGGTTGTCAGGATAGTGATCCTGTCTTTGATGGCGTTGCAGGCGAACTATGGGATTGCTTCTACTGCAGATGGAGCTTCGGAAACAGATACAGTTGAAGATACCGGTGGAGTAGTTGTCATACCTCAAGGTGTGACATCGATAGATGACTTTGCTTTTGCCGACAGAATGGATATCAGGAAGGTGGTTGTGCCCGAGGGGGTGAAGAGCATCGGAGAATATGCTTTCCTTGGCTGCGGAAATCTGGAGAGCGTGGCGCTTCCTCAGTCGCTTGAGTCGATCGGGGAGGGGGCTTTCCGGGAATGTGTGGCCCTAAAGTCGCTTGTGATACCGCGACGGGTGAGTGTCATCCCCCGTTATATGTGTGCGTGGGATTCTTCACTTGTCTCTGTGTCTCTCCCCGCTCACCTGAAGGATATCTCAAGCCATGCTTTCGCTTATTGCGGAGCATTGCGCGAGATTGAAATCCCTGATGAAGTGGCGCACATAGGCAGCAATGTGTTCAGCCGTTGTGAGAGTCTGGGAAGGGTCGTTGTGCCAGTGTCGGTGACTGAGCTCGAGTCGTACGCATTTTCAGATTGTGCCGCACTGCGTAGCGTAGTCCTCCCGGCAAACAAGAAGATGTTGGGGGAATATCTTTTCATAGGCTGCCACAACCTGACCGACATAACTTGTATGAGTGCCACCCCCCCTACTTTTGACTGCGGAAGCCCGGTGTTTGATCCTTCGGAAGATTTCATGTATGGACGCTGCCGGCTAAATGTGCCGCAACGGAGCCTCAATCTTTATCGCCAGGCTCCCGTCTGGCATCTTTTCCGATCTATCCAACCTAAACCATGAATTTGCCGATAGTCATGTAGCCGTGAGGATGGATAGTGATCCTCCTTAAGGTGTTCGATTATCAATCGCGCATTGCCAGTCGCTAATTGATCGCGAGGATATCGTCGGCCGCTGTGTAGGCTCCCGGCACGACATTGAGCATGAGTACGAATAGCCCGGATTCATCATCGTGGACTTGTTCCACAAGACGCATATTAAGCCATTTGTCGTTGTAGCTGCCAAACACCTCAAAGATGGAATCTGTCACGTCGGGCACTCCCACCACCAGTCCCAGATCGTTCATTTCCTGGAGTAGGTAGCCGCAAAACACACATTGTGCGCTGTCGGCATTCCTGCGCTCACCGGCGGAATAGGGGAAAAGGAAGAAATAGCTGAAGTCGCTCGCGCCACCCTCATCGAAATGTGCCACGGCACTGATGGGTGGTGTCAGCCCATAGTAACTGACCACGTATCCGTCGGCAGAATCGAGCCACAGGCCCATACTGTCGGCGGAGGGTGTCAGTCGGAAGCGGTCTCCGGCCTCCATGATCGCCTCTTTCTCGGAAAGGCTCGTATCGAGCATCCCGTAGACTTTTGTCACGAGATCGATGGCGGTGAGCTCAAGCGGCATGACCGCGGCCGGAGCCGTGAGGTCAATCTGTGCCGGAGCGGGTGCTGAGGTTGTCGATGCCTCCCCTGCCTCCGGTGCGGCCGGAGCCACGGCCTTCGCCTGCAAAGACGCGGCTGTCAGCGCCGCGAGAACAATATATTGAAGGAGAGTCGCTTTCATAGTAACTTTCGTTTTGATTCTTTTATACTTATAACCTCAAAACGTTGATCAGGGTTCATAACTGATTAAGAAGTCGTACAAATGTATAACTTCTAATAATTCAGATTCATGCGCGTTGTTCTGTTTCCCAGACATGGTAACAGAGATTATACATCATGAATTGTCTGAATAGAAAAGCTCCCTGCCGAGCGGTCGGCAGGGAGCTTTTCTATATTATGAGCCTGCGATTATCTGAAGCGGCGGTTGCCCTCAAGCACGGGCTTGCCGTTGTTGTCGTCGGCCGGTTTCTTGGTCGTGGCCTTCACGATGTTGTAGGCGATCGGAGCAGCGCAGTAGAGCGAGCAGAACGTACCTACAACCACACCGAATATCATGGCGAATGTGAAGCTGCGGATTGTATCGCCGCCGAGGAAGAAGATGCAGAGAAGCACAAGCAGCGTCGATGCCGATGTCATGATCGTACGGGTCAGCGTCGTGTTGAGCGACTTGTTGAACGTCTTGAAGCGGTCTTCTTTCGGATATAGCTTCATCATCTCGCGCACACGGTCGAACACAACCACCGTATCATTGATCTGATAACCGATGATGGTCAGCACGGCGGCGATAAACGACTGGTCGATTTCCATAGAGAAGGGGAGGAAGCCCCAGCAGATGGAGTAGAAGCCAATGATGAGGAACGCTGTCAGAGCCACGGCGCAAACGGCGCCTACTGAGAAGGCGATGTTGCGGAAGCGCAGAAGAATGTAGAGGAACATGCAGACAACCGCGATGCCCACTGCCCAGAAGGCATCCGCCTTCATGTCGTCGGCCACCGACGGACCGACCTTCTGGATCGAGATGATGCCTCGGCTCTCATCGGCCACGGTGAAGGCGGTCTTATCCATCACCTTGCCGTCGGCTCCCGTGAGCTCGGGCTGGAGTCCCTGATAGAGGAGGTCGGTGATCTCTTTCTCTATGTCACCTTCCTCGGAATTGATCTTATAGCTTGTGGAGATGCGCACCTTGGAGGGATCATCAATGGTGATGACGCCAACGCTGACTGTCTTGTCGTCGGCAGCCTCCTGAAGCTGTGTGAGCAGACGGGCCTGTATATCCTGGGGATTGACATCCTTGTCAAACTGCACGACATAGTTGCGGCCTCCGGAGAAGTCGATGCCCTGGTTCATACCGCGGATGACGAGCGAGGCGATGGAGATCACAATCAGGAAGAGCCATACGGCTGCGGCGCCTTTCCACTGGCCAAGGAAGTTGATCTTGGTCTTGGCAAGGAAATTGCGGCTTAGCGAGGTTGTGAATGTCATGCCGGCGCAACGGCCGTTCTTGGTGATGATGTCGAAAGCGAGACGTGTGAGGAACACGGCCGTGAAGAAGGAGCAGACCAGACCGATGATCAGGGTCGTGGCGAAGCCCTTGATGGGGCCTGATCCGAAGAGAAGAAGGATCACGCCGGTGATCACCGAGGTGAGGTTGGAGTCGAAGATCGCGGAGAAGGCGTTGCTGTAGCCCTCGAAGATGGCCTGACGGAGCTTCTTCCCTGTGGCGAGCTCCTCCTTGGCGCGCTCGAAGATAAGCACGTTGGCGTCTACCGCCATACCCAGGGCGAGCACGATACCGGCGATGCCGGAGAGGGTGAGCACTGCCTGGAAGGAGGCGAGGATACCGAGCGTGAAGTAGAGGTTGAGTATAAGTCCCACGTTAGCCACGAGGCCGGGGATCACACCGTAGATGGCGATCATGAAGATCATCAGCAGGATGATGGCCACCACGAATGAGAGGAAGCCCTGCTGCACGGCCTCGGCGCCGAGGCTCGGACCGATCACGTTGTTGCTGACCACATCAACCTTGGCGCTCATCTTGCCTGATTTAAGCACGTTGGCGAGGTCGTTGGCCTCCTCGGGAGTGAAGTTGCCGGTGATCTCCGACGATCCGCCGGTGATCTCGTTGTTCACGTTGGGATAGGAGTATACATTATTGTCGAGCACGATGGCTATGGGGCGTCCGATGTTGTTGCGTGTCAGTGTGGCCCATGCCTGTGCTCCGGCATCGTTCATGCGCATGTTCACGGTGTTGCCGCGCATATTGTCATATTCGCTGGTGGCCGATGTCACGGCGTCACCCTCGAGGGCTGCCTCACCCTTGAGGGCCACAAGCTGCCAATAGGAGGTGGTACGGTCTTCGCCGTTGGCTTTCTTCATCACGTTGCCCTGCGCGTCAAGCACGGGGAAATCGGTGGCTTTCACTTCCCATACGGCTGAGAAGTCGCTGGGGAGCTTCTGCTTGGCCAGAGGAGAGGAAAGGATGCTGTCGACGAGCGCACGGTTCTGCGGGGTCACGATGCCTATCACAGGACTTCCTGCACGCTGAGGACCGCCAAGGAGCTCGATGAGGTTGGTGTGGTTGACCGTGTCCTGACGGGCCCACTCCATGGCGAAGCTGTTGAGGTCGTTGGCGATCTCGTTATAGTTATAAACTTCGAAGAACTCCAGGTTTGCCGATGATTTGAGGAGGTCGGTGACACGCTCGGGCTCTTTCACGCCGGGAAGCTCGAGGAGGATCTGTCCTCTCTTGTCCTGAAGCTTCTGGATGTTGGGGGCCACGACGCCAAACTGGTCGATACGTGTGCGGAAAATGTTGAAGGCGGCGTCGACCTGGCTGTCTACCTGCTTCTCAAGGGCGGCCACTACGTCGCTGTTGGATGAGCCGCTCTTCAGCTTGCCGAGGAATTCCCCCTCACGGGTGAAGAGGCCGGCCATGGCTCCGGGCTGGATCTGCGATGCGAATTTCGAGATGAACTCGCGGTCGCTTCCCTTGACGCCCTGGGCCGTCACTTTGGAGATGGCTTCGTTGATCTGCTTGAGCTGGCTCTCGCCGGAGGCATACTGACGAAGGATGTCGGGCACGGAGATCTCCAGGACTACGTTCATACCTCCCTTGAGGTCGAGGCCCATGCCGATCTCAAGCTTGCGCACCTGATTGTAGGTGTAGCCGAGATAGACCTTCTCTTTGTCGATAGAGTCGTTGAATTGCTTCAGATTCTGTTTGTAGGCATCATTGGTTACGTCGCTTGTCTTGGCCATCATCGCGGCATATTCCTCCGCCTTTTTCTCATAGTGAGAAGTCACGAACGAGAAGGAGATATAAAATCCGCAAATCAGGATCAAAAGGACGGCAATGGTGCTGATAAACCCTTTGTTCTGCATTTTTTGTTGGTTTTATTGTTGTTTGTTTATGTCAGGTTAACGCCATATGGGCACGCGGATGCGCGCCGACATATTTTTTCAGCTCGCAAATATAGCTTAAATTTTTGACCTAAGCCGCACTTTGTAGCCTAAAAATGCTTATTTTGGCTCTTTTTAATCAAAAACGGGCGGCATATGCTCTTCCGTTTCAAAAATATTTCCTACTTTTGCCAATGTTTCCGCAGAGACTCTCCGGCGCTGTAAGGAGTGTCTCCGGGCGGCGCACCGTTATCGATTATGCAGATGAACCGTCATAGCTCCTATCTCCGCTCCCTGCCCTGGACGCTGGCCTCGCTCGCGCTCATGGCCTCGTGCGCGTCGATCGGCAACCCCTCGGGTGGCCCTCGCGACGAAGATCCACCGCGATTTGTGCGCGCCAATCCGGCACCCGGATCGGTCAATGTAAAGAGAGACCGCATAGAGATCGAGTTCGATGAGATAGTCAATGTAAAAGACGCTTTCTCAAAAGTAGTGGTATCACCCACATCGAAATCCACCCCCAGGGTCTCATCGCTCGGACGGAAGGTCACTGTGCAGTTCAACGACACTCTGATTCCCAACACCACCTACACGATAGATTTCGCCAACAGCATAGAAGACAACAACGAGAGCAACAAGCTCCAGGGTTTCACCTATACCTTCTCCACCGGTCCGCAGATCGACACTCTCCAGGTGTCGGGAATGGTGCTCTCCGCCGATGGCCTGGAGCCCCAGCAGGGAATGATCGTAGGATTGCACTCCAATCTTTCCGACACTGCGTTCGCCACCATCCCTCTTGAGCGTATCGCCAAGACTGACGACCGCGGGCGTTTCACGATCATGGGCATAGCGCCCGGCACATATCGCATCTATGCCCTGGCGGATGTCGACAACGACTACAAACGTGCCAATCCGGAGGAGGCCATGGCTTTCTACGACTTCACGATCTCGCCTACAGCCGAGAGGATAGAGGCCACCGACACGGTATTCGATCTCCTGACAGGCGCTGTCGACACTGTCTTGACGCGCCAGCGCACCCGTTTCCTTCCAAACGACATACTCCTTCGTTCTTTCGAGAGTGACTTCAAGTCGCAGTTCCTTCAGAAATACGAGCGTGTGGACTCCACGCGCGTGCGTCTCATATTCAATGCCCCTTCCGATTCCCTGCCACGCCTTGATTTCGTTGACATCGATGGATACAAGGACTGGAATGTGTTGGAACGCACTGAGCACAATGACACTCTTACCTACTGGATGCTTCCTCCGTCGCTCGTGGCCACCGACAGCCTGCGGCTGGCCGTGACATACCTGCGTGCCGACTCGGCCCAGCGCCTCGTTAGCGGTACGGACACCCTGCGTTTCTTCACCAACCGCCCGAAAGCGGCAAAAAAAGAGAAGAAGAAAAGCAAGAAAGAGGAGGAGGCCGACACTGTGCCTCCGAAGATCCCCCCATTGGGAATGAAGGTGCTGACCTCGTCGACACATGAAGTATATAATCCGCTTCTCCTGGAGTTTGACGCTCCTTTGCAGCGCCTCGACACGGCGGCTTTCCATCTTGAGACGATGATCGATTCCCTGTGGACGCCGGTTGCCAAGGAATGGCGCCCGCAGCGACCCGATTCGCTCAACCCGAGGATGCTGAAAATAGAATATCCCTGGGAACTCGGCGCGGAATACCGTCTTACCGTAGACTCGCTTGCCGGAACAGGTATATATGGTCTGATGACGGATCCGCTGGAGCATAAATTCAAGGTGAAAGGGGAGGATGAATACTGCGCGCTGATTTTCAATATCACGAATTTTTCAGACTCTGTGCCGGCGTTCGCGGAACTCGTATCCACGTCAGACGCCCCTGTGCGCCGCGAACCGGTCATCGACGGGACAGTCACATTCCGTTATCTCGCTCCAGGGAAATACTATGCCCGTATCTTTGAGGATTTCAATGGCGACGGCCGCTACACCACCGGCGATTTCGATTCCCTCCGGCAACCCGACGCGGTGTATTATTATCCGAAGGTGGTCAATATAAAGAAAAACTGGGAGAAGACCGAATCGTGGAATGTCTTTGAGACCGCTATAGATCTCATGAAGCCCGATGCCATAAAGAAGAACAAGCCTGAGGCCGACAAGCGCGACCGCAACCGCAAGAAAGAGAACGGCGACGAATATGACGATGAAGAGGAAGAGGTGTTTGATCCCACCCGCAATCCGTTCGATCCCAACGACCGCAGGCGCAGAAACGGTTCCAATCGCAATCTCCGCGGCAACGGCAATGCCGTTGCCCGCAGCCGATAATTATTGACTATCATGATGTTTCTCCCTCAAAAAGCAACCTTGCGACTGTCGGCATTGATGATAATGCCGTGGTTGCTCTGTGCCGCCGCATGCCATAGGACTCCGCCACCTGTGACCCCCGATGACGAAGCGCTTTACTACCTTGTCGGCGAGCCTTGCTCCATCGGCGACTACAACACCGCGATAGCACGTGCGGACTCGCTCCTCGCCAATGTGGAGATGAGTGATTCGGTGAGGGCTTATATCATGCTCGACCGTGATGTGTCAATCCTCAATCTGGGTCATCTCGAATGGGGAGGCGCATATGCCGATAGCGTGATAGATTTCGGCCGGAGATCGGGTGTGGAACTTGCCGTGACGCAAGGGCTACAGAACCGCGGATCATCCAGGAGACGCCTCGGAGACTACGACGGGAGCGTGGCCGACTATTCGGAGGCTCTCGATCTGGCCACCGCCTCGGGCGATAAGGAGATGGAGCAGGCGCTCACTGAGTGTCTCGGAGTGATGCTGGCGGAACGGCGCCGCTTTGACGAGGCGCTTGATTTCAGCCGCCGCTCGCTTCAGCTGGCTATAGAGGCCGACGATTCAGTTGCGGCGCTCAACGCGGTATCCACGATAGGTGCGATCCTTGTGCTTGGAGAACGTTACGGGGAGGTTGTCGGAGAACTTACGCCTTACAGTGGACTTGCCTCGGCAAGTCCGGCTCCTATGAGGGTGAAATATCTTACCCCGATAATCAACACATATCTTGCCCTTGACTCACTTGAGAGCGCGCGCCGGCTCATAGCGGAGGCTGACAGTGTGGCGTCGCTTCTCCCGGAAGGCCATCAGTCGCAGTTTGTGGTGACCAACATGAAGGCACAGCTGGCCGCGCGCGAAGGCCGTCATGTCGAACAATGGAAATTCCTGCAGCAGATGGACGCTTTCGGCACCCAGGGAAAGATGCCCTGGAACATATACTCCGAGAAGGCGCGATGCCTGGCATCCCTGGGCCGCTATGAGGAGGCTTACCGGTTGCAGCTCCGGGCTTTTGACAACCGTGATTCCATAGCCCACGCCGAGACAGATGTGCGGATTACGGAAATGTCGGTGAAATACGATACTTTGCAGAAGGAGATAGAGATAGAACGCCTTAAAAGCGAGCGTCTCGGCTGGACGGCGATGGCGCTCGCCGCACTGATCGTGCTGGCGGGAGTCGTAGCCGCCGGAGTGGCTCTGCGTGCCAGAGAGCGCAGGAAAATGGAGCGGCAAAAGCACGGGGAGTTTATCCGCGGAGTGGAGGAGGAACGAAGGAGAGTGGCCCGCGAGCTACATGATGAGATCGCCGGCGACCTCATCGGGATGCAATGGATGATGGAATCACTGTCGCGCGAGGAGGCGAGCGACATGGTGTCGAGGATAGGGATGAGGGTGAGGAAGCTCTCCCATGAGCTGATGCCTCCGCAGTTTGAGTCGCAGACGTTCTCACAGCTTCTTCTGGATTATGTGGCAGGGTTCAATTCTTCTCATAAAGATCACCGGATAGTGCTTTCCGACGAGGGTTCCTACCCTTGGAATGAACTCCATCCTGAACAGAGTCTTGAGTTATACCGCATAACGCAGGAAGCCGTCAACAATGCCGTGAGACATGGCGCTCCCGGCGATATAGGAATCATGCTTTCCGGAGATAGGAAGAAGTTCTCGCTCACAGTCGTCAACGGGCTGAGGGAGGGAGAGCCGGATCTTCCGGAGGAGGCGAGGCTGGAAAGTCTCAGGACGCGTGCCTCGATTCTCGGCGCTACGTTCGGATTCACAGTTGAGTCAGGCCGCTTCATACTGACGGTCAGGGAATAGACCTCGGCCGGTCACGCCAGGCAACGGGCGGAAGTATAGGGAAACACACCACTGTATACATATATATATTACACACCACAATGACATTGCTTATAGTTGACGATCATCCGATCGTGCTCGAGGGGATGGAGGCAGTCCTCTCTCGCCGAGGTTACAAGGTATTGAAAGCCACCACCGCTCCCCAGGCTCTTTCTCTTGCGGAACATGTCCCCGACATTGAGATGTTTGTGATAGACCTGTCGCTCGTGGAGGGGACGGACGGACTCTCCCTTGTAGAGGAGCTGCGTGCCGCCGGAATACAGAAGCCTGTCATTGTCTATACCATGCATGAGGAACTCTGGAATATCTCGACGTTGCTGAAGAGCGACGTGGAGGGGATCGTGCTGAAGGGGGACAACATACGGGAACTCGAGGATGCGATCGAGCAGGTGGCGAAGGGCCGGAAATACAGGAGCAGTTCTTTCTCGAAATGCTGTGAGGAGGTGTCGAAGACAAAAGGGATACTCTCGCAGAAGGATATCGAGGTGTTGAGGCGCCTGTCGAAAGGGGAGGGCAACCGAGGCATCTCCGAAGCGATGTTCATGAGCGAGAAATCTATAGAATATCACAGAGGCAATATCCTGCGTAAGATGTGTGCGAAGACGATGGCCGAGGCAGTGCAGAGGGCCATAAAGCTTGGCATCATATGTCTTGCAGCCTTGTCGTTCTTCCAGACGGAGGCACAGGAACCTGCGTCTACGGCTCCGCAGGGTGTGGATCTTGGGCTGTCAGTCATGTGGGGCGACCGTAATCTCGGGGCATCCTCTCCTCTGGAGAGCGGATATTTCTATGCTTTCGCCGAAGTCGCCCCCAAGGATAAATATGACTGGACCACCTACAGATATTGCAGCGATGCCAGTCTTTTCCTCCAGCACGATCTTGGCCTTGACGACTGTTGCATAAGCGGCACTGAATATGACGCGGCCTATGTCGCACTGGGGAAGGGGTGGCGTTTCCCTACCGCTGCGGAATGCCGGGAACTCCTGGATAATACCACGAGGGAATACGGTGAGGATAATGGTGTGAAGTATGTGGTGCTCAGCGCATCCGGCGGCTCTTCAATAAAGCTTCCTTATGCCGGGTACATGAACGGTGGGAAACTTGTTTATGATGGGAAGAATGTTTGTTTGTGGAGTGGGTCATTTTATGTGGAATCAGGAGAAGAGGATGGATTCAAGTATTATCTGAACGCTCCATATTATATGGTGTTTGACAAGGAGTCGGCGCCCGATGTGTTTGAGGGTTCGTCGCATCTTGGTTTCCCCGTCCGTCCTGTCTTCGATCCCCGTCAGGCAGGTATCCATCCGGTGCCCGGTCCTGATGACTCGCGAAGCGTGGCGGGAATCTATACCGTCGACGGACGTAGTTGCGGGGTCTCCGCGGAAGGTCTTCCCCGGGGATTGTATATAATCCGCTACACTGACGGAACCGCCTCCAAAGTGATGCTCTGAAAGAGGGAAGCCACATGCCCGGCTTTTCTCTTTATTAGATATTTAGTGATTGCCCTAAATTGGATTTAGGGCAATCACTAAAAGTTTATTTTGCTGAAAATTAAATTGTTAAAATGTATCGATAGTTTGTGGGATAATGTTTAAATTTGCAAATATCAGAACGATGCGTTCCCGCAGCCTGTGACATAGGCTCTCTACGGCATCTTGCCCTGAAAAACCGATTGTCCATACCTTTGTGTGTGGCGATCTCTCTCAACAGCATACAAACCACAAACCGATACATCGATGAAATCTTATCTCAAGCGATTCACGGGATATGCCGCGGCTCCGTTCCTTATCGGGGCTATGGTGTCCGGATGCTCCGACGATGTCGTCAGGAATGACACCGTTGCCGATGGCGAGCTTCTCGACATCCGGGCTGTCATATCCCAGCAAGCTTCTACAAGAGCCGACGAGAGCGGCTTCGCCGACGGCGACAGGATGGGCGTGTTCGTTGTCGGCTATTCGTCGGGGGTTCCCGGCGACCTTACTGCCGACTCCAACCATGCCAACAACGTGGCGTTCACGCTCGATGCAGGGAGCGGACAATGGAATGCCCCCACCCCCCTTTACTGGCCCGACAGCAAGAGCGGCGCCGACATCTACGGCTACTATCCTTTCGACAACCGGCTCTCCGAGGTCGATGCCTATCCTTTCGAGGTCAGGGCAGACCAGAGCGTGGCCGGTAAAGACGGCGACATGGGGGCATATGAGGCTTCCGACTTCCTTTGGGCGAAAGCGGTCAATGCCCAGCCCGGCTCACGGGTTGATCTTGTGTTCCATCATAAGATGGCAGGAGTGAAGGTTGTGCTTGAGGAGGAGAGCGGTTTCGCTGAAGGGGAGTTCGCCCGGCTGCCGAAGACAGTGACTGTCGACAATACCATGCGGTCGGCTACCATCAATCTTTCGACGGGAATGGCGACCCCCATAGGTGACGCAGACCGTGATATCGTTATGAATCCGGAAAGCGGTTGCTGGAGGGCCGTGGTTGTGCCGCAGACGGTTGCTTCAGGTAAGTCAACCATCGGGATAACCATCGACGGTGTGTCACTTTCCTATACACGCGATGGAGGCATGGTTTACGAGCCGGGTAAACTCCATACTTTCACTATAAAGGTAGCGAAGACGGCGCCGTCGGGAGAATATGCCGTAACGCTGGCTGCTGAGTCCATAACCGATTGGGAGGCGGATCAGTCGAGCCATGATTTCGAGGCCAACAGCTATCTTGTGGTCAATTGTTCAGAGCCGGGCAGGCTTCCCGAGGCAATAACCGCGGCCGGAGCTGACGCCTCCACCGTCAAGAACCTGAAAGTGACCGGAGTGATGGATGCCGATGATTTCACCTTCGTCCGCGAGGGGATGCCGTCATTGGCTTCAATCAATCTAAAAGATGTGAGGATCCCTGAAGTTTATCTTGGACGGGATAGCGATACGGAGGGTGACATATATGCTGAGAATGCTCTGCCGGAGAATGCCTTCAGCCATAATAAAACCATCCGCCGCTTCATACTTCCTGAATCGATTGAGGCGATTGGTGCCTGCGCCTTCTCCAATACGGAGGCGACCTCAACGATTGTCATTCCTGAATCTGTGACCCGTATATGTCATGACGCATTCGCATACATATGGGAAAACGCGGAGATAGTACTTCCCGGCAGGCTCGAATATGTTGGAAAGTATGCTTTCCATACGGCGGCCAAGTTCGAGATGAGGCTTCCCTCGACATTGAGATATATAGGCGATCATGCCTTTAATGAGGCAGGCAATGCCTATGGAGCTTTTTCCATCCCGTCAAATCTGGAGTATCTTGGAGAGGAGGCGTTCCTCAAAACAGGTAATGCCTTGACAGGAGAGATCGTTATCCCTGCGGGGCTGCTTGAGACGGTAGATATGGATATCCGTTTCGCCAGTGGCACGGATATCACGATTCCGGAGGGAGTAAGAAGTATAAACAGACTCGCGGGGAAATTCAATTCCCCTGTGGTTCTTCCGAAAAGCCTTGAGCGGATAGGACAAGATGCTTTCTACTGTACGCGCTTCTCATCTCCGATGATCTTTCCGGAGAATGTGGCATATATCGGTCCGGGCGCGTTTCTGGAGTCGAATCTTCCGGGGCGTGTGGAGATTCCGCCATTGATCGATTGCGTTAAGGCGAGATCGTTCAACTGCACACAGATCACTGATGTCATAGTGGGTGACAATGTGCTTCAGATTGAGGATGATGCTTTTGGACGTAACGGTGCTCTTCGTCATGTGGAGCTCGGTAAAAACCTTGAATACATAGGGAAAGGTGCTTTCAGCGAATCTCCGGAACTGGAGACCATAGTCTGCTTCGCCAAAGAGCCACCCACGGCGTCTGAGGCGTTCTCGGCTCTGGAGTTCGACCGCACTGTTCTCGAAGTCCCCGCCGGTTGCGTAGGCAAATACCGCAATGCCCCCGGATGGAACCAGTTCAGTAATATTACGGAACATCGTGAACTTGCCTTTAATATCCCGCTGATCGAATGTCTTGACAAAGGTGTGGTGCGAGAGGGTGTCTTGCGTGCCGAGGGGGCCTGGAGGGTGAAGGAATGCCCTGACTGGGTGACAGTCTCGCCTTCAAGCGGAGAAGCCAAGGATCAGCTTACGGTGAGGGTAGCCTCCCAGGCCTATGGTTCAGAGGCACGCGAAGGGGAAATTGTTTTCCAGCTTGACAATAACAAAGATTATACCTACTCTGTCGGTGTGCGGCAACTTTCCCATAGCGAATACGGGGAAGATACCGAGATAGTGCTTCAGACCGCTTCTGCCGATGGTGATGCCGTTCCTGTGATGATTGTGGGGGAGGGTTTCACAGCCTCTCAGATCACGTCTGGAGAATATCTCGCCAGGATGAATGAGACGATGGAGCAGTTCTTCGATATAGAACCATACCATAGTCTGCGCGATCATTTCACCGTAACTACGGCATTGGCATGTTCTCCTGAGGAGGGTGTGTCGGATTATACAGTTACAAAAGCAAACCGGTTTGGCACCTTCGGACTTGAGCCTGACGAAAGTCGTCTGCGAGATTATGTTACCTCTGTTTCGCAGGTTTTGTCCGGGCGTATGGATGATGCCATGGTGATAGTGGTGACGAACCACAATGTATTCGGCGGATGGACCACGATATGTCAGGATGGCTTCACGATCGCCTCAATCGGTAATATCCCTGAAGAGGATGCTTATCCCTACGACCGTCGGGGGCTTGTGCAGCATTATGCCGGAGGAGCGGCATTTGCCGGACTCGGAGAGGAGCACGTGAGCCATTTCGAGCACATAAAGAGTTGCAAATGCGGAAACTGTAACGCTCTGGGGACTTTCAACGAGATGAAAAGCCGTGGTTATTATGCCAATCTTTCCCTATCCGGAAAGATGAGTGAGGCGCCCTGGAAAGACTTCATATTCCATCCCGGATATTCATCTGATGTCGATATGTGGGAGGGTGGCCACCGCCATCTGCGGGGAGTGTGGCGCAGCGAATCGCAGAGCGTCATGGGCACCTATATAAGCTATTTCAACGCCATCTCGCGCTTTGAGATCTACAAGAGAGTTATGATCAGGGCCGGCCTTGACTGGAGTCTTGAGAATTTCATCAATAACGACAATATCGAGAAACCGCAACAATGAGAAACAACAGATATATAATCGGGTCGGCGTGCGCTCTTTCACTTCTCGCGGCGTCGTGCGGAGACGATGGCGTGTGGCGGGATCATTCGGCCGACGGCGCCCTGGAGCTGCGTCTACAGGCCCGGATACGCCAGGTTAATCTGACCCGCGCCGATGATTCAGGCTTTGCCGATGGCGACCGCATAGGGATCTATGTGGTGAATTATGTTGACGAAAAGCCGGGTGAGCTTCTTGAGGAAGGGAACCAGGCGTCAAACGTCAGATTCACATACGATGAAGCCGCCGAGATATGGAAGGGAGACCGCCAGCTCTACTTCAAGGATGACAATACCGCCGTGGATGTCTATGGCATCTATCCTTACCGTTCGGATATCGCCGATGTCGGCGCTTTCAGGTTCAGTGTGGAGAAAAACCAGGACTTTATGCCTGACAACGGCTCCATGGGTAATTACGAGGCCTCCGACATGCTCTGGGGAAAGACAGAGAATGTGATGCCGGCTGACGGAATGATAACGGTTGTCTTCAACCATATCCTTGCCGGAGTGAGCATCAGCGTGGTCGAAGGTGATGGTTTCGACACAGGCGAATGGGCTTCGCTCGACAAGACAGCCTTTGTAGCCGGTACGTGTCTTGACGCCACGGTGAATCTCTCCTCCGGGGAGGTCGCTGCCGCAGGAACCGGTGCGGTGCCTGTCACAGCCTTGCGACGCGGTGACGATTTCCGTGCCGTGGTTGTCCCCCAGGCGGTGGCTTCAGGCACTCCTCTGATATTGCTTAATGTAGGAAGTGAGAGTTATAAGCTTGTCAAGGAGGAGGAGATGGTATTCTCGGGGTCGAAACTTCATAAATTCACCATCCGTGTCAACAAGACGACTCCCGCCGGTGATTATGAGTTCTCCCTCGTGCAGGAGGCTATAACGGCATGGGAAAGCGATCCGGAAAGCCATAACGGCGAGGCGAAAGAATATGTGACTGTCAATGTCGACGCTTTTGGAGGCCTGGGCAAGGCCGTAGCCGATGCAGGGCTTGATCCGTCGCATGTGGTCAATCTTAAAGTGACAGGCCATCTGGATTCCGACGATTTCGCCTATATGCGTTCGGAGATGAAGAATATTGAAGCACTCAATTTGCGTGAGGCGACGGTAAAAGGAGACATATGGTATAAATGGGAGCATATCACTCCTCTTGAACAGGAACTTATGGACAGATACAACGGTAAGGAGCAGACACTTCCCTACGATGCCTGTGCCGGCATGGATTACCTGCGCCATATCGTGCTTCCTGAAAAACTCAAGGCCATAGGCAATACTGCTTTCCACCAGACTGCCCTGACAGGTACGGTGGTTTTTCCCGAAGGTCTGGAGTTTATCGGACGGGCGGCCATAGGCAATTCCGACAAGATGAGCCTGACCGGGGAGCTGCATCTTCCGTCGACAATGCTCTATATCTGGGACGAGGCATTCCTCGGTACCGACTTCAGGGGTGAATTCATATTGCCTGCCGGTCTGAGATATCTCGGAGACAACGCTTTCACGCGATGCGAGTATTTTAAGGGGAGGTTGCATCTTCCGGAAAATCTTGAATATCTCGGTTCAAACGCATTCTACAGGATGACCGGAATTTCCGGCGAACTGGTATATCCAAGCTCTGAGACGGTTGTGCGTCCTTTGGCAGCTGGCTCGGGAATAGAATCCGTGAGGCTCCCGGAGGCACCTGTGGAATTCGGGGCATATGCGTTGAGTGAGATGCCTCTGAGAGGGGATCTGGTGATTCCGGCATCGGTCAGGAAATTTGGGGTAGAAGCTTTGTCAAAGACAAACCTGAGTCATATTGTGTTTCCTGAAAATCTCGACATAGATGTGATCCCCGGCAGCCTGTTGGCAGATAATGAATTTCTTATCGACACGATCCGCTTCCCTGAAAAAGTGGAGATTATCGGAGAGTATGCTTTGGGAAACTGCAATAAACTTGATGCGGTGATTATCCCGAAGAATGTGCACACAATAGGGGACCGGGCTTTTGCAGGATGCCCTTCGCTGACATATCTGCGATGTGACGCCGTGGAGCCTCCCTCGGTGCCTGATAATGCATTCGAAGGGATCAACAAGGACAACTTCACCATAGAAGTGCCGGAGCAGAGTGTGGATCTTTACAGAAACGCTCCGGGATGGAAGGAGTTCCAGCGCATCGCCGCCTATAAGAATTTTGTCGCACGCCCCTTGAAATACAATCTGCTTAACAAGGGAGGTGAACGCGAGATTGTCCTCAATGCGGATGGCGACTGGGAAATGGAATCCAAACCCGACTGGTGCGCTCTCGACAAGACCTCAGGCTCAGGAAAGACCGTCATCAAGCTCACGATAGAAGACATGCCTCATAATTCCGGAAACCGTAGTGATAAGGTAGTGTTCAGTCTCACCGGGCCGGAGGGATATAAGACATCAGTGACCGTTACTCAGTATGACTATGAGCATGAGGAGGACAGTTATGTGACCCTTCAGACGGCTACGAAAGGAAGCGGCATAAATCTGTTTTTCGTCGGCGACGGCTACGACGCGGCTGATATATCGTCGGGGGAGATGCTCGCCGCTATGCGAGAGGAGATGGAGTATCTCTTCGGCGTGGAGCCTTATACCACCTATCGGGAATATTTCAATGTATACTGCGGCATAGCGCTCTCCGACGACAGCGGCATAGAGGATGTCAACCACTGGCGCAAGACCAAGTTCCATTCCGTTGTCTCCAACAGCGACACGCGTCTGACCACCGACTGGGCGAGTGCCGTGAATTATGCGGCGGAGATATGTCCTCCTCTTTCTCAAGGTACTCCACCTCATATGGTTGGATGCATCCTTGTGCTCAATACGCCTCTGTACGAAGGTATCTGCTATTCGGGTGGCGATAGTTTCTGCGCAGTCGTGACACGCAGCGAGATGGACTATCCCAACGATGCGCGCGGCATCATACAGCATGAGGCCGGCGGCCATGGCATAGGATGGCTCGGCGATGAATATATGTATCATAAAGCTTTCATCCACAACTGCCCCTGCATCTGCTGCAAGCACGTTGAGGATCTGAAATTCGACCATTCCACCGGTTTCGCGCTCAATCTCTCGCTCAACGGAAAATTCCGTCAGGTGCCTTGGTATCATCTCATCACCAATCCGGTCTACAGCGACATAGTGGATGTCTACGAGGGTGGCTACTTCCACAGCCGTGGCGTCTTCCGCTCTGAATACAATTCATGTATGAACAACAATGTGCCCTATTTCTCCACCTGGAGCCGTGAGCTGATAGTGAAGCGCATCATGAAGCTCGCCGGAGAGGAATTCTCACTTGAGAATTTCTATGCCAATGACAAGCGCGGGATGGGGACGAAAGCTGCGTCACGCAGCCTCGACATAACACCGGGAACGGTGATGCATGGCAGACCGCCTGTACGGGTGCCGGATTTCAAATTTGGAAAGAAAGGAGGTAAGAAATGAAGAAGACATATATACGCATACTCCTGACAGCCTTGCTTCCTTTAGGTGCCTGCTCAGACGACCTTAAGACAGGCGCCGGCGAAGGCGACACCTCTCTGCCGATCATACTGAAGGCGGCTTATCCCACTGCCACGAGAGCCTCGGATGCCGGTTTTGAAGACGGCGACCGCATGGGCCTTTATGTGCTTGATCACACCGCGGGAACTGCTCAGGCAATCGACGGCGCTCCGCATGCCTCCAACGTGCGTTTCGAATTTGACGAGACCACCAACACATGCAGGGGAGTGACGGATATATACTGGACAGACAAGCAGACTCCAGCCGATTTTGTGGCATACTATCCTTTCACGGATGATATAGCCGATCCCCGGGAACTTCCTTTGGCAGTGGAACGTCGTCAGGACACTGAGGGAGAGGATGGCAATCCCGGAGGCTATGAGGCGTCGGATTTCCTTTACGTACGTCTTCCGAAAGTGATGCCAACCGGCGAGACTGTAAATCTTACATTCGGACATGCCTTGGCCGGAATAAGGGTATCGCTGGTAGCGGGCGATGGGTTCGGGGCCGACGAATGGAGTGGAATGGAGAAATCCGTAGGCATCATGAACACTGTCGCTGCAGGTTCCATCGATCTCGCAGACGGCACTGTGACCCCCGGATCAGGAACACCCACGACAATAATCCCGCTTCAACATGACGGAGATTACCGTGCTGTGGTCATTCCGCAAAGTGTCGCTGCCGGTAAAAGCCTTGTTGCTCTTACTGTCGGCGGCATCGGATACGAACTTGTCAAAAGCGAGGATATGATCTATCAGGCTGGCAAGATGCATTCCTTCACGATTACTGTCAGCAAAAAGGGGGAGGGCGGACTGAGTTTCGCCCTTACTACCGAGGGAATCACCGACTGGTTCGACAGCGTGGAGTTTCGCGACGGACTTATGAGGCAGTATATCGTGGTGGATGTACCCGAAGCCGGTACTCTCGGGACGATAATGACTGAGCGTGGCCTTGACACGAGGAGGGTCTACAACCTCAAACTCAAGGGGAAGCTCAACCATGATGATTTCGCTTACATCAGAGAGAATGTCACTAACCTTAAGGCTATAAATCTTTTGGAGACAAGCGTGGAAAGCTTCGTCGATCATGGGAGTGGCGTGTCAGGAATCGAAAAAGACCTCTTGCCTGCAGCCGGCTTGCGCGGCATGGAGACACTCTCCCACATTGTCTTCCCCCGTTATGTAAGGGAGATTGGAAACGAGTTCTTGCGAGGCACAGGGATTATGGGCGATGTGGTGATTCCGGAAGGCGTTGAAGTCATAGGCTGGGCCGCTTTCATGGATTGCAAATCGATTCTTGGAGTGAGCTTCCCGTCGACGTTGAGAGAGATAGGTGGCGCGGCGTTTCAGCGCACCTCAATCTCCGGCGAACTGGTGCTTCCCGATGGTCTCGAATCGATCGGTGGCAGCGCTTTCCAGGGTACCCGGCTAAGCGGCGAATTGCATTTCCCCTCATCGCTCAAGGCTATTGGTGAGGAGGCGTTCCGTGACTGTGCCTTCACCGGTTCACTTGTTTTCCCGCAAGGCATAAAGGAGGTGCCGGCACGTTGTTTCTCAGGGTTCTCCGGCACATTGACACTTCCCGAGGGAGTGGAGAAAATATGCGCCGAGGCCTTTGAAAGATGTGGTTTCCGTGGCGAATTGAAATTGCCGGAATCTTTGAAATCCATAGAGCATCATGCATTCCGGGAAAATCAGATATCATCGATTGTGTTCCCGCGAAACCTTGGAGTTATGGGAGAAGGGGTTTTCATGAATTGCTCCCGACTTTCGGGCACACTCGAGATTCCGAAGAATATGAGCGATATTCCGAGAGATGCCTTCAGAGGATGTTCGCTTCTCGACGGCATAGTGATTCCGGCGGGTGTCAACAGAATCAACGGCGGAGCGTTCGCCGAGTGTTACAATCTTTCCTCCATTGTGTGCCATGCGGAAGAACCTCCGTTGCTGAAGCAGACATATGTGGAGGATAATCTCAATCGTCCTATGCTCGTATTCCAGGGAGTCCCCCGCGATAATTTCACGGTTGAGGTTCCAGCTAAGTCAGTAGGGGCATATCAGGAGGCTATTGAATGGAGTGAGTTCAAGCGGATAGCGGCTTACAGCGGTTTCGTGTGTCGCCCGGCATCGGCCTGCGCCCTCAACAATATGCATAGAGAGGAGATCGTGCTGAATGCCGACGGAGCCTGGACTGTGACACATTGTCCGGACTGGGTTACTCTTTCACAAACTTCCGGCACCGGCAAGACATCATTGAACCTGACATTCCAAGAACTTGCGAAAGGTAATGGTGAGCGTACCGATTATGTGGAATTCTCCTTGGCCGGAGAAGAGGCTTTCACTACACGCTGCGAGGTGGCACAGAAAGATTACGAATATGAGGAGGACGGATGTCTGACACTTCAGACCCACACTGCAGGCAACGGCATAGATATTGTCTTTGTCGGGGATGGGTTCGATGCGGCAGCTATAGCGTCGGGAGATTATCTCAAACAGGTACGAGCCCAAATGGAATATTTCTTCGGAGTGGAACCTTATAAGACATATCGGGGATATTTCAATGTCAAGGTATGTTTCCCGCTTTCGCAGGAGACAGGGGTCAACACTTCCAACAATTGGAGGAATACTAAATTCGGCACATACTACGCTCCGCCGTCGACATGTACTTCCGGGTTGCTCGAGTGCCATGATCCGGATGCCGTTTTCAGCTATGTGGAAGAGAAAGCCGGTATTGATGCCGGAAAAATGCGGCAGACGCTTGTGGTCATGAGCCTCAATTCGGATGAGTACGGCAGCAATTCGATAATTGCCGAATCAGGGGCCTCTATAGCTGTCGTGGGCAGGAGCGCGGATCCCTATCCTATGGATTCCCGCGGTCTTATGCAACGGGAGGCCGGAGGCGTGGCATTCGGCAAACTTGCCGATGAGAGGATGACGCGGGTCATGTATCTGTCGAAGTCTGAGAGAGAGACAATCGCAAAGAATCAGGCCAAGGGATGGTATATGAATCTATCTCTGTCGGGAGGCCTCGGACAGGTGTGGTGGGCTAAGTTCATTCTTGATGCCCGCTATAGCGAGAAGGTAGACGTATATGAGGGAGGTTTCGGAAAGACGAGGGGATGCTTCCGTTCCGAGATCAATTCCTGCATGAATTTCGGCATACCGTATTTCAGCTTCGCCGCGCGCTATGACATCGTACGGAGGATAATGGAATATTCCGGACAGACATTTACTGAGGAATCTTTCCTGGAAAAGGATTCCGATGAATGGGGTGCTACTGATGCCACGCGTGCGCAAGGCGACATCGCCTCTCCGAGAATTTCATATCGTAATCAGACAAAGTATTACAAATCACGTAAATATTGACATATTAATTTTTCAATCTATCCATATGAAACCATATATCAACATAAAACTCTCTCTTCTTGTCCCTGTCTTGGGATCACTCCTTTTCTCCTGCGCCAATAGCGACGATCCGCAGGCGGAGCCTGCAAAGAATCTGCCCATGATGTTCGATTGCCGTCTGGGAGATACACGCGCTACCGACAATGCTTTCGAGGCAGGCGACAAGACCGGGGTCTTCGTGGTCAAGACCGGGGAAAATCTTCAGCCGGCGGGAAATGTAATCAACAACGAGCTGTTTACGTTTGATGGATCGGCTTGGGCTTCCTCGCGCACGGTGTATTGGGATGAGGGTACGTTTGATGTGTATGCCTATTATCCTCATGTTGCGACTGTGAGCGATACGGAGGATTTCTCTTTCTCCGTAGCGGAAGATCAGAGCAATCATGCCGGATATACAGCGTCTGATTTAGTGTGGGCGTCGAAAAATGGGGTCGTGGCATCGGCCGATCCTGTGGCACTGCAGTTCTCCCACCGCATGAGCAAGGCTGTTGTGAAGCTTGAGAAGGGGGAGAACTATGAGGGAGAGATCCCGGCTGATGCGGAGGTTTATCTCCATTCAACCGTGACCGAGGCTTCTGTCGACCTTTCCACAGGCGATGTCTCCAAAGCTTTGTATGGTGCCACCGCAACCATAAAAGCCTGCAAGAAGAGCGCCACGGAATTTGAGGCCATAGTTGTGCCGCAGAACATTGAGTCGCGCCGTCCTCTCGTGGAGGTCGTGGCCGGAGGTGTAAGCTATCTGATGGAGGGTAAGATCTCCTTCCGTCAGGGTTATTGCCACACTCTTGTGGTGACTTTGAGCAAGAATCCTGAACAGACCAAGATCGAGATCGGCGGCTCCATAGGTGGCTGGGGTAACTAATGAATCATTGATTGATGACCGCGATCTATGAAATCGATTGTATCAAAAAGAATATTGAGTGCGGCGATATGCGTGACGGCCTCTGTCATACCGGTGTCGGCAGCGGGATACCGCGGTGACGTCAATGCAGACGGGAAGGTCGACATGAAGGATATGGCCATGCTGGCCACGGCACTCAAGAACCAGTATTTCGCTCCTCCTAAAAGTAATGACCTGAATGCCGACGGGAAGGTAGATGACAAGGATCTCCATTATCTGGCCGACCTGATCATCCAGGGTAAACTTATCGACAATTCAGGTGTCAATGTCGGCATTGGCGGCTGGGAGGATTCCGGCGAGGATTTCGGCGGCACAGTCGGAGGAAACACACGTTCGGGCCTTACCCGTGCCGATGGTGATTTCTCTCTGGATGCCGGCGCAATGTCATATGATAGGGGCACGGGTCTCACATATCGTGAGCTGACCGTATCCGGTACTCCCGCAGGTGTCCTCGTAGACCTTATCGTGCCGTCGGAGATTCAGCTTGATCCGGCGAATGTGACGGTTTTGACAGGCAACGGAGTTGTCAGCGACCAAAAATTGTATGGCACTCCTAAGATGATGAAGCGAAATGATGAACGACATTTGCGGTTTATCGTGATGTCGCCGGCACTCACAGGGTTCAGCCAGTCTGGTGCTTTCTGTCGTATCGCTTACAAGACAGAGAGCTCCACCACGAGTTTCCGTTTCTCGGAATGCCAGACTACGGGAGGATCGACGTTCTCTTATGATGTGGGTAAGGAATGGAAATTTATCTCTGTTGAAAGCATTGAGCTTGTTGATCAATATCCCGAGGGGGGATATCGGCTTGAAGTCGGCTCTGCGATTGATCTGCGTGTGACAGTTTCTCCGGGTGAGGCATCCGACCAACGGCTCTCCTGGTCGTCGTCGGCTCCGGGTGTCGCGTCTGTCGATGATAACGGACATGTGGATATCAAAGCGTCGGGCACCGCTGAAGTGACTGTCAGCGCTCTTGATGGCTCCGGTGTTGTCAGAACGGTTTCTTTTACCGGTTATTCTCCGGTAAAGAACATTGAGATTTCTGTGCCCGGTCTTGAAGGGAAGAATCCTGTGGAAGGGACAACCCTGCAACTCGGCGCTCTTATAACTCCGGAGACCGCAGACAATAAAACGGTGGAATGGCGTTCCTCGGATGTTGCCGTCGCCACGGTCAATAAAGATAATGGTCTTGTGACTTTTGTCGCTCCTGGCGATGTTACGATTACCGTCAGGACTCTGGATGGATCGGAGCTTACAAAATCGGTAAGTTTCACGGTTGATAAGAGAGTTGTGGCGGTGACCGGCATCACTATCAATGATCCCGGACTGGGCGGCAAGAACCCGGTGGTTGGAAGCACGCTGACGCTGACCGCGGCGGTGACGCCCGACGACGCCACCGACAAGAGCGTTGCGTGGACGAGTTCCGACGAGTCCGTCGCCACGGTGGGCCGGGATAGTGGTTTGGTCACCTTCGTTGCCTCCGGCACGGTGACGATCACCGCTACCTCCAACGGCAATCCGGAGCAGACAGCCTCCTGTACATTCACCGTGGAGAAGCAGACGGTGGCAGTCAGCGGCATCACTATCAATGATCTGGGTCTCGGTGACAGCGATCCCGTGGAGGGGAGTACGTTGACTCTTACTGTCACGGTGACACCCGATGACGCCAGCAATAAAAGTGTGGAATGGATCACATCTAATCCGCAGGTGGCGACTGTAAAGGATGGTGTTGTCACGTTTGTAGCGCCGGGAGAGGTGACGATCACAGTCAGGACGCTTGACGGATCCGGGCTTGAAGCAAGCTATAGTTTTACCTGTGTCGCCAGGATACATCTTGCCACTGGCATTACGATCGTTGACGATGAGACTGGAGAAGCTGTCCCCGAAGGAGGGTATTCGCTCGAAGAAGGGAGTACCAAACGTTTGAGGGCTGTTGTGACGCCCGAGGAGACCACAGACAAGAGTGTGGAATGGCTTTCTTCCGACAGTTCCATAGCGACGGTCAATGGGGGTGTTGTAAAGGTCCAGAAAGCCGGAGTGGTGACAATTACTGCCCATACACTTGACGGATCCGACCTCAAGGCAGAGTGCCGGATTACAGGAACATCCGGCATAGAGCAGATACTGGAGGATGTTACCGGTCCGGTTGACATTTACGATATGCGCGGAATGACGGTTAAGATCCACGCTTCGAAAGAGGATGTATACGGTCTCCCTCAGGGCACGTATATCATAAAATCGTCGACTTGCACCATTAAGATACGTCGTTGATCTTCAGCAGACACCGACAGACAGCGCACCCATCCGCCGGCCGGCGGATGGGTGCGCTCTGTCAAAATATAGCGAAAGTCTCTTTTGTCAGCTGTGCACGGCAGGCTGCGGCTGGAAAGCCGCAGTCCCATGGCTACGCAACTGAGCACTCGACAACTGGCTGAGAATGACTGTGATAATGACTGTCAGGAAATGACGATGGAGGAGGTAAGGATGGAGATGGAAGGTAGCGACAGGAAGAGGCAGGTATCGGTCAGGTTTTTTGACAGCGATGACAGGCGCGATGGTTCGGTGAGGAACGAGGGATCGACATGGATCTGACTCATGCATATGTCGGCCATGTCAGTATCGCCATCGGCGACACCGGTATTTGGGATATCTGAGATATTGATGTTTATGAGGCGGAAGCCGTAGTCGGAAGGTATGGGGAAGCGTCGCCGGTGATCAGCCCAGAGGAGGGTTATATCATGGAGTGAGTCAATCCTGGTGGGAGTTGTCGACTGTGTGGGTAAAACCACGATGTCTATGTCGCGCCAGGCTTTCAGGAGAGTGGTGAAAGCGGAGGTAAGGGATACCGGCTCGGAGAGGTCGACAGGATGGAAGCGTACGCCTTCGGAGTATGCCATCTGCTGACCCGGGGAATCGTACGAGTCGAAGACCGCAACTTTGCATCCGGCGTTAAGAAATCCACGGGTAATTGTGGCGAATATGCCTGACGCACCTCCGACAACGAGTGCCCTACGCCCCGGAATGTAGAGTGATATGGCATTCTGAATGCTGCCTTTTGACGCATGAGGAAGAGTACGTGCGATAGCTTTTGCGGGACGGCGGTTGCGGAGTTCGTCCATTTTCCTTTCGAGATAATTGTCGGCCATTTCAGAAGAGTTTCAAGCGTAGATATGTTATCATCCGGTCTATCGGATCTGCAGTGTAAAATTAATACAAAAAGAGAGTAAAAACAAATATCCCGCCTGGATGGGCGGGATAATGGAATTTCTTTCATGAATAAATGCAGTCTCAGCCTATGGCTGTAGCTACTACCTTAGCCACCGCCTGCGGATCGATTGCCGAACCTTGCGGGATGTCGACACCGTCGAAGACATCGGCCTCCGACATATATTCGCGTACTTCCTGTCGGATCGTTTTCCCTTCGTCGCCGTTGTGCACCACCACAGGTATTATACGGCGCCCTGAGAAGTCATAGTCATCGAGGAATGAATAGACGCCCATCGGATAGTCGCCGTCCCAGTTGGGAGCAACGATGATTATGGTCTTATAGTCGTTCCAACGCCCCACGCGGTGTGTAAGTGCCGGACGCAAATGATTTGTTTTCTCCAGACGCACGATCTGGTCGAACTCCGCGGGATTATCCACGGGATAAGACTCTACGGGAGTCATGGCGTATTCCACGGAAGCGCGCCCTTTTTCGAGGAGGGCTGCGGCGATATCGTCGGCCACACGTTTCGAGAATGATGATGCATGGCTTTTGCGCACGAAATATGCGATAAGAATGTTGTCCATAGTAATTTTAAAATTTTGGTCTACCGATATAACGCCTGCTACCCCCATTCGGTTATCTTTCCATTCATGAAAAGATCAACTTTTCATCCCGAAGGATTGTCAGCAGTCTCTGCTTTTACAAACGGCCAGAAGTTTTCAGGGGTTATAATTGAAAAAGGGGTTTGAGGATATGCCTCCTGGAAAGATAATGGCTGCCTGGCAGAGGTTTTCTTCCCGTATTTGAATTCGAAGCTGGAGATTTTTCCATCGAGTATCTCAAGAAGATCTATCTCACTTTGTGAATGTGTCCGCCAGAAGTATAATTGTGCGTAATTCCTGAGGTATGCGTTCTGTTTAAGTCGTTCGCTTATCATCATATTTTCCCATAAGGCCCCACAGTCATTGCGAAGCTCCATAGGGGCAAAATTGGAGAGGACGGCATTGCGGACACCATTGTCGTAGAAGTATATTTTTTTTCCTTTTTTTATCTCGTTGCGCAGATTTCTGCTGAAAGACTCAAGGCGAAATACGACAAAACACTTTTCAAGAAGATCAATATAACTCTCTACGGTTACTTTGTCAATTCCCAACAACAGAGATAGTTCGTTGTATGATACCTCACTTCCGACTTGCAGGGCAAGAGCTCTTACGAGCTTCTGAAGCATATCGGGCTTCTTGATACCTCCTAAGGCAAATAAGTCTTTATACAGATAGTCGTTTGTCAGTTCCATAAGTATATGTCTGGCCTCGGAGGAATCGGTCACGATTTCGGGATAGCAGCCATATATGAGACGATGTTCAATAATCCGGTTTTCTTCCCGTTCTGAGGAATGGGATGCTAATTCCGGGAGAGAGTAGGTAGAGCTTAAATTGTGTTATCCTTCCGGTAGCCGGCTCATTTATTTTTGATGATATGTCGAGAGAGGAAGACCCGGTCACTATAACTTTAGTGTGTAGCTTAAGATCCCCGATTTTTTAAGAGCTTGTTTAAAAACAAATGTGAATAAAAAAAGAGCATCCGTCGAATGT